>Ga0209517_10007410_pt1 | contig 13156 bp, 12 predicted proteins | sample PeaSoiMetSII2010_FD_187695 | JGI IMG/M metagenome (GOLD analysis project Ga0209517, IMG submission 187695) | Peat soil microbial communities from Weissenstadt, Germany - SII-2010 (SPAdes) (version 2) | ecosystem: Environmental > Terrestrial > Soil > Wetlands > Peat | place: Germany...
CAACCGGCTTCACTTGGTGAAGAAGGCGCAACCCGCGCGGAGGTCGTCCCGCTCGGCGGCTTGAGTTCCTTCAGATAATCTGTCCGAAGACTTTACGCTCAGCCACAGTGCACCGCGCCGCGCGACCCCTGCTAGCGAACGCCCACTTTAGGCGGTGCTTGCGCCGCATAGGCAGGCGACGCGTCCGCGGCGATCTTGGGCCCGGATGTGGTTGCTCGAGCGTCGCCGACCCGTAGTACGGTGTTCCGGTCCATCCATGCATTCACCTTAAGCGACTGGAATACCCACCGGCCGCCGCGCTTCACGCAGAAATTGTCCCACGTCCCGATGCCGAAAACGAAATTCGTGCGGTACTCTACGTTGTACTGCAGGATCGAGAAGAACGCTTTCACTCGCGCGCCGTCGCCCTCCCGCTCGATCACAAAATGATTCGCCAGGTGCTGCCGCCCGATCCACCAGCTCGGGCGGTCGTACCAAAGTTCCTCGAACGCGCGGCGAATCTTCTCGTGCCCGACCATCTTCCCTTGCCACAGGTGATCCAAAAGCGCGTCTTCCGCGAAACATTTCAACACTCCCTCGGCGTCGCCGGAATCGATCGCCCAGGCGTATTTCGCGAAAAGTTCCATGATGTCGAGCCGGTCTTCGGCGGAAAGTTTTGCGGTGGCGTTTGACATGTGGCGTCCCCCTGGTCGAAACGAATCGGTTGGCCGGTCAGGCGATCTGCGTCATCCCTGCCTGCTCGCGATACTATCCGCGCGGGGACGTTATTGCAATATGGCGGCTTCTGCAAACGGCGGAAATGGCTCCGGGGCCTGGACTCGAACCAGGATAACCAGCTCCAAAGGCTGGCGTGCTACCAATTGCACTACCCCGGATTAGTTCGAGAAAGTGTAGCAGACATCTTGGAGATTTGTTCCCGGCGGCCGCGCCCGCCAGTTCTGCGGTTTGCTGCGCTGCCGTCAATTTGTTAGGCTGCTGAAGCCTCATCGTGCGGAGAGGTGTCCGAGCGGTTTAAGGAGCACGCTTGGAAAGCGTGTGTTGGGGAAACTCAACCGTGGGTTCGAATCCCACCCTCTCCGCCATAAAGAATTTCTCGCCAATATGATCGTCGCCTTTCGATCCGAGGTTTCATCGGACCATTCTGTTGCCAGCCAAGCCTTCAGTCACTTCCATTGGTGATGAGCGTCACATCCCTCACACGATTCAGAGGCGTAGAGATACAGACGATGGCGGGGCACGGGTCCGGAGCCTAGAAAGTGCGCGTAGCCCCTCATGCGGATGGAGCGAATCTTGTGACGTGTTGACGGGTGGGAAGTTCCGGGTACAGAACCGAGAGATGCATTTAGGGGCTAACAATGGACACCGCGCATATGTATCACGTTCGAGCAAAATCCACGGAAGTACGGTCGGGTGAGGTCGCCTCCGAGTCCGTGCGCGAGCCCATCGAGTTCAGCGCTCCACCGGAATTCCTGGGTAAATCCGGCGTGTGGACGCCCGAGCATTTCTTTGTGGCCGCCGTGGTCACATGTTTCGTGAGCACCTTTTCAAGTATCGCCGATCTGTCGAAGCTCAATTTTGTTTCTCTCGAGGTTGAGGCGGAAGGCATCCTTGAAAGGGTTGATGGCGTCTGGAAATTCGTCGGCGTAAAGCTGCGCCCGGCTTTGAAGATCGCTCGGGAAAATGATCGTGAGCGAGCGAACCGGCTGTTGGAGAAGGCAGAGAAGGGATGTCTGGTAGCTCGTTCGATATCTGCCGAAGTTACACTCGAACCTTCGGTGAGTATCGTTCCCGAGAACGCTGTCGTTACTCCAGTAGGTTGATAGCCCACTACCGGCTCGCAATTAGATTCGGTCCACTCTCGGCTTCTCGGAATGATCCGTGTCATCATCTGGTGTGGCGCATCTCAGAGAGTTCAGCTCCGAGCGCGAAGCTGTTGTTATGTGCTTGCATATCGAAGCGAGGCATGACGTCAAGCGGCGGCATCGCACAAGAAAAGCCGAATATGAAATTTAGCGTGCTGGCACTCGATTATGACGGGACCATCGCCCGGGACGGGCAGCTGGATCCTGAAGTCAGATCCGCCATCGGAGAAGTTCGCTCGCGCGGGATCGTCGTAGTTATTGTAACCGGACGAACCATCTCAGACCTGACGATGGTCGCGGGGGGCCTTGGTTTCGTCGATGCCGTGGTTGGCGAAAATGGGGCTGTCCTGGCGTTCCGCGGCGGGAATACCAGGTTGATCGGCCGGCCAGCACCACCGGCGTTCCTCGAAGAGCTTCGTCGCCGCGGGGTCGCCTTCAGCCAGGGACAATGCGTGGTGGAAGCTGATGCGGGTGCGGCCCCGCAGATTCTGGAAGCGATCAGGGGTTTGGAACTACCACTCGTCATCCTCTTCAACCGTGGCCGCCTGATGGTGCTTCCGCAAGCCATCAGCAAGGGCATCGGTTTGCGAGAAGCCCTGACGATGCTTCGTCTTTCACCTCATAACGCCATTGCAATCGGGGACGCGGAGAATGATCACGATCTCCTCGCGGCGTGCGAATTCGGCGTGGCTGTGGCCTGGGGCAGCAAAGCGCTGCAGGCGAGTGCGGACGACGTACTGCAAGGAGATGGTCCCGGCGCCGTTGCCGCATACATTCGACAAGCAGCGAGAGAATTGCGATTGCCCCGGGAACGCTTTGATCGGACTCGCCTAGTGCTTGGTACGACGGATGACGGGTACCCTCTCTCACTGGCCATGCGCGGCCGCAATGTCCTGATTGCCGGGGATCCGCGATCCGGCAAATCCTGGGTGACTGGTCTCATCTGCGAACAGCTGATCATTCAGGGTTACACGCTGTGTGTGATCGATGCCGAGGGCGACTACCGCACGCTTGAATCGCTGCCCGGTGTCGTGGTGTTCGGTGGTGACAATCCGCCTGCCGAATTGAGGGACCTGGCTCGCGTGCTTCGACATCCCTATATGAGCGCCGTTGTCGACTTGTCGCACGTTCCGTATCGGGAGAAGGTTGACTATCTGAACGCGCTCTTGCCTATGTTGGCTTCGCTCCGGCGGAGCACCGGCTTGCCCCACCGGATCGTTGTTGATGAGGCCCACTATTTCCTTCATGAGCCAAACGTCCGGGATCTTATCGATTTTGACTTGGGCGCATACACTCTTGTCACCTATCGCCTGTCTGACCTGCATCCGAATCTTCGTAAAGCCATTGAAGGCATCGTTGTGAAGCGCACGACCGATCTTCGTGAGGTCAGCACGCTTCTGGAAATGGCCGGCAGCACAAACGCTGAATCCGAATGGAGATCCATTTTCGGCGGATTGGCCGTCGATGAAGCCGTTCTACTGCCCGGGATCGAGGAAGCGGGTGGCAAACTCCGGCGCTTTCAGCTTTCGGGCCGGCTCACGATGCACGTTCGCCACAAGGCAAAGTACGTCGATCTGCGATTGATTGAAGGACGAGGATTTGTGTTCACAGAAAACGACCAGCCGGTCGGGCCGCCGGCGCGGACTCTGAAAGAGTTTGTGTCGTCGTTGAATACGGTTCCGCCGTCGGTGCTGGATGGACATGCGCGGCGAGGTGATTTTTCACTTTGGCTTGGCGAAGTCTTCCGAGACCATCTGCTCGCATCCGATGTCCGGAAAGTGGAGCAGCGATACCGGCTCGGCCACACACGAGATCTTCGCAAGGCCTTGGCAGAAGCGATACAGAAACAATATGATCTATCTCCCCAGATCGAAGATACTCAGGATGATGCACCTCCCCAGTTCGGACCGACAAGTAACCCGGTAACGAGGTCAGATGGACCGATTGGGCCGCCGCGTGTTTAGCGAGCGCCGCTAAGCCCACCGTGTATCAACGGAATGTCTCCGAGCCGAGGCAGGCGAAGGCCACATCTCCCGAAAGAGAGCTCTGAGATCAAGCTCGCCGACACCCGCGCGGTCACACTCGCGTGTGATGAACGTCACTGTGCATCAACGGAGCAGTCTGCGATTGTACGCAAAAGAGGAAAGGATGCGGCTTGAGAGCGAGTAACTAAACGAAACACGATGACAATGAGACTACATGACCGGGCTGAAGCTGGTCGATTGCTGGCGCGGAAGCTTTCGGCATATGGTGGTCGTTTGGATGTGCTTGTGCTTGGCTTGCCTCGAGGCGGTGTGCTCGTAGCATACGGGATCGCGACGGCACTCCGTGTACCCTTGGACATTCTTGTCGTCCGAAAGCTGGGAGTGCCCGGCTACGAAGAATTCGCCCTGGGTGCGGTCGCAACGGGAGGCGTCAAAATCATCGATCCCGATGTCGTCGAAGAGTTCCACCTATCCGACGCTGAAATTGCCGGCGTCGTGAGGACCGAACAGGCGGAACTGCGGCGCAGGGAAGCAGTTTACCGCTCGACTCGTCCGGCACCTGATCTCCGAAATCAAACCGTTATTCTGGTCGACGATGGAATCGCGACAGGATCGACGATGCGGGCGGCAATCGAAGGAGTCAAAAGGTGCGGGGCCGCCCGCGTTGTCGTCGCTGCCGGTGTGGCGCCGTTGTCGACCTCGCTAGTGCTGGGCGCCGAGTCAGATGAAGTTGTGTGCCTGCTCACTCCGCGCGATTTCCGGGCCGTGGGTCCCTTCTACGAAGAATTCGCGCAGGTGAACGACCAGGAAGTCTGCGACGTCCTCAACAAAAGTTGGAATGCTGGCGCGCGAACTGCGGCACAGCAACTCTAGTCGTACGGGAGCAGAGTATGACAGCGGAAATACGAGAGCAGAACTCAAACGTCGAAATCAATCATCCCGACTATGCGGCACTGGTTAGGGAGCACGGGGAAGCTTGCATTTCGATTTACACCGCGCCGCTTTTGGGGGTGGATGCGGAAAAACATGATCTTAGCCGATTGACGGCACTGCTTCGGAGCATCCAGGCAAGCTTCCCGCACGATGGGCTGACCGTCGAGGCGGCGGAAGGAATCCTGAAATCGCATTGGCATCTGTTGCGAGAGGCCGAAACAATTCATCCTCGAACTCAGACTCTCGCCATTTTCATGAACAAAGAATTCTTCGGTTGTTATCACCTGCCTTTGCCCACGCCCGAGCACGCCGTGGTTGGCCGCGAATTCCATATTCGGCCGCTTCTATCTCAAATCTCGACAAACGATCGTTTCTTCGTGCTCGCCCTAAGCCAGAAGCACGTACGACTCTATCAAGGCTCGTACCACGGACTTATCGAGCGAACCGTCGAGGATGTTCCCGAAAACCTGCACGAAGATTTGTCTGGCCGTAGTTTCGAGCATGGCTATGAATCCCACACGGCTGCTTCACCAATTTCGGGTACGAAGGGCGCCGTCTTTCATGGCGCTCACGTGGATCGCAAGGAAGAGCTACTGCATTTTTTCCGCAGTATCAACCACGGAATTGTGAATTCGCTGAAAAGCCAGCAATTTCCGTTGATCGTGGCGACTGTCGACTACCTCTTTCCCATTTACAAGGCAGCGAACACGTATCCGCATCTGTTGGAAGATCCGATTGTCGGGAATCCCGATCTTCTCCCGCTGAATGAGCTTCGCGCCGCGGCATGGCAAATCGTCGAGGACCATGGATCAAAGGCGCGGGATCGTGCATTTGCCGTGTACCACGAACACATCAATACGCCGCTTTCCTCGAGCAATCTGCGTGAGATTCTCATCGCAGCGTCCCGTGGGCTGATCCGATTCTTGTTCGTGCCGCCAGCGGGCGAGCGATGGGGATCGATCGTTCCTCCGGAAACAGTACACGTGCATGCCGAACAAGAACCGGGCGATGAGGAACTATTGAACCTCGCAGCGATTCTAACAATTCGCCATGGGGGCCACGTGCACGTCATTCCATCCGGCCAATTGCGCGAGGGAGCGGACGTTGCGGCCGTATTTCGGTTTGGGCTCGATTCCAAGACCATTGTTGCAGCCTAAGCATTTGTTCGAGTGAATACGCCGAGGTTGCGGGGCGATGCCATGTGTTGATCGGGTTCCCCCGTTGTCAATTCTTACCGCCGATACTTTTGGGCAAACTCGACGACCTGGCGGCCGACCGTCGCCAGTTGCCTTGCCACCTTTTCATTCTTGCATGCCCCCGCCGCGTCGAATGGTTTTTCCGTCGTATTCAAGCTTGCACCGAAGGGCGTCGGCCATCCGCGAAGCGCATGCACGATCGAGCGCAGAGCCACGAGCGTGCTGACGCATGCTTGCCAGCCGGCGGCGTTGACGATGCACCCGACCGCCCGTCCGTCGAGGTAGCATCGCTCGTCGTCCCGCAAATCTTCGAGAAGATCAAGCGCGTTCTTCACCAATCCCGAAACACCACCGTGATAGCCCGGGCTCGCAACGATCAATCCATCAGCTCTCCGCACCATCTCCACCAGTTGACGCTGCTCCTCATTGCGCTCGGAACTCTCCGGTGCGAAGTGCGGAAGCCGGGACAGGAACGCCCCGTCGAATACGAACGTGCGAGCGCCCGCTTCCTGCGCCGCTTCCAACGCCACTCGGAGCGCGCGATCGGTTGAGGACCCAGTCCGAGTTGTGCCCCCGATCCCTACGATCAGGGGCTTGCTGCTATCAGCGGCGCGAGTCGTGTCGGTCATCGCAGTGTTCTTCTACCCTCAACCTGCCGCTGTGTCAAACCCTCTGCACCCGGATCAATCCTTACACAGGTCGAGCGATTCCGCGATTCGGTCGTGCACGTAATTCAGTTCATCCGGTGAAATCGCGTAGGGCGGCAGAACGTACACGACATTGCCCAGCGGACGCAGCATTACACCGGCATCGAGAAAGAACTGATAGAGCTTCGGGCGCAATTTGGAGAAGTAGCCCGCGTCAACGGCCCGCAGCTCAACCGCCGCCATTGTGCCGATGGATCGCACCTCTCCCACTGCGGGATGATTTCGGATCATAGCCAGGCGCTCGCAGTGAATCCGCGCGATTGTGCCAATGCGCTCGAACACCGGCTCGTTCTGGAAAATTCGCAAGCTCGCCGCGCCCGCCGCCGCGGCAATTGGATTTCCGGTATAGGAATGGCCATGGTAGAAAGTGCGCGCCCGGTCCGCTCCGACAAAGGCCTCGTGGATTTTACCCGTGCAAACCGTGGCGCCCATGGGCAGAATTCCACCCGTCAGTCCCTTGGAAAGGCACATAAGATCGGGAACGACGTTCGCGAGTTCACACGCGAACATCTTTCCGCAGCGTCCGAAGCCCGTCAGCACTTCATCCGCGATTAGTAGCACGTCGTGCGCGTCGCACAATTGGCGCACCCTTTGCAGGAATTCGACGGGATGCACGATCATTCCGCCCGCGCCTTGCAGCAGAGGTTCCACGATCAATGCGGCAATCTCGCCGTGCTTTTCCTCGAACAGCCGCTCCAGTTTGTCCGCGCAGTCGATCCGGCAGGTCCCGCGCTCCTTGCCCACCGGACACCGATGGCAATAGGCCGAATGAACGCGGTGCACCGGGAACAGCATCTCTCGAAAGGGATCCGTGAACGCCGAATTCGCGCCGACCGACATCGCACCAACCGTATCGCCGTGATACGCATGCTCGAGCGCCACGATGGAACGCTTTTCCGGGCGCCCCACATTTTTCCAGTATTGGACGGCCATCTTGAGCGCGACTTCGACGGCCGTCGAGCCATCATCGGAAAAGAAAATGTGCTCGAGATTCCCGGGCAAAATCCTTCGCAGGCCGCCGCACAAATCCTCGACGGCATCGTGCGTGAACCCGGCCAATAGAATGTGGTCAACTTTGGCCGCTTGTTCCGCGACGGCGGAGGCAATCGCCGGGTGGCCGTGTCCGTGGAGATTCACCCACCACGAGGAAATGCCATCGATCAGCTTGCGGCCGTCATTGGTGTAAAGATAAACGCCCGAGGCCTTGGTGATGCGAATCGGCGGCGGGTCCAGTGCTTCCTGCGTGAAGGGATGCCAGATCTTCAGGTCTGGGTTCATGCGCGAAAAGCCTGACGGTCAAAATATTTGTGAAATACTTCCAGCAGCGCGCTGCGATTGATCCTCATCAGCCGCGGAACCATCCCGACGACCTCGACATTTCCATAATGTTCGATGGCATTCCGATTTTCACGATCGGGTTCGCCAACCATAATGACGCCACGAATATTCAACCGCGCGACGCGCAGCGCCGCAAGCGAAAGCAGCGTGTGGTTGATCGTGCCGAGCGACGTCCGCGCAACCAGCAGCACCGGCAGCCTCAGATGCTTCATCAGGTTCGTCATCAGCTGCGTGCCGTTGATTGGCACCAGCGCGCCGCCCGCACCCTCAACGATCAACTTTTCTCGCGGCGCGAGTCGTGGCACCCGGATTTTTCGCAACTCGATACGAACCCCCGCGCGCCGCGCCGCCAGCTGCGGCGAGACCGGCGGCGCGAATCGATAGGCTTCCGGAAGAGTCCGCGCGCGAGGTAGGTGCGCCAATTGCATCACCGTGTGTCGGTCGGTCCCTTCGCGCCCGCCGGTCTGAATTGGCTTCCAGTAGATCGCGTCAAGCGCGGCGCAAAGCAACGCGGAGACGACGGTCTTGCCCACTCCGGTATCCGTTCCGGTGATAAAAAAACGCTCAGGCATGAACGGCGTGGGCGGCCGAGACTTGATGCCGTGTTTTGCACGCCGCGTCCATCGCCAGCGCGAGGCGGCGAATTTCGTCGAGCGTAATTCGGCTCGTCAAGGAAAAGCGGACACGGGCGCTGCCTTCGGGTACCGTCGGCGGCCGGATCGCTCGCACCGCAAACCCGCTCCGTTGCAGTTCGCTCGCGACGTGGAGAGCCATTTCGTTGGTTCCCAGCATTACCGGCACGATGTGGGTCGCGCTCGTCCCGCAGTCGAACCCTCGCGCGGAAAGTTCCTCTCGCAGCGCAGCGGCGATTTGGCCGAGATGCGCCCGTTCGGCATCCGCTTCGCGAGCCAGATCAACCGCCGCCTGAATCTGACGGGCGAAATACGGTGGCATCGCGGTGCTGAATATGAACGTACGCGCCCGGTTGACGAGATAGTCTTTCAGCGCGTTCCCCCCGCAGACGAACGCGCCCGCGCTGGCCAGCGCCTTTCCGCACGTATGCACGCTGGCAAGAATCTCACGCTCGCAGCCGTGCTCGGCGGCGACGCCTCGCCCTCGCGGCCCCAGAACGCCGGTTGCGTGTGCCTCGTCCAGCACGAGCGCAGCGCCATATTTTCGGGCCAGGCTTATCAGGCCGTCGAGCGGCGCAATATCGCCCTCCATGCTGAACACGGTCTCCGTGACGATTGCCTTCGCGCCCGCGTCGCCCGCACGCTCGCGCAGCACGCTGTCGAGGAAACTCAAATCGCAATGTGGATAGATCACCTTCGCGGCGCCTGAAAGCCTGATCCCGTCAATCAAGCTCGCGTGGTTTCGCGCATCGGAGAAAACGGTGTCGCCCGGCTTCAAAATCGAAGTCAGCAGACCCACATTTGCGGCGTATCCGGAGCCGAAGTAAAGCGCCGCCTCGGTTTCCGCGAATTGCGCGAAGCCGCGCTCGGCTACTTCCCATTCACGGGCGTTCCCGGAGAGCAAGCGCGACCCGGTCGAGCCAACCGTCGTTGCATCCGCAACCGCGTCCAGCACAGCCCGCTTCAGCCGCGGATCCGACGCCAGCCCAAGATAGTCGTTCGAGTTGAGATTCACGCCGCCTGGGGTATCGAGCGTGCGAAACTGCGATTGCGCGCGAAGCGCATCGAGCTCATGCGCGATTCGCTCATCGATCATTTGAGGGTTCGTGTCACGCACCCTGCATGGCCCTCATGCCCAGCGTTTCGAGCAGCCGCTGATCGGCATCCGCGCCGGGGTTTGGAGTGGTGAGAAGCTTTGCGCCCGTAAAGATAGAATTCGCGCCCGCAAGAAAGCAGAGCGTCACCGCTTCCTGCGATAGCCCTCTGCGGCCGGCCGCGAGGCGAACCCTCGACGCCGGCATCAGTATTCGCGCCGTCGCAATCGTGCGCACCATCACCAGAGGATCAAGCTCTTCCGCGCCGCCGAGCGGCGTTCCTTCGTTCGCCACGAGCATGTTGATCGGGACGCTTTCAGGATGCGGATCGAGATGCGAGAGCTGCTCCAGCAGGCTCACGCGATCTTCGTCGGTCTCGCCCATTCCCAGAATGCCGCCGCAGCAAACGGTTATTCCCGCCTTGCGCACGTGCGCGATCGTCTGCAACCGGTCTTCGTATACTCTGGTGGTGATAATTTCGCCGTAGAATTCAGGCGACGTATCGAGATTGTGATTGTAGGCGCTCAGCCCGGCTTCCTTCAGGCGCACAGCCTGCGATTCGGTCAGCATTCCCAGTGTGCAGCACACCTCCATATTCAGCGCCGCAACGCCGCGCACCATCTCGAGCACGCGGTCGAATTCCTTGCCATCGGAGACTTGTCGCCAGGCGGCCCCCATGCAGAATCGCGTGGAACCTTCCGCCTTCGCGCGTCTGGCGGCATGCAGCACGTCGGCGGGACTCATCAGCTCCTGCCGTGCCACACCCGCTTTGTAATGCGCGCTCTGCGAACAGTACGCGCAATCCTCCGGGCAACCGCCGGTCTTGATCGAAAGCAGGCTGCAGAGCTGCACTTCCTCGGGGCGATGGAACTCGCGGTGCGCGACCTGCGCTTGAAAGATCAGCTCGGGGAAGGGAAGCCGGTAGATCTGGCGTATTTCATCTCGCGTCCAGTCATGTCGCATTCCCATCGGCGGTAGACCTCGTTTCGCCGTCAAAGATATCAAAATCGGAACCGCACGAGGCGAGAAAACTGGAAGCCTCCCGGGCGAGCGGCCTTTGCTATCATGCTAGCGCGTATGGATGACCTGATTCGCCGGCCCAAGGCCGATCCCACGGAGATCTTTTGCCAGCGCGATGGAATTTACGCGCCGGAGCTTTTCGCCGCCGCGATCGTTGCGCTCGATTTCTTTTCCTGGCTCGACAAATCGCCCGCGGACCTACCGACGATCTGCCAGTCGTTCGGTTTTGCCGAGCGCCCCGTGGATTCGATGCTCACGCTGTTCTGCGCGATGGGCTACATCGAAAAGCGCAACGCCACATTTCATCTCGCGGAAATCTCGCGCGAATTTCTAGTGCGCGGTTCGCCGTGGTTCGTCGGCCCCTATTTCACTCATTTTGCCGATCGCCCGATTTACCAGGGGTTGCTCGAAACCCTGCACACGGACAAGCCCGGAGGCTGGGCCGGTACGAAGACCCGAAAGCCCTGGGCGGAGGCCATGGAGGACGACAAATTCGCGGAAGAGTTCACGGCCACAATGGATTCACGCGGCGTGTACGTCGGTCCGGTGCTGGCCGCGAGCCTCGATCTGAAGTCGCATCGCCATCTGATCGACATTGGGGGCGGCTCGGGCATCTACGCCTGCTGCATTGCCGCCGCGCATCCGCATTTGAAGGCTACCGTTTTTGAAAAACCGCCCGTCGATCGCGTCACGCGAAAGTGCATTGCGAAACGCGGGTTTTCCGAGCGGGTCGGCGTAGCTCCGGGCGATATGTTTCGTGACGCCTTTCCAGCCGACGGCGACGTGCATCTCTGGTCGAACGCGCTCCACGACTGGGATGCCGATACGGCGAAACGGCTTCTTGAGAAATCATTCGCGGCCCTTCCAGCAGGCGGGCTTGTAGTAGTTCATGACAAGCACCTTAACCGTGACAAGACCGGCCCGCTGCGAATCGCCGCGCATTCGGTGTTCCTCATGGCCGGGACCGAAGGAAGGTTTTATTCGATTTCGGAGATTGCCGAATTTCTCGCTGCCGCCGGTTTCGTCGATGTGCACTATCGCGAAGTGATCCTCGACTACAGCGTCATCACCGCGCGCAAACCCTAGTCACCCGCAGGTGACGCACCTACGGTTTCTCCCAATGGCCGGACGCCGCTGAGCGCAATATCGCGTCGATCGCCGCCATATTGTGAATCGAGTCTTCGAGCGGCACGGGAATCTCGCCGCCCTCGCGTATGGCCTTCGAGAAGAGGTCGCCCTGAATCGTGAACTGATTGCAGGTGGCAATCGTTTCCGCCGTAATGCCCGCGCCGGTTGGGTCGCCGGGATTGTCGTCGATAAAAATCCTGCTCGGCTGATCGGTCGGAGGGTTGATCGGCCTGTCGATTTCGATGCGCCCTTTGGTTCCGAGCAGGATCATTCGCTGGTGATACGCTATCTGGGTGCTGCACGTGAAAACGCATTGTCCGGCGGGGAATTCCAGTGTCGCAGAAGTCAGGCGGTCGGTTCCCATGTCAGGGTCGCGCTCTATGAGCCCCATCACGCGTGTCGGCTCCTGCTCAAAGATGAACCGCGACAACGTCGCCGGATAGCATCCGAGATCGAGCAGCGCCCCGCCGCCCAACTCGACGACGTTGCGGACATTCTTCGGATCGCGATTGAAATAGCTGAATAAGCCGGAAATCACGCGCAGATCGCCGACGCGTCCCGCGCGAACGAGTTCCCGCGTCCGCAGCCATCGCGGATGCGTCCGCACCATGAATCCCTCGCCGATTTTGACTCCCGCACGATCGCGCGCTTCGAGTAGGCTCCGCGCTTCCGATGCGTTCATGCTGAGGGGTTTCTCGCACAGCACGTGCTTGCCGGCTTGTGCGGCCCGGATGGACCACGGGACGTGAAGATGGTTGGGCAGGGGATTGTAGATCGCCTCGATTCTCGGATCGGCCAGAAGCTCCTCGTACGATCCGTACGCCTTCGAAATGCCGAGCGTTCGAGCCGCTTCTTCCGCTTTGCGCCGGTCGCGGGAAGCGATGGCGGTGACTTCGCTCCACTCGCCCGCCTGCATCGCAGGGATCACCCGGCGAAGAGCGATCGAGGCCGCTCCCAGCACTCCCCATCGGACTTTTTGCGGCACCTCTGCCTCCCGCGCGGCAATCCTGCGGCATTCTATCGCAGCCTGGGGTAATCGCTTGTTAGTTCGAGTTGAAACCGCCGTGCCCGGAGGGCCCCGGCACTCACGAGCCCGGCATGCCGGGCTCGTTTGCACTCAGGGATGTGGGGATCAATACGCCGTGAGTTACCGCGCGGTCGCGCCGACAGGTTTTCGAGACGCCCGGGCGCTCGCAACTTCCGCGAGCCCCGCGAGCAAGTCTTCCACCAGATCTTCGGCGTTCTCGCATCCGGGCGACAG
>Ga0209517_10007411_pt1 | contig 13155 bp, 11 predicted proteins | sample PeaSoiMetSII2010_FD_187695 | JGI IMG/M metagenome (GOLD analysis project Ga0209517, IMG submission 187695) | Peat soil microbial communities from Weissenstadt, Germany - SII-2010 (SPAdes) (version 2) | ecosystem: Environmental > Terrestrial > Soil > Wetlands > Peat | place: Germany...
AAGATCTTCGAGCTTGGGCGTTGGATGCCTATACTTCTTTCATCTAGGAGTCCGAGTGCACCAGATCCCGATGAACAGCCTTCGGCATGAGAAAATGAGGTCCGAGTTTGCGAAAGTCGGGCTAGCCGGTCAACGTTCCACATGTTCCACAAAGCCGCCTCGTACCGGATTCGGTCGGCATATGTTCCGTGCTTGACGGCCATCGTGCCGATCTTGGTATTCAAGGCATCCCATAGAGCCGAGTCGTACGACTCTCGGGCGTCGCGCTGAAGCCCGAATACCGTTTCAAACCAAGCATCGACGACATCCTGGCTAGGTCTGAGCCGCCCCTGCATAACAGCGTCAAAGATCTCCTCGACGGTCCTCTGAAACTCCCCGATGGCGTCCGCGGGAAGCGGTAGCATGATAGCTTCGAACCGCCAGTTGATCTCACGAAGGACCAGAATGCGGTCCTCGGCAGCCCAATCCTTGACGGCCTCGGTCAGCCTCAAATACCAGCTTTTCGTCGACTCCCAAAGTCTTGATCGCTTCCCTTCCGGCGCGACGACCCAACCCGGGTACTTAGCTCTCTCAAACCGCCATCGCTCCGTCACCTTGGCAACGTCCTCGCTAGTAATACGAGTGGTCGGTGGCCATTTGACGCTTACAGGAATAGCGGCGCCGCTGTCAGCAAGCGGGGGAAGCCCCGGTGTAAGGCGCGGAGACCGTTTCCTCAGGTCCGGCCAATCCCCATGCCAGGACTCGCGCCCGGCGAATAGGCTGCCAAGGAACCATTCGATCGAAGCGGCGTGAACGCCCCCTGGAGGGTCAGCCCCGACGACCGGCGCGAGGTCGATAGGGGTGACGCCTCGGCGATCTAAAAGAGTGCGCTCCATATTTCCAAATGAAAACGCACCCACCAGATAGATAGGGGCATGCTGCTGACCCAGTTCATCCCGAATCCAACCAGTCCACTCCAGAAAATTCGGGTCGTCGCCTGAAAATCCGATCAGTACAAACGAATTCTCGAGCAGGGACTCCCGGACGCAGTTGACAAACGGTGCGAAATTTCGCGGGTAAGTCCTGTAGTCTTCCTCAGAGACAATGAACGGCCCCAGGGGTAGCGTTCCGTGCAGCTTTACTATTCTTGGTGCAAACGCAGTAGTCAGTTCGCTCGGTTTTGTGACTGGTTGATAAGCCCTTCCGTTCACCTCGGTCCTCTCAAGCAGCGTGTCGTAATTAGTTGTGAAGACGTCGGCCCATGGCAATTGGAGGAAAAGCTGATGCAGTCGGCCTGGTTGAAAGTCGAGGTCAGGGACGCGCTCGCGAATCAACAGTTCGAGCTTCCGTGGACCGAACGCAGCCTCGTACTCGCTGGCGATTCGTAGGGGGCTTGTCGAGTTGAAGTGCTTTTCGCTTTTTCGCGCGACTCCTCCGTATCCGAGGTACGGGGAGGCAACCCGTCAAACATGGCGCGCGCCAGTTCGCGCCAGACCGGGAACCGGGAACGGGCTCCAGCCAGCGGCTCGGCATTGAGGCTGAATCCGGCTCCCACCATGACCGCAGCTCTCGACCTCGGCCACTGCCATAGGTCTCTTTGCAATTGCCTCAAATAAGGAAGGTCCGAGAAGTTCATAATGGGCGCCCAGTTTTGATGTTACACCGTACAGCCATACAGCGGCTTCACGCGACTCGCGTGTAGGCATGGGTTGATCGGGATTAGGAACGAGAAGTCGGCTTGTCGCCTTTGATTGCGCAACAGCCCGTCACCTGGTAGAGAAGCCGGCCCCGTTGAAGTGCAGCCAAAGGACCGCAAGTCCCGTTATGGGAAGCGTCACTTGATACGTAACGACAAACGCCCTTGCAACCGCTGATGGCGCTCCGCATGGACCAAACCTCGGTGTGTCGGCCTGCGAGGCTGCGCTTTCAAGATGCTGAGACTCGCTCGGAAAAGTCTAGCCGCACCTCGACTCGCCGCTCAGCTCCGGCGAGAATGCCCGAGAATGCCCTTAAGTTGGCGCTCATGGGGGTCCGCCCCACCACGCTCTCTGCGAAGCCGGCAGCAGCCAGTTATCATTTATGTTTCGGAAAGGCGCCTGTCATGTATCTTGAAAAATTCAGCTTAAAGGACCGAGTTGCTGTCATCACCGGAGCCGGCCGCGGCATTGGTCTGGAGATCGCCCACGCTTTGGCCGACGCGGGAGCATCGGTAATCATCGCCGAGATCGTCGAAGAGGCCGGCCGGGAGGCGGCCGAGCGGCTGACCCAAGCGGGCCGCCAGGCCGATTTCTACCCGCTCGACGTAACCGATTCGGCGGCGGTCGGCCGTGCCGCCGATGCCATTCTTGCGAAGTACGGAAAGGTTGACATCCTGGTGAACAACGCCGGATACGCCAACAACATCAAGGCCGAAGCCTACCCGGATGACGAGTATTACAAGCTGATGCGCATCAATTTGGACGGTGTGATGTTCTGCTGCCGCGCCTTCGGCCGGCACATGCTCGCCGCGGGCCAGGGCAGCATCGTCAATCTCGGGTCAATGTCCGGTTTGATCGTCAACAAGCCGCAGCCCCAATCCGTTTACAACGCCAGCAAGGCGGCCGTGCACATGCTGACCAAATCGCTGGCGTGCGAATGGGCCAAGTTCGGGATTCGAGTCAATGCGGTGGCGCCCGGCTACATCAACACGGAGATGACCCTGCGCGGGCGGACCAACGCCGAATGGAATGCATGCTGGCTGGAAATGACGCCCATGGGCCGCTGCGGCGAGCCGTGCGAAGTCGCGTCGGTGGTCCTGTTCCTGGCCAGCGACGCAGCCAGCTACATCACTGGCGCGGTGCTGAGCGTCGACGGGGGCTATACCGCCTGGTGATGGAGGGACCTTCCGGACGCGTCAAAGAGGTGACTGCAATCGGCGCGGATGCGCAGCGCCAGCCGCTCGCCTTCACGAACGCTGGTATCGCCCGCGGTCTCGACCACGAATCTCGTTCCATTCTCGAGGCGGGCGTGGAGATAGGTCCGCGGTCCCAAGTGCTCCAACGCTTCGATCTCGCCCTGCAACTCTCCGTCCTGCGCCAGGCCTACGTGCTCGGGGCGGATGCCCAGTTTGAGCCGGTCGCCCGCTTTTGCGCCCATTGCCGGAGCCGGTACGGCGACGCTGATGCCATTAAACAGACCCACGGTCAGGCACTGTTGGGTGGCAGCCTTGACCTCCACGTCCAGGAAGTTCATCTTGGGAGCGCCGATAAATCCGGCCACGAAAAGGGACGCGGGGTGTCGATACAACTCCAGTGGAAATCCCACTTGCTCGACTCTCCCGTCATTCAGGACGACAATTCTATCCGCCATCGTCATGGCTTCGACCTGATCGTGGGTCACATAGATCATGGTCGTGTTCAGCTCACGGTGCAGCCGAACCAACTCCAGCCTCATCTGGGCCTGTAGCGCCGCATCGAGATTCGATAGGGGTTCGTCGAGCAGGAACGCCTTAGGTTGCCTGACGATGGCGCGGCCCAGCGCGACCCGTTGCAATTGGCCGCCGGACAGTTCACGCGGCTTGCGATCGAGCAGCGTCTCCATCTCCAAAGTGCGAGCCACGGCACGCACCCTGCGGTCTCTCTCCTCGATCGGGACCCCCGCCAGCCGCAAGCTGAAGCTCAAGTTCTCGGCTACGCTCATATGGGGATACAGAGCGTAACTCTGGAAAACCATGGCCAGGCCACGCTTCGCCGGAGGAACCTCGCGCGCGGGCAATCCGTCAATCAGCACTTCTCCTTCCGAAATCTCCTCCAGCCCCGCGATCATTCGCAGCAAAGTGGATTTGCCGGAGCCGGAAGGCCCCACAAACGCGACGAACTCATGGTCGTCGATCAGCAAATCCACCCCGTGAATCACCTCGTGGCTGCCGAATCTCTTGCGAACGTTTTTCAATTCGACCGTAGCCATAATCCGGATCGCCCCGTTCTACTTGACCGCACCAAACGACAGACCGCGCACAAGGTGGCGCTGGCCGATCCATCCGAAGATGAGGATGGGAGCAGTCGCCAGCGTCGAAGCAGCCGAAAGCTTCGCCCAAAACAGGCCCTCGGGGCTCGAGAACGAAGCGGTAAATGCAGTCAAGGTTGCCGCTTTGACGGTGGTTAAATTGAGGCTCCAAAACGCCTCGTTCCAGCAAAGAATAATGCAAAGAAGCGCCGTGGCGGCGATGCCCGGCATCGCCAGAGGCAGCAAAATGTGGAGCAGCTCCTGCCCCTCGGTCGCGCCATCCATGCGGCTGGCCTCCAGGATCTCGATAGGCACTTCCCGGAAGAAAGAAAAGAGCATCCAAACCACAATCGGGAGGACGCCGATGCTGTCGATCAGAACCAGTCCGGCGCGGGTGTCGAGCAGGCCGAGATTACGCCACAACAGGTAAATCGGGACCAGAACGCCGACTGGCGGCAACATCTTCGTGGAAAGCATCCAAAGCAAGATGTCGCGCGTATGGCGTCCGGGGAAGAAGGCCATGCTATACGCCGCCGGCACCGCCAGCGCCAGGGCCAGCAACGTCGAACCCAGCGACACCACCACGCTGTTGATTGCGAACTGCACATAATCGGCCCGCTGCAGAACGGCGGAGTAGTTTGCGAGCGTGGGCTTGAACAGAACGGCCGGAGGCGTGGCGACGGCAGCGATCTCTGTTTTGAAACTGGTAAGAAACATCCAGAGAATCGGGAAGAAAATCCCCAACGCGACGGTCCAGCCGGCTAAGGTCAGTCCCAGCCGCACCTGCCACCTGGTCCTCATCGTTGGTCCTCCAGATTACGCCCGATCAGCCGCATCAGGAAAAAGGAAACCATGTTGGCCAGGATGATGGCGATGACTCCGCCGGCCGAACCTCCTCCCACATCCCAGTTCAGGAGAGCGTCACGGAAAATCAGGTATGCCAGGTTGGTGGAAGCCAGCCCCGGACCGCCTCCCGTGGTTACGTAGATTTCGGCGAACAGGCTGAGAAAGAAGATCGTTTCGATCATCGCGACCACCGCCATGGGCCGCCGCAGATGGGGCAGCTCGATGTGATAGAAGAGCGCCAGCACTCCGGCGCCGTCCAGCCTGGCGGCCTCCTTCTGGTCCCGGTTCAGCGACTGAAGAGCCGGCAGCAGAATCAGCACGGCGAATGGCGTCCATTCCCAGGCCACGATGATCGCGATGGCGACGAGCGGCATCCGGGCGAAGAAGTCAATGGCGCCCAACCCAAGCGATCGCGTCACCGACGAGAACATCCCGAAAACCGGGTTCATCAACATGTTCTTCCAGATGAGAGCGCTCACTGTCGGCATTACGAAAAACGGGGCAATCACGAGGAACCGGCAAATCTTGCGCCCCGGGAATTCCCGATCCAGCAGCACCGCCAGGAGAGTCCCGGCAACCAGCGTAATCAGCAGAACCAGCCCGACCAGGAGCAGCGTGTTGCCCATAGCCACCCACAGCGCGCGGCCGGTCAAGAGATAACGATAATTCTCAACGCCGGCAAACGCGCTCTTCCCCGGACTCAGAAGGTTGTACCGCTCCAGGGAGAACCAAAGGGTCATCGCCAGCGGCACGACCATCCACAAGAACAACGGAAACACGGACGGCGCCAGCAGCGCTGTGGTGCGAATCGTGCGAGCCTGCCTGGCCGGAACAGCTCCGGTCACTTCAGGTATCCTCCTCGCCGCATGGCGCGTTCGGCCTCTGCCTGCGCCAGCGCCAGCGCTTGCTCCACGCTTGCACCGCCCGTAAGCGCCGCACTGATCTCCTGTCCGACATCCGTGCCGATCGCCTGGAATTCCGGAATCCCAACGTACTGAATTCCAATATAGGGCACCGGCAGCGCGCTCGGCCTGGTCATGTCCGCGGTCAGGATTGCCTGGCGAACGAGCTCCGCAAAAGGCGCGGCTTGCCGGTATGCCGGATTCTCGTAGGTCGATCTTCGTGTCCCGGGAGGCGCCAGCACCCAGCCGTAGCGCGCGCCCACGGTGGCAACGTAGCTTCTGCCGGTCGCCCACTTGATGAACTGCTTGGCGGCACGGGCTTTTTGCGAAGACTTGGGGATAGCCAGCGCCCAGCTCCAGGCCCAGGCCGCGCCATTGGGGACTCTCTGAATGGGGGCCTTGGCAAATCCGGTCGTCCCGGCCACTCGGCTTTGGCTGGGATCCAGGATGTAACCCGCCGCCGAAGTCGCGTCCACCCAAATCGCACAGTTGCCGTTGGCGAACAGCGCCCGGACTTCATTGTGGCCATCCGTGCTGACGCCAGGCGGCCCATACTTTCTCAGCACGTCCACATAGAAACTCACGGCCTCGATCCACTCCGGGCTGGTGAGTTGCGGCTCCCAACTGAGATCCATCCACCGCCCGCCAAACGTATAGACCAACGTACTGACGTACGCCATGTTCTGGCCCCATCCCGGCTCTCCGCGCAGGCAGATGCCGTAGACGTTGTGCGCCGGATCGTTCAGTTTGGCGGCGAACTGGCGGATCTGCTCGTAGCTGGGCTGCTCCGGCATTTCCAGGCCCGCCTTGCGGAACAGGTCCTTCCGGTAATAGGTGAAAGAGCTCTCCGCATAGAACGGCGCCGCATACATCTTGCCCTTATAGGAAAGTCCCTGGCGAACCACGTCGAAGATGTCGTCATAGTCGTAGTCCGCGCCCAGATCGTCAACCGGGAGCAGCCACCCCCGCTCCGCCCAAAGAGGTGTCTCGTACGAACCAATGGTGATGACATCGAAGGTGTTCCCGCCCGTCGAAATATCTATCGTCAATCTCTGCCGCAGGATGTTCTCCCCCAGAACCACCCAATTCAGTTTGACCCCGCTTTGCGATTCAAACTCTTTGGACAGCCGCTGCATCAGAATCATGTCGGCATTGTTCACCGTGCCGATGGTCAGTTCCGGCCTGGAATGCGGGTGGTACAGGACATATGCGAGCAGGGCCGCGCCAGCAGCCACGCCAAGAGATTTGAAGATCTGCTTGGCGGATGTCATGCGAGCGTAGTATAACAAAAGGTGCTCCGACGAGCGTTTTTCGCCTCCTTGGCCGCCACGCGGTCCAGCGCGGCTGAACGGCTGCCCGCCAACCGCAATGTCAAGTGGGCGCTCAGCGCCGGCCTCGGGATCATGCCCGCCGGAAAGAGCACGCGCCGGCAATTCCTGGCGCAGGCGGCCGCGTTGTCCTCCGCGGCTTCGCCAGCCCCGCGCATCATCGATACTCACCTGGAAGTCTGGACTTTCGATCCGAAGTTTCCTTTCCATCATCCGGAGCGGCCCGATCTGAAGAGGGTGCCCGTGGAAGCACCCATTGAGAACGAGGTCGCGGAGATGCGAGAGTTCGGCCTGAAACACGCGGTCCTGATCAACCCTCGTTATTACGGCTGGGACAATTCGTATATCAGCCATTGCCTGCATCGCTATCCGCGCCTCTTTGCCGCGCACGGCCTGCTCGACCCCGCCTTGCCGGACCTGGCCGGCCGGCTCCGCTATTGGATTCGCAAGCATGGCTTTCAAGGCATGCGCTTCAGCCCGCTCTATCATCCGAATTCCACCTGGCTGAACTCGAAAGAGCATTACCCGCTGTGGCGCGAGGCCGAGCGCCTGGGAGCCGTCTTCAATTTTTATATCCTGCCGCACCAGATGCCCATGCTGGAAGATATGGCCGGGAGGTTTCCGGGCGTGAAGATCGTCATCGATCACCTGGGCAAGCCCGATCTGCGGGCCGCCGATCCGTGGCCCGAGTTCCGGAAGATGTTCCGGCTGAAGCGTTTTCCGCAGGTGTGGGTGAGCGCGTCCGAGCCTTACGAGCTTTCCTTGACCAAGGAGTTTCCCTACCGCGACACTTACCCGTTCTTCAAAACCGTGTATGAAGAGTTCGGGGCCAAGCAACTGATCTGGGGCACCGGCTATCCAAAACCGCGCTGGGAGCTGCCCATGGACAAAGAACTGGAGTTCGTGAACGAAGTGCTGGATTTCTATAGCGCGGGGGACCGCGAAATGATCCTCGGAAGGAATGCGCTTCTCATCTGGAAGTTTCCGGAGGTTTAATCGATGCGACTTCTCGTTACGGCTCTCTCACTCCTCTTTTTCGCCGCCGCGGCGGAACGGCGGCCGATCGCATTACCGGGGATCAAGCCCATCGGACCGTATAGCTCCGGCATGCTGACACAGGATTTTCTGTACGTTTCGGGACAAGGTGCGAAGAATGCCGAAGGCCAGATCGCCCCGGACATGGAGGGCCAGCTCCGGCAGTGTTTCGAAAACGTGAAAGCCGTGGTGGAGGCAGCCGGGTTGACCATGGAACACGTGGTCTATACCCAGGTCTATCTGACGGACGCGAGCGACGAAGGGCCGCTCAATCGCGTGTGGACGCGGTACTTCCCAAAGGCGCCGCCGGCGCGGTCCACGATCGGAATCGCCCGGCTGCCCGGCACACCGGTGGAGATGAGCGCGGTTGCCGTGCGGGATCTTTCCCGCAAGAAAGCGGTGGCGCCGCCCGGCTATCCCGCAAGCTCACCGCTCTCGCCCGGCGTGCTGGCCGACGGCCGCTTGTATCTTTCCGGCTTTCTTGGACGGGACATCAATACCGGCCGCATACCGGAAGATGTCACCGCCCAGGTGGAACTGTCGCTAGATCGCATGGAAGCCACTCTCAAAGCGGCCGGCCTGGACTTCCGCAATATGGTTTTCGTGAATCCATACCTCACGGAGAAGATCCCCATGGGCGTTATGAACCGGGCGTACGCCAAGCGCTTTGAATTCGGCAATACACCAGCCCGCGCCACCATCCAGGTGGCGGGTCTGCCCAGCGGCGCGAACATCGAATTCACCGGCGTGGCGGTTGTGGACCTAGCCAGGCGGCGCGCGGTGCGCCCGAAGAACATGGAGCCGAGCGCCACGGCCAGCCCCTGTGTTTTCGCGGGCGACACGCTGTTCTGCTCCGCGAAATCCGGCTTCATCCCGGGCGTCAACGGCGGCATCTATGCCTCCACTGTCGAGACACAGCTTCGGCAAACCATGCGAAACCTGTTGGACGGGCTCGAAGAGGCAGGCATCAGTTTTTCCGCCGCCGTGGCCACCAACGTGTATCTGGACAATATAGACGAATTCACGCAGATGAATGGCATCTACGCGGAATATTTCCCGAACGCACCCCCGGCGCGAACCACCATCCAGCAGCTCGCGCCGGGCACAAGGCAGCCGGATGCCAAGGGCCGCTGGCCCGCCTTGGAGCAGATCTCGATCATCGCTGTGAAGTGATCGATCGAGAGAAGCCGGCGCTTGCAGGTCTCCATCCCAAAGGTCATGGAACTCCTGCGGGGCTGGTCATGCAACTTGACTTGAGTTGCCTTCCGATCACGGCAGCGTCGCTGTGGAGGCGCGCTTGCCACAGGTGGTGGCTGATCGCGCTACTTGCTCGCTCGAAGGTGAGTCTGTTGGGACGTGCAATCCTGTTTTCAAAATCGGGCGGACGGGGACTCCATGGCGTGTTCCTGAGCTCCACTCGCTAGATTCCTTTGGACCCCAGCCCCACCTTCGCCGTCTTCCCCAGCTTCACCGCGTTCTCCATCAGCTTCAGCCCGTGATCGCCTTCCGCCGTCAGAATCGACTCGGGATGGAACTGCACCGCCTCGATCGGCAGCTCCCGATGCCGCACCCCCATGATCACGCCATCCGGCGTCTCCGCCGTCACCTCCAGGCATGCTGGAAATGTTTCCCTCCGCGCGAAGAGCGAGTGGTAGCGGCCCACCTGGAACTCCGCGGGCAGCCCTTCGAAGATGCCGATGCCGCGGTGACGGACGGTCGAAGGCTTTCCGTGCATCGGGTAATCCAGCACGCCCAATTCACCGCCAAACGCCTCGACAATCCCCTGCAAGCCAAGGCACACGCCAAACACCGGCACCCCCGACTCGACCGCCGCCTTCACCAGGCCCGCCACGTCGAAATCCGCCGGCCGCCCCGGTCCCGGCGAAATCAGGATGAGGTGCGGCGCCACCTGCGCAATCATCTCCAGTGGAAAGCCCGCGCGGTAAGTCACCACCTCGGCGCCGGTCTGCCGCGCGTAGTTGGCGAGAGTGTGGATGAAGCAATCGTCGTTATCCACCAGCAGCAGCCGGACGCCCACCCCGGCGGCATTTCGCTCCACGGCAGCCACAGCCGGCGCAATCTCGCCTGCACCCAGCGTTCGGAAAAAGCCCGTCGCCTTGAGCCGCGTCTCGCGCTCCTCCATCGCCGGCGCCGAATCGTAGAGCAGGGTCGCGCCCACCGGGTAGGAAGCCATGCCGTCCCGCAGATACGTGGTGCGGATCAGGATGCCGGTGTTGATGTCGCCATTGAGCGCGATCATGCCCACCGCGCCGCCGTACCATCCGCGCGCGCTCTTCTCCAGCCCCTCCACCGCCACCGCCGCCGCCTTCTTGGGCGCCCCGATCACCGTCACGGCCCACATGTGGCTGAGGAACGCGTCCAGCGAATCGAACCCTTCCTGGAGGAATCCCTCCACGTGGTCCACCGTGTGGAAGACGCCGGCGTAAGACTCGATGAGCCTCCGCCCGATCACCTTGACGCTGCCCGGATCGCACACCCGCGACTTGTCGTTGCGGTCCACGTCCGTGCACATCGTCAACTCCGACTCTTCCTTGGTCGACTTCAGCAGCTCGCGGATGTTGTCCGCGTCGCGCAGCGGGTCGCCGGTTCTCTGTGCCGTTCCGGAGATCGGGCACGTCTCCACACGGTGGCCCTCCACCCGCACGAACATCTCGGGCGACGCTCCCACCAACTGCTCCTCGCCGAATTGCAGCAGGAATTCGTACGGGCTGGGGCTGGCGCGCTGCACTCGCTCGAACAACTCCGATGCCTTGCCCGAGTACGGCGTGCGGAAGGTCTGGCGCAGCACCACTTCGTAGTAATCGCCGCGGCGCATGCCTTCGCGCACCGTCTCCACCTTCGCCATGTATTCTTCCGGGGTGTGGTCGGATTCGATCGGACCCGGCTCCCGCTTGGGCGCCGCGGCGAGCGTCTCGGCCTCCCGCGCGTGCCCCCACGTGGACACCGCGCCGTGCGCGAACTCGTACTGGTATCGCTCGATCTGCTCGCGCTTCCGGTCCATGAGCCAGATGTCGTCGCAGAGAAAGAGGTGCAAGTCCTTATGGCCGCTGCGCGGCAGCTTCTTCTCGATCGGCTCGAACTGGAACAGCAGGTCGTAACCGAACGCCCCCACTAGCCCCAGCTTCGATCCCTCCTCGCCGCGAAACTCTTCGATCAGCGCGCGCAGAATCGAAAACGCCGAGGGCTGCTTGCTCCGCTCTTCTTCCGGAAACAGCCTGGGCAGCGGCTTCAGCCGTCCCGCCATGGCGCCATCTTCGAGACCGAACTCTTCCCAGTGTGGATGCCCGGCGAGTGTCGGAAACAGCAGCTCAACGATTCTTGCGCCGCGCGCATTCAGCGGACGGAACTCCATCTGTCGGTCGTACGAGACGATCTCGAGCGGCGGGCGGGTGGCGGCGATATCCCAGCGCGAGTACCTCCCGGGATACTCGTATCCCGAGGAGAGGTAGATCCCACGGTGCTGGTCCAGATCGCTCAGAAGGTGCTTCAGGCCTTTTCGATAATTGGCCTTCGAGACTGTGCGAGTGACCTCGATCCCGTGGGGAGTCGTGTAGCGGTATTCGCGCATATAGAGGTGTCCCTGGAGGTTAGTTTCCAGAATAGCAGAGCCGCGACCGTGAGGGAGCGTCACGACGCCCGCTGGTTTACACTTAGAGATTCATGTCCAAACTGCTGGAGGGCAAGTTCGCCATCGTTCTGGGTATTGCCAACCGCTGGAGCCTGGCGTACGCCATCGCCCAGGCGTTTTCGAGGGAGGGCGCCACACTGGCGCTGACGTATCTCGGCGAGCGGCAAAAGGAATCCATCGCGGATCTCTCGAAGGATCTCGATGTAGCGGCCATTCTTCCCTGCGATGTCACCAAGGACGACGATCTGGCCGCGCTCACCCAATCGCTGGCCGCGCTGGGACGACCGCTTCACGCGGTGGTTCACAGCCTGGCCTTCGCCAACCGCGAAGACCTCAGCCGGCCATTCGTGGAGACCGGCCGCGCCGGCTTTCTGCTGGCGCAAGATGTGAGCGCCTACTCCCTGGTGGCGGTCGCGCGCGCCACCGCGCCCTTGATGACCGAAGGTGGATCCTTGAGCACCCTGACCTACCTGGGCTCCACGCGCGTGGTCGCTAGCTACAACGTCATGGGCGTGGCCAAGGCCGCACTGGAATCCGCCATGCGCTACCTGGCCAGCGACCTCGGCCCGCGGAAAATCCGAGTGAATGCCATCTCGGCTGGACCCGTCAAGACAGCCTCGGCGCGCGCCATCAAAGGTTTCTCCGCCATCCTCGAGATTCAGGACCGTAACCCGCTGCGGCGCAATACCGATCCGGCGGAAGTCGCCGACGCTGCGGTGTTTCTGGCCAGCGATTTGGGGCGCGGCGTGACGGGAAACGTTCTGTTCGTGGACGCGGGGATGCACATCATGGCGTTCTGAGGGCAGCCTGCTAATCGCTGCCAGTGACTCCAGGCTACATGGCAGAAATGGTACCCCGCCGGTACAATTCGCGCGATTTGGGACTGGCATCGGAAGCCGGAGCCATGCGATAACTGCCATGGAGGAGTCGATTTCCGCCATGAGATTCCGCCGGCTTGAGTTGGTCTGCGAATGCGGACATGCCGCGAAAAGCTTCCACTCTGTGGGATTCACATCCGAGTATGACTTGGTGATTCACTGGACGTGCATCGCGTGCGGGAGACACGCCTACCTGGTGAAGTCTCTGGCGGATTGCTGTAAGCAGTGCCCGGATCGGGACGATCCCTCGGCGGTGTCCCTGCCGAACGTGGGCTTCGACACGCGTGCCGAGGATGCGCGATTCCTTCAGAGCCTGGGCATTCGACCTTAGGTCCAACACTGTTCACTTAAGCGTGGCGCAGGCTGTCAAGCCTGCTGAGCCGAGATTCATCTCGGCTTTCTTCTCTTTTCCGGGAGATTCTTCCCCGTCCGCAACCACTAATGAGTCATGGATCAACTGCGGCGTCGACTTCCCCACGTATGGGCGGAAGGCAAGCGCCTGTTTGTCACGTGGCATCTCTACGGGAGCCTGCCACACGCGCTCTACCCGCCGC
>Ga0209517_10007412_pt1 | contig 13151 bp, 8 predicted proteins | sample PeaSoiMetSII2010_FD_187695 | JGI IMG/M metagenome (GOLD analysis project Ga0209517, IMG submission 187695) | Peat soil microbial communities from Weissenstadt, Germany - SII-2010 (SPAdes) (version 2) | ecosystem: Environmental > Terrestrial > Soil > Wetlands > Peat | place: Germany: Weissenstadt...
TCTCCACCTTGCCCCGTGCGTCCCGCTCGGCGGCGGAGCAAAAGTAGCCGGTCGCCAGCGCTCACACCCCTAAGTCGATAGGCCTGCTCCGGCCCACTCTGAGAACAAATCCGCCGTGCGCTACGTCGCCCTTTCGATTGACACATGGCAGAGCGTTACTCTACGATAAGGGCAGGTGCAGGGCTGCGCCTGTCATTTCGACAGCTTCTGGGGGCCGGGTTTATGTTCAGGCTCGATGCTGATAAGAAAGTCCACTTCTGCGACGGCGTTACGCGCCGTGACTTCCTTCACGCCGGCACGATTGCCTTCCTGGGATTAACTATGCCCGAGTTTTTCAGCCTGAAGGCTCGGGGCGCTGTGAAATCCGACAAGGACATCAACTGTATACAGCTTATGCTGGTCGGCGGTCCCAGCCAGCTTGACACTTGGGATATGAAGCCTGAGGCCCCTGCCGAAATCCGCGGTCCGTACAAGCCCATCAAGACCAACGTGCCGGGAATTGAGATTTCGGAGATTTTTCCGCGCATGGCCAAACACGCGGATAAGTTCGCCCTACTGCGGTCTGTTTATCACACCGCGGCGGCAGTCCACGACACCGGCTGCCAGATGATGCAGACCGGGCGGCTTTTCCAAGGCGGACTCGAATCCCCCAACTACGGTTGCGTGCTGCGGCTCGAAAAGGGACCCAAGGGCGACATGCCGCCCAATGTCTTAATCCCCGTCACCATCGGCGCGTTGGGCGGCAATCTGCCGCATGGCGACACGGCGGGGTTCCTCGGTAAGGCCTACGACCCCTTCGTCCTGAACGCCGACCCTTCCGACCCGAACTTCAAAGTGCCGGACATGCTTCCGCCGGATTACATTTCCGCCGCCCGTGTTGATCGGCGCCGCGATTGGCGGCAGGTGATCGATCAGTCGGTGAGCTACTTTGAGAAAACTGACCAGGACGCGAAGCTGATGGATTCGACTTTCCATCAAGCGTACACGCTGATGACCTCTGCCACGGCGCGTGAAGCTTTCAATCTGGCGCAAGAGCCCGAGGACGTTCGCAAGCGCTACGGCATGAACCGCTTTGGCCAGGGCTGCCTGTTGGCGCGGCGACTGGTGGAGCGCGGCGTCCGCTTCGTAACCGTGAACATGTTCGAAACCGTCTTCAATGAAATCACCTGGGACATCCACGGGTCGGCGCCTTTCAGCCCCATCAGTTGCTACCGCGATCAAATTGGCCCGATGTTCGACAATGCTTATAGCTCTCTGCTCGAGGATTTGAGCGACCGTGGATTGCTGAACGCCACGCTCGTCCTGGCCACCGGGGAATTCGGCCGCACGCCGCGCATCAATCCGGCGGGCGGGCGCGACCATTGGCCGCAATGCTGGACCGTTGTGCTTGCAGGCGGAGGCATCAAGGGCGGCCAGATTGTGGGCTCCTCGGACACGATCGGAGCCGCGCCCAAGGACCGCGCCGTCATGCCGTCCCACGTCGCAGCCACGGTTTACACGGCGCTGGGCATACCCCTCGACTTCATCATGAAGACGCCGCAAGGGCGCGAGGTCCGGGTCGTCGATCACGGCTTTGATCCAATTACCGAATTGCTCGCATGATTACCCTCAACCGATTTCTTCGTGTCCTCTGGGGTTCCAAAGCCTCATCACAGAGAGCACGGAGGGACGCAGTGATCTCTGTGTTGGGTCTTTTCCTGGCTACAGAGAACACAGAGAAGACAGCTTGCATGCGCAGGGTTCGTATCATTTCTTCCGTTCTTCTGGCCTTCCTGGTTGCTGCGAGCAGTACTATATTTTGGGCGCAGACGCATCAACCACCCGACCAGCCTTACCATCAAACGGACATGAGTGGGGCAGGGAACAGCTCTTCGACCCGTGCCGCTCGTCCGCTGCATCCCGTCGCCGCACATTCGACCTTCAAAGGAGTTGCCCTCAGCAGGCTCGAAGTTCTGCCAACCTCTATTTCCATCACCGGGCCTCGCTACACGCAGCGGATGGTGGTGGAAGCGACCTTCGCGGACGGGAGCCAGGAAGACGTGACGGGCGAGGCGGAGATTACCTCTTCGGATTCAAAAATCGCGCGTGTGGATCAGGACGGATTGGTTTGGCCCCAGTCTGACGGACGCACCACCCTTACCGCCTCCTTTCGCGGCCAGCGCGGCTCTGCAAACGTCGAGGTCTCAAAGTTCTCCGCGCCGTTCGAGTGGAGCTTCCGCAACGACGTTATCCCCGTCATGACCAAAGTGGGATGCAACCAGGGAGCCTGCCACGGGGCTGCGGCAGGCAAGAACGGGTTTAAGCTCACGCTGCGCGGATACGATCCGGAAACGGATTATTACACGCTCACCCACCAGGCGCTGGCGCGCCGCACCGAGCGGATCGAACCCGCCAAGAGTCTGATTCTTCTCAAGCCCACGCTGACCATTCCGCACGGCGGCGGCAGGCGCTTCGCGGTCGGCTCAACGGAGTATCAGGTAATTTCCGGCTGGATCGCGGACGGCATGCCCAAACCGCAGGAGTCCGACCCGCGCGTGGCGAGCATCGAGGTGTTACCCAGCGAGGCTTCGCTTCGGCCCGAGGCTGAGCAGCAACTCGTGGTCACCGCCGTTCTCACCGATGGCCACCGCGAGGACGTCACGCGTTGGGCGAAGTACGACAGCGGCGACGAAGGTGTGGCGGCGGTGGATCAGGACGGGCACGTGAAGATGCACGGCTACGGCGAGGCGCCGGTCACCGTCTGGTACCAGAGTCACGTCACCTTCGCGCGCCTGCGTATTCCCTATCCCTACAGTATCAGCGCCGACGTTTACAAGAATGCGCCGCGACACAATTACATCGACGATTACGTTTTGAAACACCTCCAGGTGCTCCATATTCCACCCTCGCCGCCGGCCGGTGATGCCGAGTTTATTCGGCGAGTCTACCTGGATGCGGCAGGCATTCTTCCTAACCCCGCTGAGGTCGAGCGGTTCCTCAAAGATCCCGCGCCCGATAAACGCAAGCTGTTGATCGAGCAGTTAATGCGCCAATCGCAGTTCGTCGACTACTGGGCTTATAAGTGGTCCGACCTGCTGCTGGTGTCGAGCAATCATCTCTCGGACGAAGGGATGTGGAGTTACTACAACTGGATTCGCGAAAGCGTAGCCGCCGACAAGCCTTGGAATCAGTTCGTCAACGAAATCGTCACGGCTTCGGGCAATGCGCGTGAGAACGGCGCCGCGAATTATTGGGCCATCCACCGCGACCCGCTCGACATTTCAGAGAACATGGCACAGGCGTTCCTCGGCATCACCATCACCTGCGCCCATTGCCACAATCACCCGCTCGCGAAGTGGACGCAGAAGGATTACTACGGCATGGCCAACCTCTTCGCGCGAGTGCGGCTGAAGACTTCAGGCCGCACCATCTCACGAGTGGGCGTTGGTCCTGTCTTCGAGGATGTGACGGTGTACTCGAATCCCTGGGGGCAGTTCACCGACGACCGTTACACGAAGCCGCTGCCGCCCAAGCCCCTGGCCGCCGCTGCCTTGCCTGTGGATTCGCCCCAGGACCCGCGCCTCTATTTCGCCCAATGGCTGACCTCGCCGGAGAATCCTTTCTTTGCCCGGGCCATTGTGAACCGCGTGTGGCGAAGCCTGATGGGTCGTGGCCTGGTGGAACCGGCGGACGACATGCGGGATACCAATCCGGCCACCAACGCCGAGCTGCTCGATGCGCTGGTTAAGGATTTCGTTAAACACAATTATGATATTGACTATCTCATTGAGACTATCCTCGAGTCCGCCGCCTATCAGGCTTCCTCGCGCCCGAACGATCAGAACGCCCAGGACGAGCAGTATTACTCGCACTACTTGATTCGCAGGCTTCCTGCGGAAGTATTGTTGGATGCCTACTCGCAGGTGACCCAGGAACCGGAAAAGTTTGAAGGCTACCCGCCCGGGACTCGGGCGTTGCAGTTGCCGGATGCGGCGGTGCGGTCGTACTTCCTGACCGCCTTCGGGCGCCCGGCGCGCCAGCAGACGCGCGAGAGCGAGCGCACGTCAGTTCCGACCGTAACCCAGGCCTTGCACATCATCAACGGCGATACTTTGAACTACAAGCTGCGCGACGCCGGGAATTCGATCGATATGCTCATAAGGCTGGGTTTTTCCGATGAAGAAATCGTGAACTATCTTTACCTGGCATCGCTCAGCCGCTATCCGGCCGACGCGGAACGCGCCGCGCTGCTGAATGCGCTTCGTGAAGCTGAGAGTGCAAAAGATCAAGGCATTTCCGATCCGCGACGTGCGGCTCTTGCCGACATGGCTTGGGCTTTGTTGACGAGCGAGGAGTTTGTTTTCAACCATTAACCCCCCCTTTGAGAAAACCCTCTCCCCAGGGAGAGGGTGTCGTGCTCCGGCGCATTCATCAGCCGGAGCGCGACGGGTGAGGGGTCGTTTGGCGAGTTCCGAGCGGGCGCGGCGGCGAAACGAACTAATGGAAACTTCTGGCAGGACAATTCGGATTGCGAGCGTAAGTGACCCCTCACCCGACCCGCGACGGCTGATGAAAGCGCCGTCGTGGGCCACCCTCTCCCCAAGGGAGAGGGCTGTCCCGATTATTCGAGAGAGGGCTTCGTATTCAACGCCTATTTGTGTTGCTCTTGTTTTAGCGTGGCTCATGCTATGGCCTGCGATCAGACCGCAGACTGCCCGTGCTGCCACAGCGCCTTCCTTCACCACCGACGTCGCCCCGATTCTTCAGAAAAACTGCCTCGCCTGCCACTCCAGCGCCGCCAAGATGGGCGGATTTGTTATGGAGAGTTACGACCTGCTGATGAAGGGCGGCAAAGACGGGCCTGCGCTTGTTCCAGGCAAGAGCGGGCAGAGCAGGCTCATTCAGATGCTCGAGGGGAAAGTCCAGCCTCGCATGCCGTTTGGGACCGACCCGCTGCCGGCCGCGGACATTGCCGCTCTGAAGGCGTGGATTGACGCTGGCGCCAAAGGGCCAGCGGCGGGCGAAGCTGCCCAGACGCTTGCGCCTTTGGCGATTCCTGATATAAAGCCGAAAGCGCCGGCGGTTTCTCCGGTTGTTTCCCTGAAGTTCTCGCCTGACGGACGAGTTCTTGCCGTTGGCGGCTATAAGGAAGTTCGGATGATCGATGCGTCCAGCGGCAAGCTGATGCGCACGCTCGAGGGCCACGCCGACTACGTGAGGTCGATCGTCTTCAGCCCTGACGGCAAGCAGCTGCTGGCCGGCGGAGGTCCGCCCCAGCAGTGGGGTGAAATCAAGGTCTGGGATGTAGCCACCGGCGCGCTGCTGCGGACGATGCGAGGCCACAAGGATTGCATCTACTCGCTTGCGGTCAGTCCGGATGGAAAGCTGGTCGCTTCGGGGAGCTATGACAAATCCATTGAGATTTGGGACGCCCAAACCGGACAGGAGCTGAAGAACCTGCTCGACCACATTGACGCCGTCTTCGCCGTGGCATTCAGCCCTGACGGAAGACTCCTGGCGTCGGGATCGCAGGATCGCACCGTCAAAATCTGGAATGTCGCGTCCGGCGAACGCCTTTATACGTTGAGCGACGCGCTGGATGGAATAACCAGCATTGCGTTTTCGCCATCCGGGGAATACCTGGCAGGCGCCGGCTACGACAACTCCATTCACGTGTGGAAGATCAGCGAGAAAGAAGGCAGCCTGGTGCAATCGCTCATCGCCGACGAAGACAGCATTCTTCAACTCGTCTGGTCGCCGGAGGGGAAAACTCTGATCACGAGTTCCTCCGACGGCTCCATCCGCTTTCGCGATGCGGCAACCCTCGATCCGTTGGGGGTACTCCCTGACCAATCTGATTGGGTGGATGCCCTGGCCATCAGCCCGGATGGCAAATGGCTGGCTGCAGGACGATACGACGGAACGTTGAGCCTCTATGACTCGAAATCGTACAAGCCCAGGCTCGGCCCGCTGATGGCCGAAGGCAGTAGGCAGATGGGCAGATAGGCAGTGGGAGTCGGCAGAGGATCTGATATCTGGAATTTGTAATCTCAGAATTTCGGCGGGTGGAAGCAGCCGGCCGACAGCGCGCCATTGAACGAACTGCCCTCTCCCCTGGTGAGAGGGTGTCGCGCTCCAGCGGTTTCATCAGCCGGAGGGTGACGGGTGAGGGGTTTTTTGCCGAGGGCGGAACGCAGCGGCGAAAGGGGGCGGGAACCAATGCGAACTCTAAGGAAGAGCGGCTCACGTTTGGGCGGAAGTAACCCCTCACCCGTCCCTCGACGGCTGGAGAAGACGCCGTCTCAGGACACCCTCTCCCCGGGGAGAGGGCTGTGCTTACGAATTCTGCGCCTTGCGTCATTGGTCGCGTTACTTCTGGCACCGGCGCTGCCAGTTTTCGCCGACGAGCCCATCATCCCTCCCACCCTTTCTCGCATCTCGCCGGCGGGAATGGAGGGTGGCGCGACCGCCACTTTCAAACTCGAAGGTCGAGGCCTCATTGCCGCGCGCGCTGTGCTTTTTGATACTCCGGGTTTCGCGGCGAAGATACTCAACGTCACCGCGCTGCATGAAGAAATCAAGGCAGCGCGAGCGGGCGTCGACTTGGCGGCAGCCGTGCCCCTGGGGGTAAAGTCCGAAGCCCAAGTGGAACTCACCGCCTCCAAAGATGTCGAGCCCGGCATCCATTGGTTCCGCATCCAGACGCCCAATGGGACGTCGAACATGCTGCCGCTGGCTGTCGGATCGCTCAAGGAAGTCCAGCAGCAGCGCAATTCTTCTGATCCGCAGCAAGTCGAACTGCCGGCCACGATGGTTGGCGCCATTTCCACAGTGGGAGAGGTAAATAGCTACAGCTTTGAGGGCAAGGCCGGGCAGGAGATGGTCTTCCAGGTGGTGGCGTCACGGTTGGACTCGCAACTCGAATCGTTGTTGGTCCTGCGCGACTTTTCCGGGCAGGAGATTGCGCGAACCGGAGAATACCTGCGCGAACCCGATGCAATCCTGGTTGCCAAGCTGCCGAAGGAAGGCAAGTACACGATCTCGATTTCCGATCGCGAAGAAAAAGGCGGCTGGGATTACTTCTATCGGCTCAACGCCGGACCACTGCCGTATGTCACTGGCTGGTTTCCGCTTGGCGTCCCCGCAGGCAAGCCGGCGATGGTGTCCATTGAGGGGGTCAACCTTGGCGGCAACAAGCAAATTGAAGTGCGCCCGCCCGCGCACATCGATGGCTGGACGACTCTTCCGCTGACGGTTCGAACGCCGATTGGCCCGCTTCTCAATAAACCCCGCATCGGCGTGAGTGACGTGCCGGAGGTTTTCGAGAAAGAGCCCAACGATACGCCATCGCAAGCCGAGGCAGTTTCAATTCCAGTTACCATTAACGGCCATATTGACAATCCGGGTAATGCGGACCACGCCGACGATGATTACTTCCGTATCCACGCCCGCAAGGGACAGCACCTGGTGATCGAGGTGGCGGCGGCCCGGCTGGGTTCGTCTCTGGATTCCGTTGTAGAAGTACTCGACTCGAGGGGCAACGCCGTGCCGCGCGCGATGGTCCGCTGCCTTTACCAGACGCAATCCACGCTCTCGGACCGGGATTCGAGAAGCGAAGGGATAAGGTTGGTCTCCACTACCGGCCTCCACGAGAATGACTACCTGATGGTCGGCGACGAACTGGACCAGATTGCCTACATCCCCGACCAACCCGATGCCGACGTTATTCTGAAGGGATTCGAGGGGCAGCGGTTCACCTGGCTGGGCACTTCTCCAAGTCTCCGCCCGCTGAATACAACGGTCTACAAGGTGCAAATTCTCCCGCCAGACGCCGAGTTCCCTTCCAACGGGCTGCCGGTGTTCCATCTGACCGAACGAAACGACGATGGCGGGCCGGGCTACGGCGCGGATTCGCGACTGGATTTCGATGCGCCCGCGGACGGGCACTATCTTGTTCACCTCAAAGACGTCCGCAACCTGGGCGGCGCAGATTATGCCTATCGGTTGACGATTCGAGATGCCACGCCCGACTTCACGCTCGTAGCCGACCCCGACAACCCGAACATTCCCCAGGGTGGCTCGACGCCGGTGACCGTCTCCGTCAATCGGCTCCAGGGTTACGAAGGGCCGATCGAAATCGAAGTTAAGGGTCTGCCCGAGGGGCTCACGGCGAGCAAAGCGGAGATCGCTGCGGGGGAGGATTCGACCGTGGTCGTTTTGAGCGCCGCGCCGGGCTCGCACCTTGATTCCGCCCCGGCGCATTTGGAGATTATAGGGCACGCCATCGTGAACGGCCGCGCCATTGCGCGCCTCGCGAATGCCGGCAAGGTTCTGCAAGTGGCTTCGATAATCCCTCCGCCCGACGTCGCGGTGCGCACGGAACCCGTCCAGGTGGCGGTTGCGCCGGATAAAGAAGTGAGCGTATCCCTGCACGTGGAGCGAAAAAACGGATTCAAGGGGCGCGTGCCGTGCGATGTCGTAAACCTGCCACCCGGCGTTCGGGTGGTCAACCTGGGCCTGAACGGGATCCTGGTGCCGGAGAATCAGAGCGACGCAACCTTCAAGCTGCGCGCCGCGGATTGGGCCAAGCCGATTACGCAGCCGATTTACGTGGTGGCTAATGTCGAGTCCAACGCCACCACCCAACACCCCTCGCCGCCGATCATCCTGCGCGTGGAAGGCAAAGCAGAAGGGACGAACATCGCGGCGCGGCGATGATTGCCTCGATGGCGTCCGTGGCATTTACGATTGAACAGCCCTCTCCCGTGGGGAGAGGGTGTCTCGATTCGGCGTCTTCATCAGCCGAAGCGAGACGGGTGAGGGGTCAATTGCACGCTTAAGAGAACTAGCAACGCGTAAAAACGCTAATCGCAAAAGCAATTCCAACGACAAGCGCCAAAGCTCAAATGGCAGATGGTTTGGGATTTGAGACCATGGCAGATGATGAACATTTGCCATTTGAGGTCGCCCGTTCCGTATATGCTAGAGAGGGAAGTGACCCCTCACCCCCGTCCGGCGACGACTGGAGAAAGCGCCGTCGCCGGACACCCTCTCCCCAAGGGAGAGGGTTATGCTTCTAATTTCGAACGCCATACCCTTTGAGGAGCCCAATGCGAATCTTAAGAAGAAACGTGCTCTACGGTTTACTCGCCTCAGCCGGCGTCGGACCGAGTCTGAGCGCTCTTCATGCGCACCCGCATGTTTCGCATCCAGGAGGAGGGCCGCTGTCGTCGCCGGCCGCGGCAAGGGCGGACCGGGCGCCGGGCATCAGCGGACAGGGGGAGATGAAGTTCCGAGTTCTTTATACGTCGGAACACCTGCCCCCGGAGGCCCGCAAGGTGCTGGTGAACGCCCACGGAGGCTTTGCCGTCGACCGCCGCACCGGCAAAGAGGAGACCTACTTCGCGCTTCCCGGAGCCGGGATTCTCCAGATCAGTTCCGACCTGAAGACGATCAACATGATCGACACTCCGGACGAAATGCGGAACGTTAATCTGCACGACTCCACGATCTGGTACGACTCGGACGGAACCCCCTATCTGACCTTTCCCGCGAATGATGCCGGCAGGATTTTCACCACCACTCTGGATGGAAAACTGGTCAATGCACTTGATGCTCCGACCGCCGCTATCGACTTCGAGCATCAGGAAATTCGTGACTATTTTCTGGGCGGAGGGAATTTCGCTCCCACCGCGGTTGAATTCTTGAACGGCTTGTATTACGTCACTACCGGGTATTGCAACCTTGATTACGTTTTGACGGCGCGGATCAATCGTGAGAACCGCTTCGAAATCGTCTGGAGCGATCTGGCTTTCGGCGGAAAAGGCGAGGGCGTGGGCCAGTTCGGAACCGCTCATGGCATCACCGTACCGCCCGGCAAAGTGCGGCTCGACATCGCCGACCGGCCGCATTCCCGCCTGGACCGTTTTACCCGCTACGGCCACTACCTCTCCAGCCTGAAAATGCCGTCCGGCTCGTTGCCGTGCGACATCAACTACCTGGACCCGCACTACAGCGTGGTTCCCGCCTTGGATGGCCCCGACAAGAAGAAAGGCGCCCCCATTTACATTTTTCAGGATGAGAAGTTGATTTCAACCATCATGCCCAAGGAGGACTTGGGACTCCAGAACTTCGTCCACGTCCACAATGCCGCCCTGCGCAGAATCAATGGAAAGTTCTACGTCATCGCCCAGGCGTGGAACCCGGGCGATTTCGCCATCCTCGAGCAGGCGGAAGGTTAGCAACAGGTGCGGGGGGATCTCCCTGGGGTCCAAAGTGAACTGCAAGACAATGACAGCCGCGGAGCGGCGCCACAGAGTAGCCCACGGCGCAAGCCGTGGGTTTCTAGGTCGAGTCATGTTGCCCCAGCCCCGGGGGGCGACAGATTATTACGCGAAGTTTTCTCGACAGCCTCTGCCGCCCTTACAGGGCTTCCAAGGCATTCAATCTCCTGACGTCCCACGGCTGACGCCGCGGGCTATTTTCTGCCGGCCCTCCGGGCCTCGAAGCAAAATCACCGGAACGTACCGAGAATGTTGTTGAAAACTGAGGGAACGCCATGTTTCGTAAGATCCTGATTGCCAATCGGGGTGAGATTGCGGTGCGCGTAATGCGCACCTGCCGTGAAATGGGAATCGGCACGGTGGCCGTTTATTCCGAGGTAGACCGCAAGTCGCTGCACGTCCGCTACGCTGACGAGGCTTACGGCATTGGGCCTGCGCCTTCGACCGAGAGTTACCTGCACATCGAGCGGATTCTTGACGCCGCCAAACGCAGCAACGCGGAAGCGGTTCACCCCGGCTACGGCTTTCTGGCGGAGAACCCGGAATTTGCCCGCGCTTGCGCGGAGACGGGCCTGGTCTTCATCGGGCCGCCGGCGGCGGCGATGGAGTTGATGGGGTCGAAGACCAGCGCGCGGCACGCTCTGATCCAGGCTGGGCTACCGGTGGTCCCCGGGACGGACCGCCACCTCGAGAGCCTCGAGGAAACGCATCGGGTCGCGGAGGGAATCGGCTACCCCGTCATGCTCAAGGCTTCGGCGGGAGGGGGCGGCAAGGGATTGCGCCTGGTGCGTTCGGCTGCAGAACTCGAATCCGCCTACGATACGGCGCGCTCGGAGGCCCAAAACGCTTTCGGCAACCCCGCGGTTTACCTCGAGAAATATCTCGACCGCCCCAGGCACATTGAAATCCAGATTCTCGGCGACCAGCACGGGCGGCTGATTCATTTAGGCGAGCGGGAGTGCTCACTGCAGCGGCGGCACCAGAAACTGCTGGAAGAATGCCCCTCGCCGTTCGTGGACGAGGAACTGCGCCGGCGCATGGGGGAGACCGCGGTGCGCATTGGAAAGCTGGCAGGATACTGGAACGCCGGAACCGTGGAATTCCTCGTGGATCAGGGCCGCAACTTCTATTTTCTCGAGGTGAACGCGCGCCTGCAAGTCGAGCACCCGGTAACGGAGCTGGTGCTGGGCATTGACCTCGTGAAAGAGCAGATTCGGATTGCGGCAGGTGAAAGGCTCGAGTGGCGGCAGGAAGACGTGCGCCTGCGGGGCGCAGCGATCGAGTGCCGAATCTACGCGGAAGACCCCACGAACAATTTCTTCCCTTCGCCCGGTTACATAACCAGGCTCCAGGTGCCGGCGGGGCCGGGCGTGCGCCGGGATAGCGGCGTCTACGAAGGCTGGACCGTGCCTCTCGAGTACGATCCGCTTCTATCCAAGATCTCGGTGTGGGGGACGGCGCGCGCGGATGCCATAGCGCGCATGCGCCGGGCGCTCGGCGAGTACGAGGTCTTCGGCATCAAAACCAACATCCCCTTCTTCCGCCGGCTGCTCGTGCACCCGGATTTTACGGCGGGACATTTGGATACCGGCTTGATTGACCGCGTGCTGGCCGCAGGCCTGATGGAAGAAGAGCCGCCTTCACCGGAGGAAGAGCGAGTCGCGGCGCTGGCGGCGGCCCTCTATGTGCGCGGGCGACAGGAGCCGAAGATTCCGGGGCCCGCGCGCGCGAGCGCCTGGAAAAGCGCCGCGAGAGACGCCGCACTTAATCGCTGGCCGCAGCGAGGAACCTGGCGCAGAGCATGAGAAGCGTTCCCCTCCTTCTTTAAGGAGGTACCGGGGGGTGATGCGGAATGCCCGGAGGGCATTAAGATCATTAGCCGTAGGTGAAACCTACGGACCGGGAAACATCGCCCACCACTCTCTTGCGACCCTGAAGGGGTCGAAGACGGCCGGATTCAACCCCTGCGGGGTTGATTGAGGCCTCGCGCGACCGCCGTCCGTAGGTTTCACCTACGGCTAATGATCTTGGGTCCCTTCGGGACCCGGCTTATATTAGCGCCAATGGGGCTGATTGGCCGGCGCGCCCATTCTGCCGTCCGCCACCGCCGTCGCCTCTTCCCGTTGCGGAGGGGAGTTCTGAAAACACGAGAGACGATGAAACTCGCAATCAAAATCCACTCGGGTTCGAAGACTTCAGAACATGAGTTTGAGATGATGGAAACTGCGGATGGCGCGTCTCGCGGCACGGGCCTCGAGTCTTCCACTTCAAAGATCAGCTTCGATGGCGAGACGCTGCTCGCCGATCGGGAAGAGATCGCGCCGGGGGTTTACTCAATCCTGATCGACGGGCGGTCTTATGAAGCTCAGGTCAGCAAGCAGGCGGGTGATTCCGAAGGCTCCTCGAGTCCCTATGTGGTTACCGTGGGGCTTCGAAATTACCTGGTGGAAATCCGTGACCCCCGGCGTTGGATGCGCGGTGGCGCCGGGGTTCCTGACGACGGCCCGAGGGAGATGGTGGCCCCCATGCCGGGGAAGATCGTTCGAGTGCTGGTATCTGAAAATCAGGAGGTGATTCAAGGTCAGGGGCTGCTGGTCATCGAAGCGATGAAGATGCAAAACGAAATTCGCGCCCCGCGAGCAGGGCGCGTCGAGCGCATTTATGCTCGGGAAGGAACCGGCGTGGAGGCGGGGATTCGACTGATTCGAATCGCGTGACGGAGACCGATTCGCTGTCATCCTGAGCGCAGACTTCATGATCCTTCGGCTCACCACTGTGCATGAAAATGACGGAAGCTTTTGTTGAAAATACAGGAGTTACCTCCAAAGAGCCATTTTCATGCACAGTGGTGAGCCGAAGGATCATGAAGTCTGCGCTCAGGATGACAGA
>Ga0209517_10007413_pt1 | contig 13150 bp, 15 predicted proteins | sample PeaSoiMetSII2010_FD_187695 | JGI IMG/M metagenome (GOLD analysis project Ga0209517, IMG submission 187695) | Peat soil microbial communities from Weissenstadt, Germany - SII-2010 (SPAdes) (version 2) | ecosystem: Environmental > Terrestrial > Soil > Wetlands > Peat | place: Germany...
TTCGGGCAGCCGCTCGTATGAGATGTCGAGCGCCTCGGTGATGCCGCGAACCGCGCCCGTCGGCAGTTGCGGGCTGATCGCATCTGTCAGACGGTCGAGTTCCGCGGTGAGCGGATGAGATTCACTCGCTATCGAATATAACTCGGTTGGCGAAAGGGCTCCCGCCTTCATCGCGCGCTGCAACAGATCCAGAGCGAGCGGGAGACGCCCCACCCATTCCGCGATCGTCAGCCACTGCTTATCCGTCAGCGCAGAGACTTGCTTCACCTGATAGGTAAGAAGTGCGACCGAGTCCTCGGGGGCCAGCACATCGATGTTCAATTCCTGGATGCTTCCCTGTTCGAGGCTGACGTGCATCCGCGAGGTTGCGAGCGCTGTCACATGGCCGAGCGCCGGGCACCAGGTCGACAGCGGATGCGGCTGCGCGTCCGGCATAGATTCCGGAACGTTGTCGATCACGAACAGCACGGGCTCGTCATTCGGCAACCGTTGGAGAGCCCGCGTAAGCTCGTCGCGCGCGTTCTTCTTGCTGTCGTGCAGGGCCTTGAGCTCGGGCGTCGCAGGCTCGATAGTGCAAAGGATTCCGTGGAAGGCCTGCTCCTGCTTCAGTTCATCGTCAGCGGCGGCGGCGTCGATCCAGAAGAGACCGCCCTTGTAATGATTCGGACCGTACCTGTGGAGATACTCGGTCGCCAGGCGGCTTTTCCCGAAACCGCCACCAGCCTCGATCGCGCCGGTCAGCGCCGCCGTACCTACGCCCATCGTCCAGAGCGCATGATGGAGCCGCCAGAGATCGTCGGCGCGGCCCTTGAATCCTTCGCCGAGCGAAGGCTCCATCGCCGCGGGAAAGAGCCGCAGGCCGTGCAGGCTCAGCGGCTTCGGCATCGCGGCCTGCTCCGACAAGCGCTGTCGAACGGCTCGGGCCTCGGCGGGCATCACGACATCGAGATGCTGGCCGATACTCTGCTTGACCTGCGCGAGCCGCGCGTTGACTATCTCGGCGACCTTCTTTGTGTCAGAGGCGAGCGGCCAGTTGGTGATTCTGAGATCGGCGGGAAGGGAATTGAGTACCTGGCGTTCGACGCCGGCGTCAGGAAGCGCGACCACTATGTGCGAAAGTGCCGCCTGCTTGGCGCTCGAATCGGCACCGCTGCGCGCGAGCTTCTGGAACGGAGTCAGGGCGAGGTCGAACTCGCGCAGGCAGTACCAGCGCGTGAAGTACGTTTCGTCGGCGAAGACGACGACGACTTTCGCGGCGAGCAACGCGTCGGAGATTTCGGCGGGGAACTTCTGCAGCGTTTCAATGTCCGAGGTATCGAGGAACGCAAGCCCGCCGTCGCCGCCCAGCTCGCGATGCAGGGCTTCGGCGTGCGCTTTGCTCGTCTTCCGCGCGTAGGAGATGAAAACCGGACGGTCCGCCATCGATACCCCCCCAGAGGGCTAGCGACAGCTTATCATGCGCGAAGTGCTCAGCGGATCATGAAGAGGTGAGGGCTTCGGAAAATCGGTCCGCGTTTTAATGCCTCTCCCCATCCAGATCGATGGGAGAGGCCGACGGGCGCTGCGCCCGGCGGGTGAGGGACGTTAGCAGACGAGCGTGAGGCGTTGCGCGTCGCGCTCGGCGTTCTGCGTTCGGGCCCTTCACCACACAAGAACCGGCACGGAGGCCGGCGCTACGGGAACAGGCGCGGATCGCTCTGCCTCTTTCGTAGCGCCGGCCTCCGTGCCGGTTCTTGCGCAAGGGATCAAAAGGGGATCAAGAGGAAGCGGCCAGCGCGCGCGAAGGTTCCGAGTGCGTTTATGACTCTGAGTCCTCGTCGATGACATCGTCCCTATCGTCGGTAGTGTCATCTGATGGTTCTTGAGCTTGCGGCTGGAAAGCGCTGGCCTCGAGCTTCGCGTCGGCCATTCGGCGGCTTACGATCGTGAATCCCGAATGGGCGACCATCCGATGTACCGGGCGGACGCTTAGGCCTTTCACTTGCCAATGGCGTTGGAGGGTCTCGAAGCTTTCGATTTCGCTGAAGTCGGGGCGGCGCTGGAGGGCTTCTACGGTGTCTTTGAGTTGGATCGCGGTTGGCACCCAGCAGACCAGTACGCCGCCGGGGCGCAGGGCGCGCGCGATCGCGTCGAGGGCGCGGGCCGGCTCGGCCAGGTCGATGAAGAGCCGGTCCACGCCGGTTTCGTCGAAGCCTTCGTAAAGATCGCGGAGCTTGAGCGTCCAGTTGGGCGCGTCGCCGAAAAACGCCGCGACGTTCTTGCGCGCCGCGGCGGCGAACTCCTCGCGCAGCTCGTATGAGATCACGCGCCCGAACGGTCCGACCGCGCGCAGCAGCGCGATCGTGAAAGCGCCCGCGCCGGTGCCGCCCTCGATCACCGTTGCGCCCGGAAAGACGTCGCCCCAGATCAAAAGCGGCCCCGTATCCTTGGGGTAGATCACCTGCGCGTTGCGCGGCAGATGAGGAATCAGGTCCGCATACGTCGGCCGCAGCACGACGAAGGTCTCGCCGGAGCTGAGCTTGACGCGCGAACCCTCCTCGAGCGCGAGCACGCTATCGGCGAGGATCTCGCCGCGAATCTCGATTCGACTACCGGGCCGGAGCATCTTGAGGTAGCGGCGCCCCTTGCGATCGATGAACAGGACGGCGTCGTTCGCTTTTAGTCTGGAATCCAAATTGGTGGCTCCGCGTGGTCGCGGTTGAATCGAGGTTCGACCAAGGCTAGGTCGGGGCGATAGCGGGCGCAACCGGCCGGTGGTATATTAATTGTCGTTCGCATGGAAGTTTACGCTCAGGATGTGAATGTGAGGACGAGGGGCTGAAGTTCGCGGGCGATATTCCCTACTTCTGGACTTCCCCTATCTGGACTTCGACGGCGGCGTCGTTATAATTTCCCGGATAACTTCCCGGACGATTTCTCGGACAGGCAACCATGGCGGAAAAGAAAGCCAAGACTGCGGAAAAAGCCGGCGCCTCGATGCGCAAGCATCTGTGCCCGAGCTGTGGCGCTGAGAGCAAGGTCGTGATGTACGCCGGTTACGGGCGTCACGGCTACTTCTGGGTCTGCGACAAGAACTGCGGTTACACGGCGCGCACGCGCTAGGAGGTTCGCGCGATGGCCAGAGCTCGTAAGAGCAAGTCATCCAAACGGGACCTTTACGCCGGCTTCGGCGACGCTCCCGACGATGCCGAAGACGACAGCGATCTCCCCAAGGACGAAGCGGGCCGGCGCAAAATCAAGCGCCAGTATGCGGATCTGCTGGGGATCAGGATCGAGAAGTTGCGGGGACGGATCCTGAATCGCGAGCGAATCAACAAGACTATCGAGGGCATCTACTTCATCTGCGCGAAGTGCCTCACCGTCTGCCATTCGCTCGACGACGGCCTGACCGAGGATCCCACCAACGAGAACAACACGTGCAGCAAGTGCGCGAAGGCGCGCACGGCCGCCGCGTAACGTTCTTTCCGCTTCGGCGTTGGCGTCGGTTTCGGTTCCCCGATCGATAGGGCTTGGCGCCTCGCCAGGGCCTGACCCTGCTCGATCGGCTAACGCTGCTCGATCGGAATGAACGGCCGCGACAGCGGTCCGATGTATTCCTCCTCGGGACGGATCAGCCGATTGTCGATGTGCTGCTCGGCGACGTGCGCGACCCATCCGGCGATTCGCGCGCATGCGAATACCGGCGCGAACTGATCGGGCTGAAAACCGAGCATCGACCACAGCGGCGCGGCATAGAAATCGACGTTGGGAGCGATCGGCACGCGCTTGCGGACTTCGCGCTCGATCGCCTTGGCGCAATCGAACAATTTGCGAGCCTCGCGTTTGCTGCGTGCCTCGCCTTTGCCGGCCAGCCGCTCACACCATCGCTCGAGATCGATCGCGCGCGGATCGTCGCCCTTGTAGATGCGATGGCCGAAGCCGGCGACGTGGGTGTGCGCGGCGAGCGCCTTTCGCACGAAGCCGGCGGCGTTGGAGGCGTCGCCCACCGCGTGCAGCATTGCTAGTACCTGGGCGGCCGCGCCGCCATGAAGCGGGCCCTTGAGCGTGGCGAGCGCCGCGACGACTGCGGAATGCAGATCGGCGAGCGTGCCCGCCGCGACCCGCGCCGCGAAGGTCGAAGGGTTGAGTCCGTGATCCGCCTCCAGAATCATCGCGGATTCGAGCGCGCGCGCTTCGAGCTCTCGCGGGCGCTTGCCCTTGACCAGGTAGAGAAAGTTGGCCGCGTGATTGAGCGTGGAATCGGGAGCGAGCGGCTTCAGTCCCATTGCGAGCCGATGATGCGCGCCGACGATCGACGGCATCTGCGCGGTCAGCCGAACGCCCTTGCGAACATTTGCGGCCGGGCTGTTGTCGGCAGCGTCGAGATCGTCCGCGGCGAGTATCGAGACTGCGGCGCGCAACGCGTCGATCGGCGTCAGGTCGCGAAGGATCGAGGCGAGCGCGCGCGACACGCGGCGGGGGAGGGTGCGATTGGCGCGCATCAGGCGGCTGAAATCGCGCAGCTCGTCCGCCGACGGCAGTGCGCCATACCAGAGCAGGTAGGCGACTTCCTCGAACCCGCAATGACTCGCCAGGTCGTGAATCGAGTAGCCGCGATATTCGAGCGCGGCTTTCGCGCCCTCCGCGCCCTTGATCAGGCAAATCGAGGTTCGGGCGGCGACGACCCCTTCGAGTCCTTCCTTGGCGAACATCTTTTTTCCGTTTCGGCTCCGCTGGGGCGAACGCGCGGCGATCAGCGACGGCGCATCGGTACTTTCATTTGGCAGCCTGAACCGCTAATCCTGATATGTTGCGCCCTGGAGACTGTCGCGCGATAGAGAAGAAGCCAGATGTCATTACAGTTCATCCGTCCCGATATCAATCTTGACTTCGTCGGCAAGCGATATTTTTTCGTCGCGATGTCGACGGTGATCAATATCGCGGCCATTCTGCTGTTGATCTTTGTCGGCCTGAACTACGGCGTTGACTTCGCCGGCGGCACCGTGGTGCAGGTGCGGATCAACCGCGACAGCGACGCCGGCGCGCTACGGAGCGCGCTGGGAGCGCTCAAGCTTGGCGAGATCACGGTCCAGGACTTCGGCCAGGCCAAGCGCGAGTTCCTGATCCGGTTCGAGGCCGCCGATAGCCGCGGACTTGGCGGCAAGATCGAGGGCGCACTCGACCAGGTCTATGGCGCCAAGGGCGCCCAGGTGGTGCGGCTGGAGACCGTCGGCGCCAAGGTCGGCAAGGACCTCCGCCGCGACGCGATCCTGGCGCTGGTGGCCGCGACCGCCTTCATGGGCGTCTTCATCGCCTGGCAGTTTCGAGGCGTCAGTTGGAGCTTCGGCGCGGGCGCGGTGATCGCTCTGGTTCATGACGTGCTGGTGGTGATGGGCGCGCTGGTGGTCTCGCAGCTCCAGTTCGACCTGACCACGCTCGCCGCGCTGCTGACCGTGATCGGCTATTCGGTACACGACACGATCATTGTGTCCGATCGTATACGCGAGGATGCCACCAAGCGCCGCCGCGAGCCGATCGCCGCGATCATGAATCGCGCGATTAACGAGACGCTCTCGCGCACGCTGCTCACCTCGGGAACGGTATTTGCGGTCCTGATCGCGCTGCTCGCGCTGGGCGGGCCGATCCTGCGGCCGTCGGCTTTCACGCTCCTGGTCGGCATCATCACGGGAACGTACTCGTCGATCTATATCTCGGGTCCGGTGGTGCTGTTCTGGGAGGGGCGCGGAACCGGCAAGCGTCCGGTATCTTCTCGCGCGGCGTAAGCGCCGTTCGCGCGGGCAGTCCCACGTGCCCACCACAATACAGACCCCGCGTGGCGAATATCGGTTGAGCGTGGTCGGCGAGCCCGAGCGTTCGGGCGCGACCGCGGTGATCACGCTCAGCCTCGATCGCGCTGACGGAATAGAGCGGATCGCGTTTCGATGCGTGCTCGGCGCTTCGATGATCGGCGAACCGGAGACGCTTGAGGATCGACTGGCGCCCTGGATCGAATCTCAGTTCGAGCAGCTTCGCGAGGCGGCGCTCAGGTCGATCCGCTCGGAAGGCAAGCTTCTGCAGATCGAATTCGAGGGCCGATAGAATCGATGGAAGTCCAAATCAGGCCCGCGCGCGAGAGCGATGTCCCCGAGCTGGCGCGACTGACTGCGGCGATCGCGGCTTATCACGAAGCGGTTGACGATCGCGTGAGCATCGATTGGGACGAGATTCGCGATGCGCCGAACTGGCTCAAGCGCATCCTCGGCAGTGACGATCACGCCATCTGGGTTGCCGAGCATCTCGACCATGGAGTGGGCGACGGCAAGCTGGTGGGCTTCCTGCGCGTGCGGCTCAATCGCCATCGGCAGGGCTACCTGCCCAAGGTCACGGGCTACATAAACAATGCTTTCATGGACGAGGCGTGGCGAGGAAAAGGGCTAATGAAGCCGATGCTCGAACTGGCGTACGATTGGTTCCGCGCCAAGGGCATCACGACCGTCACGCTGAGCGTTCTCCATCGCAATTGGATCGGCTCCGCGGCTTGGCATAAGCTGGGCTTCGAGGATTGGAACGAGGAGCGCCAATTGGTCTTGAAGCCGCGCCGCGAGCCCTGAGCGGCGCGCGATCGAGCCTCCGCTTGACCGCCGGGACAGCCTGATTATCCCTTGACAATCAAGGCGAATCGCCATAATCGACTGACTGAGTCTGCTATGGTTGGAGGGAGTCCAAGCGGCCTCGTCGCGGTAACAGATGGGTTTGACATTTTGGCCTTCGAGCCATAGTATACCAATTAGGTCCACAATAGCGGACGAGGAAGCGGAGCCCGGAGAGGCTGTAATGGTTAAGCTGCCGATTTACATGGATAATCACGCCACCACCCGCACCGATTCGCGGGTGATCGACGCGATGATGCCATTCTTCTGTGAAAAGTTTGGCAATGCTGCCAGCCGTAACCATAGCTTCGGCTGGGAGGCGGAGGAGGGGGTCGACAAGGCGCGCAATCAGATCGCGGCCCTGGTCAACGCCAAGCCGAAGGAAATTATCTTCACCAGTGGCGCGACCGAGTCGGACAATCTGGCTCTCAAGGGCGTGGTCGAATTCAACAAGGACAAGGGCAGCCACGTCATCACCTGCGTCACCGAGCACAAGGCTATCCTCGACAGTTGCCGCGCGCTCGAGCGTCAGGGCAAGGCGATCGTCACCTACCTGCCGGTGGACAAGTACGGGATGGTCGATCCGGACGACGTGCGCAAGGCAATCACGGACAAGACCGTGCTGATCACGATCATGTTCGCGAACAACGAGATCGGCACGATCCATCCGATCGCGGAGATCGGCCGGATCGCCAAGGAAAAGGGAATCATCTTTCACAGCGACGCGACGCAGGGCGTGGGCAAGGTCCCGGTCGATGTCGAAAAATGCGGAATCGATCTGATGTCGATGAGCGCGCACAAGATTTACGGTCCCAAGGGAGTCGGCGCGCTTTACGTGCGCTCCAAAGGCCCACGCGTGCGGCTCACGCCTGTGATGGACGGCGGCGGGCACGAACGCGGGATGCGCTCCGGGACGCTCAACGTCACCGGCATCGTCGGGCTCGGCGCGGCTTGCGAGATCGCCGCCGCGGAGATGCCCGCGGAGGCCCGGAAGCTGATCGAGCTGCGTGACAAGCTCCACGCCGGCATCTTCGAGCGGCTCGACGAGGTCTACCTGAACGGCCATCCGACCGAGCGCTTGCCCGGCAATCTCAACGTGAGCTTCGCGTACGTCGAGGGCGAGTCGCTCCTGATGGGCATCCACGACATCGCAGTGAGCTCGGGCTCGGCCTGCACTTCGGCGACGCTGGAGCCGTCCTACGTGATCCGCGCGCTCGGAGTCGATGAGGAGCTGGCGCACAGCTCGATCCGCTTCGGGCTGGGCCGCTTCAACACCGAAGAGGAAGTCGATTTCGTGACCGAGCGCGTGTCGAAGGAAGTGAAGCGGCTGCGCGAGATGTCGCCGCTCTACGAGATGGCCAAGGAAGGCATCGACCTCAAGTCGGTCCAGTGGAAAGGCGAGTAAGGTGCAGGGTAGGATAAAGATACAAGCGGGCGGAGGGTAAAATGGCTTACTCAGACAAGGTGCTCGATCATTACAACAACCCTCGCAACGTGGGCAGTTTTGCGAAGGACGAACCCAACGTCGGCACCGGCGTGGTGGGCGCGCCGGAGTGCGGCGACGTGATGAAGCTCCAGCTCAAGATCAGCGACGACGGCATGATCGAGGACGCCCGCTTCAAGACCTTCGGATGCGGCAGCGCGATCGCGAGCTCCAGCTACGTGACCGAGTTGGTCAAGGGCAAGCGTATCGACGAGGCGATGACGATCAAGAACACCTCGATCGTCAAGGAGTTGAACCTGCCGCCGGTCAAGATCCATTGCTCGGTGCTGGCCGAAGACGCGATCAAGGCGGCGATCACGGACTGGAAGAAGCGCAAGGGCGAGGCGTCCGCGAACCCGGCCGACAAGGCTGCCCAGGGCTGAACGAGCTTAACGGGCTGAACGAATATGGCTACCGTTTCCCTATCCGAGCGGGCGGCAACCAGGATCAAGCAGTTGGTCGCCGACAAACCCGGTACGGGCCTGCGCGTGAAAGTCGTGGGCGGCGGATGCTCGGGCTTGTCGTACCGGATGGAAATCGACGCCGCCAAGGAGCGCGACAAGGTCTTCGAGCGTGACGGCGCGCGCCTGATAGTCGACAAGAAGAGCTTTCTGTACTTGAACGGCTCGGAGCTCGATTACGCCGAAGAGCTGATGTCGGCGGGATTCAAGCTCGTCAACCCGAACGTCAAGCGCGCTTGCGGATGCGGCGAGTCGTTCACCGTATGAACGCGGCGCTGCCGCGGTATGCCTAAAGCACAACGGTATGCGGCAGTGCGGCGAAATGAATGAAAGCTGCAAGCTCAGGCGCAACCATGGTGCAATGTTCCTCATGCGCACGGCGATGCGAGCCATGCCTCATCTGTCCCGATTGCGGATCGCCGATCGCGGCTGAGCTCGACTGCTTCGCCACGCTCGGCCTGCCGCGCCTCCTCACGATCGATCCCAATCACCTCGAATCGATTTACCATGCGATGGGCCGCAGGTTGCATCCCGATCGCTTCGCTTCGAGTCCCGACGCCGTGCGCGATGCGAGTCTCAAGGCAACCGCCCTGCTGACGCGCAGTTACCGCACGTTGCGCGAACCCGTCAGCCGGGGCCTCTACTGGCTCGAACTGAACGGAGAGAAGCTGGCCGAAGACAATAAGCGCGTGCCGCTCGAAATCGCCGAGCTGGTCTTCGAGGTGCAGGAGCAAATCGCGGAACTGCGCGATGCGGCCGGCGGCGCGATCGAAACCGATCTCGTCACTGCGATCGGCAAACGTCGCCAGGAACTTCAGGGTTTGATGCAGCAGGCGACTCAGGATCTGGCCGCGAACTATGCGCGTTGGGACCAGAGCGACGGCGATCAAAATGCGCGCGCGATGCTTACAATGGAATTGAAGAATATCCTTTCGCGGATCGCTTATCTTCGCACGCTGATTCGCGACGTCGATCGCGGATTGGAAAGCGCGGCGGCCTGAAACGAATCGTGAAGCGCAACGTAATATAACACGTATATGGAGCGTATTTTCGGCATCGACTTGGGCACCACCAACAGCTTGATCGCCGTGATGGACGGCGAGACGCCGCGCGTGATTCCCGATCCGCGAACTGGAAATCCGCTGCTGCCCTCGGTGGTCGCGCTCGCGCCCGACGGACGTATGCTGGTCGGCGAAGCGGCGATCGAGGCGGAGCCGCATCTCTCGGTCGAGCGCGACGGGCGAATCAGCGCGGCCGGCTTTCCCGGCGGCGAGAAGGGCGCGGTGGTCCGCTCGGTTAAGCGCTACATGGGTCTTGGCGGCGACGAGTTGGCCGCCGAGGATCGCCATCGCTATACGTTCACGGATTTGAGCGGCCCGGTCGTGCGCTTCCAGGTTGGAACGCGGGTCTACACGCCGCCGCAGATCTCGGCCGAGATTTTGCGCGCGCTCAAGACCCGCGCGGAAGAGGCGCTCAAGGAAGAAGTCAGGCGCGTCGTAATCACGGTGCCGGCCTACTTCAACGACGGCCAGCGACAGGCGACCAAAGACGCGGGACGCCTGGCCGGGCTCGAAGTGATGCGGCTGGTCAACGAGCCGACCGCGGCATCGCTCGCCTATGGGCTGGAGCGGCGGGCGACCGGAAACGTCGCAGTCTACGATTTCGGCGGCGGCACATTCGATATCTCGATCCTCAGCATCAAGGGCGGAATCTTCGAGGTGCTGGCGACCAACGGCGACACCCATCTCGGCGGCGACGATCTCGATCGCGCGCTGGTCGATTTCATCCTCGAGGGCGAGCCGGAGCACTCAAAGCGCGATCGCCACGTCTGGAACAGCGCGCGCCGCGTGGCCGAGGATGCCAAGAAGCTGCTCAGCTCGGCGCCGCAGACCGAAGTAGTGCTCGAACTCCCCGGCCGTGTGATACGGAAGACGCTCACGCGCGCGCAGTTCGAGGCGATGGCCGCCGGATTGATCGAGCGGACGCTCCAATGTTGCCGGCTCGCGCTCAAAGACGCCGGCCTCGGGGCGGCCTCCACTACTGATGTTGACGCGGTCGTGCTGGTCGGCGGCTCGACGCGAATCCCGCTCGTGCGCCGGCGTGTGCAGGAGCTGTTCGGGATCGAGCCGCTATGCTCGGTCGATCCCGATCTGGTGGTCGCGATGGGTGCCGCGGTGCAGGGCGGCGTGCTGATGGGAAATCAGCGCGACATGCTGCTGCTCGACGTGGTGCCGCTGTCGCTCGGTATCGAGACGATGGGCGGCGTGATGGAACGGGTCATCCATCGCAACACCACGATTCCCACCAGTGTAACGGAGATGTTCACCACCGCGGTGGACAATCAGACCCACGTTGACGTGCAGGTGTTGCAGGGCGAACGCGAGCTGGCGCGCGATTGCCGCAGCCTCGCGCGCTTCAAGCTCGGGCCGATAGAGCCGCAGCCCGCCGGGATGCCGCGTATCGAGGTGACCTTCCTGGTCGACGCCAACGGCATCCTCAACGTGACCGCGCGCGACCAGCGCACCGGGCGCGAGCATTCGGTGGACGTCAAGCCGAGCTACGGGCTTGGCGAGGAAGAGATCGAGCGGATGCTGGAAGAGGCGATCGACGAGGGCGAGCAAGATCTCGAACAGCGCTTGCTGATCACGGCGCGCAACGACGCCGACCAGATTCTCGTGGCGTTGCGCAAGCAGCTCGGCGAGCACGCCCCGCTGGTCGAGGCCGGCGAGCGCCTCAGGCTGGAGGAGCTGGCGGGCAGATTGGAGGCCGCCCGCGCGGGCTCGGACCGCGAGTTGGTGTCCAGACTGGTCGAGGAGCTCAACGAATTGAGCACGCCCTTTGCGCAGCGAATCATGGAAAGCGCCATCAGGCAGGCGCTCGAAAAGAAGTCGGTGGAGGAATTGTCGTAACGGGGGGTGTTGAGAAAACTCAACGGAGCGCTAGCCTCGATATTGACAATCTACTATCAGGTAGGCAGGGCCAAATCAGATGGGACTCAAATGGGACCAAGCCGAGGATCTCGCCGAAGTGCTGGCGGAGAACCATCCGGGACTCAATCCGCTCGAGGTCCGATTTGTCGATTTGCGTCAATGGGTAATCGATTTGGACGAATTTGAAGACGATCCGGCCGCGTCGAGTGAAGCAAAACTCGAAGCAATTCAGATGGCATGGAATGAGCTATACGAGGATCGCACTGAGGACGAAGAATAGCCGGGCCCGGGCCGGCTGCTAAGGAGGATGGGTTGGTGGAGAACGGCACGGTCAGATCGGATCAGGGAGTCAAGATGCAGGAAAAAGAAACATTGGACGAGAGGTTGCCGGCGCTCTTCGAGCCCGACACCCTTTTGCCGATTCAATACTTCGAGGCGATGCGCCGCAAGCATCTGCTCGAAGGCGAGAAGCGCCTGATCCTGAGCGTTTTGGAAGACGCGGTCGAATGCTTCATGAAGTGCATCGACTCGCCGACCAACAAGGGGCAGCGCTTGTTCCGCGAGGCCGAGGAATGGATCAACCTCGAGGACAAGCATTGGGTGTTCTCCTTCGACAATGTCTGCGAGATGCTCGACATCCACCCCGAGTACATGCGCCGCGGACTGCGTGGATGGAAAGGGCGCAAGATCGAGGCGATGGCGCGCGCGGCTGAGGCCGCGGCGATGGCTCCGGCGCAGCCCGAGCCGCAGCCGGTGATCGAGCCCGCAAAGCCCGAGCCGCAGGTCCGGCCCGTCAAGGCCAACATCAAGGCCGACGTCAAGGCAAGGTCTGCGGAAGAGCACGCGCTCGCGCGAAAGCGCCTCAAGCGAGGCGCGGTGTCGCGCCGTGCGGGCCTGCGCAAGGCCCGCGCCTAACGCATCGCAGCTCGCGTCGGCGAAAACCAGCGCGGCAACCAGCGATCGATTAGATGATCGCGCAGGCCGTAAACCAGGCCGGCGCGGTCGTGTGCTCTCTGCGGGCGCTATCGAATGCCGATCCGCACCAAGATCGAATGTCCCAAATGCGAGACCGATCTGGTCGTCAAGCGCGGCGGAGTATGCCCGAACTGCGGTACGCCGATCAGCGAGCACGTCGCGCGCGTGCGCGCCCGCGAACGGCGGATCGAACAGGTGGTCGCGATAGTCGCGTCGGTGTTGGTCCTCACGCTGTTCGTCTTTACCAGCGGGATCGGCCTGATCGAAGGAATAGCCGTATACGCAGGGGTGGGCGCGGCGATTTTCTTCCTCGCGCGCCGCACATTCTTCTAGATTCTTTCTCCCGGCGCCCTGGTCAGGGCTCGTAGTTATAAGGGCTCGTAGCCATAGATGATCACATAGCCGGAACCGCCATTGCCGCCGGAAGCGTGGCGGGCGTGCTGCTCATGTTCGTTCTCAGTGCCTTCTGGACGCCTCCGGTGGTGTGGTTCCTACTGGCTTTCGGCGTCTTGCTCGCGTTTCACGTCTGGAGCCCGCGTCCGCTCCTGTTCGGCGCCGTCTCGCTTGTCCTCGCATTGATTGTTCTCGCCTGGCCGGTGGATCCGCGTTGGCAAAGAATTTACTCGCCTTACCAGTTGCTGGAGGTAGGACAGGATCCGCAAGGCCTGATGA
>Ga0209517_10007414_pt1 | contig 13149 bp, 6 predicted proteins | sample PeaSoiMetSII2010_FD_187695 | JGI IMG/M metagenome (GOLD analysis project Ga0209517, IMG submission 187695) | Peat soil microbial communities from Weissenstadt, Germany - SII-2010 (SPAdes) (version 2) | ecosystem: Environmental > Terrestrial > Soil > Wetlands > Peat | place: Germany: Weissenstadt...
CACGACACGTGGCCTCCGAGCCATCTCCAGCCAGGCGCGACTTGTCTCAACGGTGCACAAAATGACTCAACCTCACCCCTCATAGCCCGTTCACGAATAAAGCAGGCTAGAAAGTACAACCGAGTTTCATACTGAGGCACAGTGTCCGTGAACTGGGTCACGTTCCTGCCAATCAGTTTCTCCGTGAAGGCATCGTAAACGTCGGTTTGCCTCGGCAGCGTCATGCGCTTTGCGCCGCCGCTGTTGGCATGGATGGCCAGGAAATGGCTATTGGCATAGACCAAGTCGCCGTCCTCATTGTAAATATGACAGCCGGCGTGCCGCGCGATATTGCGCAGGATCGGCGACGGGACGTTCGGCGCGGCGATATAGACGGAGGTCCAGTCTGGGAATTTCTTGACCACGAATCCGGGCGCCTCGCCCGCCCCCTCCCCGTGCCAGGGAAGCAGCCGACCCAGGATTCGCGCCTCGGGATCATCGCAGTAGAATATCGGCCCTAGACGCGAGTCCGTGCCGAATTCCGGGATGCCCGCCATATGGGACGTAATCGGATGCTCAAAGTCGGTGAGATATACACGAGATGACGCCTGGCCGTAGAAATCAGCCACCTGGTGCTTCACTCGGATGCCGGTCAGGTCCCGAATATTCTCCACGGAAAAGCCCTTTTCGCTGAGCACGCCAGGGGCATAGAGCCACACGGCCACTTTCCCGTCTTTCTGGATTCTCTGTTTCACCGCTTGTCGCTCGGCATCGGTCAAGTAGAGAGTGTCCAGGAAGATATAAAGCTTGTATTCCGGCATCTTCGGATTAGAGAGATCGTTATGCAGGTAGATGTCATAGGTGGTGCCCATGCGCGGAAAGTTCAAGCGTTCTTGCAGATAGGCGAGCGGGTAGAGGAGTTCCACGCCGGGCTTAAGATAATAAGGTGTCTCCTCATCCATCAACACAGCGACTTCGCCCTTATAATGCATGTCCAGGTTCAGGCTCTTTTCCCGCAGAACGCGCGTTCGAGCGAAGAGCCTGACGATATCCGCATCGTGGTACCAGCCGCCCTTCGGAACAAGATCCATCCACCACATTCCGTAACGGCAAATCAGGCGATGCGAGAAATCTCGTTTCAACATCCCAAATGACTGGGCGCGCGTAGGGACGGGACGCCCCTCGAGGTTCCAGTCGGTCGGCTTGGCGACGCAGGTCGGCGTGTCACATTCAGAAAAGAAGAGCTTGCCGTAAAGCTTTACGGTCTCAGGGAGAGCTTGCTCACCATCGTAGCCGCCCGGAGTCCTGCGTGTGTACTCGTAGGGGGAGCAGAGAAAATCGACGTAGGGAGACGAGAGCACTTTTCTTAATGCCTGGTGGCCCCAATGGATGGCGCTGCCATTATTAGGCGCACCCACGGCGCAGATCAAATAGCCGTAGAACGCACCGAGAATACTCTCGTTGTGCGTGGCTTCCTTGCCGATCTTGCAGAAGTGAATCAAGGCGTCGGCATTAACGTCTGAAAGAAACTCGAAATAGTCGCTCACCCAGCAAGACACCGCCGGATCGCGCAGCAGGTTTATGTCCGCCTGCAGGCGCGTCGTTTTGGGAGGCAAGGGGGCGAGTTCGAAGATGAGATCACGCATCTTCCATGCGCTCCGAAGGGCCGCAACATCTTCATGGTACTTTGCCCTCAGCCACTCGCGGAAACGTTGAGTTGCGGCGGGGCTGAAATCCGGATCATCCCCGCAGTAGAACCACTCGTTCAAGCCTCCGGTCACCTGATATCCAACAAAATGCCCGGCGTAGGGCATGCTGCGGACGTGTTCGACTAACTTTGTGAAAGCTCCGGAGGCGTCGCGCAGCCAGGTCCGGGACGCCATGGAAGTCTGATAGGGAGCGATACACGGCCCATCTTCTGCGGTCAGGCGGTCGTCTGGGTGGGCCGCGAGCCACCATTGAGGCGCTGAGACGGCCAGCCGTGGAAATAGGTAGGCATCCGGATCTCCTTCGAGTATGGTTTGGACTTCGGCGTCGAACTCGCGATAGTCATACTCGTTAGGCCCTTTCCAGCCCAAGTCGCGGGAGTGGGGGATGATGTCACTCCAGCCCCAACTATAGATGTGCAGCCCTGCCTTGGCGAAGTCTGCGACATGTTCTTTGACAGGCACAGGGAAAAAGTAAACGTAGGGGCTCGCCACGACGTCATTGATAAACAACGCCGGCACGTCCTTGTGTGAGCCGATGCGCGCCCGTACTCGCGCCTCCGCTGCCGGGGGTTTTCCACCGCGCATTGCTTCCCTTCCAGCAGCGATCACAGCGCTTGTTTGGGCAGTTGTCCTGAGGAACTCCCTGCGACTCGTTTTAACCATCACGGATTGTTTCCTTTCCAGCCGTATTCACGGTGGTTCCGGGCGGTATTCCTGACCGGTTCAACGCGACACCATCATGCTCGGAGGGTAATTTTCACGGGCGTGCGTGGCCTCAACTCGAGATATATACGGTCAGTTGAAACCCGGTGATGCGTGCTTACACCTTCCGAGTCGCCGAGAGTCAGCACTTCGAGCTCGCCGTTTCGAAACGCCACCGGCAATGTCCACATTCCGCTACATCCGTCGCGGCTATAGGCATAGATTGATTCGCCGCGTGGAACGAAGCGATCAAAGTTATGCGCGATCACTACTTCACCACCGGTTACGAGCAATTCACTGCCGTCCCGGCTAACCACAGCCTCGACGCCATCAGCAAACCGCAATCGAGCCGTTTTGTTGTCCACCCGCATCGCGGTCATCTCGCGTTCGAGATAAAAGTGGTATAGCAGCGTGCCGAGATAGATGTCATCGAGAAGTTGGTCCCACGCTCCCCGACGGACGTAATCGACTCCGTCGACAGAATAGAGCACATCGTCACTGAGGGAGCTGCCTAACCCCCAGTTCCACAAGCCGCGTTCTCCGTTGCGTCCTCCCCCCAGCATCTTGCCGTGACACAATTGAACCATCTCGGGAGGATCGGCAAGATGATAGACTCCGCTGACAATGCCGCACCACTGTGTCGGGCTGCTATCGACTGATTCAATGGTCACGTCAATCCCGCGTGACTTAAAATACTGGATTATTGGCTTGACTCCGCACTCCAGTTCTTCAATCGTCCCGATGAATCCATCCGGCTCCCAACTCCAATTCGTATCCCGGAACGCGTCGAGATGGATCGCCTGCTCAAGCGGCGCCTCTCGCATCATCGCTGCCAATCGAGCAAATACCTTCCCACTTTCGACGTCCTTGGTATGAGAAATGTGATAGGACATGTCACCGTTGAACGTCTCCCAACGCTCCAGTGCACCATCGGCTTGCCGGGCAATAATACTGGGATCCCAGCCCGGATGGTCTTTGTAAGCGTCGTCAACGTTGATGTGGTAGCTCACGACGGCATTCCAATTCTGCTTCGCCGTGCGATGCAGTCGCTCAAGATCATCACGCGATCCCAGCTCCGGGTTTATCCTGTCCAGGGACGGATATCCCGTATCGTGACCTTGATATTGCCACCCAACCAGATAGATGATCTGCGGTAGGCCGTCAGTGTATCGATGGACGCGCTCAATGATCTCGCCAGCTTGGGCGAACGTCGAATTCGGTGGTTTATTTACTTCCGCGCAGAAGATCTTGTACCAGATCGCGTTCTTATGGGTTGGTAATGGTTCCCCGAGTTGACGGTTGAGCCAAAGCTGAAAGTCACTACCATCCACTTGTCCATCTCCATTCAAGTCGGGCAGAAACGCGATCTTTGCCCGGAGTGGCTCCATGGTCCGTCCCCGGGCGCGGCACTGGTAAGTATTAAGGCCCAGCGCGTAAGACTTTGCCGTGTCGCCGCTTTTGAGAATTTGATTGCGAATTGGCAAATACGGATAATTGCTGACAACCGCAGCGCACACGTTCTCCGGATGGTAAAAACAACAGTAGGTGGTAGGCAGAGGTTCGGAATCCAAGGCGAGCTCGGAGATACGTTTCTCCGTGAGCTCACTAAACCAAAGGCCCCGCCCTATTTTCGCCGCCCAAGAGCGCTCCTTCCACTCTTGCCGCCAGATTGTGATGCCTTGGTCCGTACAGGCTAAGATGGGCAGTTCTCGCCACTCGATCGTGCTGAGCCAGTGGTGGGGATCGCTGACAATTGTAACTTCCAAGTCGAGCACATATTCCTGCAGCCGATAGTCAAATCGGATTTCGATTCCTGGCGGGTCCAATTTTAAGCCGTAACGCACCTTTCCAGGTAATAAACCTCGATCAATTGCGATTTGCCACTTTGACCAAGGGATTGAGTCCCCGTTGAGCGCCAAGGTCCCTGCAGTTTTTCCCCCCTCGAACTCCATACCCGTCGGCTTGTGCAAGTACTTTTCGACGATCGGCAAGTTGGGATAAAAGTCAACTCTGAGATCGTGACTGGATAAAGCTATCGCAGCAGCGTCTTGCGAACCGCCTACAACCGCAGCGGCCATGCCACTTATGCCGTTGAGGAAACTTCGGCGGGTGATTCTTAGGTTTCCGGTTAGCTTCATCCCAGCTCCGGGCATGGGGCAGACCCCGACCGCGGCTCGGAAGTAACTTCCGAGCCGCGGCCAGGTGAGTGAGGTGGGGATTATCTCAGAAGGTGTATTTCAACCCCAGTTGGATTTCTCTCGGCGTCAATATGGTGCCGCTGATAACTCCGAAGTTGCTATAGCCGAGGGTAGTCGCCGGATTTCCAAAATGCGGGTTGTTGAAAGCGTTGAAAAACTCCCCGCGGATTTCGAGGCCCTGCCTCTCAGTAACGGCAAACTTCTTGAAGAGGGAGAGATCGAAGTTGGCTAGACCGGGGCCCTCCACGATGCCCCCACCAGCGTTCCCAAAGGTGTAGGCGGCAGGAACCGCGAAGCAACTCGTGTTAAACCACTCGTTCACACTTTTGACCAACCCCACCTTCGAGCACGTCAGGTCGGGATGGTTGCCGGTGTTGGTGTTAAGCTCATCCGGGCTGACCGACATGGTGAGTGGCTGCCCAGAATGGAACATCATGATCGCATTCAGAGACCAGCCGCCCGCCACAGCATCTACGCCGCGGGCCGCCTTGGCGAGGTAGGACCGGCCTTTGCCGAAAGGAAGCTCGTAGGTGCCGCTCACTACTAGGTTCTGTGGAGTGTTATACGATTTGTTGCTACAGGGGGCCCTGTTCATTTTGTCGTTCCAAGTCCAGAAGAAAGTCGTGTCGTCGGTGCATTTGGACCAGGTGTAAGAGGTCAAGCCTTGCACCCCGTGGGAAAAACGCTTCGTGAACTTAACCTCAAGCCCGTTGTAGTGGGAGTCGCCGTCGCTCGAGGATCGACTGATAGAGCTAACCTCGGGCGCGAGGGAATAATACTTATAGCTTTGAGGGATCGGAGCTGGACCAGGGGCCAAGGGAATGTCGATAGGCCAGCCACCCCTAAAGAGATGGTCGCCATGAGTGCCGACGTAAGTCACCTCGAGGGCAGAGGCTGAAGACAACTGGCGTTGTACCCCGAAGTTCCACATCACCACACCGTCCGGCTTGAAGTCTTGTGGCATGTACGTCACGCCCGCTCCGTTGGGCGGAGCGATGCTGGTGCCACTTGGGTGTCCTATGGCAAGGTAAGGCAGACCGTTGGCTGACACCGTTGCGAAAGGTGTGTAGAGGGTCGGTTCCGTAAAGCTGGCCGACTCGTCGAAGGGGTAAGCAAACTCGAGCGTACCACCGGTTCCACCCCAATTGTCGTAGAAATAGCTCAGCCCGAACGCCCCGCGAATCGCCGTGCGGCCGTTATCGGGACTATAGGCAAAGCCCAACCGGGGCGAGAAGGCCGTGGTGAAGTTATTCACGTTCGGCGCGGTGTTGCTGGAGGTCGCCAAATCAATCAAGCCGGTGCTGAGGTCGAAGTTGCCTTGCCGGTCATGGCGCTCGCTCGGATGCAGAAAGTCTTCCCACCGCAGTCCAATATTGAGCGTCAATTTGCGCGTAACTCTGATGTCGTCCTGTGCGTACAAGGCTATGTCATGCTGGAGCACGGCGGGGTCTGTGTTCACTATGTCGCGTCCATACGACTCCACGTCACCCAACAGGAAACTGGCAAATGGGTCGCCACCGCCACCCTGGAGGCTAGTATTGCCGGCGTCGAATTTGAAGTAGCCCCGCTGGTTTCCCCCGTTGGTGAGCGACTGCACCATGTACACATAGTTGACGCCGAACTTCGCGGTGTTGCGTCCTTTGACCCAACTGAGATCGTCAGCGATCTGGTAAAGGTCCTCCATCCGGTGCGCGTTGGTCCAGCCCGGAGATCCGGTAGCCCAGATATCGCCAATATAAAAAGTCGCCATGCCGTAAGTACCCGGATAGCCTGCGATATTGCCGTTCGGAATCCCGAGGATGCTGTTTTCCAAAGTGGGGTAGTCATTTCCGTTATCATGGGTATTGAAACGGTTGAACCCCAGGCGGAACTCGTTCAATAGGCTCGGCGAAAAGTTGTGCGTCTCGCCGAATGCCGCGTTGTGCTGGCGGCTATAGGAATTCACGTCGTCGGTCATCATAAATCTATTGCCCCCGGGCAGCGGCGCTATCAAGTTACGCCGATCATAGGACTCCCGGATAAACATCCGGTCCTTGTCGCTGAAAACGTAGTCTCCCTTAATGTCAAAATTGTTCGTGTCTTCTTGCTTGACGGCGTTGGTGAGGAAGTTGTTGGTAATCCCCGGTAAATTGGGAAGCGGCCAGATATCTTTGACCTGGTTACTTACCGAGTCAAAGCGAGCAGAAGGGATCGTGTTGTCTTGGAAAGGCTGGCCTGTCGTGGGGTCGTAAATAGTACCAAATCCCGCTGCTGTTGAGAAAATGCCGTTCCGCATGTCCGCCGTCGGTACTGTCTCGTAAAACGTCTCCCCAAATCTCATTCGCAAACCCTGGTAGTCGCCGAAAAAGAAGGCCTTGTTCTTCTTGAAGGGCCCGCCGAAAGTAGCCCCGAACTCGTTGCTTTTGAACGGCGGTGTGCTAGCCGCGAAGAAATTCCTCGAGTTGAGGTCGTCATTCCGTAGGTACTCAAACAAGGCGCCATGGTATTCGTTGGTGCCCGAGCGCATGGTGGCGTTCACGGCAGCCCCCCCGAAAGTACCGAACTCCGCGCTGGGGTTGTTGGTCACTACTTTGAATTCTTCAATGGCTTCCAGCGGTGGCGCGACGTTGGTAAAGGCGTTCATCGTCTCCATATTATTGACGCCGTCCAAGTTGTAGACAGTTCCCGACCAGGGTAAGCCGTTTATGCTGGCCGTAATATAGCTCCTGGCGCCGGCGCCGCCGGCGCTTTCTGGTTCATCAGCCCATCCGGCCCCGACAGCGCCGGGGACGAGATCGACTAACTGGGAGAAAATGCGCCCGTTGAGAGGTAGGGTTTCAACCTGCGTTCTTCCAACCACTTCACCTAATCCCGAGGTCTCGCTCTCCACAAGGGGGGCGCTCGCCGTTACTTCTACGGACTGGGTAAGCGCGCCCACTTGCATGGCCACGTCCAGGCGGGCCGTCTGCTCGGCTTCAATCACTACGGCGTCGCTCACCGCAGTCTGAAAGCCGCCCGCTTCGACCTGTACCTTGTAGCTTCCGGGCGGCAGTGACGGCGCGACATAGTTGCCTAGATCATCCGTTTTCAGATGCCAAACAACTCCTGTCCCTTGGCTCGTGATGGTCACTTGGGCGCCTGGAACGGCCGCCGCCGAGCTATCCGTCACAATACCCATCAATCGGCCACTGACAACTTGGCCAACAGCCAGGGATGCCCAGCCCATGAGCACAACCAAAGACAACAAAAGGGTTCCTGAGTGCGGGCATTTGAATTTACACATCCTGATCCTCCTTCTGATTCTTCTTTGAGCCAGACCCGACGCGTCAATCCAGTCTAGACATGCTAGGATCCCCGCATGGCATTGCGACTCTGCTTTCCTAGCGGAAACTTTCAGTGTAGCCTATCCATTTCTTTTCAAAGGAATCGAGGCAATTACCGAACCCTCACGCACATTTTGAGGACGATCTGAGATCTAAAGACCAAAGTTGCATCCTCCCGGGCACGGTGCTAATATCATCCCGGCTTGGGGTATACTCGCCGAGTTCGTTGCCGAATACACTTCGACACCGGCGCCCATGCTGCACATACCGGGTGACGCGCCACAAGTTACAGAGGGTTACTTGTAGGATAACGCGAGTGTTACATAAGAATTGACTCGGTGACGGGTTGAGTACGCCCACGCGTTGGGGAAGAATGCCATGAAGCGTGTGTATCCTGGTACAACCGGAGACGTTAGCGCGGTCCCGCCCACGCAAGTGCAGGAGCAGCTCGAGCGAATCCTCCGTTCCGAAGTTTTCCGCAATGCCGCGACATTGCAGCGGTTGCTACGTTACATCACTTCCAAAGCGGTGGAAGATCCCTCTGGCGAAGTCAAGGAATACACGATCGGAGTCGAGTCGCTCGGTCGTGGGCCCGACTATGACCCAAAGGTCGACACAGTCGTGCGAGTCGAGGTCCTTCGCCTGCGGCAGAAGTTGGCGGAGTATTACAAATCTGAAGGGGCAGGCGATCCGATCCTGGTCGGAATCCCAAAGGGGCACTACCGCCCGAGATTCAGCGTGCTTAATCCCCCTGCCGTGAACGGCGTCGTAGCTGGCGCTGAGTTACTCGCCTCCCTGCCGGACCAGCGCGAGCCTGATCGCGGACAGCCGGAGAAGCGAATTCGCATTCTTCAGTTCCCTCGAGCTGTCGTTGCTTTGGGGGCGATAACTATCTTCTTCTTTGGCTTGGCGGTCGGCACTCGGTGGGTAGGTTGGAGGAATGCAAGAAGGGACATGGTATCTGCGGCTCAAATGGCTTCTTCCGCCGTGAAAGGCGCCGACTCCGTGCGCGATTTCTGGGCGAGCTTTCTGAGGAACGAGACCATTGCCGTGTTGGGGTACCCTGACGCAGTCTTTCTGATTGACGAAACCAACGACCTGTTTAGATTCAGGCAAGGCGCCGTCGACGACAGGGGCGCCCCAGTCAACCATAGCTTGGCCGAACAATTCGCTTCCAATCCTTCGCTTGCGGGGAGGGCGGGGCCACTTTTTTATGAGAATGGTTATACCGGGGTTGGTGAACTCGAGGGCACTTCCAAATTGGCGTGCCTATTTACCCGCATGGGGTTTCCATTAATTGTCAAGCGTGCGCGGGATTTGACGGTGAAGGACTTCAAGGAGCACAATATTATTCTGCTGGGGTCATCGTTTCAAAACAAGGCGGTTGCGCAGATTCCCGTGTCCGGGGACTTTCAATTTAATCAACCGGACCGTCACAGGGAATTGTGGAGAGGCCGGATCTTAAACCTCCACCCCCACGCCGGCGAAGTGCCTTTTTACCAAACCGAACGCGATCCGGACACACAAATCCTCCTGACTGACTACGCCTTAATGACCGTTCAACCGGGCGCTGAGCCAAGCCGCTTCGTTGCGATACTCGCTGGACTCGATACGGCTGGAACGGCAGGGGCAATTGAATTCGCGACGTCGCAAGCCGGAATCGAGGCGTTGAACAAGTCTCTCGCTTCCCTGGGCTCTGTGGCCAAAGGGAGGGAACCTATGTTGTTTCAAGCCGTCTTGAAAGTGGACCTTGCGAACGGTCGCGACGTTCGAAACGTTAGCTTGGCGACAGCTCACATGCTGCGACAAGGGAGCACTTCCGTGCCGCGCGAGTCTTTGCCCCTCGAAAGTCGAGGATCCTCGCCCCCGAGCCCCATTAAGTGATCCCATCAACGGCGTTTTGGGGTGTCATCGTACATCCCGGTTAGCGCAGACTGCCGTTGCCTGCTGGACTATTCGCCATTCGTTCGAGGTTCGAGGCCTTACGAGACTGTTCCTGCTCACGTTGTGCGGTCCGTGCCAGGGCGGCAAATTTCTCTGCCTGTTCTTGATCACTTAAACGCTGGTAGATAGTCGCGAGTAAGTAGTAAATCTGGTAATCGGAGGTAAAGCGGCGCAACTGCGGAATCGCGAGTGCGTGTGCGGCGTCTGCGCGCGCTTCCGGATATTTCCCCATTTGCAGATAAACCTTGGCGCGCTGGTAATATACAGCGCCATAGTCGGGCAACAGCTCAACTGCGCGATCCAGTTGGACCTGGCTCTCGTCAAGGCGGTTGACCTGCAACAGAAATCTCCCGTAATGGTAAGCAAGCAGGGGATCGAAGCGTGGCCCGCGGTTCACGGCTAAGCCCTGCTTGTATGCGGCATCGGCGTCCTCCGGTTTGCCCGCAAGTTCGAACTCCATGCCTAAGTATCTCCAAGCAGTTGGATTGTTCGGATCGAGGCTGACCACCTTGCGGAAGGCGGCGCCCGCCGCCGCGTAACTTCCCATGTTGTCGAGAAAAACCCCCCACTGAAAATGCGCCTTGGGATCGCCCGGGGCGAGCCGGCAGGCCCTTTCAAACGCTCGCTGAGCTTCGGCGGCATGATCGCGCCCCTGGCGCGCCAGAATTACGCCCTCCGCGAGAAGCGCTGGTACAGAATCCGGCTTGATCTCGAGCGCCGTTCGGAGGGCCTGCTCCGCAGCGGGGTATTCCCTTTGACCCGTGAAAAACTCGGCCAGGATCATGAAGCCACGGAAATCGCGCGGCTCCAATCGGGTATAGCGCGTGAGCAGGTCCTGCGCGAGCGTCGGAATCCCCTGCGTGGCGCGCGTGCGTCCCAGCAGCAAAATAATCTCGTGACACTGCGGATAGGACTCTGCAAGCGGCACAAGCACCTGCGCGGCGGCTTCGGGCTTACCCCGGAGCAGTTCTGTTTCCGCAGATGCCAGTTGTGTTGTGGCGGGACATTGCGGTTGCACTTGGCGGCCGGCCGCAAGCAGCAACGCCAATATCAGTAAGGTGCGCCTCATTCCTCAACCACCTTCAGCACCTGGTCCACGGCAATATCCTTCAGCACTTGTACTTTGCCGCTTGGCCAACGCAATTCGATTTCCCGAATGCGCCGATCGGCGCCCAAGCCGAACTGTACGCGTTTGTCAGACGAGCTCGCGTAGCCGACCGACGTGGTTACTTGGTTGTATTGCGTGAGTCCGGATTGGCCCGTTAGCTTAATGCGAGTCCCGATCCCGTCGCGGTTGCTGGCCTTCCCAACTGTCTGGATCAGGATCCAGTGGTTTGTTGCCGGGGAGGTATTGTAGAGGAGTTCCGCCGGCGCGCCGATTACCGACACCACCACATCCACCTTCCCGTCATTGTTGAGATCGCCGAACGCGCTGCCCCGGTGGGCGGCAGCTTCACGCAGTGCGGCGCCGGCGTTCGACGTGGCGTCACTGAACCTCTCACCACCTTGGTTGCGGAAGACCGCATTGGGCTGCCGGTACTGTTCCGGCCAGTAGAACTGAACGTTCTCGTGAACATGCGAGTTCGCGGTGAACAGGTCCTTGAAGCCATCATTGTCAAAGTCGTACGCGCCTATGCTCCAGCCGCTCATCCGTGTGGAAGGATAACCCAGGCCCGCCGGGTAAGCCCTGTCGCTGAAAAGGCCCCCGCCAAGGTTGAGGAAATAGTGGAACGCTTCTCCTTGCAAGGAGGTCACAACCAGGTCAGGACGGCCATCGTTGTTCACGTCTCGAAAGTCAGAGCCCATGCTGGAAACCGCCAAGCCGTCGTCAGTCAATGCAACGCCGGATTCCATGCCCACTTCGGCAAACTCCTTGCCACTCAGGTTGTGGAAGAGCGAATTCGGTTCCCTGTCATTGGCCACGAAGATGTCTGTGAACCCGTCTCCATCATAGTCTGCAATGGCCACGCTCATGGCCTTTCCCAGGTGCTGGGCGACGCGCGTCGCCTGGGAAACGTCCGTAAAGGTGCCGTCCCCGTTATTGCGGTAGAGGATGTTGGGCAGTGGGTCGTAAAGCTCCGGCGTGCACGACAGGCGGCGTCCAGGATCCCCACACAGGCGGTTCTTTGCCACGGACCAATCGACATAGTTCGCCACAAATAGATCGAGCAACCCGTCGTTGTTGTAGTCGACCCAGGCGGCAGCCACGGACCAAGCCTTCTTGCCGCCCGACGTGATTCCGCCCACGCCGGCCTTCTCCGTGACATCCGTAAATGTTCCATTCCCGTTGTTGTGGAAGAGAATGTTGCGGTTTACCCCCGTTACGTAGAGGTCTGTCCAACCGTCGTTGTCATAGTCGGCCGCAGCCACGCCCATGCTGTAGCCATCGCCCTTGACCCCGGCGCGCTGCGTCACGTCCGTGAACGTACCGTCGCGGTTGTTGTGAAAGAGCCGATTGTAAAACGCGGGCCCATTCTTTTCGAGACTTGGGATTCCAGCCCCATTAGTGAAGTAGATATCCAGATAGCCGTCGTTGTCATAGTCGAACACCGCTACACCGCCCAGCATGCTATCAATGATCGGTTTGTCTTCCGTGGTGCCGTTGTTTAAAACGAACCTCACGCCGCTAGGAGCCTGGCGGTTTTCAAAACGGATGGGGCTGCGAGCCGGTCTAACCGGACTCTTCTGCGCCAGCACTGCCGGGAAGATAATACACCCCCCCGCGCCGCATAATAGAACTAACCGGATCCGAATACGTGTACTCACCGTTCCCGACTGTCCCAGGCGTTTTGAAGCCGTGCCAGTTTTTTCGGATGGCGGTTAAGACAGCCCGGATCGGTGTCCAGGCACCCTGGGAGATCGCGGCTTTTCTGGAAACCTCTCAACTTAAGAACACATCCTCACTTCATTCCGTCGTCGAATTGATATTGCTGGAGAAACAGGTCGATGATACAGGCTGCATTCCAAGAGATGAGTTCGTTACTCGAGTGCAACATAGCACGCCTGGGGGTTGCCGGGCAAGAAATCTGTCCTCCTGGGCTCGACTGGATGTATACTGCGCCTCGTAACCGTGTATCGCGACGGAGGCTCGCGCTCCCCTGCCAACCGACGGCCAACATGGCAGAGCAGACATCGCTCAGGTTGCCGGAGACAATCCTGCGCCGACAAAGCTAAATCCCGAGTTGACTTAGCCTGCTTTATTCGTGAACGGGCTATGAGAGGTGAGGTTGAGTCATTTTGTGCACCGTTGAGACAAGTCGCGCCTGGCTGGAGACGGCTTTGAGGCCACGTGTCTTGTTAGAGGGCAGGAGGGAG
>Ga0209517_10007415_pt1 | contig 13149 bp, 15 predicted proteins | sample PeaSoiMetSII2010_FD_187695 | JGI IMG/M metagenome (GOLD analysis project Ga0209517, IMG submission 187695) | Peat soil microbial communities from Weissenstadt, Germany - SII-2010 (SPAdes) (version 2) | ecosystem: Environmental > Terrestrial > Soil > Wetlands > Peat | place: Germany...
AGCTGCTGCCGTGGAACGTGGCCGCTCAGATGGAAAGACCGCTGGCCGAAGCAGCCTGAGATCGGTGCACCGTCAAGACGGTGTTCGCCACACGCTTACTCAGTAGGCTACTTAGAGCCCACATCACTGTGCGACGATTCGAAGCCCGAAATTGGGGATGGTCGTTTGGTAGGATGTGGGATGCAGGCTCTAAGTAGTAGGATACTCGCTCGCAAGCAGGAGTTTGAACAGAACTCGTAGGCTACTAGAAACGGGCAGTTTGGCTGCTTAGAGGCGACTTAGCAGGCTCTATCGGCTTGCCTGTTTCTTGAATGGAATTACCGGCGCAGTCCAGCGTGGATTGCGCACCAGTCCCATTTGCCGCAGCCACGCGAGCTTGCGCTGTTGTTTTTCCTTGCGCAGTACCTTGGCCCACTTTGCATTCAAGCTGATCGGCGCGCGCTTCTCTGCTTCGAGTGCCTCTTCCCTGGCGATCTTGGCCGCAAGGTTGGCGCGCCAGTTTGGAATCCTGGTCAGCGGTGACCAGTTTGGAATCCTGGTCAGCCTCTTTGGAGGCTGCTTGTTGAGGACTGGCCTCTTCAGTCGTGGTGGATTGATGGTCGGGCGCATTACAGGCTCCTTACCACTCCAATGTGGTGTTTCCGTTTCGCCGTGCTCGCCACCTTCCTTTGTGGGCGACGTTCGTACTGGTGAGCCTCGGGGTCAGCGATGTAGGCACCGGGTCTCTTGCGGTGGGGTTGCGATGCGTGCTGTTCCTGTTGCCCGTGGCTGTTCGGCTTCTGTACCGGCCAAGTGATTCGATCAACGTCAAAGACTATGTAGCCCGTGTCCCTATCGACGGTGTAGGTCAGTGTGCACCGGATGAGCGTTAATCGCTCGATGGATTCTATTATCGCGCGCACTGCCCGCATCAAATATTTTGGCTCATCGTAGACGCGGCCCTCCATTCCCAGGCACTTTCGCAGAGCGGCCACAGTCAGCCTCCGCGCGGACTTTTGATCCAGGTTGACGAAGCTCGCCATCAGGCACAGTAGGACGCACTGCCGCCAAGTGGTGAAGTACTTCAAGCGGTCGATGGGCACGACGGCGAAGCCCACTGTGCCCGGATCGTTGTCCCTTACGCGCGCCGAGAATTTCATTCCCAGCGTCACCCGGTATCTACTGTCAGGCTGCGGATCAAGGCGCACGTAGTCCCCAATCGCGTCAATCGCCATATACAGCGGCGAGCAGTCCCCATGCCTTTCAAACTGACGCCACCAGTGGGGGGAAGTTTCCAACAGGCTAGTTTTAGAAACCAGCACACGCTGCTTTTTCTTCTGCATCTGGCACTGCATCAGTGCACACAGAATCAGCCGTATTTCCGTTGGCTTCATTTTTGGAAGTCCACCCCGCGCAAACTCGTTCGAGAATGTGACAAAGTTCATGATGTTCCTCCAAAAGTTCCCAGTGATCCATTCACCTGGAGCCTACTTAGTTCCCAGTGAACCATTCACCCAACCTCTCAAATCCCCCTGCGAACCATTCACCCGTTCCCTGTGAACCATTCACCCGTTCCCTGTGAACCATACACTTTGGGGCTCTAAGTGGCTCGCTAGATCCAGCATCCATGCGGTTCTCCAAGGGTCAACGCTCGCCGGAAGTAGTAGAAGTATCTTTGAAATATACAAAAAGAAGTATCCAAGACCAAAACCAAGTACGTGTTTTCAGCGGCTCGCTGCGCTCGCGCTTCAAACAGTGCGGCCCAAAAAGCCGGGCCGCACGGATTGGTTTGTGTAATCAGGACGGGATGGGGCAAGCGAAGTGGAAATAGGCTTTGAACTTTCCTGGTCAAAGCCTGGTTCCAGTTAGAGGCTACTGACTGTTTGCACTGGTTAGAGAATTGATTTGGACTGTTCAAAGAATTGCTCTGGTCTAATTCCATTGGACTGCTCAAGCGGTCGCGCACGCAGTGCGCTCCCTCCAATTCCAATGCACTGGTCTGGTTCATGCGGCCTTCCTGGTCCGCATCCACAAGCGAACCTCTTCAATCACCAACTCATCCTGGCCGGTCTTCGCGTTCTTGATTGGCAAAAGTTCGCGGGTGGTGATCGCGCGGCGCAGCCGGGTCGGATCGATGCCCAGCAATCGGCCGGCCCCGTCAACGGGGACCCGCGCTCGCGGATCAGGCGAGGCGCGCCATCTCAAGGTCGGCCTAGTCATTGGTCAGCCTCCTTGGTCGCGCCGGGTGCCGGGTAGGGGTTCTGGTCGCCCTGGTCGCGCAGGCCGGCCCGAAATAACAGAGATCCCGGCCAAAAAGTGCCATCCGGGACCGTCACCGCGCGGCTAGGTTGAGTTATCCACAAGGGGGGTGCCATCCCCGTACCTACCCAGCGGGCTGCGCGGGTCCTAGAATCACTAAGCAGCCCTGGCACGACTCTTGCCGTCACGGGTATTTGGTGCCGCCGTGATGCCGTGATGCTCAGCCTCGACGGACCGGATTTAGAACAGGGATATAAGTGGATAAAAGGCGTCCCGCCAGCGGGCGCGCCCTCAGCAGAGTGCTGATTTGACGGGAGATTTGCTGAGGTAGTACTATCTTCTTCCACGTGTTTCCTTCAGTTCTCGGCCCGCCTCGACTGCGAATCGAGCGTGGGCTTTCCTTTTCCCGCATGCTGCCGATCAATCCGCGAACTTACCCCGATCTGAGCGGTCTGTCCAATTTGTGAGAAAAGCTCTATAAGCCGTCCGCTGGAGGCTGAGTAGCCTACAGATACTCAATTGTTAGCGGTCTTGCTTTCGGAAACCGCTTTTTCAGATAGTGCGTCAGCGCATCTATTTGCTTTTCGTGGTACTTGATCGTGTCATCGACGTTTACATACAGAGCGTTGGTAAGGTCTAAAAGAATCTGGAGGCTGGCTCGGTCTACCGTCCCAGTCGCGGAAATCTGCTGCTGTGCATCGTGATGGCTTTGGTTGCGTTGTTCCAACGTACCAAGGCACGTACCGAAACGCTGCTCGGCAAGAATGAGCCTATTAAGAACCTCCGCGCCATCGTCCTCAAGGAAAAACTGCAATTTCTCCAGGTCGAGCGAACCCGGCCTTGTATGAATCGACACTGGCGTAAGCGTCAATTCGCGCGTCGGATCGGTGCTTCGCGGGTCGAGATAATTTTTTTTGAGATTTTTCAGCAACGTGATTTGGGACATTAGGGTGAACTGCGCCATCTTGCCACCCAGTAGTCTCTGCGCCGTTTCTTTCCTTTCCCTGTACCGCCGCTCGAAGTGGAAGGCCAAGTAGGCACCGGCGTATGTGCCTGCGCCCGCGCTGAATATAGTGCTGGCATTCGATTCAATCCACGCCCAAGTGCCTCGGATTACGCTTGATAGAAATGTGGACATGTCCAATGCACCCTCCCTCTATCAATCGTTGCATTTGCGCGCAACAATCGACAAACCAATCTACTTCTGCTCCGCTTTGAACTCGAAGTTGATCGACAGGCCGGGTGGTGTGGTATTGAAAGTGAATCCGGTAACTTTGAAATACGGATTGTTCTCGTATTTCCGTTTGAGTTGAGCCGCCTCGGCTGCCAGAGTGTTGAAGATACCGTTATCAGCGGGCGTGGTTTGCACGTTCGACCGTTTCAAAGTTAGCACCACCGCCGTCGCCGGAATCCAACCGACGTTAAGCCCGTTCACTGGCTCTTTAAGCTCGACGGCATACCAGTCACTAGTCCGGTCAACAACGGGGAAATTCTCGCCCTCCGACACCTTGACTATGGTTCCCGCTTTGTTCCCCGCGCCCTTGTATAGAAACGTCGGAGCGGTGACAGTGACCTTTTCCTTTTCGGTTACGCGAAACTCACCCGGCAGGTTTGTGTTTGCCTGGGCCTCCGTCGCTGCTTGCTTCGCCTGAGCGTCGAGAACTGCCTTCTGAAGCCGAGCCATGTCGTTCGCCAGTTCGTCGATGGCCGCCTTTGGTATCTCTCCAGATTGAGCCGCCACGATCAACGGGAACATCCCTAAGAGCAAGAACGCAACAATGCAACGTTTCATGGTGTGGACATCCCTGGTGGTTAGCGCGCCCGAATGATGCCGTGGCCCTCGTCACTTGTCATCTTCCGCTGCCCTGCAAAATGAATGCTATGCCCCCTTTGGGTTTTGTCATCGATGTGGGAAAGTAGCCTACCGTGTAGCCTCTTCCCTCCTAAGTGATAGTTGCATCTGAACTTCGTATATCGGGCGTGCGCTGCTAGTTCTCGACCCTTAACGACGGATGCGGCGGGGTGTATTCAATGCCCAGGTTGATGCTGTGCAGTCCTTGGGCCTGGGCATCGTCCAGGCGTTCCTCGACTTCTTCCTTGGTGCCCATCAATCCAGGGAAGCCATACATCAGTCGAAAGCCGCTGCCTTCGGGGCCGACAAGGGCGTTGCAGTCGCCATCTTTGCCAAGACCCCAAACGCTGATCAAGGGCGACTGATTGATCGCCGCATTGTCGATTGCCAATCGAATCTTGTCGGCGGGGATATCGAGGGGCCCGAGCGCCTCTTCGACGCTGGCAAATAGGTCGCGCGTTTGCGCAGGGTAATACCGGGGTGCGTTCATGTTGTGGTGCTCCAAGAAGTAAAGAGTCCAAACTCCGATGTCACTTGCTGCCCGCTGCCTGGATCGCACGAAGGTCCCCGACCCGAAGCGAACGATGCCCACCGAGTCCACGGACCGGATGCAGCTTGCCCGCCGCAATAGCACGCTCGATGCTCGACAGTGACGAATTCAAGAAGGCTGCACCGCACGCCAGCGGCACCAAGGCATCGTCGGGCATCTGCGGGATCAGCGCGAGCATCTCAATGTACCGCTGCACCAATTGCAGCTTGCTCGGCGGTCCACCCGGCTCCCCGCCCGCGCACCCGCTCTTGCGTGCGTAGTACTTGGTTGCCGTGCGTTTGCGCGCGGCAGTGGCCCGTTTCAACGTGGGTCTTTGGATCTTCGTTTGCGTCTTCATTGCAATTGCTCCTTTCGTAGGTGTAGTAGTGATGGTGAAAGCGTATTGAAGTTCACGATTGCTTTCTTCTGAGTGCCCGCTCGACACCGTCAAGAAGTTGACGCTCTGACTCTTCTGCAACCTGGGTGACGCGCAAGGCATTCCTTGGTAGCAGTGCCTCGACCTTGGGCCGCAGGATTCCGCGCAGGATCTTCGCGGGCATCGCTTCAGCCTCGACCGTGGTTTCGATGTGTGGGGAACGCTTGTCCTTTTTGTTGCGCGGCTTCGTGGGCAAGTTGTACTTCTTGATCTGGGCGGGGTTGATCCCGATACGCTCGAAACTCAGTTCAATATCAGGGCGCAGGTGCCGGCGCAGTTCACGTTCAAGGGCCACATCGATCAGCACCCCGGCAGGGTCGTAATCTCCGATGTAGAAAACGTGCAAGGGGCGGCTGTCGTCCGTGTTTGAGTTGTGTTCCTCGGCAGCCTCATAGGCGAAACTTATGCCGGAAAACCCGCCACACGGGTAAAGGTCAACCGCCAGTTCGTGGCAGTCCAGGCGCAGGACGCCGGCAATGGATCGGCTTTCAACCCAAACCTCGCAACGGCAATCGGCGTCTTTCCACAAGTTCCCCCGATATAGCCCTTTCGTTTGCGCAAGAAAGTCGCTGGCATTGTTGAAGGTCTTGGTGAAAAACCCGCTCCGGGACATGTCGGCAAAGCATCCGTAAGGTATGCGCCCGGATCTGCGCAACCTGACGCTTCGCTCCTGCACCTGGGTATACCCGTTCTCGGTCTTCTCCACCGGCTCCGGCAATCGCGGGTCAGTCATTTCATAGAAGACGTGCCGCACGGATGTCTGCGATTCAGGGAAATCCTTCAACGCGGCCCTAACGATCTGATCGTTCAATTGCTCCGACTGCGCCTTGGTGCGACGATGGCGTTTTAACGGGCTAGCCTGATAAACCGATTTGTTCACCACCGGCCGCACGTGCCACTTGTGGTTGATTGCGTGTCTCATACCCTGCCGCACACAACCCATATGGCATTTTTAATGATCGCGGCCACTTCCTCGCTGTTGAGCGTTCTCCGATAGACCAGTGCATCGGCGACGGCCTTAATCGCCCAATAGCCGCCGCTGTCGCTGTGCGACTTCGCCCACTTGATCGCGCGTTGTCGTTGTTCCTCGACAAAAGCCGCGCGTTCGGCCGGCGGAACGTGGCAAAAGACCTGATTCCCGGCGTCGTAGTTCTGCTCAGGGTCGTAGTAGCCACGCCATTCAAGCAGCCGCATTGCCTGCTCGGCGTCGCCACTCCGATTCGCTGCGAAGTGTTCTTCGCTTGCTGTGAAGAACGGACGCACCGCGGCGTCGCCGGCCATCATCATGAACACTTCGTTTGCGAGCGTCCGCCGCGAGACATAAACCCGCCGGGTTTTCATGCTGCCGCTGCCGGGATGTCTGAGAAAGCCGCCCCTCGCCGGATCGTCCGGTGTCAAGGCGACATGCTCGAAGGCGATGCCGAAGCGCACGCACGCGACCGCATGCCCTGCTTCGTGGTGGGCGATGGCCCGCAGGTAGGTTTCGGACAGCACCGGCCTTCGGCGTTTCCTGAGCACCGGCCGCTCCAACCGCTGCGGTGGCCTGTTGATCGTAGGTTTCATTGCTCCTAAGTCCTTGATTTCTATGGGCAAAGTCCGTCCCCGGCGCATCCTGCGCCAATTCGGCCAGACCGAGCGGCTTTGACATAGTTAGGATAGCACAATTGTCAAGCACTCATCGAGAGACAGTGTTTGGCACCGGCTAGGCGTATGGCTACTGTGCGTAGAGGATAGAGGCTACAAATGGAACTTATAGGCTCTAAGTCAACTTAGTAGAGGCTCCAATTACGATCACCAGGCGCACTGCTTGGCGCACGAGTACCATTGCGCAGGCATTGAATCAAGTTCAAACTTTGGGGAGGGGGAGATGACTAGAGCGGAAGAGCTGCGGGACCTGCTGTGAATCGCAGGCAATAAAAACGAAAGTATGATATTGCTTGTCTCAGTTCCCGCGGGACACCGTACATCAGATGGGTCGATACTGGCATGCCTGCAATCCCGAAAGAATTTCTGAATTGCGTTTTCTTTTTGTACAAAGATAGAGAATCAGCTTTGGCCGGAGAAAAAGCTGGTGGAACTGGTTTTTTCATAGCGATGGATTCGCATGATGGCCCATTGGGCCACCATTACGGAGTGACGAATTATCACGTTGCTAAGGCCCGCGGGTACTCGTGTATCAGAGTTAATACACTAAACGGTCCAGATGTTTTTGAATTCGGCCCGGAAGACTGGATTCACGATCCTGGTAAGGATGACATTGCAGTGATCCCGCTAGTTACGCAGCAAGGTGGTCTTATCGTGACGTGGATAGGACAGAATTATTTACTACATGAGAAAGCGGTTGAAGAGGAAGCGATTGGGCCTGGAGACGATATATTCATGGTTGGTAGGTTTGTGGACCTCGACAACAAAGAGACAAACAAACCTGCGCTTAGATTCGGCAACATTAGTACATTCCCAATCAAGGTCGAACAGAGTGCAACAGGCTACCCGGGACTCAGTTATTGCATAGACATGCATTCCCGTACCGGATATTCAGGGTCTCCTGTGTTCGTTTATAGAACCCTAGGGAGCACGCTTCAATGGGCTGCCGGGCGGCAAATAAACGCGGCCTCTAGTTTGCTGTGTTTGCTTGGAATACATTGGGGACAATTCCCGGAAAAATTGAAAATTAAGCGAGAGATTGGACGCCTGTCAGAAGAAGTATCAACCGAGGGCGAGTCGTACGAATATATTGTGGGGATGAGCGGAATGACATTGGTAATTCCGGCTTGGCGCATTACCGAGCTTTTAAATAGAGACGACTTGGTGGAATTACGTAAGAAAGAAGAGGCGATGAGAGAGAAGCGAGTGCAGAAAGAAGACAGCATGCCCCCTGTGTCAGAGGTTGCCGACTCGTCTGAGGCTCCTTCTAAGAAGGAGATTGCGAAGGCTACAGACGAAACGCTGCGTACCATGCTTGGGACGCCGCCTCGACCGCACGCGAAACCCGAGCGCGCACAAGTCAAGCGTAAGTAAGGCGCTTCCCGCCGATATTCTTCAATGCCACCGCAGCGCGTCCCTCGTCGGTGTAATCCAAGCTATATAAGTCCGAATAAAAAGGGCGCAATTGCGCGCCCTCGGTCCTGCTGTTGATCGTGCTACTTGCGTGCGGTCTTCTTTGGCATTTGCGTCACGGTCGCCTGCTTCGGTTCGATGTACGCGCTCCACATCGCGAGCAATTCGCGCCTATCGTCATCGAACTTGCTGCGGCTGTACGCACGCTTGACCGCGTTCTGTTCACTGTGCGCGAGCACGGCTTCGATCACGTCCTGGCGCGCAAGCTCGGGCCGCTCGCGCTGCGCGGTGGAATACGCCCAGGTGCTAAAGCTCGAACGGAATCCGTGCGTCGTCACGCGCCCGCCATGGCCCAGGCGGTCGATCAGGTTCAATATGCCCTTCGGACTGACATGATTCTTCGGGCGGCGGGCACTGGGGAACACGTAGGTACTCCCGATTGGTTGATTGCGCTGTTGTTCCTTCAGGATTGCGACCACGCGATCCGACAAGTAGACGATGTGTTCCTCGCGCTGCTTGGTCCGTGTAGATGGTACGGTCCAGGTCCGCGCGTCCAGGTCGACTTCATTCCACTTTGCGCAGATCACTTCACCGACACGCGCGCAAGTTTGTATGACGAGTTCCAATGGTCTGGTTGCCACCGAATCCGATGCGCGCAGCGCGCCGATGAACGCGGGCAGTTCCGCGTGAGACATCGAGGCATGGCTCACGGTCTTTGCTTTGGCCCTCTTTGCCACCTTTTTCATCAGCGGCGCAATGTCCGTGATCGGGTTGCTGGCACAGGTTCCGGCTACTACGTTCTGCGCATAGATCAGCCCCACGCGATACCGCACGCGCGCCGCCACGGCGCGCACCTTGCCGTACAGTTCCGTCAGCATCCTGCGCCATTCCTCTGCAGTGATTTCCCCCAGCGGCCTGGGCAGGAATTGCTTGGCGTGCGTCTCTATTTCCTTGATCCACTGCTTGCTTTCCTTCCCCGGTACGTGTGGCTCTATGTGCTCCTTGTGATATGCACGCGCGGCCTTGAGCAAGGTTGTGGCTGTCTGTAGGCTCTTTTGCTTCTCGGCTTGTGTCTCCTGCACGTCTGCGCGTCGTGCTTCTGCCTTCGCGTCGATGGGATCGATGCCCAGCAGGATCTGCTCATGCATACGCTGCGCAGCGATACGCGCGGCCTGTAGCGATATCTTGCCGATCAGTGCCCCGATGCCTGCGTCGCGTCTCTTGCCGATCAGCAGGCCACGCGGCCCCATGACCCTGTGAGTGGGGGACGAAAAGCGGAAAGTCCAGCTACGAAATACGGTGTTGTCTGGCCCGCGAGTCACGCGCAAGAACAGATTGGCTCCGTCCGCATGTACGCCGGTGCCGAGCCGGTTCAGATCAACGCCATCGAGCCAATGAATTCCGCGCTGACGTTTCGATTTGCGCGGTCCCTTCCGTGCCCTGGTTGCCATGCCCGTACCCCTTTGCTTGATGTCCAATGTTCCAGTATGGGGTCGCCAGTCACACAGCCTACCCCACACCAAAATGGTAGCACGGGGCAATCTGTGACAAATTCTGAAGTGGGCACTATCACGGAGATGACTGTATACATGGGGATTTGGCAAGGATTGATTATGCTGCAGCGCGTTCTATCGATTCCCGGTAGTAAGAGAAGGCGCTTGAGTGTTGCCACTGCCTGCCGGCGGACTTTGTGTTCGTTCGCGCACCAACCGCTCCACCTCTTCGCGGTCCATCACCTCTTGCTCCTGCAAAGCAGCGGCCAAAGCATCGAGTGCCGGGCGTCGCGTGGATAGGATTTCATGCGCGCGCGCTTGCCCCTCCTCGACCAACGCGCGCACCTCGGCATCGATCATGCGCGCCGTCTCTTCGCTAAAGTTGCGCTCTTCCTGGCCAACGACGCCGAGGAATGCCAGTTGCTGGCGCCGGCCGTAGGTTAGCGGCCCGAGTTTCTGGTTCATCCCGAGCTGGGTCACCATGGTGCGCGCGATTTCGCTTGCATGTTCAAGGTCGTTTTGGGCACCACTCGAGACATCGCCAAACGCCAGTTCCTCGGCGACCCGACCGCCGAGCAAGATTGCAAGCTGATCCTTGAGTTGGGGCTCGGTGGACAGGAATTTCTCCTCAACCGGCAACTGCAATGTGAAGCCCAGGGCGGCCACACCGCGGGGAATGATCGACACCTTGTGCACAGGCTCGCCGGTCGGAACAGTGAGCGCGACCAGGGCGTGGCCGGATTCGTGGAAGGCGACGCGGCGTTTCTCCTCCGCGTTCAGGACACGATGTTTCTTTTCGGGCCCGGCGATCACGCGGTCGATGGCTTCCTCGAAGTCCGGCATGGTCACCGCATGATGGTCGTGCCGCACGGCACGAATCGCCGCTTCGTTCGCAATGTTGGCTAGATCCGCCCCCACGAACCCGGGGGTGCGCTGCGCCACCACGCGCAGATCGACGTCGGGGCCGAGCGTCATGCGATGGGTATGCAGACGCAGGATCGCAGTGCGCGCCTCCAAATCCGGCTTGTCGACGACGATCTGGCGGTCAAAACGTCCGGCGCGCAGCAGCGCCTTGTCCAGGATCTCGGGTCGATTGGTTGCGGCCATCACCACAACGCCAGTGGACGGATCGAAGCCGTCCATCTCCGAAAGCAGCTGGTTCAGGGTCTGCTCACGCTCGTCATGCCCGCCAAGGCTTGGACCGATGCCGCGCGCCCCCCCGATCGCGTCGAGCTCGTCGATGAAGATGATGCAAGGAGCCTTCTGCCGGGCCTGTTCAAAAAGCTCGCGCACCCGAGCGGCTCCAACTCCGACGAAAAGCTCGATGAACTCCGAGCCACTGATGTTGAAAAATGGCACACCGGCTTCCCCCGAAACCGCCCGTGCCAGCAGCGTCTTGCCGGTGCCCGGCGGCCCGACGAGGAGCACGCCTTTGGGCATGCGCCCCCCGAGACTTTGAATGTGCGTGGGGTTCTTAAGAAAGTCGATCACCTCCTTCAACTCTTCCTTAGCCTCTTCGGCCCCTGCCACGTCGTCGAAGGTGACTCGGTTGCCAGTGTCGGCGTGGATGTGGACGCGGTTGGCACCCAGATTGAGGAGCCCGCGGCTTCCCATCCGCTTACCGATCCAGCCCCAAAGCAGGAACACCGCGCCCAGGGGCAGGACCCAGTTGAACAAAAACGTGCTCAACCAATGCGACTGGTGTACAACGGCGAACTTGACGCCGTGCTGGGCGAGCGACTGCGCGAGTGCGTCGTCGTCCGGCTGTTGGGTCACGAATTCCTTCGGCTGGTGGGTCTTGGCATCGGTCTCGGTCAGCGTGCCGCTAATGACATGATCGGTCAAAAGCGCTTCCTTCACCTCGCCTTTGTCCAGGTGTTGCAAAAACTCGCTGTAGGGGATTTGCTCTTGCGCCAGCTGCTGCGCCCCCTGCCAGAACCACAGGGACCCAAGCATCATGAGCAGGTAGATCCATAGCAAATTGCCGGGACGCTGCCAAAGTGGGCCCGGCTGCCGCTTGTTGATTTCCAGGTCCGGCTTCTTCGGCCCAATGCCGAAGTCACTCCCTCGCGGATCAGACATTGCGCAGCCTCCCGGAAACAGATGGGAATTAGTTTATTCCTGGCGGTCGCAAAATTCCGTTGCTAGGGTCGATCTTCCTACGCACGGCCGCATCGGCTGTTAGGGCCTAGTCACGCGGGCATCGTGCCGGACGGCCGATGGTATGGGCATCGACCTCCCTCCGGGGATTAAGGGCCGTGCAACGGGGTGGCGGCCCTCCAGGATCGAGCGGCAATAATGTTCAAGAAAAGTGGAGTTTTGCATCGGTGGGGCCCGCAAGATCGAAGAGTTAGGTTGCGAGGTGGTGTTGTTGCACCGCGTCGTTTATTCGAAAGCAGATTGGTCGCAATCGGTAAGGAAGCGCTCCGGATTGCTCAACTCTGTCGCGCCCACGTCGCTCGGTGGATCGTTCGTCGCGCGGCCGGGAAAGATCCGGCGCCATGCGGCAGCGCTACCAGCTGTGAATCGTTTCCATTCCCCAGCCACCAATAAAATATCAAAGCCGGTACGTGCATGCGCGTATATGTTCGACCGGGCTGGGCGCGTAATCTCTCGCCGTTGGCGGCGCATCGTGCGCCATCTTTGTAGTTGCTGGTGTTTGTCTCGCGTCTTGGAGTGGACCGAAGCCGCCAACACCGTGACAATTTGCCCGACGGGAGTAGACGAATTGATTGCGACGAGAGCAACAGCTAAGCCTTGCGGCCTGGCAATGTCCAGCGCTAGCCTCGAGAGCGAACCGTTGGATCAGCTCATATGCATCGCCACCGTGGCCCTCCACAAAGCGAGGGAACGCGGCTTTACGCCCGGCTATGAAAGGCAAGACTGGCTCGAGGCCAAGGCCGAGGTCCTCGCGCAAATGTATGGTCTGACGGGCGCCGGGTTTTAATGATCTAGCGATGTGCGGCCATTGTCCGCAGCGGAAAGAAACGAACGAACAGAACAATGCACAGGCAAGCACCTGAGGCAGACTTGCTGTTGTTACCGTTTTCGAACGCTCCTTGCACGCTAGCATCGCGGAGACGCCCATCATGACCTGGACACCGGCCCCATTTGCCGATCTACAGAAGCACCAGATGGATGCGCTTAACGCCGTCGCCAGCACGCTCGTCAATGCGACGGAACAACTCACGAACCTGAACCTTGCCGCGGCTCGTGCCTTGCTTCAGGAGGTCAGCCAAACCGCCGAAAATCTGGTCAGAAGCCAGGACGCGCAAGGAGCGCTGGCAATCGTTGGTGACTTGGTACAGCCCACGGCCGAAAAGCTTGCGAGCTACTCGCGCAACCTTTATGGCATTGCCTGTGGCGCCAATGCGGAGTTGTCCAGGATCGTCGATAGCCAAGTCGCCGAAGGCAGCGAAACGATCTCCGAGCTAATTGATTTTACGTTCAAGAACGCGCCGGCCGGCTCGGAAGCTGCCGCTTCATTCCTGAGGAGTGCGGTCCTCGCATCGACCACGGCATACAACGCCGTTGCCAGCGCCGC
>Ga0209517_10007416_pt1 | contig 13148 bp, 13 predicted proteins | sample PeaSoiMetSII2010_FD_187695 | JGI IMG/M metagenome (GOLD analysis project Ga0209517, IMG submission 187695) | Peat soil microbial communities from Weissenstadt, Germany - SII-2010 (SPAdes) (version 2) | ecosystem: Environmental > Terrestrial > Soil > Wetlands > Peat | place: Germany...
TCAGGAAAGTGAAAGAATATCCGGTGACCTGGCGGTCAAGAATGTAGCCTCATGAAAATACTCGTCGCATTGTCGCTCCTAATCGCGGCGTCGCTCGCCGCGCAAGCCCCTGCGCCCGCGCGTCCTCGCGGCAACATGCTTATCAGCCGGGCAGTTCCCGATCCCGCCGCTGTCGAACGCGGGCAGAAGACCTTCTCGGCCAATTGCGGCTTTTGCCACGGTTCCAACGCCCAAGGCGGCGACTCTGGACCGGATCTGGTGCGCTCTCCTCTGGCCCTGGATGACGAACGTGGCGACAAAATCGGTCCCGTGATCCTGCAAGGCCGCGCCAACAAGGGTATGCCCGCCTTTCATCTGCCTGCCGAGCAGATCCAGGATATTGCCGCCTTTCTACGCTCCCGCCAGCAGGCCGCCATCGATCGCAACGCTTACACCATTCTCAACGTCGTCACCGGAGATGCTCAAAAGGGACGGGAATACTTTAACGGTGAAGGACGCTGCAACACCTGTCATTCGCCCACCGGCGACCTCTCGGGCGTCGCCAAGAAATACGACGCTGTTACTCTGCAATCGCGCTTTCTGTATCCACGGACACGCGCTGGTGATCCGCAGCCGGTCCGCTCCCAAGTTACCGTCACGCTCGCTTCCGGTCCAACGTTCTCGGGCAGTCTCGAGTATCTCGACGACTTCAATGTCTCTCTCCGAGACGCCGCGGGCGAGTATCGCTCGTTCTCTCGCGAGCCACGGCTCAAAATCGATATCCGCGATCCGCTGGCCGCTCATGCCGACTTACTTAAGAAGTACACAGACGCCGACATGCACAATCTGCTCGCTTACCTGGTGACCCTGAAATGAAGCTCACACTGGCTGCATTCTCGCTGGTTGGATTCACGCTCTCAGCGCAAGGTCTCGATCCCGGGCAGTTACTCAAGCCGCCGACCAGCACATGGCCCACTTACAACGGCGATTATTCGGGACGCCGTTTCAGTCCGCTCTCGCGCATTAACTCCTCCAACGTTACCGCGATGACTTTGGCCTGGGAATACCGGCTCGATCCCGGCACCGGAACCCTGACATCGCCCATCAAATCCACGCCGCTGGAGGTCAATGGCGTCCTCTACTTCACGCTTCCCGATCACGCCTGGGCCGTGGATGCGCGCACTGGCCGCCAGCTCTGGCATTACCAATGGGAGACACACGGCGGCATTCACATTGGCAGCCGCGGTTTCGGGATGTACGGGAATTGGCTCTATTTCGAAACGCCCGACAATTACCTGGTCTCACTGAACGCCAAAGATGGCTCCGAGCGCTGGCACGTGGAGATCGCCGACGTAAATCAGGAGTATTTCTCCACACCAGCGCCTATCGTGATCCGCAATCACATCATCGTCGGCGTCGGCGGCGATTCGCTGGACGTTCCCGGCTACCTGGAATCGCGCGATCCGGAGACCGGTCAGTTGCAGTGGCGCTGGAACACCACGCCGCGCAAAGGCGAGCCTGGCGCCGACACTTGGCCCAATCCCGAGGCGATGGAACACGGCGGCGGCATGACGTGGGTCCCCGGCACCTACGACCCGGAGCTGAATCTCTACTATCTCGGCACTGGCAATCCGAATCCAGTGATGGCGGGCCAAGGCCGCAAGGGCAGCAACCTGTGGACCTGCTCCATCGTCGCGTTGAATCCGGACACCGGCAAACTGGCATGGTATTTCCAGGCCTCGCCACACGACACGCACGATTGGGACGCTGCCGAAACTCCCATCCTGATCGATGGCCAGATCGATGGCCGGCCGCGCAAGCTACTGGCGCAATCCAGCCGCAACGGCTACTTCTTCGTGCTGGACCGCACCAACGGTAAGAACATTCTGTCGAAGCCGTTCATTGATCTCAATTGGTCCAAGGGCCTCGACGCGAAGGGCCAGCCCATCGGCAACCCGGACAAGGAGCCCAAACCCGACGGCACGCTGGTGATTCCCGCTCTGGGAGGCGCTGCGAATTGGCCGTCGCCCAGTTTCGATCCCGAGACCGGACTGTTCTACGTCAATGCGTCGTCGTCCTACAGCCTTTACTACCTGACCGATACCGCGGACAAACCCGAAGGCTACGGCGGCCGTGATTCAGGCGTTTACGCCACGCTCGCTCTCAAGGCCATCGACTACCGCACCGGCCAAATCCGCTGGACGCACGAATACAATCGCGGCGGCGGGTCCATTGGAATCCTGACCACCGCGGGCAAGCTGCTATTTACTGGCGATCCATCCGGCAATTTTGTTGTTTACGAGCCGGCAAACGGCAAGATTCTGTGGCACGCGCATCTCATCAGCAACGTGAGCAACGGACCGATGACTTACGAGCTGGATGGCCGCCAGTACGTCGTCGTTGGCGCCGGAGACAGCTTATACGGCTTTACGTTACAGCAGTAGAAGCATCGTGTCGCCGCGAACACAAGTTCGGCAAATGTTACACGAAGTTTCTACGAGCGGCGCGAACCCCATTCATCTAAGTCACTGACTCTACATTGCAAATTCATATGGAATGAGCGGTGCTATCTCCTCTACCAAGACCGGATCAGCTTTCTCCGGCAATGGCAAGGAGGATCTTCATGTCCACAAATGATTCTGGCAATTCGCCGCGCTCTCACGGCGCCGTACTGTGGGTTTTGTTCATCGGGATGGCTCTCGCTTTGGCGGGAAACGTCTATCAATTCACCAGGAGCGCTCATCTGTCCAGCGATATGGCTGCGAATGAGCGAAGCACTCGACTCGAGATTCGCAAGCTGGCCGATAGCGCAGACGCCGTGCTGCAGCTCGATCAGCAACGTTTCGATCAGTTCAAAGACCAGCTCAACACTTCAGCAGCCACGACTCTGCGCCAGGCCCGATCTGAAGTTAGGCGCAGCAGTTCGCAACTCGCGCAGAGCTTGTCGAATGCGCATCAGGACGTGATCAGCCAACTGTCCGACTTGAAGCAGGAAACCGGCGCCAAGCTCAACGACACCAGCACCAAACTGAATGACACGAGCGCCAAGCTGAACGACACCAGTGACAAGCTGAATCGGGTAGCGGGCGATCTCGACCAGACCGGTTCTGACGTGCGGCGCGTCGTGGGCGACCTCGGCGTGGTCAGCGGCCAAGTGGCGACCAACGCCAAAGAGCTGGCAGCTTTGCGGGAACTTGGCGAGCGCAATTACTTCGAGTTTGATCTCAGCAAACCGAATCAAGCCCAAAAAGTCGGCGATATTCGTTTGGTCTTGAGGAAGTCGGATCCTAAGCACAATCGCTACACGCTGCAAGTTCTGGCCGACGATAAGACTGTCGAAAAGCGGGATAAAACCATCAATGAACCGGTGCAGCTCTATGTTTCCGGCAGCCACCAGCCCTATGAAATCGTGGTGAACCAGGTTAAGAAGCACGAAGTGGTTGGTTACCTGTCTACCCCCAAGGTGAAGGTCCAGCGCAGCCAAAGCAGTTAATTCGGTTCTAATTTCCGCTATTTCGGTCCGGCGTTGCTTAGTTTCGAGAACGCCGGATCTCCTTTTACAAACATTTCACACGTGCGCGAGGACTTCAGGCGTCCACCCATTGAAGAATGGAGGCAGTATGAAACTGTCGATTCGAGTTGCAGTACTTCTCGCGGTGGCGGCCGTTTTGTCGCCTGTGCGCGCGCTTGCTGATGACAAGCACGATCGAGGCGGATCTATCCTCGGTGATCTTCCAACCAGTCCGGAGCGAATCGTGTCCACGGTTCCTACCAACAACGATGTCAATCCCTACGGCGTAGCTTTTGTGCCCGAAGGATTTGAAGAGGGCGGGCCGCTCCATCCCGGCGATGTTCTGGTTTCAAATTTCAATAACGGCATGAATCTGCAAGGCACCGGGACTACTATTGTGCGGATCACACCTGGCGGCGCGCTCTCGGTCTTCTTTCAAGGCCAGGGCGGACTTGGTCTTACCACGGCACTTGGCGTTCTGCGCAGCGGATTCGTCTTGGTGGGGAACGTTCCAACAACAGACGGCACGTCGGCCACCGTCCAGCAAGGTTCGCTGCTGGTGATTGATCGCTTTGGGCACCTGGTGTCCACGCTCGCCGACGCGTCTTTGTTAGATGGTCCATGGGACTTGACGGTCAACGATCAGGGCAAGTTCGCCCAGGTCTTCGTTTCTAGCGTCCTCAGTGCAACGATAACGCGCCTGGACATATTCGCGGACGATGACCACTTCCACATCGCCGGCACTACGCAAAGCGCTCACGGCTATACGCATCGCACCGATCCCGCGGCGCTGGTCATTGGCCCCACCGGCCTGGCGTACGATCAACATCGCGATGTGCTTTACGTGGCGTCCACCGGGGATAACGAGATCTTCGCGATTCCCTTCGCGCGCGAACTGCACAAGGATGCCGGCCAAGGCGTGGTGATTTACAAGGATGACACTCACCTGCATGGTCCGCTCGGTTTGGCGCTAGCTCCGAACGGCGACTTGATCACCGCGAACGGCGATGCAATCAATGCCGGCGGAACCCAAAACGCGCTGGTCGAGTTCACGCCGCAAGGTAAGTTTGTCGCCCAGTTTCAAGTGGACCCGGGCGCGGGCGGTGGCGCTTTCGGCCTGGCTTTTTCAAGCGGAGACGGCGACGTCCGCTTCGCCGCCGTGGATGACGATCAAAACACGCTCGACATTTGGAACGTGCGCGGTCACTAGGCCTTTAAGTCGCTGTAGCTTGGCCACCCCGGGATCCCGCGCGCGTTCAGCACCGCTCGCAGCACCGCCCGTGCCATCACGTCGGCCGCCAGCGCTCCGATAGCCCCGTGATTGACGCGCGCCCGATTCGCGCCGGTCGCCACCGCAAAAATCGTGTCCCCGTCGCTCGGGGTGTGCACCGGATAGATGGTCCGCGCCAGTCCGTCATGCGCCATCTGCGCCACTTTGGTGGCTTGTGCTTTGTCGAGCGCGACGTTGGTCGCCACCACGCCGATGGTTGTATTCGCGCCGTCGGCTTGAACGCCGTAGCCTTCCCGGATGCGTGCCATCGAATCCATAAACCCGCTGCCGTCCGCTTTGCGCGCCCCCGCCACAATCTTGCCTGTCTTCGGATCCACGACGTCGCCCACTGCATTTACGGCGACAATGGCGCCCACCACAATTCCCGTGTCGCCGACGCGCACGCTCGCGCTGCCCAGTCCCGACTTCATGGCTTGTTTGGAACCGAACATTTTTCCGATTGTCGCTCCCGCGCCGGCGCCGACGTTACCCTCCGGCACACGCTCCGTCGTGGCGGCCTGGCAGGCCTTGTATCCGGAGTCTGCTGTCGGCCGGATCTTCGAGTCGCCGATCTGCAAATCGTAGAGAATCGCCGCGGGCACAATCGGCACGATCACATCTCCAACGGCATAGCCCAAGCGATGCTCGTCGAGAAAACGCATCACACCCGAGGCCGCGTCCAGTCCAAACGCGCTGCCCCCTGCGAGCAGAATCGCTTGTACTTTCTGCACCGTGTTGACTGGATTCAAGAGATCGGTCTCGCGCGTTCCTGGCGCCGCCCCCCGCACATCCACGCCCGCCGTCGCGCCCTTCTCAAACAACAGCACCGTGCAGCCTGTTGGCCTGCGCGATTCGGTGAAGTGCCCCACCTTGACGCCCTGCACATCCGTGATGCTTCCGGCCGTCTCTGCGTCCGCAGCTTCGATCGCGGGCAAAGCAACGCCCGCCGTAACGGCTGCCAGTGCGCGGTGGAACTCGCGGCGTCTCATCTGTCTTCAGGGTACTCCCGGGCGGGTTGCTCCGGTAACTAGTCACGCGTTACAGTCGGGCAAGTGCGACGTGGCTTGGGGCTACTTCTGATCGCGGGTTTTGCGCTGCTCGCGCAGAATCGCCCCGCTCGCTCATGGAAGTTTGCGGTGTCCGGTGATTCGCGCAACTGCGGCGACATCGTTATGCCCGCCATCGCCGCGGGGGCCCACAAGAGCGGCGCCATTTTCTATTGGCACCTCGGCGACTTCCGCGCCATTTACAGACTCGACGAAGATATGTCGCCGCCCGCCGACCTAGGCTTGCACAACCAGCCTCTGGATACCCCCACGTATCTAAAGCAAGCCTGGCCCGATTTCATCGCGCATCAGATGGTTCCATTCGGAACACTGCCGGTCTACCTTCTTATGGGCAACCACGAGATGGCCGCGCCGATGACGCGCGAAGCCTGGCTGGTGCAGTTCGCCGATTGGCTGGAGACGCCGACTCTCCGTGCTCAGCGCCTGAGGGACGACCCTCGGGATCATAAACTGCACGCTTATTATCACTGGAGGCAGCGCAATGTCGATTTCATTTCGCTCGACAATTCCACTCCTGAGCAGTTCGATCCCGACCAGATGACATGGCTCCACGGCGTGCTCGCGCGCGACGAAGCATCACCGCAAATCCGAACCATCGTCATTGGGATGCACGAAGCGCTGCCTGGCAGCATCAGCCGCATGCACAGCATGAGCGAGTCTTCGCTTGGCGACAAGAGCGGTCGTGAAACCTATGAAGCGCTCTGGCACGCGCACGATGGCGCCCACAAACACGTCTACGTTCTGGCCAGCCACTCGCATCTCTACATGGACAATATTTTCGAAACGGCCGACTGGAAGGACAAAGTTCTGCCCGGCTGGATCATCGGCGTCGCCGGAGCTCAGCGCTACAAACTGCCGCCCGAAGCCACGCCCGCACAGCACGCGCAGACCAATGTCTACGGCTACATGATCGCCACCGTGACCCTCGACGGAGCGGTGTCATTCCACTTCGAGCAGTTGAGCCTGGAAGATATCCGGGCCATCAGCGGAGCTAGCTACCCGGAACCGCTGGTCCGGTGGTGCTACGAAAATAACAAGCAATAGCCGAGGTTCGTTGGACTACCGAATCATCGTCAAGCATCGCGGGCAGAGCAGGGTTGGGGGTGAGCCAACGTTATTTGTTTTCAGCGCTGGTCTTAGTTGGCTTCAGATCATAAGCGTAAAAGTCACGGTAAATTGCCTTTGCAAACTCCCACGCGAAGCCCTGGAATGCTCGATGGCTCAGCCGCGCAAAAAAGATCGAAGCTACCATCATCGCCGCAAACCACTCCCAGAGACTCTTGGTGCTTGGCAGGCCGTATGCGAGCAGATAACCGAAAGCCGTTAGTGCAACCAGAAATGAACCGAATGCGAGCCTCCGGTGAGAAAGAGCCGTCAACGCCACGACCCCGCTAATGCAGAGGACGGCAGAAGCGGCGAGATGGAAATCGTATCTCAGCGCCGCCAGCGCCCAGCCGGCATAATCAGCAGCTACCAACAGAAACGCCGATGCTAGGCCGCGCATCAAGGCATACATGCCCTCAAACTGTTCGCCGTAAGAGACGGTTTTGCCTTCGATCAATAAACTCCGGCATAAGAAGAAGGCTTCCTGGCACTTCGCTGAACGGTCGCTCACTGCGTTCAGATCAATATCAAACCTCCCTTTGATCCGGACCTTCAGATGTTCCTTAAACTCAGTCGTGAACTGTTTGTCAGCGTCGTCCAAGAGGATATCGGATGGATAGCGAAGGCCCCCGCTCGAATCCTTGACGGTGGAAGGAAAAACCTCTACGCACCGAAGGAGGTGGCCGACGACATAGGCTAGCGGAATCCCCAGAAGCGCCGTGACGAGTTGCCCGCCGTCCGGCCACTTGCTAGTAGCCATTCCCACAGGCAGCACAAGCAACACCAAAAGGACCAATCCCGGAAGGAAGTACCCATAAACATCGTAAAAGTTGAACTTGTTGATCACGCTGTGCTCGGCTGCGGCTGCTGCACCGAATCCGCGTCCCGGATTGCGTCCAGCAAGTTCTGGAGAATCCTTCCGGCCTCGGCGGCACGGTCGCCCGCCAACAGGAGGGCGCCCACTCGTTGGTGCCCGCCTCCCCCGAATCTTTCAAAGATTTTCCCAAGCGGTGCGCTCGGAAACTCGCGCCAGGGGTTACGCATGGCAGTAATCCTCGCACCTTCCGCTGATCGAACAATTCCCACCGAGTAGCGCGCTTGTGGAAAGAAGTAGTAGGGGGCGTAGCGGCTAACCGTGCTATCCCCGCTGTCCACATCGAAAACCACCGTCTCGCCGTCCTCGAGTTTCGCTACTTTGCCAAAGATGTCCAATCCTGCCCTGATTCTGGACTGCGCTTGAGCAGCTCGTTCGCTCACCTCGGGCAGGCACGCCACCTCCTCTAAGCTCTTGGTCCGCAACTCCTGAACCAGCTTCTCGAGGAATGTGTCTTGCTTGTTGCCGCTCAAACTCGCTCGGATCTGAAGAGCTGGAGCGTTTCCAAGGATCGCCTCATCTACAGACGAGTAGCGCGCTGCATCGATCTTCTCAGCCCACTGGACCATCGGCTCGTATTGGGAGGTTCGAAAATTAAAGCGCTCCGCAAGACATTCCCAAAGCAGCATCGCGCACGACCCGAACCCGTCGTTGTAAAACATCCATTTCTCAGCTTGCCGTTTTTCAAAGCTTTTTCTCGCATCGGCCGTAAGAAAGGTCGTAGGGTGATGGTCTGCCCAAAACGCTGCTTGGGGATGATAGAGGTAGTCCACGACCGCGCAGGGTGTGTGCAAATTGCACGACAGCCAGCCTGTCCGCATTTCATAATCAACAGGCAGGAACCTTTCGAACTCCCATCCCGCATGGACTTCCAGAAAGTCTGAGGCGATTACGCAGGAGACGATTCCATCAAAGCAAGGCGAGTGAAAGTATAGATTGGCACCTCTGACGCGCGGCATGCCACCTCGCGATTCAGAGTAACACGGCCACGGTCGTCCACATCCGGGCACTCTTGCGCTTACTTTACTTGCCCCCGCTGTCCCACCCCGTGCTCGAGTTGTACGGCATCACAAAACCCATGGCCTCGATCTCGTGAATCTTACCGCCCTGGATCTTGAAAATGTGCGCGGCCGGAAGATCGAAGGCCTTGAAAGGCATGTCGATCTTTTCCAATCCGGGCACACCCACGATCTTGACGTAATTCTTTTCCATCGGCTGGCGGAACTGCGACAGTCCAAAGACCAGACCGGTCTCCGGATCGGCAATCCAAACGCGCCGGGGCTCGATTCTCGTGATGTAGTCGAAAGTGTGGGTCTTGAGTTGCGCCTCGCAGCCCATGGCGCCCGTGGTTCCCAGCCCAGGCGTTTTCGAAGGTGGATTGCCGGTGGTCTGCATTCCGTTTTCGTGGCGCAAGCAATCGCCGGCAAACGGCGCGTTGTTGCTGTCGGCGGTTACCAACGCCGTGTAATAGGAGTCGCCGATCTTCAACATTTTTGTGCGCGGCGTCCGCTCGGCGGGCGGCACGGTCGCAAGCAGCCCCGGCCGCGGCGTCTGCAAATTCGGCAGATCTCTCTCGCCTAAATTGCGCGCGATCAAGTGCTCCGCTTCGATGATCTTCCCGTTCTTCAGCTTCAGGCGCAGACCCAATTGGATGGGCTTGTCGTTTTCCATCATCACGCACAGGAAGCCCACTTGCTGCGCCACCGGATCCGGGACATAGATCTTGAAGGTGGCCGGACCGTCCGACGCCGTCTTCCACAGCCCCTCGCCCGGCTTGATCGAATTTGTATTCTCGACAAACTTCACATCCGAGGCGATCTGGACTTGCGACGGATCGTGCGCCACCAGGGCCGCGATGTATGTGTCCACGAGTTTGTTCAGGCACGCGCGATCGCAGCGCTGCGCCGCAAGCGGCATGGCGCAACACCACATTCCCAAGGCAACAATCCCCGTTCCCCGAACTCGCATTCCGCCCTCCCGGCTTGGCCGTGTTTCATATTATCCTTCTCACGCGTCACAATGGAGGAACGGGGGACCGCATGCCGTTTAATCACGACAAGCTTGAGACTCACCAGAGAGAACGCGAAGGCGTCGTCATACTCGACCTGAAGGGACATCTGGTGCTCGGCCGAGGCGACATCGCGCTGCGGGAAGCCGTAGAATCGCTCTTCAATCAGGGAAATCGAAAATTGATCCTCAACTTTGCCGAGGTTGCCGACATCGATACTTCCGGCGCCGCAACTATCCTGGCCTTGGCGCAGCTATATCACGCAGCAGGAGGCAAGCTCGTGCTGTTTCAACTGGCTCACCCGCAGGAAGAGCTGTACGAAAAGGCGCGCCTGGAAGCAATCCTCGAGATTTACGAACTGGAACTGGACGCTGTGAACAGTTTCTTCCCTGACCGCAGAGTCTCGCACTACGACATCCTGGACTATATCGATCACCGTAACAATCCGGAAAAGAAGATTTGATCGGCTTCAAGCCGTGAAAAACATCCGCCACGTGGTCACTACCAATGCGTGCGTCACCATGCTGGCTTTCACGCTGCGCGCCTTGATTAACGCCAGCCCGCAGAACAGACCTAGCACGCCGCCAATGATGGCCACCCGCCAATTCGGAAATCTCCGAAACGGAAGATGCGCCAGACCGAAGAGCACCGATGCGGCCAGCAGCCCAATGGTTTCGCTATGCAGGCGGCGCGCCAGCACTTGCTGCAGGAATGCGCGAAAGAAGAACTCCTCTGCCAGCGCCACCACCCACAAGATGCCCGCAAATGTAGCGACCAATAGCGCCGCGAACTTCCACCACTCCAACTGCTGCGGGTGAAATCGCGCGAACCGCTCCCAATACCCCAATGCCGCGCCCACCGGCAGAAAGTACAGGTAATGCTGCGCTCCGACGCGCCACTCTTCGCGCGACGGCACAAATCCAAAGCCCGCATCCTCCAGGCCCCGCAGCGAAAGCACGGCCATCAATCCCAAGCGGATCCACATCAGTTGTCCCAGGATGCCGAGCGCGAGGTGCGGCGCCGGATGTCCGTATAACTGATCGAACGGCCTGCTCAGGTACACGGCTGCCATGAATCCGAGAAAGAGCAGATCCGGCAACAAGGTAGGGCGAATCCACGCATACCAGAACGCCGCCACCAAAACGATCGCGATCAATTCAGCGCAGGGGATCAACCGAAACGAGCCGAGTCGCGATGTTTCGATTAGATAGGGAAGCAGGCCGCTAGCGCTCAGAAGGGCGGCCCGCCAGGGTTTGGAACCCAATGCGTCAAACTTTTTGCGCGCGCCTGCAAATCCTGGAACAAGGTAGAAACAAAGCTCAACCAGAAAGGCCGGCACCACCGCTATCGCGATGTTTGGCGGTATATGCTGTTGTTGGGAGTAAACGTAGGCTGCGATGGAAGCTGCTATACAAACCAGAGGCAGCGTCGTCAGGAACTGGCGCATCTGCTTCATCCTAGCATCGGCTCTTTCGTTTCCCTGCCCGGCCGGAGCCGCTGACGATCCGCCGCCAAATCTCACGCGTCTGATCGCCGCGCGTGAAACGGAAACTGCGCAGGCGCAAGACAACTACACCTACCGCCAGACTGTGACGCTCGACGAACTCAATCCCGGCGGTCTCGCGGTGGGCACGTATCGCGAGATTCGCGACATCATTTTTTCGCCCGCACAGGAACGCACCGAGCAAATGGTGGGCAAGCCGTTCCTCACGCTGACCCATCTCAAAATGACCGACGAAGATTTTCGCGATCTCCGCGATGTACAGCCGTTTTTGCTCACCAAGGATCAGGCCTTTCTCTACCAAACGCAGTTTCGCGGCGAGGAGGCCATGGACGGCGTGGACTGTTTCGTGGTGCAAATCCGCCCGCGCCAGATCCTGGACGGCCAGCGTCTGTTCGACGGCATGCTCTGGGTCTCGAAAAAAGACTATTCGGTGATCCGCAGTGAAGGCCAGGCGGTTCCGGAAATCCGCACGCTCAAGACCGAAAACCTGTTTCCCCACTTCACAACCCTTCGTCAAAAAGTGGAGGGCGATTTCTGGTTCCCGACCGTGACCTATGGCGACGATACGCTGTACTTCAGCGGTGGCGCGCAACGCGTCCGGCTGACCATTCGCTACAGTGAGTACCACCGGTTTGGCGCAGACTCCAAGATCACTTACGACAAATAACCTCGAACCTGCGGGTTAAAGGCTTCGTATAGAGTGTAGAATCGAGATATTCAGCAACACTTACTCAAGGAGGGTGCATGGCGCAGCACGTGAAGATCCTGGGTGTTTTGCATATTGTTTTCGGGGGACTGGGCGTATTGGGCGCCATCGTCGTGCTCTTGATTTTCGGTGGCATCTCCGCTTTTGTCGGTCTGTCCGGCCATTCCGCCGACAGCGCGGCTGCCGTCCCGATTCTGGGCGCCGTCGGAGGCTTCGTGTTTATCCTTGTGATGGCGCTTTCGCTGCCTGGGCTGATCGCGGGCATCGGGCTGCTTCAATTCCGGCCTTGGGCACGCATGGTGACCATCATTCTCTCCGCGTTCGATCTGCTGAGTATTCCGTTCGGCACGGCCCTTGGAGTGTACGGACTGTGGGTAATGCTGAATCCGGAGACGGAGCGAATGTTCGCCCGTCCTCCTATGCGCGCCGCTTGAGTCCCGACGCATCGAAGCCGTCGCCCGTGCGCCTCATCCAATCGCTCAGCAAAGCCTTGAGCTCATTCCGTTTCAACTCGAGGCCGGGATCGCGCGCGCGATTGTCCATTTCGTCCGGGTCCGTGCCGAGATTGTAAAGCCCGGTGACATTCCGTTCACGATCCATCACAAGCTTGTCGAGTCCACGCACCACCATTCGCCATTCGCCAGGAGTTCCGAGCCGGCCGACCGAGTAGACGGACTGGGGCTGTTCACGCGTGAGATCGCGGCCTTGCATGGATTCCGGGGGACTCACGCCGCACAGACCGAGCAGCGTGGGCGCCACATCGACGGTGGACGCGAGGACGCCCGTGCGGCGGCCGGGTACAAGGCTTCCCGGTAACCTCACCATCAGGGGAACGCGCACCGCCGGCTCCAGCGGTCCCGACCCGTAACCGTGATCGGACGTAAGCACGACAATTGTGCCGTTGTTGAGCTTTAGATCATCGAGTGCGGCAAGCAGCCGCCCGGCGTTGTCGTCCATGCCGGCGGTATCCGCCGGATGCCAGGCGAGCAACACACAAAAAGGACCCCGGCGATTTTGCGTGACAAAACTGATAGCGGCATCGGTCTCGCCGTCCGTCTGCGGGCCGCCCAAACGCCAATCGCCAAGGATCGTGGTTTGGTAGCCAGCCTCCTTCAAGACTCGGTC
>Ga0209517_10007417_pt1 | contig 13147 bp, 17 predicted proteins | sample PeaSoiMetSII2010_FD_187695 | JGI IMG/M metagenome (GOLD analysis project Ga0209517, IMG submission 187695) | Peat soil microbial communities from Weissenstadt, Germany - SII-2010 (SPAdes) (version 2) | ecosystem: Environmental > Terrestrial > Soil > Wetlands > Peat | place: Germany...
GGGATTGGACCCTCCTTCACGAGCCGGGCCAAAAGGCAAGTGTCCAGAGTTTTTCGCACATTTGGTTTGGGCCGAGCAGCGCCCGGCACTGGCTCAAGCGGGAGCCTTAACAACGCCCACTTCCATGGCACTCACGTGTGCCGGGTTGGAGGAGCCGTCCACAGCATCAACAACTAGCTCATGCACCACAACATGGTCGGCACAAACAGAAAGACCGCCTCGCGCAGCCTGTGTGAAAACTCATACATTCGAGAAATGTAGAAAATACAATTCTCCAACGCGGCATCAAGCTGCGTCTCCGCAGTATCAACCGTTCTCAGATGCGGAATTTCCCGAAAATATTTCTACGCGCGCGGCCGACGTTTGTGTTTTCACACGGCCTGCTAGCGGCGGTCACTCTGAAATCCGATTAAGGGTTTTGAACTAGGCGCCAGCTCTCGCAGCGTAAACGGCGCGGGCGCTCGGCATCGCCGATGCTGCCGGCCAGTCACTCATCCTGATCCTGTCCGACATCAACATGCCGGGGATGAGCGGCCTTGAACTTCTGCCCAAAGCCAAGGCTATGCAGCCGGACATTCCAGTCATCATGATCACGGCCTATGGCGATGCAGACACCAAGCGTAAGGCCCTGGAGAGTGGCGCTGAGGCACTGCTGACCAAACCGATCGACTTTCTGGTGCTCCGCAACGAGATCGAGACGCGGGTCCAACGCGCCGCTTAGCAGAATTGCCCGTTAAACTTCCCCAATTATGTTGCAGTGCATGAGTCCGCTTTCGGGGGAGAAGCGGATATCGCGCGGACACTGTAATGTGTCGTTGTTGACCCATGACGTCACTTTGCCACTGTAAATTGACGCAGTGCGAGAGGTTTACTCAACCACCTCGTTGGCGCTCAGAAACTGATAGAAGCAACTGATCGTCAGTTTCGACGCACGCATGTGACCTGCCCCCTTCAGACGGAGCCAAGGGTAAACTTGGGATTGCCGATCTGAAGGAGGGAAATCATGCTGCGGAAGAGGCATTCGGCTGAAGAGATTGTCGCGAAGCTACGCCAAGCTGATGTGTTGCTGGCGCAAGGACAGACCGGAGCGGACGTTGCCCGTGTGCTGGGTGTGACAGAGACGACCTATTATCGATGGCGGTCTGAGTTCGGAGGTTTGAAGGGCGACCAGGTGAAGCGACTGAAGGAGCTCGAGCAGGAGAACACTCGGCTTCGTAAGGCGGTCGCGGATCTGACGCTCGATAAGCTGATCCTGAAAGAGGCTGCCAAGGGAAACTGGTAAGCCCCTCTCGTCGTCGCGACTGCGTGAGTAGGGTCAGAGAACAACTGGGCATCTCGGAACGCCGAGCCTGCCGCGTTCTCAGCCAACCGCGCTCCACGCAGCGGCGCAGGCCTCAGACAGCTGACGACGAGGCCGCGCTCACCGCCGACATCATCGCTCTCGCTCAGCAGTATGGCCGCTATGGCTACCGCCGGATCACGGCCTTACTGCGAACCGCCGGGTGGGTGGTGAACAAGAAGCGGGTCGAGCGGATCTGGCGACGGGAGGGGCTCAAAGTGCCCGCCAAACAACCCAAACGGGGCCGCCTGTGGCTGACCGACGGATCATGCATCCGTTTACGGCCAGAACGCCCCAATCACGTCTGGGCTTATGACTTCGTGGAGGACCGTACCCATGATGGGCGGAAGTATCGGATGCTGAACATCGTCGATGAGTTCACCCGCGAGGCTCTCGCGATCCGCATTGATCGTCGATTGCGATCAACCGACGTGATCGACACGCTGGCGGATCTCTTCATTCTTCGCGGCATCCCTGGCCACATCCGATCTGACAACGGCTCGGAGTTCATTGCCACCGCGGTAAAGGACTGGATTGCAGCCGTCGGTGCCAAGACCGCCTACATCGAGAAAGGCAGTCCCTGGGAGAACGGCTACATCGAGTCGTTTAACGGCAAACTGCGTGATGAACTGCTCAACGGGGAAATCTTCTATTCGTTGCGAGAGGCTCAGATCGTGATCGAACAATGGCGTCGGCATTACAACATGATCCGCCCGCATTCCTCGCTCGGCTATCGGCCCCCGGCGCCGGAGGTCATCATGCCACCGGTCGGCCAGCCCGTAGCGCTGCGGTCACTGCTAAACTAACATTGCATGTGGTTCCGTCAGTGGGGGCCGGTCACATGGCGGCATCAGCGAAACTAAATTCATAGCCGTCTGACAAGGCGCTCAGCGCATGCACGCAGAACCTGGAGCAAAGTTCCTTCGCCGTGAAACAGCTTATCGAGGCGGCTGGTTTCTGGACTTCACAGTAGGCGTCCCATTATGCGACCCTTTAGGTTTCCACTCCCGTGCAAGCTTCTGCGCCTCTGCTATCTGCGCTGAGGACATGCTCCGTTCAACGGCGTCTCGATATTCAGCTGCGGTTTGGTCGCCCCCCGCCGCCGCTAAATTGAACCACATGTGTGCGGTGACAAAGTCCTGGGGAACGCCGTGACCATTAGCATATATGACCCCGAGATCGAACTGTGCACTGATATTGCCTTGATCTGCCAGCGGACGCCAGAGCCGCAGAGCGGTGTTGTAGTCGCGGTTTCGATATGCGGCTTCGCCATCCTCGACCGGACCTGCGGCCGCGGGTACAGCAAGACTCAATGCCAGCATGATGGCAGAAACGACACGCGTGAGATACATAGTCGGCATCCTTTGACTGATAGATTAATTATGTCACTAACCGTCGACGAGGACCATGTAAGGATGGCGTCCGTGGTGCAAGCGTAACTCGACTTAGATTGACGCCCTTCACGGTCGTCCCACGGCGAAAAGGTCCGCTTTTTTACTGCATTGCGAAATGTCGCTTTTGGCCCAAAGCGGACATTACGCGACTGCGGTCTAGGCTCGAGACTGAGGTTTTAGACGTTTCCCCGTCGAAAAACGAATAGCGTTTAGGCAGTCTTAAGGCAGCGCGGATGGTGCCCGAGAAATCGCTGGCGAAACAACAATTCCGCCGCCGCTGGCGACTGTCGCAATTACCGAAGCCTGCGTTTTAATGAAAGCTCTAGAAAATCGCTTAAACGGCAGAAAGCATCCTCTACGTAAAAAGACGGAGTGAACACGGAGGATCCGACATGACATGTCTTTTTCTTTTGCGTTTTCTGAAGGACGACCGTGGCGTGACCGCCATCGAGTATGGCCTCATCGCGGCCGGTATCTCGATCGCGATCATCGCTACCGTGCAAGCCCTCGGCACACAGTTGAATACCACTTTCTCAAGCGTCTCGACGGCCCTCAAATAGACTTGGTTCACCCGTTGCGTTCAATGCCCCGGACTTCGGCCGGGGCATTTCATTTTATGCCATGGGTCAGCCAGGCGGCGGCCCCTTGCGATGTCCGTTCTTCCCCCGTTAGCGACCGTGATAGCGACTTGCCCTGTGGTCGCTAAGGCCAGAAGCGACCAAAGTGCAGCGCAGCAAAATGGGTCTCTATTCGATCGTCTCGTCGGCAAGAGCGAGTAGCATTGGCGGCACTATAAGTCCGAGAGCCTTGGCGGTTTTAAGATTGATGACCAACTCGTACTTCACTGGTTCCTGCACAGGAAGATCAGCCGGTTTTGCACCTTTGAGGATGCGATCGACATATGTGGCAGCGCGTCGAAACTGATCGACTTGATCAACTCCATATGAAATGAGTCCGCCGTCGTGGGCGTGAAACGCAAATGGGTAAATTGTTGGCAGCCGATAGCGTGAGGCTAGATCGATAATCAGCTTGCCTCTGGTAATTGGATGCGGTGCCACAATCATCCCGCCGTTCGGAACGTGGGAAAACTCTGTAATGACTGACTCGATTTCTTCCGCGGAGTGCAGACCAAGCGGAACAACCTTTGTATTTAAAGCTGCCGAACCTTTCTCCGCGGCCGCCAAAAACTCGGCATGGGCCGATGTTTCCGGGTTCAGAAGGAACCCTACGGTTTCCACAGCCGGTGCAATATCTTTGAGCGTTCTGAGCCATTTGCCTCCTATCTCGCTTTCGAAATTGGTGAAACCGGTGATGTTGCCTCCAGGATGTGCGAGACTTTGGACAAAGCCTCCGCCGACCGGGTCTGAGACCTGCAAGAACACGATCGGCAGTGTGCTAGTTGCTTTGTGAAGCGCTGCTATTGCGAAGTTCGTCTGCGCGAGAAGGAGATCCGGTCCTGACGCGACCGCTTCGTTAGCGTAGTCACGCATCCTCTCGGCATTACCTGCCGCAAAGCGATAATCGACTTGGATATCCCGACCGACAGTCCATCCCAACTTTTGCAGCCCTTCCTGCAATGCGACAGCACGAGCCTTCGCTTCAGCGTCATCCGCAGTTCCCATCAGCACGACAACCCGACGCACACCGGCAATCTGCGCGCGCGTGGCGAGCGGCCACGCGAACACCGTCCCGGCAAGAAGGGTGACAAATTCGCGACGCTTCATGTAGTCCTCCCATTAAAGATTGATCAGAATGCGGACGCCTGCGGCCTCCGCAATCCCGACAAAATCGATCCCTTTTGTGCCTACCGATGACACCAGGCCACCAATGAAGCGGAGATCTCGGCGCGTCCCCGTTTTTTGGGCAGCTCTCAGGCAAACAAAACGCTTGGCCATTATGAAAACGCTACGTTGATTTTGGTCTGATGTCTCTAGGGTCGAATGACCGCTAATGGGATGGTCCGGCCGTGCTCCTGCCCCGCCAACAAGCATCGCCAGTCGGGAGCATCCCATATCAAGCACGAATAAACCTTTCGCACTGCGTCAATTGACGGTGGCGAAGTGTCGCTATGGTCATTAGCTGCCGCGCCCGCTTGTGGCAGTCGTGTCCGCTTTACCCCCGAAAGCAGCCAAGAAGGCGGACGCCCGGCGTGTCCGCTTTGGGCCATAACCTGCCTCTCGCGCTGCAAAAACGGGCGCTGAGATTTCAGGCGCAAAATTTCTTGTTGTTCCCAGCCTCCGGCATCATCTCTCCGGTATGCCGATCCTCAAGCAACTCGCATCCGACCACGTGCTGGACACGGCCTACGAATGGCTGTGTCGGCGGCGACGGGACTACTCGGCCAACTCGGATGTGTGGGCATTACGCCGCGAGCGGGCGCAACAGAAAAGCAGATCAAGGGCGAACTCTTTTCTGAAAACTATCGCTTCTCGCTGCTGACCCGGATCACGCTCAAGGATCGTGAGGATATCCATGATGGCCAGGACACAAAAGTTCCATCAATGGGCCGGATACAGAAGCGCAAGACCAACCTTCTCCAAATCATCATTTTCGGCTTGCAACGCGCGGCCGGTCCATACAGATGGGTGACGTGCGTCGTTTTGAGCGTGAACTTGACATGTCTGCTATTGCTCCCATGGCGACCCCGGCGATGAGGCGTTTTGGGGGCGAGGTGGTGAACCTCAGTGAGCCTCCTGTGACTAACCTTAGAGCTGCCGATTCCGTACTCAAAGAGCGCAAGGGAGCCGAGCCATGAGTGAGTGGTGGGGGGAACGGCAAAACAGCATGATAGAGACCTCATTCAAGCAGGTTTCTGACGGCTATTTGTTCCGCTACAATCCGTGGCTGCTAAACCTTGGACCGGCGCAGCACTTCCGCATCAACGAAGCACAGAAGGTGGCACTCACGAGCGCCATGCGGCTCGTCCAGCAACGAATCTGGCCCATCGCCATGGGTTGGTGGGTGATCGTCAGTACGGTGCTCATCGCCGGAGCGGTTTGGTTCGCCATCAACAGTTACCCTCGCGCCTTAAATCTTCCTTTTGTGATTTTGGTCGTGGCACCATTCATCCTGCTGGTACATTTTTGCAAAGCATGGACGATCGGCCCGCTGCTTGCGGACTTGCCACACTCCGACGAGAAGATCCCCCGCGAGACGATCGGCAAACTCGCCAGAAGAGTCCCGCTTTTATATTTGCTAGTCATGCTCGGCATATTCGCCCTTATACTTGTTGGAAATGTGCTGGGGCTGATTGATGCCGTCCAAGAAGGCCGTTCGACGAGCACTTGGGACCTGACGACAATGGCGGTAAGCGCGTGTCTGGTCGTCTATTTTGGCTGCCTTGCCATCGTGCGCCGACGCTCGGCGCCGTCAAAGGAGCCAAGCCGCTCGCCAGGAACGTAGTGGGATATCGAATTGTCAGGGATCAGTCAGCGGGTAGTTGGTTGTTTTGCTGCCGTTCCCCGAACGACCACCATTGCTCCTCGCCATTTGCAATAAGCAACATTGTCTCGACTGCTGCGATGCACACTCGACTTCTCCTGTGGGTCATTAGCTGCCGCGACGGTTGATGGCGGCCGCGTCTGCTTTACCCCCGAAAGCTGCCGCGGTGGTCACCGCCCGGCATGTCCGCTTTGGGCCAATAGCGGACTCATGCTCTGCAACAAAGTCGGGCAGATTCATTTGGGTAAAACAGCCAAGAGGCGACATCGCGGATCAAGGTATTTTGGGTGTGCTTTCTCACTGTGTGTTCTGGGCCACACCCCACAGAAATGCTCAGAAACGCTGTTTTCTCGTATGTTTTCGGACGTTGAAAACCGTTAGTTGTATGAGTTGAAGAGGGGCTTGGCCGAGTCCCTAGGGGCAATCATTATGAAAAAGCTTCTGGTTGCGGGCATTGCTACCGCTGCATTCTGCGGCGCGCCTGCGCTCGCTGCTGACATGGCGGTCAAGGCGCCCCCGCCGTCCGTCGCGGCCCCGGCATATAGCTGGACCGGCTTCTATGTTGGCGCCAACGGTGGCTACGGTTGGGGCGGGCAGAACGTAAACTACTCGCCGAATGATCCCGCGAGTGCGCTTCTTTTTGCTCCGCCGACCTTTACGGGCAGCGCTCCCATCCCCACGCACTTCGACACGTCCGGGGGACTCGGCGGCGTGCAGATTGGTTACAATTGGCAATTTAATCGCAATTGGCTTGTTGGCTTCGAAACAGATTTCGACTGGTCTGGCATCAAGGGCTCCGGCACAAGCACAGGTGCGGCGTCAACCGGCATCGGGCCAGCACCATTTGCGGATTCGGCCAGCGAGAAGCTCGATTGGTTCGGTACGGTGAGAGCGCGCCTGGGCTATCTGCCTATGGACAATCTCTTGACCTACGTCACTGGCGGGTTTGCCTACGGCCGGATAGATCACAGCGGGAACTATGGCATTACCGGCGGTGGCGTTGCGTTCGGGTTCGCCGGAGGGGGATTTGGTTTCAATTGCAATATCGGAGCGGTATGTTTTGCCGGGTCGTCGAGTAGCGTCGTGCCCGGATGGACTGCCGGCGCCGGCTTTGAGTTTGCCGCCTGGGGAAATGTGACGATCAAGGCCGAATACCTGTACCTGAACTTAGATAGCAAATTGCTCACCGAAACGGCGCTCGTGCCTGGTCCGGGTCTCGCGCCTGCATCGTTCAACGCCAACTACGCGAATATGGGCGTCAATATTGTGCGCGTAGGTCTCGACTATCGTTTCCATTGATATGTCCCAAGCCGAGAAATTTGCCGACGGGCCGTTTGCGCCGACCGCGCCCGGCCCAGTCAAAACTTGACCAACGTTGGTGGTTGAATCGACGCCGCCATAAGGCATGCTCAATGTCCGCTTTGGATCATTAGCTGCCGCGGCACTTCTATTTGGCGATGTCCGCTTTACCCCCGAAAGCTGCCGGGGTTGTCGGCGGCCGGCGCGGCAGCTAACAGCTTACCCCTACTTAGCTACATACGGGGACTTGTCGCGCGACTGGCGCAATGAAAAGCGGCGGCGCCAAGCGCAACAGGACACACAGCAAGCGCAGCGCTTAAACTAATTTCGAAATTAGTTTCGGGAGCGGGCGACGTTTCTCCGCATCCGCGGCAATATCACTTTGCGCCTACGCGCCCAATCAGCTCGTTTACAAGCTTCACCGCGGCATCAAACACACTGTCTAATGGTGTTTGATGGCAGTATTGATCTATCCACGCCAACATGCCCGGTCCGTCCGTCCCCTCTGTGACATTTTTCGATTGCGCCAGTTGCGTCATTCCATAGGAGTTGACGCCAGAGACATACCCCAAGACCCACTGTTCTGCCTCGCCCTTGTCACTCAGCAAGAGGTTAGAGTCACCTGGTGACCATCGCCGCGCACTTAGCCAACTTCCACAGGACATCCGGCCGACTCCAAACGATTTGATGGTCCGTTCACCAAGCGATTGCGCACTGACGTTGGCGCAGAGCATGACGGCTACGACACAAGCCAACTGAAGTTTACAGAGCACGCGAGCGGTCATGTTCCAATCCTTCCGCTGTTAGAACGATCCTTCCCGCAGCTATTGCACACGCAACGGCGCGCCGGCTAATGCCTAGCAGCGTGGCGAACTTCGTCGATCGTTAGGCTCGCGCCACTTGAATCGCGAATACGATGATAAAGAAAAGCACGAAGCAAACGAGCGCGGCGCCGGCAATCCACAGGGCGGCGATGAACAGCGGCGGGAGCCAAATGGTGATTGTCGCGAGGAGCAAGATGTCGAGCGGCAGTAAGAGTAGACCGATCATCACACGTCCTCCCTAGCAGTCATGGCAACAACGGGACCAAGTTCGTTGTGATACGCAAAGCGACGCGCACACCAAGCATAAACATGCGCAAGCGCGTGTACCGTCGTGGCGCCATTTGCTTCAAGGTCGTGGCGCAGAGCGGCAGTCATCAACGCGCGCAGCATTCGAAAGACGAGCGGCGTTACGTTGCCGCGTTCGATCTTGCCCGCTGTTCGAATGGCCGAACGCGCGAAGCGGTTGTTGGACGCGCCAGGCTCGACTTGGGCGCCCGCAGCGATGTTGCGAAGCTTCTGTGCCGCACCGGCCGCCGACCTGGGAACCGTCTCACGTTCCGCGGTAACCAAGTTTTTATGGAGGTGCACGAGCCTGCCGACTTCCCGCCAATCCTGACGAGCCTCCGCGGCGCGAAGTTCGCGCAGCGCCATTCGAGTGCGCTTCGCGATGGTGACAATCGGGTCGTGCTGCATTGGGTGTGAGCCTCTTGCGGCATTGCCTCCGGCTGCATGGCGCGCCCTAAATTGCAGCGTGTCAATGCGAGGGGGATCGGTCGGAGCCGCCGAATGGCAAATGCTACACGCAACGCCATTGGCCGGTTGGATTATCTGTGTTTTGTCGTATTTGTCGTATTTCGATCGTCCAACGAATTAAACCCACAATCGAGCCCGCGCACTGCGAAGGCGCCACACGATGCGCCATTGTCGGCCCTGCAGCGGCCCGTGGTGCTTTGATCCATTGAGGGCCACACGGCCAGCCGAAGACGGAATGCACGAGCCTGTGACCGGCGCTGGCGCCTTCGCCGCGTGAGCATTTTTGTCGTAATTATCGTGGCCCGGCCAATGGTGCAGAAACCCCCATAAAACTCTAAGGCTGGTGTTGCGGTGTGACCCCATTTTTTAGCTCTGCACCGGCCGTCAGGACCAAACGATGTATACGATAAAACCGGCGCGCACGGCGAAGCGAAATGGCGCGCAAAAATAATTCGGTGCGCATTCCGTCTTTTTGGTGTAGATTCTTCTTGTTAGATGTTTTCTGAAGCGCGAGAGGGACGCGCCCGACATCAGGAGCGATACGATGCCTATCGAAAAAGTTCCGTCCCCCTCTCAACGCGACACGTCGACCGCCAGCGAGCAATTGCTATCCATTCGTAAGGTGACGGAAGTTACCGGCTACGCCCGGTCGGCCATCACCAAAAACATTGCAGCCGGCGTCTTCCCGCCACCAGTGAAACCCAACCGTGGCAAGTCCTCGCGCTGGCTGGCATCCGAAATTCAAAGCTACATCGCAGCCGCCGTTGCCGCGCGCGATCGTGCGCGCTCCGCGACGTTGCCAACGTAACCCTTGTGGCTAAAGGCCGCAGCTCGCCAGCGGCAAGCACGCTCGGTCACTACCGTGGCCGGAGCAAAGTTTCACCAACCAACTAGAGGCTAATACACCCGACATGCGCCACTGTGGAATCCACCCATCACGCTTCAAAAAGAAAGAAGCCCGGACTCCGCAACGCGATACCACTCGCGGGCGATGTGCCGGGCTTAGATATTTCAATGACGGAACTAAATATACGGCATTCGGCGCCAGTCGGCACGCCTAAAACGAACGAAGCCGCCATTGGCCATCTGGCCAAGGTTACGAGCGTCAACAAAATCCGGTTCTTGCGGCGCATACAAAACGGCAAAAGATTGAGCCGCATTGATCTTCAATGTGCGATCGTCATCGTCGACTATTTCAACGCCAAAAAGGGCCGCGCATGGCCGTCCTATACACTCCTCTGTGGGGAGACCGGCGCGAGCCGCCCAAGTGTTGCGCGGTCGGTGGCGAAGCTCGACAAGCTTGGAATCATTTGCCGGGAGGGCGGCCACAAGGGGCGATCGAACAGCTACGTTCCGAATTTCACGGCGGCGGACATGCAATACGGTGGTGCCGATAGTCTCACCCGTGATACTACCTCAGCCGACACCCCGTCTCAGCCACGACACTCCAACAGTCTCACCTGTGATACTGAGTCAGTCTCACCCATGAGACCCAATACTGTGACTACCCCCCGTAGCAAACAGCGAAGGGGGGTAGTCGAGGTCACGGAGCGGACGGCCCTCCCTGTGGTCGGGGCCGTCGCCCGTGAGACTGACAGGAAGGATGATTTGGGCCTTCCCGCTTTGGCCAAGGAAGGAAGGGAAGAAAGAGCGGGCGCTAGCGCGCCCGAAGGCTTCGCGGAATTTTGGAACGCTTATCCAAAGAAGGAAGGACTGCGCAAAGCGGAGACGGCATATCGGTCGGCGTTGAGTCGCGGTGTCACAAGCGCCGAATTAATTCAGGCAGCGGGCCAGTACGCGACGGCAAAGGCGCACATCGCCAATCCGCGATATGTGAAGGTGGCGGCCAATTGGCTGGCAGAGGATTGTTGGTTGGAATCGCCGCAAGCGCCGCGGCAGCCAAAGTCGAAATCATCTAAAGCCGCCCCTGGCCAAAAAAGCAAAGCGCCAAAGATCGCGCGCGGGATTAAAAAACGCCGGAATAAAATGGCCGAGAGCACCGCTGACGCGGAGCGGCGCGAAGCCGCGATAGTCCGCAATCCCCCCAAACCGCGCGTGGAGCTTGGCACTGCCAAGCATTTCCCTTCGGAGAAATCTGAGAACTACGAAAAAGTAAGCTTGGTGGGAGTTAATGCGGACGGTTACAACGGTGTCACGTACTACCTGACCGATAATGCTGCGCCTGCTACGAGATGCGATCGGCCGTCTCGTTTCGCAGATGTTCAGTGGCATCCGGGTCAGGAAGCGGCGGACGCGGCCTCAAAATTCCTTTCTGCACTTGATGCGGAGATTGTAGAGCGGGCGCGAACGAAATTGGAGTTTGAGCGATGCATGGCCAGAAATCGCGCCGAAGATGCCGTACTAGCGACCTATCCCCCGGACGATCAGCTCAATAGGGAGTATGCAATGACTGCTGTGGAGCGCGAGATTATCCGGGTGGAAAGCGCGACTGGCGCCCAAATAACGGTCGCGGCGCTAGACGATTTCGCGCGGCGGCAGTCGGCGCCGTCCATTCAAACCGCACCCGTGGCCGCCGGAGCGACGCTTGTCCACCAAGAGGCGCACATCGAAACATACCTGGCCGCTTTGGGGATGATTTGATTCCGCGCCGATGACCACTGAAATGTTGAGGACGGGGTGCGCTGACGAGGCAATAAAATGGGGCTTGTAAATAATCTAAACGTCAGTATGGTATCTTTACACGTCGGTGGAGGGCACCATGTCAGCGCATTTTGGAAAGTTCGTCGCCTATTTTCGGGTTTCGACCGACAAGCAAGGTAAATCCGGGCTTGGCCTTGAGGCGCAGCGCCAGGCGGTCCTTCAATACTTAAACGGAGGCCCGTGGTCGCTGACTGGCGAATTCACTGAGGTTGAGAGCGGTAAACGCAGCGATCGGCAAGAGCTGGCGAAGGCCCTGGCAGCGTGCAAACGGCACAAGGCCAAGCTGGTCATTGCCAAGCTAGACCGGCTTTCGCGCAATCTTGCATTCATTGCGGCGCTGATGGACTCCGGTGTCGAGTTTATCGCCTGCGACAACCCGCACGCCAATAGCTTGACCATCCACATTTTGGCGGCTGTAGCGCAGCACGAGCGGGATATGATTTCGCAGCGGACAAAGGACGCGTTACGGGCCGCTAAGAAGCGTGGAACGAAATTAGGCAATCCGAGGCTAGACGACGTGCGCAAGCGCGCTGTTGCCAGCGTCAAGTCCGGCGCGGCCCGCTTCGCGGCGAACGTGGCGCCGATTATCGCGGACATCCGCAAGAGCGGCGTCGTGTCCAATCGTGGCATTGCACGGGCGCTTAACGCCCGCGGCGTGGCGACGGCTCGCGGTGGTGAGTGGACAGCGGTGCAGGTGGGGTCAATCCTGCGGCGCGTTTAAGCCCTCTGCGAGGAAATGGCGCGACCCCCCGCCCACCCTACGGGGCACCGCCAGTCGAGCGTGAAGGCAACGTCGGATTGCGCACCGGCTAGTTCACGATTTTTGGAAATATGGCCCGCGAAATCCGACAAATAAATACGACAAATTCGCACCCACCAACAATAAGTTTTCGCCCCGCGTCGCGGTGTCAGTCCATGTGACCGCCTTAGTGATTTTTTCTTTCAAACAAAAACAGACACTTGAACGAAGACTGTTGCGGAATTTTTGTAAAAGTCGGAGCTTTAGCTTGTCACCACAGTTGCGAAAATGGAGCCGTGTTAATGCCGATCAAATTTGTCGTACTTTTTTGTCGCCTTTCGGCATGACCCGCGCCCTGCCCTTCACCGAACACGGCCTGCGCCGCGCGATTAAAGCGGTTCATAAATCCGGGCTGCGCGTGGCTGGTGTTCGGCCAGATGGCACAGTGATTGTGTGTGACGGGGATAATCCCCTTGCGCCGATTCCTTCTGTTACGCAGGATGCAGAAGCGCTCCAACGGTGGGGCGACGATCAGGCATGAACACGTTGAAGATCGACCTGCCGCACCTTAGCGAAGAATCCGACCGTCACGGCAACGTGCGGCTTTACGCACGCCGGCACGGGCGCCGGATTCGTATTCGGGCCTCCCGCGGCTCTAAGGATTTCGCCGCTGCCTATGCTGCGGCGCTAGAGAAGC
>Ga0209517_10007418_pt1 | contig 13146 bp, 7 predicted proteins | sample PeaSoiMetSII2010_FD_187695 | JGI IMG/M metagenome (GOLD analysis project Ga0209517, IMG submission 187695) | Peat soil microbial communities from Weissenstadt, Germany - SII-2010 (SPAdes) (version 2) | ecosystem: Environmental > Terrestrial > Soil > Wetlands > Peat | place: Germany: Weissenstadt...
TTCTTGGAAAAGAGTTCGCGGTCTACCTGCGCCCAGAACAATTTGCGAGCATCCGGGTTGAACGCGTCGTAGAACGTAAAGGGATGGCCGATCCAATCGTGGATTCCCTCGCGCAGATTCTGTTCGTAAAGGAAGCCGCGAGAGTGCATGGCTTCGAAGTTCGCGGTGCCGGGATAAAACTTTCCCCAAACGGAAATCATCAGGCGGGCGTGCTTGTCGTGAATGGAGCGAATCCAGGCGGAGGGATCGGGGAAACGGGCGGGGTCGAACTCATGCGAGCCCCACGCCTCTTCTTTCCAATAGAACCAGTCCTGCACGATGTTGTCGAAAGGAATCCCGCGCGAGCGGAATCCGTCGATGACGTCCAGGCTCTCCTGCGAAGTTTTGTAGCGCTGCCGGCTTTGCCAGAGGCCGAAGGCCCACACTGGCATCAGCGGCGCTGGGCCAGTGATCTGGCGGTACCCGCCGATAGTCTGGTCGACCTCTGGACCGTAGACGAAGTAATAGTCCAGGCCGTCGCCGACCTCAGACCAAAGCGCAGTGGCGGGGTTGGAAGCAGGCGTCTTCCAGGATAGATTCATGGCAATCAATTCTTCCTGGTCCTTGGTCCACTCTAAACGCACGCGGTAACGGCGGTTCGCTTCCAGATGAATCCGGGCCACATCCTTCCAGGGAAGCCAGAACTGGCGCCAGTGATTGATCACCAGTTGATCGTCGATCCAGAGCTTGATTCCGCCGTTGTGGAACGCCTGGAAAAGATAGTCGCCGGTGACGGCGGGTGCCAGTTCCCCTTCCCAGCGAACGCTTGCCTCGCCGTCGGGCAGATCGGGATGGATGATCCGATTCGGATGGGGCGTCTGGTCGGGATTGGCGATGTCGATTTTCGAGTCGATGCGCTGCGCGACCAGGTGATCGAAGTGAGCGCCCGAATAGTAGGAGCCAGTCAAACCGCCGGGCTTCCCGGTCGCATCGAAAAGCTGTGCTGCCGGGATTGCGTCAAACGGCCGCAGATCGCCAAAGCGCGTGAAGGAAGGGTTGTCCCAAAGGATGCCGTAGCCGCGGCTGGAGACCAGAAAGGGCACAGCGTCGGTTCCATTGTGTTGCCAGAGATCGAGATCGTAACCCTTGATGTTGAGCAGCCCGAGCTGGTTTTCTCCCAAGCCGTACAGCGACTCATCGCCATTCGGCTCCCACTGTTGCTGCACGTGGAACGTCTTCTCGCCTTGTACCTCGGCGGGCGCTACGACGCGACCGCCGTTCTTCTCCGCGAGAATGGGCTTGCCCGAGGCATCGAAGAAGCTCACCGCGCCAGAGGCGAGATCGACACGGACCGTAAGCTTCGCGGTGGTGATCGCCGCCTGCTTGGCGTCGGCGGTAAATCGCCAAACGGGGAGCGGACTCTTCGGCGGCAGGACAGCTAGGCTCTTGCGCTCGAAGAAGGCACGGTCCTTGGCGAAAGCCACGCGGACAATGTTGTCCGCGCGGATCGCAATCTTCAGAAATCCGTCATGGTAGGGAACGACAATGCCGTCAGGCTGCCTTTCCGGCACAGCGGCTTGACTTGCAGGAATGAGTGCAAACACAGCAGCGCAGAGCAGGAGGCTGCGTAAGAACCGAATCATGATTTTCTCCTGGAAGAAGCGAGTCATGATACCGCATCGGCGGGTGGAATGCAGTGTTGTTGAGGATCGCACCTGTATCCCCAAGCCGCGCTCCAATAACGTAAGAAACGCTGCGGCGCAGTCTATTTGCACTCTGACAAAAGCGAATACTTCATTCGCACTATTGACCTGCCGCTAAGCGTCCTTATAATCGCCGGACTTCAAGTTCTGTGGGCGAGAATCTGGCAAGCGTTTTGAACTATACGCTTGTCCCGGATCCTTTAATTTCAGGCGTCGATGACGATTTGAGGGAAAGTATGGGGAAATGTGTGAGTCGTTTGGCGAGACTTGCGTTTCTAATCGTGCCAATCGTTGCAGGCTTGGATCTCGTCAGTGTGAACCTCGCCGCACAGCAAATCACGGGAAGCATACGCGGAACCGTGTCGGATCCGAGCGCGGCGATTGTTCAAGCCGCTGCCGTTACCGCAAAGCAGACTGAGACCGGCTTGACCCGCACTGCAATTACAGATCGTCAGGGACAGTACGTGCTGGTCGAACTCCCGATCGGACATTATCAGTTAGAGGTTCACGCGCGGGGCTTCCAGAAGTATTTGCAGCAAGGAATCTCATTGGATGTCAATGAAACCGCGACGGCCATCATTCACCTCAAGCTCGGGGCCGAGACGCAGCAGGTGGAAGTGAGCGCGGATGCCGCGATGGTGCAGAGTACCGTCAGCAGCCTCGGGCAAACCGTGATGGAGCACGAGATTCTCGACCTCCCGCTGGACGGGCGCAATTTTTCTCAGCTCGGATTGCTTCAGCCCGGCGTCGTGCCTCTGACTCCCGGACTTCTCCAGGCGGGAGGTCCCGCGCGAGAGGGTCAGGCTTATGCCGTCGACGGGCAGCGGCCGGAGTCCAACAATTTTCTGATCGACGGTGCTGATAATGTCAACGCGGTGGATGCCGGATTTGTTGTCAAGCCGCCGGTCGACTCTATCGCCGAGTTCAAGATTCTTACCCACAACGCGAATGCGGAGTTCGGACGCAATACTGGTTCGACCACCAACATCGTCACACGATCAGGCTCTAACTCGTTTCACGGCGCCGCCTGGGAATTCCTGCGCAACGACGCCATGGATTCGTCCGATTACTTCACTCGAAGCGTTCAGCCCTTGAAGCAGAATCAGTTTGGCGCCACGTTCGGCGGGCCTATTCTCAAGGACAGGACCTTCTTCTTCGGATATTACGAAGGTTTTCGCAATCGGCAAGGTGAATCCGTCCCGGCAACTGTGCCATCTTCGGCCGAAAGGCAGGGCAACTTCGCGGAGTTGTGCACGAACATCCCCCTGGCCTCGATTGATCCGAGTACCGGTCTCTGCAGTAACCCTCAAGGGCAGCTCACCTTTTTTGGAACCGCGGTGCCGTTCAACCAAATGACCCTTTTCACGCCCATCGATCCGACTGCGGCGAATGTCCTGCCCTTCTTCCCAGTGCCGAAACCCGGAACCAATGGATTCATCGCCACGCAGACCCTGAGCGCAAATAACGACCAATTCGGCTTGCGCTTGGACCATTATCTTTCTCAGGTAGACACACTGAATTTCCGCTACATGTATGCCGGCGGTCCGACTACAGATCCTCTTTCGCCGGTGGGAGCGAATGTCCCCGGCTTTCCGGTGGGCGAGGAGGATCGCGCTCAGAACTTTGTCGCGCAAGAGACGCACGTCTTTTCGCCCAGAACCATCGGTGTTGCGCGTTTTTCCTATCTTCGCAATAAGTTTCTGCTTGATCAGCACCTGAATCACGAGTCGCCGTCGGATTTAGGCTTTCAGTACGCTCCAACCCTGCCTTCGGCCGCGGGTCCTCCGTTTATCCAGGTCGGGGGATACGCTTCCGTGGGCGACCCCATCACAGGGCCGCGCAACACGTTTCAGAATACGTTTGATCTCTCCGGCTCTCTGAGTTGGATCCATGGCCGCCACGAGTTGAAATTTGGTGGAGGCTACCGGCGCGACCAGATCAATGCCCTGCAGGGAATCGCTACCAACGGCTTCTTTGTGTTCGCCGGCATCCCCTCATTCGCGAACTTCCTCTACAACGACGGTTTCGCTAACTATCTTTCGGGCAATCCGGTGGTGTTCCTGCAAGGCGGAGGCGATTTCAGCCGCGAAATCCGGGATCGAGCGATAGATTTGTATGGTCAGGATAAATACAAAGTCACCTCTAACCTGACACTGAACCTCGGTCTTCGCTACGAGTTGCCCTTTCCCTCGACCGAGAACAAAAACCGCGTAAATCTCTTTGTTCCCGGAGCAAAGTCGACAGTAATTCCCGGCGCTCCCGCGGGACTTCTCTATCCCGGCGATCCGGGTGTTTCAGGAGGTTTGATTCCAACCCAGAAGACCGCCTTTGCTCCGCGCGTAGGCTTAGCCTGGGATCCGCGCGGGGACTCCAAAACGGTGCTCAGCGCGGCCTACGGAATTTTCTACGAGCCGTACTACACCGGAGAAGGCGGCCCGCTACAGGATCCGATCAGCGCGCCTCCGTACTTAAAGACGCTGCAGTTGGGTTTTCCCGTGAACTCGTTTGCTAATCCGTTTTATGCGCCGAATCCGTTCAGTCAGGCTTTCCCCGAGCCAATGACTTTGCTCGTGGTCGCACGCAACTTGCATCTGCCTTACGCGCAGGATTGGAATCTGAACATTCAACGGTCATTTGGCGAGAATTGGCTGGTTCAAGTGGGATACGTGGGCACCTCCGGTGTGAGGCTGCCGCGATTCATCGAGGGGAATCCAGCCGTCTTTGTCCCCGGCGTCGACGGAAGCGGCAACCCCTTGTCAAACGAAAACAACGTCAACCAGAGGCGTCTCTATTCCGGATGCACCCTGGCGCAGCCTACGAACTGCGTCTACGGCTCAGTGGGTGAAATCGCAAGCATCGCAAACTCCAATTACAACGCATTGGAGGCCAGCCTGCGCAAGCGCTTCAGCCACGGGCTCTCTTTCCTGGCGTCCTACACCTGGTCGCATTCCATCGATGACGTTTCCTCCTTCAACATTACCGGCTCCGCATCACAGCCCGTGGCGGGAGAAAACGATCTCGCGCAGAATCCCTTCAATCTCGCGGCGGAGCGCGGTCCTTCCATGTTCGATGCCCGCCACCGTTTCGTGCTGAGTTATCAGTGGAGCCTCCCTTTCCTGCAGCGTTCGAGTGCCTGGTACGGCAAGCTCCTCGGCAACTGGCAGTTGAACGGAATCATGACTGCCATGAGTGGCACGCCTTTTACGGTATTTGACTCCAACGATGTTTCGCTGCAAGGCCAGGCGCCGGAGATTTCTGGTTTTTCCAGCAACCGGCCGAACGTCATTGGCAATCCGAACTCCGGCCCTCGGACCACGGCAGAATGGTTCAACACCAGCGCTTTTCAGAAGCTTCAGCCGGATCCTCAAGGCCGGTTCGAGGTATTCGGAAACGAAGGCCGTAACGCCGTCGTCGGCCCGGGATACGTGAACTGGGATTTCTCAGCCTTCAAGAACATTCCGCTGACGGAATCAAAGGAACTTCAATTCCGCGGCGAATTGTTTAATGTGCTGAACCACACCAATTTCCGCTTGCCGGTCAGCGATATCGAGTCGCCGACGACCTTCGGGCAAATCCAGTCGGACGTGAGCCCGCGCGTGATCCAGGTGGCGCTGAAGTTTCTTTTTTGATGCTGAAACTGAGTCCATTCGCTCGTAGGCTTCTGCTCAGGATTCTGGTGGGCCTGATGATCGTGTACGTCTGTTTCGGGACCTACATTTTGTGGGCGATGCATCAGCCTCCTGAAGCCTTCGGGCGCGTCATGGCCCGCATGCCCGGTCCCGTCCCCTTCCTGATCTTTCCATTTGAGACTGCCTGGACCAAGGCTCGCGCCGGAATGCTCCACGTCGGAGATCCCGCGCCAGACTTTTCGCTGCTCAAACTCGACAAAAGCGAGCGAGTTCAGCTCTCTGTGTTAAACCAACAACAACCCGTGGTTTTGGTATTTGGCAGTTACACTTGACCGCCATTCCGGCGGGAGGTCCCTGCCCTCAATAAGCTGTACGAGCAGTATCGCGGGCGCGTTGCTTTCCTGGTTGTTTACATTACAGAGGCGCACCCCAGCGACGTTTGGCAGATGGAGAGCAACATTAAAGACAAGGTTGTTTTTGCCAGCCCGAAAACTGAAGAAGATCGTGCATTCATCGCCGGGGCCTGCGTGCGGAAACTCGGTATTGAGTTTCCGGCCGTGCTGGACGAATTCGGCAATTCGACGGAACGGGCGTATACGGGCTGGCCGGACCGGATCTATCTGATCGACTCGCACGGGCGCATTGCTTATAAGAGCAAGCCCGGCCCCTTTGGTTTTAAACCTGACCAGTTGGCAACAGCCCTTTCCCGGGCCTTACCAAAATAAGAGAGAAAGCAGCCCATAGCGGTCTCCCAGCGTGGCGGCAGAAAGAGACGAATCTTGATCATGCACACTGAAGCTCCCGCGTTTTGATCCTGCTCCGGCATCGCAAACCTCGGTTTCTTTCCATGTGAGCTATCTTGCTCAGACGCACATGCCTGGACCTGTCATTCTTCTTCTACTGACTGTGGATCTGAGCCGCGACCTTTGAGTCGCAGCCTCTCATTCTTAAGCTGGAGTCGAGGCCAATCAGCACACTCCATCCGCATGTGCCGCCAAACCTTGCGGCGAACACGATTCGGCCCTTGGGCTCTCGAAAATCGAAATCAGGGCAACACCTCCAGGCGGACGAGGGGGTTATCCCGCGACTAGATCGGAAACAAGGAAGGTCAAAGATCATGCCTTTAATTCAACTGCTGGAAATTCTTGTTGTAGTAGGCGTTCTCCTGTGGCTGGTGAATCGCTTCATCCCCATGCAGGGAACCATCAAATCAATTCTGAACGGCGTCGTGGTGATTGCTCTAGTTCTCTGGATCATGAATGTCTTTGGGTTGTTTCATTCGCTTTCCAGTATCCACGTCGGCAAAGGCTGAGATTTGGCAAGGCCGTCCGACAGCTTGGCATCACAGCCGGAGAATGACGCTTCTCGTATCCGATCGGCAACCCGGTCAACACGGCGACGACAAGCGTGCGCCAGGGTAAGCGTACGTAAACGATCGACAATGGGGGCAACACTTATGAAACTGGTAGGAATTATCAGCACCGCAGTTCTCTCTTTGACCCTCGGAGTCGCTGCTCCGGCATATGCACAGCAGGAGCAACACGACCAGCAGGAAGAAAACAAAGCCAAGCCTGCCCGGGACGAGAAAAAGGCACAACCAGAGAAACCGGCAAAGCAAGAAGAGAAAAACGCGCAGCAGCAGGAGAAGAACAACAAGCAGGAAGAGAGAAACGCGCAGCAGCAGGAGAAGAACAACAAGCAGGAAGAGAAAAGCGCGCAGCAGCAAGAGAAGAACAACAAGCAGGAAGAGAGAAGCGCGCAACAACAGCAACAACACGCACAGCAAGCTAAGCCTGAACAACAAGCACAGCGCGAACGTGGTAACGGTGGTGCCCGCATTCCCGAAGACCGCTACCGGGCCAATTTTGGACGGGAGCACAGGTTTCGTGTCAGCGAATCCGACTACCGCAGAGATCGCCGCTTCCAATACGGCGGCTACTGGTTCGGATTCGTTGATCCATGGCCGGCCAACTGGCTGTACACGGAAGACGTTTATGTTGTCGAAATCGACGGCGTGTATTACCTGTGCAACGCGAACTATCCTGGCGTCAACATTACACTCAACGTCACGCTATAGCGCTGCCCTCAGGTATTAACCATCGGCGCGAGCCGTTTTCGGCTCGCGCCTTTTCCTATGTCGCGCCTAATTGGTTGCGCCGGCAAGAGGATTCTCAAAGTCAAAACCAAAGAGCCGGGGATTTTCGCCGATAATTGCGGCGCTCACGATGCGAAAGACATAATCGTAGGTTTCCTGCGGGATTTGATCGCGATGGAGGGACAGTAACTGCCAGAAGTTTCTTTCCCGGGGATTCGCCGGCATACTGCGGATCAGAGGGATCACGCGATTCTCTCCCCAGTTATAAGACGCCATCACCAGGAAGCCGGAAGCTTGGGCATCCGTACTATAGAGGTCCTTCAAGTAGCGGGCGGCCGCCTTGGTTGCCTTGGCATACTGCTGGCGTTCATCGTGGGGGTCGGGTTGCCTCAATTCGACGAGCGGCCCGAGCCGCAGACCGTATGCCACGGCGGTGTTGGGCATGATTTGCCACATACCCTTTGCGATTCCAAATCTTGTGACGGGACCACTCGCCATGGGATCGAAATTACTTTCCTGAAGAGCCAGGTAAAAAAATTGGGGCGGCAGACCCTGGGTCACGAGTTCTTTCGAAATCGTCCCCGCATAGCCGTTTGTTTTTGCGGTTTGCAGCGCTCCGGCCAATCTTCCGGATGAGCGCCAGTCTTCGATATATTTTTTTATCTCCGCTTCGAATCCCGGCGGCATGTCGAGTTCGCACTCCCCGAAAATGCGAGCCACCCGCAGCATGATTCGCTGCTGCTCCGTCATTTTTGGATCGTACACGTGCAGGGAGGAAAGGAAGCGGTCATAGTTGCTTTCCAGATCGTGACGGCGGCTCTCATAGCGGCGTATGACGTCGTTGCTCTGCTCGCTGTTTGACGCCGCCGCCGCCCGCTCCAGGTTCGCGATTTCAACGTCCAGAGACTTTATGGCGTAGAACATATCCTTGGCCATCAGCCTCTGCTTCCGGACCTGCAGGTTTTCATAAAATGCATAACTGCCGACTGCGAGGATCGCGACGAGCAGCCCGGCCACGATTCTTCTCTGCTTCAGTTTCTGCACCTTCTGCACTTGCGCGAAGGCGCGGCGCACATGCATCGTGCGCTCGCCGGCGGGCGTACCAGCGTCCTGGTCAAAATAATGTTTGACAATGCGGGCGATGCTGTCGGCCGGGGGCGCCGCGTCGTCTTCCAGAGGTAATTCCGGTTCCAAAGTGACTTCAGGGCCGAACTTGCCAAGTTTGACGGTCACCGGTCCGGCGACCGGGATACGGTCAACCCGCTTGTCATCGAGGAAAATCCCATTTCTGCTTTGCAGATCACGCAGCCACCATTTGCCATTTTCGAAGATCATCTCGGCATGAACGCGCCCGACGTAATCATTCTCGATGCAGACCTCGCAGTCGTCGCGTCGCCCGATGCGAAAGGGCTTGGCAAAGGAAAGGGTTTGCTGTGCCCCCTGGGTAGTGAAGCTCACCTTTATCGTGGGCACGGCACAAACCTGCGTGGTCAGGACATTCATCGGCGTATTTCGGGCAAGAAAGGACCCGGTCCGGCATTGGACTCAAGTTGCGTCCCCAGACGTCGGGTCGGCGGGTCGGCGAGGCCGCCGGTTGTCGCATCCGGCTTCCCCAAGCCGGCCTCCAGTGGTTCTAGAGTGTAGCACTGGCCCGATTCCGCGCGACGACTTTTTCGGGCTTCGTTTTCGTGCTGGCCAAGAACGTGGGATCGGGTCTATAATTGCGCAGTTTTTCTCGAAGCTCGTCGGGCGGGCTGGGGCGGCGACCGGCGGCAGTTCCCACCACTCAAGACGGAACTCCGGTCATAGCACTGCCTGCGAGCACTATCTAGGCTTCCCCCCAGTCTGGAAGTTGTCAATGGCGCTCACGAAAATCGCTGGACGTTACGAACTACAGGAACAGCTCGGTGAAGGCGGCATGGGTGTCGTCTGGCGAGCCCTCGACACCAAGACCGGCAGTCCGGTCGCGATCAAAGTCATTCGCGATGTTTCCGACCCCAACGCGGTCGAGCTGTTTGCTAAGGAATGGAGAGCCTTGGCGGAGATGTCCCATCCCAACATCGTCGAGGTCCGCGACGTTGACATCATCGAGGAGAACAAACACAAGAAACCGTTTTTTGTGATGCCTCTGCTGCAGGGCGCCACCCTGGCCGAGTTGATCTCCCATGCCAGTGCCCGGCTCACGCTCGGGCGCGTGGTTGAGATCATTACCCAGGTCTGCAAGGGATTACAGGCCGCGCACCAGCGGGGCTTGGTTCATCGCGATCTGAAGCCGAGCAACATTTTCGTGATGGATGACTACACCGCCAAGATCATTGATTTTGGCGTCGTGTACCTGGCCGGGACCAAGTCCACTACCGGTCAGAAAGGCACCTGGCAGTACATGTCTCCGGAGCAGGCGCAGCTCAAGGAGATTACGCCGGCCTCCGACATCTTCTCACTCGGGGTCGTCCTCTATGAGACGTTAACCCTGCGCAAGCCGTTTGCCCGGGCCACGGTCGAAGAAACGGTGCAAGCCATTTGCAGGTTCATTCCGCCTCCGGTTTCCGAGATCAACCCCGCCGTGAATGACCTGGTCAGCAAGGTGGTGCACAAATGCCTGGCCAAACAGCCGATTCACCGGTTCGCCAGTGCGAGTGATCTGTCGGAAACGCTGAACAAGGCTTACCGCAATGAACCCATCTTCGATCCGCTCAAGATTCAGCCTCGCATCGAGAGAGCGAAGAGTGCATTCAAGGCAGGCGACGACGTTTTTGCATCCGAGATTCTGGGGGAGATCGAGGCCGAGGGGCACCTCGATCCACAGATCACAGTGCTGCGGAGCCAGATTGACCTGGCAACCAAGGTAAAGAAAATCCGCCACCTGCTGGAGGGTGCCCGGGCCCGCATGGAGCAGGAGGAACTGCCGCTCGCCCTGGAAAAAGTTCGCGAAGTCCTGGAACTCGATCCCGACAATGCCGATGCGCTGGCGATGCGAGGGACGATCGAAAAACAGAGGAACGAGTCGCAAATCGCCAAGTGGCTGGAATTGGCGCAGACGCATCTCGGCAACCACGATTTCGCTGCCGCAAGACATGCCGTGCAGGAGGTTCTTGCCATCCGCCGTGGCGAACCGCGAGCGCTCGACCTCGTCGAGAAAATCGAGTCTATCGAAGAAGAGGCGCGCCACATTCGCGCCCAGAAGGAACAGTTGTACAACTCCGCGCTCAAGGCCTATCAGAATGACGAGGTTGACACCGCGCTCAGCAAGCTGGAACGACTGCTTGCCGTGGGGCGATCCAATCCCGATGCGGCCGTTCCGGAGCGGGACGCCGTGTATCAGAGCTTCTACAAAGAGGTCCGTTCCGAGCGCGACAACATTCAGGGTGCAATTGAGGAGGCGCAGCATCATTTCAGCGGCAAGAATTTCGCCGAAGCGCTCCGAATTTGCAAGGCCGGCCTGGCCAAGCACCCCGGCAATGGCGCCTTTCTGGCTCTAAAGATCCAGATCGAGGATGCCGAGAGACAGCAACTTTCAGCTTACATCGCAGAAGTGTCGCGCCGCGTCGAGTCGGAATTCGATTTGGATCGGCGGGCTAACATCCTCCGGGAAGCCTGCGAACGCTATCCCAGTGAAGCCCAGTTCGCCCAGCAACTGAAGGTTGTTAAGGAACGCCGGGACTTGGTCAACTCTGTGGTCGCGAAAGCCCGGCAATTCGAGGAGCGGGGACAGTATTCGGACGCTCTAAGCCAATGGGACATGCTGAGGAATATTCATCCTCAGTATCCCGGGCTGGCGTTCGATCTGGAGCAATGCAAGAAAGAACGTGACCGCCAGGTGCGGGAAGAGGAGAGAACCCGCGCGATCCAGGAAATCGAACGGCTCATGGAGTCGCGATCGTTAGCCAAGGCTGCGGACTGCGCACGTGCGGCACTCAAGGAGTTTCCCGCCGACGAAGAGCTGGTGAGGTTGCAGAAGTTAGCGGAGCAGGGCCTGGAACGGATCAAGGAATCGCGGCGGTTGCTCGAAGAGGGGCAGCGCGCCTTCGCAGAAAAGAACCTGCCCCAGGCAGCAGAATTGTTGCGGACTGGTCTGAAACTGGATCCGCGATTTTCCGGCTTACGAGATGCGCTCGTAAACGTGCTGACCGAATGGGCCCGCGTCCAGCTGCAGACAGACTGGCGGAATGCGGAACCGCTCTATGAAGAAGCACGGGGATTGGATCCGAGTCATCCCGCAGTCCGGGCTTTGCGGTCGACCATCGACGAGGCGAAGCGGCAGGCCGCCGTCACGCGCTGCCTCTCGGACGCACGCGTCCTCGCAGGATCCGGCAATGCCAAAGCGGCGTTCGAGATTGTAAGAACAGCGCGAGCGGACTATCCCAACGATCCGCGACTTGAGCAATACGAGGCAAATCTGCTTCGAGACGTACCGGAGCTGCGGGGCTTAACGGCGGCGAAGGTGACTCCAGAAGCCGCGGGCCGGGTGCCCGCGCGTCCTCCGGAAAGATCTGAGCCAGACGTTGCTCTGGAAGTCTCGCCGGGCTTTGCCGCGAAGCCTCCGAGCGAGGCGGGCATCGAGCGAACCATCTCGGAAGTTCAATCTGGCTTGCGACCGGGCGCACAACAACATTCAGCCAAACAACGGCAACTTGAGGCGACCAAGATTTTCCCGCTCGGCGACGAGGAGAGAAAACAGGAGAGAAGAAAAGACAACGTCCTGGTTGTGCGCTTCGATGCAGCCCGCCGGGCAGTCCTCGATTTTGTGCGTACGGTGCCTCGGTGGGTTCCGCCCCGGCCGGCTTATCTGAAGTGGGCTGGTTTAGCTGCTGTGGTCGTCTTGGTCGCCGCCATAGCTTATTGGACCGGTCACAGGCGGGAACCGCAAGCACAGAGCCAGGCCCAGCTCCAGAAGGCGATTCAGGTGCAAATCGCGACGGATCCGCCCGATGCCACGATCACGGTCGATTCCAAACCAGTCCAGGCAGGCACGGTGTCGGTGCCCGCGGGAGGCGAGGTCACGGTTGAAGTCTCCCGGTTGGGGTACAAGCCGAAGTCGGTACAACTCTCCGGGCAACCGCGGCAGGAAATCAAACTTGATCCAGAGCCGCTCCGCCTTTCCATACAGACTCCGGAGAAGGATGGTGTGGTCGAGCTGGACGACAGGAAGATCGGGGACCTCTCCAACGGCGAGATGGAGAGCGACGAATTGCTGCCCGACGGCAATGAGCACAAGCTCAGTGTGCTGGCCCGAGGCAGAAGACTCTTCACTGTGATGTTTCAGGCACTTCCGGGCGCAGCTCCACGTCTGAGCCCGCTGAGCGCGAATGATTTTCTTGCGGTCGCGGGCCTGGGTGCCAACGCAACGCTCTACGGTGGAAGCACGGTCAAGAATGTGCGGGTGGACGATCGCAAGATCGCCGATGCGCAAAATTCGGGAATCGCGCTTCCGCCCCTGACTGACCAGAGCCACGAATTGAAGTACGGTGTGGGGGGCGAAGAAGGAAGTGTCAGCCTCGGGATTAGTCCTGCGCCGGTTCTGATCATTCGCTCCGTGAACCCGGTGGAGCAGTTCCTGATCACCTCCAACGTGGAGACGGCGACTCTGACGGTTGACGGCGAGGTGGTAAAACACCAGTTGCATGGCTGGCGCGTGAGCAAGCCTCCCGGCATTCACCACTTTGCTCTGGCTGCGGATGGATACAAGCCGCAAACCTGGACCATGACCATGCAGCCACGTCAGACCATTCGCAAAGAAGTA
>Ga0209517_10007421_pt1 | contig 13140 bp, 14 predicted proteins | sample PeaSoiMetSII2010_FD_187695 | JGI IMG/M metagenome (GOLD analysis project Ga0209517, IMG submission 187695) | Peat soil microbial communities from Weissenstadt, Germany - SII-2010 (SPAdes) (version 2) | ecosystem: Environmental > Terrestrial > Soil > Wetlands > Peat | place: Germany...
TTGGCCGGTAGGAAAACGGTCTCAGGATTATGCCGAGCCGCGCAATCGCCGAACCCCCGCCATCACTGGTTCGAAATCGCGCCAACTCGCTCCACTCGTGGTTATCCGGTACTCGGCATTAGTTTTACAACTTCTTCTCTCAAGATTCCTTAATGTTTCCTGGGGCCCACCATGGATGCGAACCCGACTCCCTGCGCCGAAGATAGACCTCAGCGTGCGTCGAAATCTGCCTCTTTTCAACGGCTTCTGTTTCAAGCGGATTCACCCCCGCATCTAAGAGGCAACCTACGCCGCATTTTCAAGCGTCGCCGCGGAGACCTTGCATGGCGCGAGGATCCCTAAATCAGCCAGGCGAACCTGAGCCTGGAACGGATCTTGATCGGGCGATTCCCAGAGATCGACAGTCTGGACATCCTTGCTGCAAATCGCGGGTTCACGCAGACTCGTGGGGGCCACCGGGGCTCTGGTTCACATGGCGATTTTACGTGGGTTAACCCTGAGCGAAACGCGGATGCTCCAAAGCCGGGATAAGCAGCCGCGAACAGTAGGAGGCGGAGTATCCACATTGCCGGGCCAGTACTTCTCTGGCCCGCGAGCGCAAGCGAGGGGGAGCCACGCGCCCTAAGGCGCAAGTGGTTCCCCCGGTATCGGTTTTCCAATACATTCCTAAGCGAGGCTGAAGAACGGCACCGCCGGGATAGGCCACGGGAAAGTGGGTATCCGAAAGCGGATGATTGCCAACCTTTGGCAATCAACGCAAGAGCCGCTCATATCAGCAAGGCTCGATCCGGCGGCGCGGCTGGGCGCCAAGCCTCTAGCGGGACTCGGAAGAAACCAGGGGATCGTGGGGCCGGTCGGGTTCTTTTTCTTGCAAGTGGTGCACATACTCTGGGCGAGGCTCGATCCCGCGGCGGGGTTCGGCGCCAGGACTCTAGCGAGATTCGGAGGAAAGAACCAGGGGATCGTGGGGCCGATTGGGGGCCTGCAGGTGCCGCAGTTACCACCCAGATCGGCGAGGCTCGATCCCGCGGTGGAGCTCAACGCTGGCATCCATAGCGGCGGGACAGGCCCGGGGAAAGGGCTGGGCAAAGTGGGGCCGCGCTTGCAGGTACTGCAAGAACCGCCCGCATAGACGCTGCTCGATATAGCGGTGAGGCTCAGCGCCAACATCGTCAAGAAAATGGTGCGTTTCATGTTCGGACTCCTTTGTGGTTTCTGGAAGCCTTCTTGGCTCCACCTAGATAGGCGCAAACCGGACGCAAGACCTATCAGGGGGCTGCTTTTTCCGGTCAGCGTTCTCTTGACGCCGCTCTTGAACATGTAGACGCCCGGTGCCTGTTGAAACGATCACAGGGGTTGAAAGTTGAGGCGGAGCAGCGGTGAAGGCACTCCGATGGTCGAAATGGATGTGCCGAATGCCGACGGAGCCTTGCTGCCGGGCATGCGATGCGGAAGTGGATTTGAATAGCCGGCCACAGGGGCATCTGCGGGAGGTTGAAATCGGGCGGGACTACGGAGACTCGTTGGAGGTCGCAAGGGGGGAGGATGGCGAGACGATGATCGTGAATCCCGGAGACGCCGTCCGGGAAGGAGCCAAAGTCGATCCCGCGGGCTGCCGCGGAATCCGCGCGCTGAAAAGGGGGAGGCTTACGGACAGCCGCCCCCTCGGTCCAAGGCTTATCGGACCGCCTCAATAGCGATCCGCCTCAAAGGAAGTGATTCCAAAACTGGCGTAGCCGCCGCCCTGCGCTTGGACTACGATGTAGTCGATACTGCTTGCGGCAGACGACGAGAGGCCGACTCCGCCGAGACCCTTGTTAAAGCTCGAAAACGGGAAATCCAACGAGAAGGGATTGCCGTTCGGCGGCAGTACGAATTCCAAGTCATAATAGTCGCCCGTGTGCGGCCAGACCGTGATGACCACGGCAAGACTCTCGGAACTGGCGACGCCTGCAAAGTTCAGCCGAAAGCGCGTATAAGAGCCGAGGTTCAGGGCTAAGGGGACCTGCTGCCCGGAAGTCGTAAACCCGTAGCTAAGCATCACAGCGGGGATCGCGGCGAATCCAGCGTCCACGATGCAAACACCGTTTTTAACGGACAACGTGCTCGCTTGGGCGTCCGGATCTGGCCCGAGCGTAAAATATGTGTAACGAGCCGCGCCTAGGGGACTGCCGGAGGGCAACGGTGCAAAATGGGTGTCGTGCGATCCGGGAGTCACGAGCGATACAACGTGACTCCCCGAAGTAAAGTTGTCCAGTGTGAGCGACGTGGGCGAGGGGATGCTTACAGTCCAGGTCCCGGGAGATAGGAGCAAGACCATCGCCCCCGTCTCGACGGAGTTAAGAGTGACGGTCGACCCGTCGCCGGGGCGGCACGAATCAGGGGGCAAAATACAGTTGGTCTCATTGCTCGTCTCTAGGGAGGTGAAATTACTTGGGAACACGCCTTGGGACACAAAGATGGTCCATGAATTGATCCCCCCGGTGGAGCTGGTGCCTACCTTGAATGTGGCGCCGGTCTGCGTCACCGAATGAACCCCGTCCGTGAAAAAAAACGTAAGCGGCGTAATGGAGGTTTCAGGCGAGTTGGGGGCCAGAGCCGTAGCGAGGGTGAAGTAACCCGTAATCCTGCATTCACCCGCCCCCGTACTGCTGCACGAATAGTCGTTATTGTACGTGGCGGCGTAGGGGCCAGTGCTATTGCCCGTGTAAGTATAGGTTACCTGCGCGCTAGCCGGCAACGCCAAAGCGATCGCGAATAGAATCGCCGTCGCTCTGCTGATGAAAGCGCGACGCTGCTCGAGTGCGTGGTTCGACAAAATGGTGGGTTTCATGTTCGGACTCCTTTGTGGTTTTTGGAAGCCTGCTTGGCTCTCCACATGGATAGGCGCAAATCGGGCGCAGGAACTATCACGAGGCGGCTGTTGAAGATGGATGCCGGGCGAGGCTCGCAAAAACAACACCAACCGCGCCGGAGCGCCGGCGCGGCTGATTGTCCAGATTCCCTGCGGAGACCATCCGAAGCTTACCGGACCGCCTCAAAGGAGGTGATTCCGAAACTGGCGTAGCCACCGCCCTGGGCTTGGACTACGATGTAGTCGATATCGCTTGCGGCAGACGACGAGAGGCCGACTCCGCCGAGTCCCTTGTTAAAGCTCGAAAACGGGAAATCCAGGGAAAAAGGATTACCGCTTGGCGGCAGTACGAATTCCAAGTCATAATCGTCGCCCGTGTGCGGCCAGACCGTGATGACCACGGCTAGGCTCTCGGAGCTGGCAACGCCTGCGAAGTTCAGGCGGAAGCGCGTATAGAAGCCGAGGTTCAGGGCCAAGGGGACCTGCTGCCCGGAGGTCGTAAACCCGTAGCTCAGCATCACAGCGGGGATCGCGGCGAATCCAGCGTCCACTATGCAAACGCCGTTTTTAACGTACAACGTACTCGCTTGGGCGTACGGATCTGGCCCGAGCGTAAAGTATGTGTAGCGAGCCGTGCCTAATGGACTGCCAGAGGGCAACGGTGCAAAATGGGTGTCGTGCGATCCGGGAGTCACGAGGGATACAACGTGACTCCCCGACGTAAAGGCGTCCAGTGTGAGCGTCTGGGCGGATGCATTCAAACAGGCGACGCCCAGGACGGATAGAGTCGCTAGCGCTCTGGCGAGGTTGTTGATCGACATCGTTTCCTTTCGATCTGTGAAGTTGCAAACGACAGCGCGACGCTGCTCGCTTGTGTGGTTCTTCAAAATGGTGCATTTCATGTTCGAACTCCTTTGAGATTTGTAGAAGCTTTCTCGGCTCCACTTAGACAGGCGCAAAGCAGACTCTCGACCTATCACCGTGGCTGCGTTTTATCGTGGTGATATAATTCAGCGCAGAAGCGATGCCGAGCGGAGAGCAATCCGGCGAGCCGGCGGAGGATGTAAGCGCGCTCCTCCGCGCCTGGAGCGATGGGGACCAGGGCGCGCTCGACAAGCTGACCCCCGTCGTTTATAAGGAACTCCACGGCCTGGCAGGCCGCTACATGCAGCGCGAGCGCCCCGGCCACAGCCTGCAGACCACGGCATTAGTAAATGAAGCCTACATGCGGCTGGTGGATTATAAGCGCATGCAGTGGCAGAATCGTGCCCATTTCTTCGCTGTTTCGGCCCAGTTGATGCGGCGCATTCTGGTGGACCACGCACGGCGCCGCAATCTGAAACGCGGAGGCGGCGTGCAGCATGTCGCGTTGGAAGAGGCACCCGAGGTGGGCGGCGATGGGGCCGCGGACCCGGAGCTGGTGGCGTTGGATGACGCCTTGAACGCGCTTGCGCGGATCGATCCCCGCAAAGCGCAGGTGGTGGAAATGCGCTTCTTTGGCGGACTCAGCGTGGAAGAAACGGCCGAGGTGCTCAAAGTCTCGGCGGTCACCGTGATGCGCGATTGGAGTACCGCCAAGGCCTGGCTGTATCGTGAATTGAGCAGTGGCAAAGGCGATGGATTCCCGACTATGGAAAAAGGTCGATAGCCTGCTGCAGGCCGCCCTGGAGCGTCCGCCCGAGGGGCGCGACGCGTTTCTGCGCCAGGCCTGCGCGGGCGATCAGGCGCTGGAGCGCGAAGTCCGGTCTCTGCTGGCCTCGCAGCAGAAGGCGGGAGGGTTCCTGGAGAGTCCGGCGATGGAAGTTGCCGCCCGGGCCCTCGCTATCCAGAACGACAACGACGCGCAGAGAGCCGCCGATCCCCTGATCGGCCAGACCATTGCCCATTACCGCATTGTCGGGAAACTAGGCGCCGGCGGAATGGGCGTAGTCTACAAAGCCACGGATGAAAAGCTGCACCGCAACGTGGCGCTCAAGTGCTTGCGCACCGAAGACAGTACCGCCGCCGAGAGGAGCCGGTTCCTGCAGGAGGCCCGCGCGGCCTCCGCGCTCGATCACCCCAATATCGGAGTGATTCACGGCATCGAGGAACTCGATGACGGCCGGCTCTTTATCGTCATGGCGTATTACGAGGGCGAAACGCTAGCGGAACGGCTCAAGCGAACGCCGCTGGACGCCACCGCGGGCGCGGATATCGTCCGCCAGACGGCGCAAGCCCTGGCCGAGGCCCACTCCAAGGGCATCGTACACCGCGACGTGAAACCGTCCAACATCATGATCACGCGGCCGGGTCTGGTGAAGCTGCTGGATTTCGGGCTGGCCAAGCTTGGCAATGCGGAAACCCTCACGCGGAGCAGGACCACCATGGGCACGGCGGCCTACATGAGCCCGGAGCAGGCGCTCGGCCGCGACGTGGACCGTCGCACCGACATCTGGGCGCTCGGCGTGGTGCTGTACGAGGTCCTGTCCGGTCGACGTCCGTTCCAGCGCGACAGTGTTCCCTCGACGCTGCTGGCCGTGACCCAGTATTCGCCCCCTCCGCTGGAGGGGGTTCCGCCAGATCTGCAAGCGGCCGTCGACCGGTGCCTGGTGAAGGACTTGGAGCAACGCTACCAAAGCGCGAGGGATTTAATCCGCGACCTGGAGCCGGTATCGCACAGCGGCGACGAGCCCAGCATCACCCCGCTTGGCGAGATCGGCCCAGATTGGGCACGGGTGGCAACCGCGCCGGCGACAGGCAACACCAAGCCCCAGGCGACACCGGACATCGCCAAACGTTGGAAGCTGATGGTTCCCGCTGCCGCCGCGGTGCTTGTGCTGTCCGCCGCAGGGTACTTCTATTTTCACCGTTCGCCAAAACTCACGGACAGGGACACGATTGTCCTCGCGGATTTCGAGAACAAGACGGGCGATCCGGTGTTCGACGACACGCTGCGCCAGGGACTGTCTGTGGACCTGCAACAGTCTCCCTTCCTCAACCTTGTTTCGGACGCACAGGTCCAGCGGACGCTGACCCTGATGGGACAGCCGAAACTGGCGCGGCTGACGCCGGAAATCGCGCAGCAAGCCTGCGAGCGAACCGGAAGCGCCGCGGTTCTGGAAGGCTCCATCGCAAGCCTGGGAAGCCAATATGTCCTGGGATTGCGCGCTAAGGACTGCAATACGGGAAGCATTCTGGACCAGGAACAAACGGTGGCGGCGAGGAGAGAAGACGTCCTGAACTCCCTTAGCCAGATCGCGAGCAAATTCAGAGCCCGGGTGGGCGAATCGCTGGCTACGGTGGAAAAGCACTCCACGCCTCTCGCTGAGGCTACCACACCTTCACTCGAAGCCTTGAAGGCCTACAGTACCGGAATGAAAGTGGTCGTCTCCTCCGGCGGTGAAGCGGCCATACCTTTGCTCCGGCGCGCTGTCGAAATCGACCCTCAATTCGCGATGCCGTACGCCCAATTGGGGGTTCAGTACAGCAACATCGGAGAGTCCTTGTTGTCGGCCGAGAGCACCACAAAAGCCTGGCAACTGCGGGATCGCGTCAGCGATCGCGAGAAGTTTTTCATCGACTTTACCTACGACCGGCAGGTGACGGGAAATCTGGAAAAGGCGTACCAAACCCTCGAATTGTGGTATCAGACTTATCCTCGCGGGGAGAATCCAAACGCCCAGGGTTTCTTAGCGGGCCTTGCCACCCATGGGACCGGCCGTTATGAAAGAGCGATGGAGATGTCCCAAAAACGAATCGCGGCCAATCCCGAGGAGGTGTTCGGGTACTCCGGTCTTGCCTCCAGCTATTTTTTCCTGGACCGTTTCGCCGAAGCTGAGACCACGCTTCAGCGTGCGTCCGAGCGCAAACTGGAAACCCCGGATCTTCTCTTCCTCCGATATAACATCGCGGTGCTCAGGGGAGACCAGGAGCAAATAGACCGGACAGCAGGACTGGCGAGAGGAAAGCCCAGAGCGGAACACGGGATAGCTCACGACGAGGCCCTTGCACTGGCTCGTTCCGGCCGCCTACAAGCCGCTCGCCGGTCGTCGAGCCGGGCCATGGATCTAGCCCTGCAAGCAGGGGATCGCGAGGTAGCAGCGAGTTACCAGGCCGCGCGAGCGGTGTGGGAAGCGGTTTACGGGAATATCGGCGAAGCGAAAAGGAACGCCCTGGCGGCGCTCGCGCTTTCGAAGAGCCGGGATGTCGAATACGCCGCTGGCCTAGCCCTGGCGTTTTCGGGAGACTCGACCCGATCGCAACCGCTCGCCGATGATCTGGAGAAGCACTTCCCGGAAGATACCTTCGCCAGGTTTACTTACGTGCCGGTCCTTCGCGCACTATCGGCACTGGATGGGAAGCCCATCGAGGCCGTCGAGCAACTGCAAACCACTCTTCCCTATGAGTTGGCAGGGAACGGCCTCAACTTCAATCATTTTTATCTGGGCGGTTTGCACTCGGCGTATGTGCGCGGCGAAGCTTTGATGGCCGCGCACAAATACGCGGAGGCGGCAGTCGAGTTTCAGAAAATCCTCGATCATCGCGGTATCGTAGGCGCGGATCCCATCGGCGCTCTCGCGCACTTGCAGCTCGGTAGAGCGTTCGCTTTGTCGGGAGACAAGAACAAAGCCAAGACCGCCTACCAGAATTTCCTAACGCTGTGGAAAGACGCCGATCCCGACATTCCGGTCCTGAAGCAAGCCAAGGCGGAATACACCAAGCTGCAGTAAGCGACGAATCGAGGATTCGATCCTTTCCCCCACCCGAGCACGCCAGAACTATTTACTCTCACCCCCCAATGGATTGCTTCGATGGCCTCTTCTTCGCTGCCTTCATCCACATCCGCATGGCAGCCATTGAGGTAGAGCCGGAAGATGTCGTCCTCCTGCCAGCCTCCGTCGCGCTAGACGCAACATTCGTGTGGACCGTTGCCCGTGCTTGTGAATCTGGTCGATGCCCCTTCCCTTTCCCCTGGCCGCTTTAAAGGAAATGTCGGTAGAGCTTCCGGCGGCGCCGGCAGCGGCGCCGCTAGCGAAAAGACAGGGTCCTGTACGGATCAAACGAAACGACCCGAGCGACCTGGGTACCGCCACGTCGTTGAACTCCAGGGAACTGGCGGAATTCCTATTGGCCCGCGGAGCCAAGTTCGACGCCAAGAGCGATGACGGTGAAACCCCGCTGCACAGTGCGGCGTGGGCAGGGAGTAGTGCAGGGGCGGAACTGCTCTTAGCTCACGGTGCCGATATCAACGCCAAGAACTCCAGCGGCGAAACACCCCTTCAAGTGGCGGAGGGTGAGAGGGAGGCTACTCAACTTCTATGGCCGCGCCGCATGAATAATTTGACCCTACGAGTAATCCGACCAGGTTCTTCTCAATGTCCCGGCGCGTCCGCCGAACTAGCTCTTCAGCTTCCACTGCCTTCTTTGTCAGCTATTGGATTGCCCGGATATCTCTCTTCTTGGCGGACCGGATCTGTTCATATTCGTTGGCCGCGTCTCATTTGTAGTTTGGACGTCGAAGCCGCCTGCAAATCATGGCGACGCTCCGATTCCACAAGCCAAATCATGTCGCAAAAGCCGGAACATCATCAAATTGGAAATTGAGCTTGCGGACAGGGCAAAACGTTCGCGACTGGAATCGCGAGCGGTACAGTCCGTTGTTCGGGATCGAGTTAGGAAGCCAGTTTACTGTGGGGCAAGCCCATCTGGAAACGCATCTGGTCGTATTTAAGCAGCGGTTTGAAAAAATCGGGTTCTTCGAGCGGCCAGATTTCAGCCCTGGGCGCGGGAGACATGGTATCGGCGAGGATCGCGTTGACCGCGCGCCTGGCTGCTTCGTTTGCCGCCTCCATACTAGCGACATCGGTGAAGGTCCGCACGTAATCCGAGGCGAGAAACAGATTGCGAAGCTCCGTGTAAGCTTCCGGCCGGTACTGATAGGATCCGACCGTATTGATTAACAGCGGCTCGGAATTCGTAACGCCGCGGAAGCCAGAAAACCGAATTGCCGGATCGAGAAACCAGTAGAGCAATTGCGCCTTGTCAAGTTGAGCCACTTGCTCTTCGTTCAGGTGGGCCCGAATCTGAGCCCACACCTCGGTCTTGATTTCCTCAGGTGTACAGCTTGAAGCTGGCTTGCCGAAAACCATACCGGGAGCTTCCCATTCCGAGATGCAGGCAGAAAGGATTCCCCGGACCCGGCCATCCCCGTAGCCTTCGAGATCAAAATCTTTCCAGAACTGCTTCTGGGAAACCGAGGTCAGCGCCCAGGGAGAGTCGACGTATACGCTGTGGCCATGCGTAATCGGAATATCGGTGTCCAAATAGAACTGAATGCCGTTCATCCAGGCCGTCTGAAGAGAAGCAAGATTCGACACAGAGGGCGCCGCGGCCTTGAGTTCGTCCGTCAGCAATGCGGCCATTATTTCAACCGGTACGGCGCAAATGTAGTAATCCGATTCGAACTGAGCCAACTGGCCGGATTGCTCGATCGTTACTCGTGTGATCTGCCCTCCGTCAGTGTGGAGAGTGCGCAGAACAGCTCCTGTATTCATCTCGACCCCGAGTTGCTTCAGGTAGGCCACCCACGGATCGATCCATACATCGTTGGTAGGTCCGTTGAGAACAAGGTCGAAGCTGTCGCCAAAGCCGATCAAGCCGGATATCAACTGCAGGAAAATGTAGCCCAGAGTTCGGGTACTGCACCGCTCGGCGCGCGCCGCTACGAGCGAGCGCGATTGCCCCTGCGCTAAGACGCGCCGATAGTGGACGGATTTGTTGTCGGCGTCGAGAAAATCCCACCAGGAGAGGTTTTCGTATTCCGCCAGACGCCGCTCCGGACAACTCGTCATTAGAATCAGCAACCGGTCAATGAAAAACAGGGTCTCACCGGCTGGGATCGCCAGATCGGTCGCGAACAACGCACGGAGGGTGGTTACCCAATCGCCGGGGTCTCTGGGGAATCGTGCCGACAGCACCAGCGCTGATTGGCCGGCGCGCGCGAGGTGAGCCCTAGTAGCGGCCACCAGATTGTCGAACACCGTTCCGGGGCTGGGGCCAAAGGGAATGCGTTTCATCGTATCAACCACATGTTTATAGAAGCTAGGGAAGAATCGGAACCCATGCTCGCCAGGCAAATCCTTTCTCCCATCTACCCCGGTGTTGGGAACGGATATGCTTCGGGCTTTTCCGCCAAACACGTTGCTGGCTTCGTAGATCGTGACGTCGAAACCGCGCTCAGCGAGTTCCTGGGCCGCGCTCAATCCGCCGATACCTCCGCCGAGGATTATGACCCTCTTTTTGCGCATTGGAGGGACCGCGACGCCAATGGAAACAATTCACCGCTATTAACCCGTTGGTTCATGCCATTTCGTTCATGAATCAGCGGTGCAAGGATTGTGCTGTTGGCATCAGCAAAATCGTAACACACAGACTGGTTTTTCAGCACAAGAACTCTAGTCTGGGCCTATTAGGGGAGGATTGTGAACGGGCTGGTCGACCCTGTCGTCGAGATCGAACCAGGAATGTGTCTTGGCTCCGACTCCGTCATCGTTGGTCGCCGCTTAAAGGCGCCAGAACTCGCTCCCTTTCATCCCGCCGCCGACACCGGATCGAATGTAACTGATGTTTGACCGCTTCGTGACGAAGAAGACGCCGGGCCAGTTCAGGATACGCGCGATCCAGGAAAGCGTACATCGAGGCCTTCATGCGCCATACAAGCAGCGCGGGTACCAGCAGCATTATTGCGAGCGTCAATCCGATCGCGAGTCGTTCCGGGGCCGCTGAGACGGGCCGATCTTTGGCGGTGTTGATGGAGTGGGGCTTGACCAGGAACGACCGTGCCCAGGCGAGTACCTTAAGTGCCACCGGGATATCGGCTGTGAACAAGAAGCTGTTCGCTTTGCGTTCCATGGTGGTTCTCCTTTCATTGCTCGCGGGCTCTGTTGCATCCCGCTGCTTGTTGCCTCATTCAGGTAGGCGCGGAATGCTCTCGGGGCCTATCATGCAAGGCTGAAATTTGACCGACCTGTGCTTCAGCAGCGTGCGGCCGGCGAAGGTGCGTTGTATGAGACGTAGCTACCGCTCGACTTCGAGGCGATATGCATGTGAGTTGTCCAGGATGTAAAGGTTCTGGTGGTATTGGTAAGTCTTGTCGGCCATAGCATCCTCCACAACAATCCGCGTAAGACGCCGGCGTTTAGGATGCGGAAGGTCCGCAGCGTGGAGCGCAAAAAGATTGCTGGCCGGCCACGGGTTCCGCAAAGGCCCGGCGGGCGGGCTGAGCCAGTGCCGAACGAAAGCACGATCCCGCGCACGCCATGGACCGGAGCGGTTTGCATCCGGATCATGGAAAATCAGTAAAGGTCGCCGGTGACCAAGCGCTAACCCCCTGAAGTCCTTCAAGTCCGTGTCCTTCAAGTCCGTCGGCGCCTGACTTGTGATGCGTTCGCATAAAACAGGTTGGTGACAATTGAGGATTCGCCCGAGCATCCGTCGAAATCTGTTGCTTCTTGGTGCCGCGTGCATAGCGATTGTCGTCCTTTCGGCATGTTTCAAGCTGAAACAGGCGCCAGACTTCTACATTTTCGAGAGCGGCGCCAAACGAACGCGGACCAGAACAGCAGCCCCGTGATAGGTCTTGCGTCTGATTTGCGCCTATCTAGGTGGAGCCAAGAAGGCTTCCAAAAATCACAAAGGAGTCCGAAAATGAAACATACAATGTTGTTGACGATGTTGGCGCTGAGCCTTACCGCGGTATCGAGCAGCGTCTACGCAGGCGGCATCTGCAATCCGTGCAAGCAAAAGCAAGGTCCCTCTTTGCCCCACGGGCCGATACGCCTGTCGGCCCTGAGCAACACCCTTGGATCGAGCCTCGCCGAAATGCAAGGCAACTATGGTAAGAAAAAGAACCCGACCGGCCCAACGATCCCCTGGTATCCCCCGAGTCCCGCGGGAGTCCTGGCACCGAGCCCCGCCGCCGGACCGAGCCTAGCAATCATCAGGAATCGGATCCCCTGGTTTATCCCGGTGATTCCGTTCTTCGGCGTCGCGTAGGAATGGATGGAAACAACACTACCGAGGGAGTCACGTGCACTCTAGCGCGTGGCTCCCTTCGTCAGTCACGTCAATACTTCTCTAGTACGTTCGAAGCTAGTTCGGCCGATTAGGGGGTCGACGGTTGAGCCCGTGTAGCCGGCTGGGAAAATTGTTAACCGTTACGCAGCTCTCCCGAGAGTACGGAGAGTGCCCGGCGGCAACGCGTCGGTATCCGGATGTAGTTGGGAGCTACGCTCGGCAACCGGATGCGCGCATGTGCAGGCGTGTTTTCAGGGACTTAGGCGTCGGCGGCAGGATGAACGCTCTAGGTATTTCTGTTTTCTACGGAGCCACAGATCACGCCATTGCCATTGCGGAGGTGGTCACGCTCAAGCTAGATGTCTCTCGCCTCGAAGTCCACCATGTGGATGGTGTTACGTTCCTTACCGAATTCCATCAGGTTCATCGCCACCGAATCGAGAAGCGACCAACGCCTTTCTAGTTGGGAAATTCTTTTCTTCGGCGATGCTCCCGGCTATCCAGGCTACTACCCGGTGAACTTCCGAGTGCCGAGCGGAGTTGCGCCGGGAGCTGCGGTTCCGGTCCGACTTACTTATCTCGGCCTCCCGAGCAACGAAGTCGCTATCGCCGTGCAGTGATTTTGGAGACCAGAGATGAAAGCCTGTTTTGTTCTTGCGCTCTTTCTGTTGGACATAGCCAGCACGGCGCAATGGTGCTGGCGCAATCTCGGGCACCTTCACCGCGACCGGCAGCATGGCCACCGAGCGCTACGGGCATACGGCCACCTTGCTCCCCGATGGCGAGGTCCTGATCGCCGGCAGCTACAGAATCCCACCGGGCGCACCGCCATCGTACCTCGCCAGCGCCGAGCTTTACGATCCAGTTACAGGCACGTTCAGCAGTGCAGGGTCCCCTAACATGATCGCACCCGTCGGCGGTGTATCGGCCACCTGAACATTACCTCTGGCGGGCGGACACATCAAGCAAAACGAAGCCTTGGCGGCCAAGAATTGCGGCCGCGGAAGGTCAGCCGCCGGTACTCCTGGCAAATGCCGTGACCGCACGGTCAGTAGGGCTCTCTACAGCTTCGCAAATTCATCCTTCGCCTGCTTGAGGACAGGAACACCCGGATCGGCGTCCTTCCAGAGATTTAGGAAATCCCGGTACGCGGCTTTGGCCTTGGCGGAGTCGCCCGCGAGGGCGTAGGCCCGGCCCAACTGCAATCGAGCCATGGCACTCACGGGATCGCC
>Ga0209517_10007424_pt1 | contig 13134 bp, 9 predicted proteins | sample PeaSoiMetSII2010_FD_187695 | JGI IMG/M metagenome (GOLD analysis project Ga0209517, IMG submission 187695) | Peat soil microbial communities from Weissenstadt, Germany - SII-2010 (SPAdes) (version 2) | ecosystem: Environmental > Terrestrial > Soil > Wetlands > Peat | place: Germany: Weissenstadt...
ATCCTGCACTTCCGGACATAAGATGGAGGCCTCCGCATGGGAAGCGCGATGTGCAGCGAGGAATGTGTTCAGGTCGGCATCGAGCATCGTATCGCCATTGATTACCAGCACCGGCTGACTCTTTAGAAGAGGCCGCGCGAGCGCGACGGCGCCACCTGTTCCCAAGGGTTCAGGTTCCACGAGAGTCCGGATCTCCAGAGGAGCGAAGGAGCGAGCTTTCAAATGCGTCAGAACATCACCCGCACGGTATCCCAAGCACAGAATGACTCGCCGCGCGCCTTGCCGGATCAGCCAATCCAGCAGGTGCTCCAGAAAAGCTTTGCCAAGGATCGGGGCAAGGATTTTGGGCGTCTCCGGCAAGACGCCACGTAAGCGCGTACCCTGCCCACCGGCCAAAACTGCTATGTCGATGTCAGCGATACCCATTAAGCGCCAACGATATTTAATAGGCCGCGATCATCCGGGGGGCGCGGAGTCTGCAGCTGGCTGGAGTTGCTATTCTCTAGCAGCGCGCGGCGCAATCGGGTGCGCGTCATCTCCTGGATGTGCTGCCGGGTTTCGGCGCCGAACTTCTGCATGACCATGTCGAGGTAGATCGGATCCTCGAAATAGTTATGGAATGCATCGTCGCGGAAGCGCAGCACTTGAGTCGCGGTGAGCTTTTCAGTCGGCAGCGGCCGGCAGTCATAACTATGTTGCGAGAAGCCGCTCCACCGTTCCGGCAATTCCCATCCGCGTTGTATGGCCATGGTATAGAGCGGCGAACCAGGATACGCCATCGCCGAGTAAAAGTTGGCGAATTCGCAATTCAAATCCTTGGCTAGTTGGAGGGTCTGCTGCATGCTGAGGAGATCGTCATCCGGTAAACCAAAGATGTAGTTTCCGATGACCTGGATGTCGGCTTCTCTGATGGAGCGCACGATTTTGAGGATATCCTCGTGATGCAGAGTTTTTTTCGCGCCATCGCGAACATGCTCGCTGCCGGACTCGATTCCTAATGCCAGCCAGCGGATCCCCGCCGAGCGCAGCAGTTCCAGCCGCTCTGGCCGGACGGTATCAACGCGCGCATAGGCCCAGAAGTTGAGCTTATTCGCGTAGGGTTTGGCAGCCAGCCCCTTGCAGATTCCAGTCACGTGAAGATCATTGAGCACGAACATTTCGTCAATGATCTTGAAGGTCTTCACGCCGTACGTGTTGTATAGAAAATCCACCTCCTCCACCACTCGTTCAGGCCGGCGCATGCGATAGCGATTCGTGCCAAACGGCGCGTTGATGCAACAGAACGTGCACTTATAGGGGCAGCCGAGTGACGTGTAAATGGACGCATACGGTTTGCGGGAAGACAGATCCCCGAAGCTCTGCCAATTATGCGCGCGGTACGTGGACATCGGCAGCAGGTCCCAAACGTTGCCGTGCAGATCGGCGTCGAGGTCTTTGATAATTCCGGGAGCAGGATTCTGCCGCACACCGGCATCGCCGCGCCAGACCAGGCCATCTACCTTACTGAAATCGGCGGAAGCGCCCGCGTCGAGCGCCTGCAGCAGTTGGTGAACCGTGATCGGCCCCTCGGAATTGCAAGCAAAGTCGACCGCTTCTTCTTGCACCGTGCGCTCTGGAAGCGCAGCCACGTGCCCGCCCACAATGATGATTTTTTGTTGGGGATTCAGCGCCTTGATCGCTTGGATGATTAGCCTAGCGCCCGCCATTTGTTGAGTGGAGGCTGAGGGCTGATGACCGAATACGACCAGGCCGACCAGACGCGGCCCCAGTTCGTTCACCTCGCGAGCGACAACGGAAGGGCTCTTGTTCTCCGCCTCGGAATCGATAATTCCGACCGAGTAACCGCGATCCAGCACATAGCCGCCCAGCAGACGGCACCACAGCGGTGGCTCGACGGCGCTCAGCTCAACACCAAGGTCCTGGTAGATCAATTCCCGGCCACCAGGATTAATGAGTAACAAATCCAATTTCGGCATATGGAACTTCCGCCCTTATCGGTCTAAACCATCAGAATATTTTGCTATTCCGCGGCTGCAACACTTTCACGGCATTTCAGGAACCAGTCGTAGGTGCGTTGGAGTCCTTCCTTCAAAGAAATTGCCGGCTGCCAGCCGGTGGCGCGAATCAGTGTATCGTCCAGGATTTTCCGTGGCATCCCGTCGGGCTTGGATGTATCGAAATAGAAGTCTCCAGTATAGCCCACAACTTCAGCGACCAACGCAGCTAGATCGGCAATGCAAATGTTTTCGCCACCAGCCACATTAATGATCTCCTCGCTCGAGTAATTCTGCATCAGATGCAGGAGCGCATTTGCGGCGTCGTCCACATACAGGAATTCGCGAATCGGCCGGCCTGTACCCCACAATTCTACCCTGCGCGCGCCGTCAACCACCGCTTCGTGGAGGCGGTGGATCAGGGAGGGAATCACGTGGCTGCCAGCCGGATCGAAGTTATCGCCAGGGCCGTAGAGGTTGGTGGGCACCACGGCGATAAAGTCCCTTTCATACTGCCGCCGATACGCCTGACAAAGCTTCACCCCGGCTACTTTGGCGACTGCATACCATTCATTCGTCGGCTCAAAGGGACCGGCAAGTAAGGTTTGCTCTCGGATAGGTTGCTCGGCTTGCCGGGGATAAAAACAAGAAGAACCGAGGAACATCAGCTTTCTCACGGCGGTCGACGCGGCGGCATGAATGATGTTGGAGGCGATCAACAAATTGTCGTACAGGAATTCGGCCGGCCGGGTTCGATTGGCTTCGATGCCACCGACCAACGCGGCGGCGATGAAAATCGCATCCGGGTGGTTCGCTGCGACCCAGGAGTGGACGGCAGCCTGATCCCGCAGGTCGCAGCCGGCCCGGTTCACCGTCAACAGCTCGACCCCTTTTCCCGCCAGGGCCCGGCAAAGGGCGCTGCCCACCATCCCGGCATGTCCGGCCACCCAGACTCGTTTCCCCTTCAGAGAAAAGAAATCATTGGTTGCCATAAACGGAGTTCCGCAGCATCCGGAAGCCCTTGATCAGCTCCCGAATCCCATCATCCAGAGAAAATTGCGGTTGGTAACCGGTGCGCTCGACTTTCTCGTTCGAAACGATATAGTCGCGTTTGTCGGGGTCCTCGCCAATGGGTGCTTCCAGAAACATGAAATTGGGCAAGTGCTGTTGGATCCGTTGGCACAGCTCCAGCTTGGAGAGGTTGGCGTCCGACAGGCCCACGTTATAGGGCTGGTCTCGCATGCTTTCGAAGTTACAGATGCCATGCAGAAACACCCGAGCCACATCGCGGACATGGATGTAATTGCGTTTGAAATGCGCCTCAAAGAGCACCACGGCACGATCGTTGACGGCTCGATAAACGAAATCGTTCACCAGCAGATCGATGCGCATGCGCGGCGACATACCGAAGACCGTGGCTAGCCGGAAGCTGATGCTATTGCCGCGCTCCAGCACGGCCCGCTCGGCCTCCACCTTGGTGCGTCCGTAGAGGGAGATGGGACGGAGCGGCGTTTCCTCGGTGCAAAACTTGCCTGCTTCACCGATGCCATAGCCGCTGTTGGTAATCGGCGTCAGGATCCGCTGCTCGCGGCTGGCGTACTTGATCAGCGTGAGGATGGCGTCGCGGTTGAGCGTTTCGGCCCCAATCTTGTCATTGTTACACAGGGGCGCGCCAACCAGCGCGGCGAGCGGAATGATGATATCGGCGTCGCGGAGCAGCGGCTTGAGTACCTCGGGGTCCCTGGCATCGCCGTGATAGACCTCGAAGTGCGGGTCGGCGCAAAGCTGGTTCAAGGACGCTTGGCCGAACATGAAATTGTCCAGCACCGTAACCCGGAATCCTTCAGCCAGGAGCGCCGGAACCAGCGTGGAGCCGAGATAACCGGCGCCGCCAGTCACGAGAATGGAGTTGGGTTCGCTCATGGATTATGCGCAGGCCCGATCCAGAACTTCTCGCAAGCGGGTGAGTTGCGGCGTCAGATCGCGTGGATAATTGCCAACGAAAAACCCGCGATCGTGCACCAGGTCGGCATTCGGCACGCCGCCGTCTACCACGTCGTAGTCGTAATAGCGGATGACGTCGTGGCGTAAGAAGCAGCCACCGGTAATAATGCGGAACCCGATATCGGCATCGCGGAGAGCCCGAAAAACAGAATCGCGGTCGATCCGGCGGGCCGGGTTCAGAATAATTGTGAACGAAAAGCAGGAACTCTTGCCATTCTCGCATTGCAAAAGGAAGCGATCGTCTCCGGCGAACAAACTCCGGAATAGCGCCATATTGCTGCGGCGCTGCGCCGTCATGGCCGGCAGCTTTTTCAGTTGCTCGCGCCCCACGGCGCCGCTCAGTTCCAGAGGCCGAACGTTATATCCAGGCAGAATGAAGCGGTAAGCTTCAAAATGATCGTCACCGCCGCGTTCGAAGAGGGGAGACTGCGCCGGAAGGTCGCGCGTCCAGCCGTGAGCACGCAGCGAACGAAGCAGATGATGGAGCTCGAGATCATTCGTCAGGACGATGCCCCCCTCCATCGTGGAGATGTGGTGCGAGAAGAAGAAACTAAATGTATTGAGGTGGCCGAAAGTTCCGGTCTTGCGGCCTTGCAATTCGGCATCCATGGATTCGCAGTTATCCTCGATCAGGTACAGCCCGTGCTCCCGGGCGAACCGTTCCAGCACGTCCAGCGCCGCCGGATTGCCCAGAATGCTGACGGCCACTATGGCGCGCGTGCGTGGCGTGAGCGCGCGCTCGAGTTTGCTCACGTCCATGTTGAGGGTGGAGAGCTGCACATCCACGAAACGCAGCTTGAGCCCGTATTGCTGTAAGGGGTGAAAGGTCGTGCTCCAGGAGATGGCGGGCACGATGACTTCGTCACCGCGCTGGAGCGGTCGGTCTTTCTTGTAGAACAGAGCCGCTACCGCAACCAGATTGGCTGAAGAGCCGGAGTTGACCATCACTCCGTATTGCATGCCGAAATACGCCGCGAATTCCTGCTCGAATGCGGCCACTTCCTCGCTCATGGTAAAGCGGCCGCGCTCCATCGTGCGACGCATAACCTCAAGCTCTTCAGTACCCCAGGTGGATGCGGACAGTTCGTAAAACATATCGCCTAGAATGGGCCGCGGAACTGCATCTGGTAGGTCAGCTTGGCGCGCTCTTGGTCTGGCTCCCAGGCCACGCCGGGGCGGACCATCGCGTGAAGGCGCGCGGCGATGGTAGCCGGATTGGGATAGAACTGGTGTTCCAGCGGGGGGCTGGGTGGACAACTGGTGGGCGCGAAGCCCATGCGGGCGATCTGCAGAGGCCGGGTGGTGCGCTCAGTTACGCGGGCGACGATCTCCGCGCTCGCTCCGCAGTTCAGCCACGCGTTGTCCACGACCAGCAGCTTGCCTGTCCGTTCGACCGATGCCGCTATTGTGTCCGCGTCAAGGGGTGAGAGCCAGATGGGGTCGATCACCTCCGCGCGAATGCCTTCGTCCGCCAGCATTTCCTGCGCGCGCAGACACTCCATCACCATATTGGAAATGGCCACGACAGTGATATCGTCGCCGTGGGTAATGACGCGGGAACTGCCGGGCTCTACCGTAAAGGAATCTTCAGGCACAAAGGCTTCGCTAGAGTAAAGCAGCCGGTGCTCCACAAATATCACGGGATTGTCGTCGCGAATGGCCGCGATCATGCAACCTTTTGCATCGTGTGCATTGGATGGGGCAACCACCTTCAGGCCAGGGATATGCATGAATAACGAGTGCAGGCCCTGCGAATGCTGCGCGCCCTGCCCCCAGCTTTTCCCGATCATACAGCGGACCACCATGGGAACACTCACAGTTCCGCCATACATGTAATGCGCCTTCGAGGCCATATTGACCAGCTGGTTCATGCAGAGCATGACAAAGTCCATGCGGATGTGCACGTGAATCGGTCGCAGGCCAGCCATTGCGGCGCCGATAGCCACACCGGTACAGGCGTCCTCTGAAAGGGGCGTATTGAAGACTCGCCGGGGGCCGAATCTTTCCTGCAGGCCGCGAGTGGATCCCTGAATGGCCTTGTGGTCATCCACATCCAGGCCGAACAAGAATACGCGAGGGTCCCGCTCCATTTCCCGGGCGACACCTTCGGAGAGCGCGTCCACATAACGAAGCACGCGTTGCGGCGTCGCATCCAGGACGTCGGAGTGCGCGTGGCTAGGCGTAGACATTCGTATAGAGTTCCTTAAGATCGGGAAATGGACTGGCTTCGGCGAAGTCGATGGCGGCGGCGATTTCGCGTTCGATGGCGCGATCAATTTCCCCTTTCATGGCCGGATCGATTTTCTCGCCAGTGATCCGCACCTGGTCGTTCTCTACCCAGGGGCGCAACTCGTCGCGGGTTCGGTATCCGGCGTCGTAGTCCTCGCCGGGACCCACGTGTTCTTTCCAGCGGTAGGTTTGGCACTCGATAAACACAGGGCCGGAGCCTTGGCGGATGCTCGCATAGGCCTCGGCGGCGCGTTTCCAGAGAGTCAGCACGTTGGAATCGGTGACCTGGTGGGTGGGGATGCCAAAAGTTTCGACGCGCTCACAGAGACGGGCCGTGGCCCAACGCTTCGAGGTATGGGTATGGATCGCGTATCCGTTATTTTCGCAGACGAACAGCACCGGAAGCTTGTGCAGCGCGGCGAAATTCAGGCTCTCATAAAAAACACCTTCTTCGGTGCCGCCATCGCCGAAGAAAGCCGCGACCACCCGGTGTTTGCCTTCACGCTGGAGGGCGAGGGCGTATCCCACGGCGATCGGTATCGTGGTGCCGACTACAGCCGATGTTCCGAGGATGTACTGATCCATGCCAATTAAGTGCATGGACCCGCCTTTGCCGCGCGAGCAGCCGGTGTCCTTGCCATAGAGCTCGGCGAACAGGGCCGGCAGGTCGCCGCCCTTGGCAATATAGGCAGCGTGGCTGCGGTAGGTACCCGAAACCACGTCATCCGCATGCAGCGGGTCACAAATCCCAACCGCGACCGACTCCTGCCCAATGGACAAATGCACCGGACTCTTAATCTTGTCGGAAGGATAAATCCGGGCAATTTCTTCCTCAGCGCGGCGGATTAACTGCAACTTTCGGTAGATCCGGGCTAGGTTCGGCTCTGCAATGTTTAACATGGTGACGGGAGCGCTAGCCAACGGTTCGGCGAGGCTACTTCCGAAGACGGACAAAACGTTATTATACATGCTTCGTTTGGCCGAGAAAGAGGATTGAAGATTTCGGCTCTCAGCAGCGCTCCGGATCAAGCAGCTTCGTTTGAAAACGTAGACTCTTGCAGGTCAGGGTGCGGGCGGTCATTGCTATACTGCGGACGATCATGCCTGCCGAGATTCACTCTTCGACGTTCAAACTGGCGGACGCCATTCTCTTTGATCGGGTTCCGCAACCGTGGGAGCTGCCCGAGCACGCTTTCGAAGGTTCCCCTATTCCCTCCATGATTTGCGCCCAGGAGCGCCGCTACCTGCACTATCTGACACGTTACCGCTACAGCGGTGCAGGTGCAGTGGTTGATCTGGGGCCACTATTCGGAAGTTCCACGGATGCGCTCTTGTCTGGTATGTCGAGCGGTTGTGTTCATAGCTATGATCTCTGGGAGTTTTTCCCCGATTGGGAGCGGCTATTGGGGAAATCGCTGCCCATGGGTTCCGACATTTATCCGCTCTTCAAAGAATACCTCGCCCGGTTCGGCGACCGTGTGGTGCCGCACAAGGGGGACCTGTTGCGGTACGGGTGGAGCGGGGCTTCGATTGAAATCCTCTTCATCGACGCCGCCAAGAGCCCGGAACTGATGTTGCACATAGCAAATAGCTTTTTTCCCAGTCTCATACCTGGAGCATTCGTCATTCAGCAGGATTGGGTCAGTTCTGGTACTCCGTGGATCCAGATTGCCATGGGACTACTTGCAGATTTCTTTGAGATTATGGATAGTCCTGAGGGTGGGACTGTCTGCTTTCGGGTAAAGCGGCAAATCCCGCCAGGGGCCCTTGCACCTGGGTACTTCACGGACCCGCGCGCCGGCCTGTGCCTGGATCAAGCCGCGGATTTTCTGTCGGCGAGGTATGGTCTTTGCGTGCGGTTAGGCGAAGCGCATTACTGGGCTGTTCGTGGAGACCGGCAACGCGCCCTGGTGATCTGGAAGCTGGTTCAGAGGCACAGAGATTACGTGCCCGAATTCCATGAATTCGATGTTGTGCGGGTTGGGGAGCTTCTGGGCCTCAAGCCACTCTAGCTTCAGGATTCGCGCGCTAGTCTGGCACGAATGCGCTGTGTCAACCTGCCCGCTGCCCGGTCTTTTCACAAATCGCAAGGATGCCAACCGCCGAGAAATTTCGGCGGCCTGGATGCAATGTTTCCAACCGCCTCTGTGTCTCTGGATCCGGATCCACATCCGGTATGTAATTCTTGAGATCGACAGACTCGAAGCGGGAGCCTGCCAGGTAGGCTTCGAAGTCCTCGTAGAACAACCGGCTCAGAAGCTCGGAATGATAAACTCGGTAAACAATCTCGTCGGCTGTCTCTGGATCCGTGTGGTCCAGGAGGTAGCGATACATCTCGTGCGGCCGCATCAGCAGGTGGCCCCACTTGGGGATCGGTGATGATTCAATGTAGTAAGTTCTGCCAGCTTTGTCGGTTACGCCCCAAAGATGATGCCCTATGTGCGAGGACCAGATGGGCGAATACATCGACAGCATCTTGCCGCCTGGCTTCAGGGCATCGTAGGTTCGCTCCAGCATAGTCGCAAAGCGGTGAATGTGCTCGAAGGCATCCATGGATACAACCGCGTCGAACCGTCCAAAGAAGGAGGGCGGAAGGTGCTCGATGCCGCCATCCAGAATTACGTGCTGATCCAGGATGGAGTAGTCGATATCCTCCGAGATCGGGATAACTCCCGTATGTTTGTATTGCTTTGGCCAATACTGGCGGTTCTCGGGGTAGACGCGGTCTACGGAAATCCATTGGCGCACGCGCATGACCTCGAACAGAAGATCCTTGGGGATATTGCTGCCGCCCACTTCCAGAATCCGCTTTCCTTCCAAACTGCACCGCTGATTCATCTCCATCAGGAAATCGGGCTGTCCAGCAAGATTGTACTCGCGCTTGTAGTGCTGCAGTTCGTCAGGTGTGAGCATAAGGTTATTGATAGAAAATCGTTTACCATCATGACGAATCGCGAATTGCAACTCAACTCCATGACTAAACGGCCGCATTTCTCCCAGAGCGCGTACAGCCTCGACGAGTGCCGATCCTGCAGCGTGTTAAGCTGATATGCAATCCCGAAACGGGCCGCGCGTTTTGTGCCGAGCCTGGGGGAGGGAGTAACAAATGCACTTCTCGATGCGAGAATTGCGCGACCTGTATGCCAATCTGGCAGCCGACAAAGACATCCGGGACTTCTATAACCGTTTTCCTCGAAACACTTGGTGGGCCCGGGAGAACCGCGACTGTAGCGCCGAACTGATTCAGCGGTCCGGAACCACCGAAGAACTTGTTCGAGAAATGCAGCGGACGCATTTGTTCAGCGTTAACAGCGAGCATGAAAACCGCAAGCTGGCGGTGGACTGGATGATCGCCAGCTACCGCGAACAAGGCTTGGACATCCGCGCGCTACCTAAGGAAGTCGAAGAATCACCAATCTCGTATGACGGCAACTGCGTGAGCCATGGGGGCCGCCGTTTGTCGGTCGATTTTTTCCGGTCCCTCGCCGCGACCTGGAAGATTCAGCGTCTCATTCAGAAAAAAAGCGAACCTTTAGGGGTCGTCGAGCTAGGGGCAGGGCTGGGCCATCTGGCACGCATCCTCCGGATCATGAAAGTGGCTCGTTCGCAGGTGATTCTGGACCTGCCAGAAACGCTGATCTTCTCATACGGGTTCTTGACTTTAAATTTCCCCGGCGCCAAGGCTTTGTTTATCACCAGCGAAGGGCAGGCGAAGTCGGCGCCCATTAATGATTATGATTTTGTGTTTGTGCCTACGTGCTTCGCACACTCGGTTAACCTAGCGGGCGCCGAGTTGTTCGTGAATACCGCCTCGTTGGGCGAGATGCAGAACGAATCGATCCGCTATTGGATGCGCTTCGTTCAGGAAGATTTGCCCGTCAAGCACATCTTCGTGCAGAACCGCTTCTTGAACGTCATCGATCCCGAGCAATACGCTTGGCGGTGGAACGAGAACGAGTCTTCCGTACGATTCGACCGCACATGGACAATTCTCGGCTGGGACCTGGAACCGACCTGGTTCCGGTGCCCTTATGTGGTCTCCATTTCGTCACGGCAACTCGAAATCGCGGCCACGCGCGAAGAGCCGTCAAGCGCGGAGGCGGCGGAACGCAGGAGCCGGGCGCTCATCGCGGAAGTTAAGGGGCAGGATTGGTTGCAACGATCCGCCGAGCCGCCCTATATGAACATGCGTCAGAACCCGTTTGTGACGGATGTGACGATGACCGGTACTCCGTTCAAACTGTGGGAGGCCATCCGTTTGAACGCGACGGATGAAGCGGTCTATTTGATGTTGAGATACCTCGAGACGTTTGGGCGCGACCCCAAAACGGTGTTCGAGGAGGTGCGTTATTATGAGGACCTTCTGCTGGCGCTGGTCAGTGAACAGTCGACGCCCGATATACTCTCGTACGCCGAAGAACTGCGCATTCGCCGCTCCGCCGAACCCGAGCGCCGGGTAGATGTCGAACTGGTCGCTGCAACGCGGGATTACAACGTGGTTGCAGTCGAGTTGGCCCGATCCGACTGGAAGGGCGGCCGGAAGAGAATCTACCTAGCGTTGTCGAAGGCCATGGGGCCGGTCGACCCGCTGGGCGAAAAAATTGGCGCACGCGATATACCCCCGATGGTCCTACGGGCAGATAGCGTCGAGGGAGCAATCGCACGCGCTCGCGCGATGGAACGGCCCGAAGTTGAACTGGTTGACAGCTTCGGGTCTTATAATATAGTGCGCAGTTCGCGCGGATATATCGCGGTGGCGCAATCGCTCGGACAGACGGCGCTCTTCAGTGAATGGATCGGCGAGCGCGACCTCGCCCCAGTGGTGTTCACGGCGCCTAGTTACGAAGCACTTTGCGAAAAGATCGCTGGAAGAGCGGAGCAGGCGGCTGCGGAGCGGATGGACGTGCTGGAAGCACAATTTCAGACTCGGGCATCCCAAGCTGATTTGGCTGCGGTCACGCAATCGGCAGGGGGCCGGTTGGACGTGCTGGAAGCACAATTTCAGACTCGCGCATCCCAAGCTGATTTGGCTGCGGTCACGCAATCGGCAGGGGGCCGGTTGGACGTGTTGGAAGCACAATTTCAGACTCACGCATCCCAAGCTGATTTGGCTGCGGCCATTCACGCGATCGGGGGCCGGCTGGACGCGCTGCAATCGCAACTTCGAGCGCAAGCGGTTGCTGAGTCGGACGCCGCCGCGGTGCAACAATCTCACGTAAATCAGTTTCGCAGCATAGTGCAGGACCTTCGGTCGGACCTGGACGCCATCTCACGCCAGCAGCAACTCATTGCGCGACAAGTCTCGCTATTACAGGATGGTCCGGGTGATCCGCGGAAACCCTTCGTGGCAGGAGAGCACCGCGGCTTCTCGCTGATTCACTACCAGGGCCGCGTCTATGGTCTGCGTAAAGGCGTCGAACCTAGCGAGGCTCAGATGACGGAGTTACTGGCTCTGAATGGTTCCAGTGACGTCATCGCCGGTTACTCGCTGGATGGCGCACGAGCTCGCATCGATGTTTTGGAAGATGCCCGCGAGTTGTACGCCGAGCAGGCAGCTCTTCACCAGGAACTCGTGGCCGTTGAGTTCCGCCTGACGGAAGCCTTGCGGCAGGTGGATGCGACTTTGCAAGCCAACGCACAGGCTTTGCAGCGGCTCTCACAAATGTGGCCGAACCGGCTCTTCGGCAGATTCTCAAGATAGGCCCATGCCGGAGTTCACTTTTTCCTTCATTGTCCCCACTCGGAGCCGCCCGGAGGCGCTGACGCGGTTGTGCGACAGCATTCGCGCGCATACCAGCCATATCGATCAACTCGAGATCGTTTTTGTTATGGACAGCGATGACCAACCGTCGCTCCAATTCGAATACGCCGGATTGAACATCCGAAAAGTGGAAGTAGCCCCGGGCATGTCCATGAGCGAACTGAACACGGCCGGTTACCGTGTTTCCAGCGGCCGATATCTCATGCTGTTGAACGATGACGTGGTCCTTCGCACTCCAGCGTGGGATGACCGAGTGCTCGAAATTTTCCGCGGCTACCCGGATGGCATGGTTTTAGTGCATGTGAACGAGAACCTTTTCCGGGAGAAACTCTGCACATTTCCTTTCTTGACGCGTGCCTTCTGCGATTTGGCTGGTGGGATCTGCCCGAGCGGCTATTTGCGCTATCGAATTGACGATCACATCCACAATGTTTTCGACCTTCTCACCCTGCTCGGCCGGCGCCGCCGCATCTTTATGTCCGATGTCGTTTTCGAGCACCATAACTTCGTGGCGACAGATCAAGGTCACGAATACGTTCCCAACCCCGACGTTCATGCCATCGATACGCGCCTTTTCAATGCGCTGTTGCCGGAACGTAAACGTTTGGCTTTGGCGGCCATGGAAACCATTCAGGGTTACCTTCGCTCGGAAAGGCGCCAAGTATGGGAGGGGCGGCTTACGCCGGTAAACGATTCGGTGGCCATCCGTGATCCTCGCCATGCCCGCTTTCATCCGCTCGGTGAAGGCCAGCGCCCCCGTGTGACGGTAGCGGTCGTCTCGGCCAATCTGCGTTCCGATCACGCGCGGAAATGTATCGAACTAGTGAAGGCACACAGCCAGAACTACGACCTCGTCATTGTCGACAACAATCGCTGCGCCGAGTTCAATCATCCGCGGGAGATCAACCGATTGCTGGAATTCTGCAACACGGAATACCTGGTGCTGATGGACGACGACGTGTTCGTCCAGCCGGGCTGGCTGGAAGGCATGCTGCGGGCCATGGTGCCGGAAGTGGGCGTCGTTACTCCCGTTCACTATGACTGCAATGGCAAGTTCTCCTATGCCGGCGTAATCATGCAGCCGGACGATTCCGGGCATCACACGCATGTGATGAGCATCGGTGACCACCCGCAGCACATTCAAAC
>Ga0209517_10007426_pt1 | contig 13130 bp, 6 predicted proteins | sample PeaSoiMetSII2010_FD_187695 | JGI IMG/M metagenome (GOLD analysis project Ga0209517, IMG submission 187695) | Peat soil microbial communities from Weissenstadt, Germany - SII-2010 (SPAdes) (version 2) | ecosystem: Environmental > Terrestrial > Soil > Wetlands > Peat | place: Germany: Weissenstadt...
GGTATAGATCACGGCTCGCAAGCCGCCCGATGCGGCATACAGCCCCGCGGCGCCCGCCAATGCGGCGACGATCAGCCATAACGGTTGAGCTGGAAACAGCAGCTTGCACACCAGCGATCCGCTGTAAAGAATCCCGGCCGAATCCACGAAGACGTTGAGGAACAGGGTGAGTAGAGCAAATAGTAAGCGGAGTCGCACATCGTAGCGCCGCTCGAGGAACTCCGGCATCGTGTAGGTGCCGCTGCGTATCACGAACGGCAGCAGGAACAGGCAGAAGAATACGAGAATGACGGTGGCCGTCCACTCATAGTCGTACACCGAAATCCCCATCGCATAGGCACCACCCGCGAGTCCCACCAGTGCGGTCGACGACATGTTGGACGCGAGCAGGGCCAGGCCGATCACTGGCCACTGAGTGGCCCGCGACGCCAGAAAGAAGTCGACGGGGGCAAAATGGCGGCGCGACATCAACAGGCCAAGGACGACCAAGCCGCCTACATATACGGCGATAACCGCCCAATCCAGCGCGCTCAGAAGAAGCGGTGCTGAGCTAGTCGGCATGGCACTGGATTCGGGGCATCGACATCAGGCTCCGCAAGCGCCGGAGTGACAGCGCTGACATTTGCAGGCGAAGTCGGTTACTATGCGTCTGATCAGCAAGGCTGTGGAAACACATAGGCGAATCCGGATTGCCATAAAAATTATGAATTACAGGTAGTTAGAAGACGCCATGAGAATCAAATTCATCATTATGTTAACTGCTGCGCTCGCCGGCATGCAGTGCGTGGCCGCCTTCGGTGATAGCCAGTCATTCCCCGCTCAAAGTGTACCTGTGAACCGGGGGCAGAGCACTGCGCACGATTCTGCGGGTTCGGCCGAAACGGACCGGTTCGTCGACCATCTGTTGGCCCAATTGAGCCTCGAAGAGAAAGTGGGGCAGATGATCCAAGCGGATATCGCGTCCATTTCGCCGGCGGAGTTGCGCCGCTATAAATTGGGCTCCATCCTCGCGGGCGGCAACGCGGCTCCCGGCAACGATGTTCATAGCTCGCCGCAGGCATGGTTGGACTTAACCGACGAATTCTACGAGGCATCGTTGGCCGATGCCGGTGGTTCCCACCCGCCTATTCCTATCTTGTTCGGCATCGACGCGGTTCACGGCGACGCGAAAGTGCGCGGCGCCACCATTTTTCCGCACAACGTCGGTTTGGGGGCCGCGCACGACCCTGAGTTGATTCGCCGCATCGGTCAAGCAACCGCCGCGGAAGTTGCCTCGACAGGGGTCGACTGGACGTTCGCGCCCACCGTTGCAGTGGTTCGCGACGTGCGGTGGGGCCGTTCGTATGAGAGCTACTCTGAGTCCCCGGAACTCGTCGCGGCGTATGCACCTGCGATGGTGACGGGACTCCAAGGGCAACTCGGTACACCGCAATTCATGGCGCCGGGCCGCACGTTGTCGTCGGTCAAACATTTCGTTGGCGACGGTGGGACGCTCGCGGGACGCGATCAGGGCGACACCGTGACATCGGAAACGCAACTCATGCGCGTGCATGCGGCGGGATATCCCGCTGCCATCAAGGCGGGCGCTATGATCGTGATGGCGTCCTACAATAGTTGGAACGGGGTCAAGATGCACGGCAATCACCACTTGCTTACCGACATCTTGAAAGGACGCATGGGCTTCAACGGCTTCGTGGTGGGCGATTGGGATGCGCAGGAGCAGCTCCCGGGATGCACCAAATCCAACTGTCCCGCCGCGATTCTCGCCGGTATAGACATGCTGATGGCGCCGGATGGCTGGAAAGAACTCTATGACAACACCTTCGCCCAGGTTAGGTCGGGCGAGATCCCGCCGGCGCGCATAGACGACGCGGTACGCCGGATCCTGCGTGTGAAAGTCATGGCGGGACTGTTCGACCGAACCGCGCCCAAACGGCGCAGCGACGCCGGGCATTTAGAGGAATTGGGGAGCGGCGCGCACCGCGCTATCGCGCGCGAAGCGGTGCGCAAATCGCTGGTGCTGCTCAAGAACTCGCACGAGACCTTGCCGTTGAATCCACATGCACAGGTTCTCGTGGCGGGCGCCGCCGCCGACGACATCGGTATTCAGAGCGGGGGCTGGACCGTCGACTGGCAGGGCAATCATAATTCCAACGCAGATTTTCCCGGCGCAACGTCGATTTACGCGGGCATCAACGCCGCGGTGACTCGGTCGGGCGGGTCCGCCCTGTTGAGCCGCGACGGCGGATTTGTCCGCAAGCCCGATGTTGCCATCGTCGTTTTCGGCGAAAAGCCCTATGCAGAGTTTGAAGGTGACCGGGAGACGTTGGAGTTTTCACCAGAAGACAAAGCGGATTTGATGATGCTGCGGCGATTCCGCGATTTGGGCATTCCGACAGTGAGTATTTTCATATCGGGGCGCCCGTTGTGGGCCAACCCTGAGATCAATGCCTCGGACGCGTTCGTCGCTGCGTGGTTGCCGGGTAGTGAGGGGGAAGGGATTGCCGATGTTCTATTCAAGGGACCGGATGGAACGGCGCCATTCGATTTTACGGGACGGCTGGCTTTTTCGTGGCCCGAGACCGCCATGCCCGTCACGTTCGATGCCAAGGGGCGCGTGAGCGGCGCCTTGTATGCGAATGGTTTCGGGCTGGACTACCGCAGTCATCCGGCAGCGGGCAAACTGCCCGAAGATCCGCGCATCGCGCCGCGTTTTCATGCGCCGCCCGGCAGCCTGTTCTTTGCGGGACACCCGACGGCCCCCTGGTCGATGTTCGTCGCCGATGGCGACGCACAGGTCCACATCACCACCACTCAAACCAGCCCGCGTGGCGTGGTTCGCGCGACGCTCACCCCCGGCGGGGCCGTGGTCTATTGGAATGGCACGCAAGACGGTATGCTGCGAATCATTGGGCGCGAGGCGGACCTCCGGCCCGGCTCGAGCACGGAAGACACCATCGATGTACGCTATCGCGTCGACCACGCGCCCGACGGCCGGGTTGCCTTGGGGATGAGGTGTACGGATCCGCATTGCGCTACGACCGGCGGCGCGATGTTCGACGTGACGCGGAGTTTCCAGACAGCGAAGGTCGGCGCGTGGAATCACTTGGTCATTGCAATGTCGTGCTTGAGGACTGCGGGGGCGGAGCTGGGCAGTATTGACGTACCGTTCTCCGTCGAAACGTCGGGCAAATTCGGGCTGACCATTGCGGACGTCCGTTTGACGCCGAATGCGCAGCCGGCGCACGCGTCGTGTCCGCCGTTGGCGGACTCGATGAAATAATGGATTCAAGGCGAGGTCTTCACGGTTACGCATGGCACTCATACCCACCTCGGTGACGATCCAGGAAGTCGCCGATCTTGCGCGCGTTTCCCCCAAGACCGTTTCGCGAGTCATCAACGACGAGCCGCGCGTGCGATCCGATACGCGCAAGCGGATCCTCGAGGCCATCGAACAGCTCAATTATCGACCCAATCTCAATGCGCGTGGGTTGGCGAGCAATCGATCGTTTCTCATCGGACTGTTCTGCGATAAGCCGGGTGATTACCTGAGCGAATTCCAAGCGGGTGCCGTCGAGCGCTGCCGCGAGTCCAGCTTGCATTTGATGGTCGAACCGTTGGACGTGCAGGGACCCACCATCGACAAGCAACTCGATACATTGCTTGGGCAACTTCGGCTGGAGGGCGTGATCCTGCTGCCGCCGCTGAGCGACCATCCGACCGTGCTCTCCAAGCTTCACGATGCCGCCATTCCCGTCGTGCGCATTGCGCCGAAGAAAAACTTGAGCGCGGGGCCCTCCATCGGCATCGATGACTATACCGCCGCGCGGCAGTTGACCGCGCATCTGCTGAATCTTGGACACCGGCGCATCGGCTTCATGTTGGGTTCACCGGAGCATGGCGCTACCGAGCAACGCTATCTAGGGTTCATCGACGAGATGCGTGCTCATCAAGCTTCAGTGGACACCGATTTGGTGCAAACCGGCAACTTCATATTTTCCGATGGCTTGGTGTGCGCCGAGCGCATGTTGCGGTCGCCTGCGCCGCCCACCGCCATTTTTGCGAGTAACGATGATATGGCAGCGGCAGCCATCTCGATGGCTCGAAAGTTCGGATTGAGTCTTCCGGGACAATTGTCCGTCACGGGCTTCGATGATGCGCCGGTCGCGACTATGATCTGGCCTGAACTGACCACGGTGCGCCAGCCCGTGGCGGCCATGGCCCGGATCGCAGCGGATCTCATCATCCGGCATGAGCCGCGTCGTCATGGCTGGCCGGAGCGCGTCCCGCGTCATCTCCTGGACCATGAACTCATCATTCGCAATTCGACGGCCCGGCCGGGTCGCGGATGATCCGGCTGCGCGCAATCGTGGGTGCCCCAGGGCGCGCGCAGTTCACTAATGACATCGCTGACAGCGTGGATCGCCTGAAGTCTGCGCGCCGAAGCGCTCCACGCCCAGCCGAACCTGGCTCTGCGGGGCCGCAGCGCTTGAAGGAGCGGCATTTTGCTGCGCTAGGAACCGTTCGCCCGGCGAAGGACCGATGATCCGGATCTGTCAGCGCTGACATGTGGCATCTATTAATTAAACACAAAGAAAATATTTATTCGTTGACTACGGCTGCGGGCGGGGGTAGCCTCCGGCTTGCATCGACTCAGGTCCGTGACCGGTTGATGGGGGGTAGAGAGCGCAGAATAGTGCTTGGCAGAAGCATCAACGCATGCCGCCGGACACTTTGCCACATCGCGCCGCATTCGAATAAATGTAACTATTGGGGGACCTCATACCATGTCGCATCGCCGGGAAAAGCGCGCTCGCCAAGCCGTTCGTTTAGCATTAATGACAGCGGTGTCATTCGACGCATCGCTGATGAGTCATCTGGCTATCGCTGCCGACCAGACTCAATCGACTTCGCAGACTACTGCGCAGGACAGCGAATTGACGGAAATCACCGTCACCGGCTACCGCCAATCGCTGCAGACCGCCTTGGACACCAAGCGCGACTCCAATCTGCCGATCGAGTCGGTAGCCCCTGAAGATATCGGCAAGATGCCCGACAACAACGTCGCGGAATCATTGCAGCGTCTGCCCGGCGTGCAGATCGATCGCTCCGGCGCGAACGGGCAGGGCAATTCAGTACTCATCGACGGGTTGAGGCAAAACCTCACGACCCTGAACGGCGATGTGTTTCTGACGGGAAAGGAGTTCTACGTGTCGGGCGAAGCCTCCGGCGGCGGCGCCGGCAGCAACGCGCAGTACGGCTCGCTGGAAACCATCCCGAGCCAATTGGTCAGCGGCATCGACGTCATCAAGAATCCCAATGCGGCGCTCACCGAAGGCGGCCTCGGCGGCACGATCAACTTGAAGACCGCCGATCCGCTGCTCGCGCCCGACGGCTTGTCGCTCGGCGGCCTGTTCCGCGAATCGGACGCGCAACGGCAAAACGACAAGACGCCGGATGCCACACTGGTCGGGTCCTACAAGGTCAATGAGCGACTGGCATTCAATGCGAGCCTCACGTACAGCGACTTGAAGACTCATACCGAAGAATACGAGGATTACAATCGCAACGGTTGGTCGATCACGAATTCGGCGACGAAACCCTACGCAGGTTCGCTGACGGCCGCCGACGTAGGCACGATTCCCCAGAACTACGTCCTTCCTCAGCTCGGATATTTCAGCGATATCGAAGACGAAGCCAAGGAGAAGGGTGCGTCTTTCGACGTTGGTTTGAAGGTGACCGATTCGATCACCACCAATTTGCTGTGGTTCTATTCGCGGGAAGACGAAACCACGATCAATTATTCGGACAAGGCCTGGTTCAACGGTCAGAACACGGCGCCGGTGCCCGGCCTCGACCCGACGCAGCCGTACTCGATCGACGGCAACGGCGTTGTGCAAAATGCGACTTTCAATGCGCTCGGCGCCGAAACCGCCACGCTCTTTCAGGAAAATATTGCTCAGGCCAATAACTTTCAATGGGTCACGAAGTTCGACGACGGCGGCCCGCTGCGCGGCGTTTTCGATGCATCGTTTGCGCATGCGACCTCGAACCTGCAGGCGGCGCAGGCCGACGTGGAGCATGGCCTGTACGACACGGGTGAGGGCGTGGCGACCTCGCCCACGGCGCCGGGCTGCAACAACGGTCAGCTTTGCGCCACGTCGACTACTGGCAATCACGGCTATGAATTCAACTACGCCAACGGCGGCACGTCCGGCCTTCCCTCCGCGAGTTACACGGGCGCGAACGCCAACGTCCTGAGCAATCCGGCCTACACCACCTTCAAATCAAATTGGGCGTGGGCAAACTACACCGACCAGAAGGATTTTGCGGTCAAAGGCGAAGTGAAGTGGGATCCGGCTTTCATCACCGACGTCAAGACCACGATTACCGCGGGCTTGCGATATGCGGGCCGTGACGTCGACCAGACCTTCGGTCGTTACTTGATCAACGGCACGCTCGCCGACGGCCAGGTGGCCGGCACCAATACCGGTACCCCCGCCGCGGGCTTCGGACCGTGGCTGTACTACCAGGATCCGGGGTACGGCACCCCGAGCATTCCATATTCCACGGCGGTCTCGGCGCCCAACTTGGCGCTCAACGTGAATAATTTCGCGGTCGGCAACATGATCGTGAAGAATCCCACGACCAGTGGGCTGAACCACCCGTCGACTTATCTGAATCAAGTGTGGGCCGGCGCCGGGGTGCCGAACAACACCGAGCAATTCTTCAAGGATGACTTGAGTTCGTTCGACGTGACCGAGCGCACCACGGCGCCTTATCTCATGCTCGACATGGGCAGCCCGAGCAGCCGCTTTCACATGAACTTCGGCGTGCGGTTGGTGAACACCGACCTGACGATCGATGGCGGTGCGGCCAACCCGCATCCGACCTACTACGGCACGGCCTCCTGGAACGGTGTCCAGTCGAACGTGATACCGGTCACGACCAAGCGCAACTACACCGACGTGCTGCCCTCGTTCAACTTCGTGCTCGATGTGACGGAGAGCCAGAAGGTGAGATTCGGCGCCGCGCGGGTGGTCGCGCCGCAGGATCTCTACTCGCTCGGGCTAGGCCCCTCGTACAACTTTACGCGCGGCGCGAGCAACCCCGTGACCGGCGCAGCGCAGTTCAAGTTCGATGGCGGCGCGGAAGGCAACCCCAACCTCGACCCGTATCGCGCGTCGCAGTTCTTGCTGTCTTATGAGAACTATTTCGCACCGGGCGGACTCGCGAGTATTGCCGGCTTCTACAAGCAGGTGGACAACTTCGTCGAAATCGAGAACATCCCTACGTTCGAGAACGACGACTTCGGCGGCCACACGGCCAACGTGACGGAGCCCGTGAATGCGGGCAACGGCCGGATTTACGGCATCGAACTCGGCGGGCAGTATGCGTTCGGCGACGCGGTCCAGTGGCTGCGAGGTTTTGGTGCTGCCGCCAATTACACCTACTCGCAATCGCAGTCGACGCAGGTGACCAGTTTCGGGAACAGGGGACCCATACCGGGCGTGTCCCGGGACGCGGTCACCGGAACGCTGTACTACGAGAACCGTGGCTTTTCCATCCGCGGCTCGTATTCCTATCGCGACAAGGCCGTCAACGACTCAGAGACGGGCTCGACGTTCCCGTTTGGCGGAAAGGTGTACCAAATCTTTGCTGCTCCCTACGGGCAGCTCGATGCACAGGCGAGTTACGACTTCAACAAGCATGTCGGTATCATCTTCTCGGTGCAGAACCTCACCGATGCGTCCCAACATACGTATCTGCAATGGCCGAACGAGCCGTTCACCTATGATAATTGGGGCCGCCGCTTCTTCCTCGGCGTGAAGGGCAAGCTCTAGGTCTGTGCCACCACGCCGACGCCGTCGGTGTGGTGGTAGATTGCAGGTGCCGACCGTCGCGCGAGGGGCTGGCGGCCGGTCGGGAGGCGGGGCTGGTGCGATCTCGTTTCGAGGTTCGGAGCAATGTCGAATAGCTTGCAGATCAGACGCATCGCGATCGTCGGCGGCGGCACTGCCGGTTGGATGGCCGCGAGCATCCTGGCGCGGGCGCTGCCGGGCACCGGCACCGTCATCACGGTGATCGAGTCGCCGGACATCGGAACGGTGGGGGTCGGCGAAGCGACCATTCCGCCCATCATGGACCTACTGCGCTTTCTCAATGTCAATGAAGGCGATTTCGTTCGCCATACCCAGTCGACCTATAAGCTCGGCATCAAGTTCACCGATTGGCTGCGCATCGGTGAGTCCTATTGGCATCCCTTCGGTACGTTCGGCAGCATGATCAATCTGCGGCCGTTCTTTCATGCTTGGCACAAGGCGCGGGCGGACGGTCGCGCGCTCCGGTTCAACGATTTCAGCTTGTGCGCCACCCTGGGGGATGCGCGCAAGTTCCGGTTTCCGGACCCTGCGAGCCAGGATCCTGCCGCAGGGTTGCGCTACGCTCTGCACTTCGATGCCACGCTGGTGGCAAAGTACCTGCGTAGCTATGCCGAACGATTGGGCGTCACGCGCATCGAGCGCAAGGTGGTGGGCGCCACGCGGCGAGCCGGCGGATTTCTCGATGAGCTGCAATTTTCCGACAGCTCCACGCTACAGGCGGACTTATACATCGACTGCAGCGGCTTTCGCGGGGTCTTGATCGAGGAGATCATGGGCACCGGCTATCTCGACTGGAGCGCCATGCTGCCGTGTGATCGGGCGGTGGCGTTCCCGACGGCATCGACGGCGGCGCGTCCGCCCTATACGAATTCCTTGGCACGCAGCGCGGGCTGGCAATGGCGCATTCCGCTGCAGCACCGTGTCGGCAATGGCTACGTTTACTGCAGCGCCCACTGCAGCGACGAAGAGGCTCACGAGGATCTCATGAACACTGTGGGCGAGAGGCCGCTCTCAGATCCGCGCTTTCTGCGCTTCGTGACGGGCCGGCGTAAACTCTTGTGGAATCGAAACTGCGTCGCACTGGGGCTTGCCTCCGGGTTTCTGGAGCCGCTCGAATCCACCAGCATTCATATGGTGATGAGTGGTGTGTACAAACTGCTCGAACATTTTCCCAACCGGAGCTTCGATCAGGCCAACATCGATTCGTACAACTCGGAGCTGATCGCCGAATCCGAACGGATCCGCGATTTCATCGTTCTGCACTACTGTCTCACGCAACGCGAGGACGCGCCGCTGTGGGCGTACTGCCGCTCGATGATACTGCCGGACAGCCTAATGCAGCGCATCGAACTGTATCGGCGCACCGGACGAATTCGAGTCAAGGCCGGCGAATTGTTTACGGACCTTAGTTGGTTCTACATTTTCGAGGGCTTGGGCGTGCGGCCGGATCGTTACGATCCGCTCATGGATGTGGTCACGGCGGGCCAGCTCGGCGAGATCATGGCCTCCATGGCCGCTGCCACGGCGGCGGCGGCCAAAGCGGCTCCGTCGCATGACAGCTACTTTGCGGCCAACACTACGACCGGTAGCCGCGCCGCTACCGCTCCATGACCGATCCCAAACCGCTGTTCGGCGGCGTCGAGCTGGGCGGGACGAAATGCATCTGTTTCGTCGGTACCGCTCACGACGACATTCGAGCGCAAGTGTCCGTTCCAACGGGAAGTGAACCCGAGACGACGCTCCATCGTCTGGTCGAGCAGTTGAGCGCGTCGCAGGCGGTCCACGGACGGATTGCCGCGCTTGGCATCGCCTCCTTCGGCCCGGTCGACCTGGCAACGCGGTCCCCTACCTATGGGTTCATCACGTCCACCGCCAAGCCTGGCTGGCAATTCGTCGACGTGGCCGGCCGCCTGGCGCGCGCCTTCGACGTGCCCACGAGGTTCGATACGGACGTGAACGGTGCGGCCCTCGCCGAAGGGCGCTGGGGCGCGGCGCGCGAGCTGGATGATTTCGCTTATGTCACCGTGGGTACGGGGGTTGGCGTGGGGCTGGTCGTGAATGGAGGTCTGGTCCATGGGTTCGGCCACCCAGAGCTTGGCCATGCGCGGGTGGCGCGCCTGGCGGGAGACGACTGGGCGGGTACCTGTGCTCTGCACGGTGATTGCGTTGAAGGTCTGGCGTCGGGCCCCGCGATTGCTGCGCGCGCCGGCATGCCGGCCGACCAGGTGCCTGCCGACAGCCAGGTCTGGCAGCCCGTTGCGCATGCCTTGGCGCAGCTGCTGCACACGCTGGTGTTGGCCACGGCGCCACGGCGAATCATTCTAGGCGGCGGCGTCATGCAGTGCCGTCCCGAACTTCTGACGCGCGTGCGCGTGCTGCTGCTGCAAAGCCTGAACGGCTACCTGGCTCTCGACGCACTCGTGGGGCCTATCGAGCAATACATCGTGGCCCCGGGGCTGGGCTCGCTCGCGGGACCCCTAGGCGCACTTGCTCTGGCGAGCGACGCTTACCTCTTGAATACCCGAGCAGCGACGGGCTGATGGCGTCAAAATCCGGTACCGCTACACGAATCGTCCACCATGCGCAGAAAAAATATCTCGAGCGAAGCGGTTAACGTCGAGCGCGCTCAAGGGCCGCAACTATCGGGCAGCAACCTCCAACGTGCCGGCGATCACAACCAGCGCGTGACCCTACACGCGATTCGCGTAAACGGTCCGGTGACCCGGACGGCGTTGGCGCTGCAGACGGGACTGACTCCGGCGGCCATTGCCAATATCACCAGCCGACTGCTCAAGGATCGCCTGATACTTAAGGCGGGCCGGACGTTGGGGGCACGCGGACAGCCGGCGACCAAGCTGGTGGTCAATCCCGACAGCTGTTTCTCGATTGGCCTCAACGTCGATCGCGACCACATTACCGTCGTGCTGCTCGACTTTGCCGGCCATGTACGTGCGCGCGCGGCGCGCGAGATTCATTTTGCGAAGCCGGCGACCGTGCGCACCTTTTTCCAGCGTGCGGTGGGTCAGATGATGAAGCGAGCGGGGATCGCGCAGAGCAAGGTGATCGGCGTCGGCGTCGCATTTCCGGACGATATTGCCCGGGCGCATTTGCCCGATCAACCCGGCGACTATGCGGCCTGGGCCGAAGTCAAAGTGGATGACCTGCTGCGCGATGTGCTGGGCGTCCCTGTGTTCGTGGAGAATGACGCCGCAGCGGCGGCCATCGGCGAGATGCAGTTCGGTTCTGGTCACCGCTATCGCAGCTTCTTTTACTTGCTGATTACCGCGGCGCTGGGCGGCGGCTTGGTGGTCGACGGTAGCTACTATCGCGGAGCGCATGGACGCAGCGGCGAGATCGGTTGGCTCCATGAGCGCGATGCGTCGGGCAAGGACATGCAGCTACAAAATATCGTGTCATTGTCGGCCCTCTACAGCCGCTTGGCCGAGGGCGGCTACCGCATCGCTTCGCCGCACCGCCTGACGCGCCTCAATGCCGGCGCCCGTGGGATTGTCGATCGCTGGATCCAGGAATCGACCGATGCGCTGGTCAAATCCCTGGTGGCGATCAACTGCCTTATCAATCCGGACGCCATTTTGATCGGCGGCCGGCTCCCGGCCGTTCTGGTCGATCAGCTTGCCGCAGCGCTCAACGAACGCATGGCTGATTTCGCGTCACAGCTGCCCGCCATCGCACCCGTTGCGCGAGCCATCACCGCCGACGACGCACCGGCCGTAGGCGCCGCCATTCTACCGTTCAATCACAGCTTTCTGCCGACGCGCTTCGCACTTCTCAAGGGCGACTGATTTCAAGGGCGACCGAGTCATCCCGGGCTTCCAATCCGTGGTTGAAGTGGCCTCCTAGGAGTGCGTCCTTGCATTGCGCGATTCCAGCAGGGGTTTCAGCGGCCCTAGGAATTTTTCATAGTGGCGCCAGCGTTCGACCGATGATGCGCTGATGTTTTGCCGCACCTGCCACCTGCTCGCCGTAACTACTGTGCGTGCGGTCCGATGGAAGTCGAGACAGCCGGGATGCCAGGGCAGAGCGATGAAATCCAGCATCGTGCGGCTCCACGCCTCCAGGTCCGCAACCAGTCCCTCGTACGGCACCTCCAGCATGACGCCCTCGGGAAGGACCGTTCGCCAGTGTTGCATGAGGCGCCGATATTCGCGGTAGTAGTGCGCGAGGTCCTCCAGATCGTTGACATAGGTGTTGGCGGCCTCAAAACGCTGGAAATAGATGGACAGACAGGTATCGATCGGGTTGCGCCGCATGTGGATGATTCGGGCATGCGGCAACGCCGCGTGTATCAATCCCAGCAATAGAAAATTGGTGGGCATTTTGTCCACCACCCGCAGAGCATCGCCCGACAAGCGCTGCAACAGGTCCAGGTAACCATCGCCGAGGCCGGCAATCGTGGCCGCGCTCATGGCGATCTCGGGCGCGTTGGCAGCAGATGCGCCGGCGATGGCCGCCGCCGACTCCGCGCCCCAGAATGTCAATTCGCCGGCGCCAAAGACGGCTGGATGCGAGGCCAGGATTTGTTCGGCCAGGGTGGTACCCGAACGCAGCATGCCGACAATGAGTACCGGACGCGTCGATGGATTCGCCGCGCTTCGCTGCAGCCTGACCCACGTTTGGTTGTGGGAACGGATGATCAAATCGATAGTCCGCGTCAGCAGGGATCTGTCGTGAGCGGGCCCACACAGCTTGGCCAACTCGTTCGCACGCCGGTAGTTGAGAAAGGCCTTGTCGAAGTCTTCGAGGTCATCGAAATATTTGCCGATGGCATAGCGTAGGGACAGTTCCTCGTGGGGCGGCAAGCCGTGTCCCGCCAGGCGTTGTGCCTCGGCCAACCAGGCCTCGTCGGCGGGGGTCATCCGGCGCAGGCGCGCGAGGCCGGCCCAGGCTTCGGACGAATCCGGGTCGATCGAAATGACTCCTCGGTAGAGAGCCTCTGCCTCAGCGAACCGGCCGGCGTCCGCTCGCAGTTCTGCCAACACTGCCAGCGTCGCGGCCGACTGCGTATTGATCGCGAGCGCTTTGCGGCAACTGGCTTCGGATTCCAAGGTGCGACGTTGCAGCCTCAGCGCAGTGCCAAGCTCGGTGTATGCGGCGACAAAATCCGGCTTGATCAGCAGCGCTCGTCGGTAGCCCGCCACCGCGTCGTCGAGCCGCCCGATACTTCGCAGAGCGTTGGCCAAGTTCAAGTGCGCCTCGGCAAAATCGGGGTTGATCAGCAGCACTCGG
>Ga0209517_10007428_pt1 | contig 13128 bp, 11 predicted proteins | sample PeaSoiMetSII2010_FD_187695 | JGI IMG/M metagenome (GOLD analysis project Ga0209517, IMG submission 187695) | Peat soil microbial communities from Weissenstadt, Germany - SII-2010 (SPAdes) (version 2) | ecosystem: Environmental > Terrestrial > Soil > Wetlands > Peat | place: Germany...
CGCTCACGTTTATGCGCAGGTAGCCGGCTGCGGTGCCGCCAGTGACGCCCACAACATGGTCATTCCCAGCCCGGATCCGGAGCCCGCCATCGCGGCCATGCGCCAGGCCCTGGCCGACGCGCGCCTGGAGCCAGCCTCCATCGACTACATCAACGCCCACGCCACGAGCACGCCGGTCGGCGACATTGCCGAGGCCCATGTCCTGGAAGCCGTGCTTGGCGAAGCCGTTCATTCGGTCCCGGTTAGTTCGACCAAGAGCATGACGGGGCACTGTCTCACGGCTGCGGCCGCCGTCGAAACATTGGCCTGCCTCATCGCCATGGAGCGCCGAGCCATTCCACCGACAATCAACCTGCACGAGCCCGATCCGGAGTGTAATCTCTGTCACGTCCCGAACACGGCGCGACCAATGCCGGTTCACGTCGCCGTTTCCAATTCCTTCGGCTTCGGCGGCAGCAACACCTGCCTGGTTTTGAAAGCCGTCTAGTGCCCTAGTAGATCAGACCTTTAGAAGGTAGAGAGCCGGCGTACATTGCCGTTCATCGTGAAGGGTTTTTCGTTTAGCCGCGAGCCAGCGGCGAGCGCGTGAACAGAAAGAGACTGCCGCCGTCAGTCCACGCGCTCCACCGGGAGGCATTTTTCGTTTAGCCGCGAGCCAGCGGCGAGCGCGTGAACAGAAAGAGACTGCCGCCGTCAGTTCACGCGCTCGCCGCTGGCTCGCGGTTAAACGATTCTGTCGCTCAGTCCACGTGCCGTAAGAGACATTCCCGAGTTAAACGCGCCTACGAACTCTAAATCATGCCGCCAGTTCCAGCGGATCGGGCCCTTCGCTTAGACGGCATTCAGCAAAGCGAATTCCCGAGGAGTCGTAGTACAAGATCCGATCTTCCTCGCCGGCCCAGACCGCGTAGGTTTTCAGCATCCGGGGCCCCTGCACTTGGAAGAATAAACCGCAGGGTTTACCCGAACGCATGATGAGGGCCTGGTTCAGAGGAGTCTGCTGCGGGTCGAGTCGATCGTGGGCACAGAGGGTTTGGAGAACATGGGAACGCAGTTTGTCGAGCGTCGGTAGTGAGACAAAGCTGGCATTCATAAGCGGGTTAGGATTCTCCGGTTACCAGGTAGTCTGCGAAGCCTGGGGTAGGTTCACCCGTGGTCACCGCCATCCATTTATCGGCCGAAACCGCCTGCAAGTGAAGAATCACTTGGAACGCAAGAACCAGGCGAACGGCGACGCGAGGTAGGTTGACAGATATACTTAAGATGACTAATTAGTCGGGAAGTGACCGGCCAGAAGGCTGGGACTGCCATGCTTTGCCGCGACAGACGACACGAATGCAAATAGCAAGGAATTATGGGATGGTTCAAATGTAGAGCAAGCTGGCAGCTTGCTCCACGAAATCAGCGGCAAGCTAAATAACGGTGCGGGATTCGGCTGTAGGTCAGGTTTCCAACCTGACCGGACAGATTGGAAATCTGTCCTACGAAGCTGCCGAATCAAGCAAGTTGATATAGAACATATTCTCCTTGTGGCCGACCTGACATCCAATCCATCCTCGCGGCCGAATCCCGCATGGGAATTGAGAACACGGACAAATCTGTATGCGCTGCCAGATAAAGACGTTTCTTCCCGAGGTACAGTGAAAGGATCGTTGTGGCCCAACCCATTTCGTTGAGAACGTTAAGTTTGGTCGAAACGACGGCGCGTAAGAAGCCGCGCCGTTCGTGGCGCAGCAAGTTCGGCGACGCCTTCCGCGGCTTGAAACTGGGCGTCCGCGGCCATTCGAGCTTTTCCGTTCACTTTTTCTTCGCGGCCCTGGTGCTGGCCGCGGGGATTGTGCTCCATTGCACGCTGATGGAATGGTGCATCCTCCTGGGTTGCATCGGCATGGTGCTGACAGCAGAACTCTTCAATAGCGCCGTGGAAACGATCTTCCACGGGCTCGACGAAGAGACCAAGCCGCGCGTGTCGGCCTGCCTGGATATCGCCGCGGGCGCCGTCCTGATGGCCAGCATCGTCGCGGCCATCATCGGGTCCATTGTCTTTCTGTCTCACGTCCCTGCCCTGTTCGAATAGGTCGGACACGCTCCGCACGCCTTCATTTGGGAAAGATCGTTTTTAGATACTCCCTGGCCGCGTCGGCGAGGAGATCGCGGTGCATGCGCTCGGCGTCGTCGAAGAAAGAGGAACCGATGCGCGTGTCCAGGAGATGAGTACCCAGAAGATTCATGGCGCGCGTTTCCTCGAAGAGCGACTCCGCATACACGATGCGCCTGCCCTCGCCCTTTTCATCCAGCAGATGGGCAAAGTATTGGACCGCCAGATTTCCCTGGCGTGGTAAGGCGGAGCCCATCACCACGACGTGCAGCTTCTTCCATTCTTCCGCTGGCAGCGTGGCACGCCAGTCACGCACTTGTTTGTCGAGGGCGTCCAATTCTGCATGTGCGGCATCGGCAGCATTGGCAAGCAGCTTACTGCCCAGGTCGCGCGTGAACTTGTGGAGATCGTCGGCACTGACCTGTTTCCTGTCGAGCGCGGAGTCGAGAAAGGTCAAAGCAGCGCGGAGGATCTCTTGCTGGCGTAACAGGACCTCCTGCGAGAGCCCGCGATTTTTCAAGGATGGCTCCGCTTGGACCACCCGTTCCCGGTAGGCCCGCAACCCATCCAGGCATTCCTTGTCTAGCGGAGCATCTTCACGCGCGACCAGCATGACATAAATGGCCAAGGGCACGTGTGAGACCGCTTTCAGCACGTGATAATCGTCGGGGACCACCTTCGCCTCGCGGCGATGCCCGTTGTGGAGCAGCACCAGGTTATCACCCTCGACGAGGATGACTGGGCCGCTGCGATTGAGCAGCCTCTGGCGACAATTAGCGTAAGCCTCGCGAAAAGCCTGGTTCAAGCCAACGAGCGGATCATCTGCGCGTTCGGTCGCGAAATGAGCGCCGCTACCGGCTTCACAGGCAACCTCGCTGGCTCCTGAGCTCAGGAGAACCAGGGGAGAAATGAGAATCACCGCCAGCGTTCTGACTGTCGATCTTGCAGGATAGATGACGCGCATCAATTTCATACCCCCTCCTATTTCCTTCGACTTCGGAGGAATTGATTTCAGCCCACAAGCGGAATCAGCTAAATAGGTTCACCGGCGCCGTAGAACGCAGCAGCGTCGACGCAAGGCAGCGTCGTCAAGAAGTAGAATCCGTGTCTGTCGCGGAGCATTTGCAAGTCGATAATGCGCTTACGGCGCATATGTTCGCCCACGGCTTCTAACGTGGCCTTTTTCGTTTCTCGGAGAAACTCGGAATAGTTCCGCACCAGATCGGCACAGGTTAGCTCGTTGAGGAGTTCTTCGTATTTATCGACGAAAACTTGCCGCTGTACGATCTCCTCTTCACGGATTTCTACGCTGGGCGGTGCCGGCAGCCAGGGATGTACTGCCGTTTTACCTTGGTGACTTTCGCGTTCCGTAACCTCAAGCTGCTTGGGCGGTTTCTTCACGGTATTCATTCCACGCAGTGATCGAAAGATCGCGGGCGTGATTGCGCCAGGTCAAGTAGCTTTCAATGGCGGCTTGCTGTTCTTCATGATCGTGATAATCCGAGGGCTTCATGGCAAAGTTCTTGAGCGCCGTGAACTGGCTCTCAATCCGGTTGAGCCATGAGCCGTTGGTCGGTGTCAAGTAGATTCGGACGTTGTGGCTCTGGGCCCATTCCTGGATCGTTGCCATGATATGTGTGCCGTAGTTGTCCATCACCAGGTGTAGCGTTTGCGTCCTCGGATAACGCGACCGAACCCAGCGCAGAAACGAGAGAAAGACCTTGCCGGTCTTGCGCCTGGTAAAGCGGCCATAGAGGCGATCGGTCTCCAGGTCATAGTAGGCCAGGAAGTGACGGACATCTTTGCTGCGCTCATAGTTGGCAGGGATGCGCTGCACATGTTGGCCTGGTCCTGTGCGGCAATGACCATGGCGCGGCAACAAATGCAGCGGGCCAAACTCGTCGATGCACAGACGCCGGCCGCCGAGGGGCCGCTGCCGGTAGAGGCGGCGAATGGCCCGGTATTTCCGGGCAAACAAGGGATCCGTGGATTCCTTCCAGGTCTTGGTCCGCCGCAGTCGCACCTTGTAACGATGCAAGATTTCGCCCAGCCAGCGAATGCTGATGTTGGCCACGACTTTCTGTTCGATCAGATACTGGCGCAGTTTGGGCAGCGACCATTGCGTCATACCGATGAGCGCGATCGGCGAAGACAGAGCGATTTCCGCGATCTGCTCGCACAAGTCGGCGGTGAACACCCGCGCAGCACGCACTTGAAACCAGGGATACCAGGTGATGCCGTCGATACCGGCGTCGTTGAAGCGATGGATGATCTGCCGCACCCACTGCACAGAACAGCCGGCCATTTCCGCAACGACCCGATTCGGTCGCTGGCCGAGCGCGAGCATGATGATGCGCGCGTTACGACTGTTCACGGTATTTCGCCTCTGCCTTTTCAAACGGCGAAGCTTGATCTTTTCATAGGGGCGCACCGGGCGTACCTTAACAGTGTCTTTCATGGTGACATCTCCAAGGGCGAACTCCAGAAAGTCCCCCTGGAGATGTCCTATTCCGATCAGTGGCGTTCAGCTGCGCCTAAAACTTCACATTCCAATGGCTTGCGACGCGAAAGTTGCCAGCTGAAAGTGGCAGTACAATCTGTCCGTTGTACGGTCGTAGATCACTGCTCCCCCGGCGGTTGGTCTAATGATGCGCGGCTGGCGAGGAATGATGCTTTCAAGGATAGCAGCATAATACCTGATGCCAGCCAGCAGTTCGGATAACACCCCAGCCCTCTGAATCGTGACGATCCCACCATTATTCTGCGTCCAAGGGGGCATCGCCTCCATTAACGGAACATCGGCTGGATTGTATGTGTCATGATTGTTCCAGTGGTTATGAATCAATGGTCGTAATGGATAATTGTGACGGAAGTCGGCCAAGCCAACTGGTAAACCTACCGAGGCTCTTTGTCTGCGAAACTGGACCCGCGAATTATACGGCATCAGTTACACCGTCTATACGTGCCGTTATCTTCTGCCCCGGCTGCCACTATACCATTCTCTGTCGCGTTCCAAAACACCGTGCATCCGCAGGATTTGCGACAGCGCGGATAGACAGCAACCTCGCCAGGTTTGATCCATACGGGCCCTGCGCACCTCCAGCAAGCGTGCGATCGCCGGGGACCAGCGAAGCCGTCTGGCTTGGTTCATCGGCGACTGCGAACTGGACATGAATTGGCCGGCGTACGGCTTGCGACGCAATGCTAGGGCGCTACGGGAGTTTGGGAATGAGGAATAATGACGAACGAGAGAAAAACATATAAAACAATACAGACCTATCAACGGTCTAGTAAGCGTCTTTCAAAATCGCTTCGCAATCGTCGACGGTCACCGGTCGCGGGTTGACGCGCAGGATGCGCTTGATGCCCATGGCCTTTTCTGCCAACTGGCGCAGTTGCGTTTCCTGCACGCCCAGATCGAGCAAGCGCGTGGGGATGCCAATTTGCGACCGAAGTTTCTCCACGGCCCGAATTGCAGCCTCTGCGGCCTCCTCTTCGGACAAATGCATAACGTCTTCACCAAGGAGCCTGGCAATCGTGGCAAATTCGCCGCGCCGCTCCGGTAAATTGAAACGCATGACATAAGGCAGCAGCAGACCATTACCGGCGCCGTGGGAACAATGCGTCGCACCGCCCACCGGATATTCGAGCGCATGCACGAGGGCGACCCCCACGTTGGAGAATGCCAGGCCTCCGAGCGTTGCCCCCAGGGCCATTGCTGCGCGCGCCTCGCGATCGCTGCCTTGCTGCACCGCGCGCGCCAGGTTGGCGCCGATCAGAGAGATCGCCTTCTCCGCGAAGCAGTCGCCAAGCGGGTGCCGGCCCTGGTACGTGCTGCGCTCCCCGGCCGGCAGCGGAAAAATCTCATTGTCGATGGCGGTGTAGGCCTCGATGGCATGCGTCAGGGCGTCAATGCCGCTGTCGGCAGTCAACTTCGGTGGACAGGAGAGCGTCAACTCCGGGTCGACGAGAGCCACGCGCGGACGCAGGTGATTGCTCAGAATGCCGACCTTCAATTTGTTCGCGCTGTCGGTAAGGACCGCCGCAGCCGAGACTTCCGAGCCGGTGCCGGCCGTGGTCGGCACGCAGATCAGCGGCAAAATGGGTCCTGACACCTTATCCTCGCCGACATAATCGCCTGCAGTTCCGCCGTGGGCAAGCACGGTGGCGCTGACCTTCGCCAGGTCCATGTTGCTGCCGCCGCCCAGGCCGAGGAGAAGGTCCGGCCGAAATTGCCTGGCGTTTTCAATGCAGCTCTCCGCCGCACGAAAAGAGGGCTCCGGCTCGCCACCGCTGAAGATCTCCACGGCGATCCGGTTCGCCTGGAGCGGACTGCGAATGTACTCCGCCAGGCCGGTCTTGACCAGGACAGTGTCGGTGACGATGAAGACGCGCTTGGCGCCCAGCCTCAGAGCGATGTCCCCCAGCTGTCCCGCCGCACCAAAACCGAAGAGTAACTGCCCCGCGGAATGAAACGTCCAGGTGGTCCGCATTGCCTTCTCCATCAAGCTCGGGTAGTAGCTCAAGCTGGCAGCTCGAGCCAGCAGGCGCTCAAGCTGCCAGCTTGAGCTACGAAACTACCGTTGCGTTCTTTGGCCATTAACCTTACACTATTCGTGTTAGTTTTGGAGCACGACTCATGGCGTACCGGTCGGACATCCTTCTGGACCTTCTCTTCCCCCTAGCGGGGGATCGGTCTTAGGTACGCTGTCAGCTGTCGAAGTAAAATTTGCTGATATCGGCCCTGGGACCTGAAAGTCCCAGGGCTTTTTTTATTTGAGCGGAGCACGAGCATGTCCGAGAACAACCGGCTGATCATTTTCGACACGACCCTGCGCGACGGCGAGCAGTCACCGGGCGCGAGCATGAATCTCACCGAAAAGCTGGAGGTTGCACACGCCCTCAAGGACCTGGGAGTGGATGTGATCGAGGCCGGTTTCCCGATCGCGTCTCCCGGCGATTTCGATGCAGTGCTGGAGATTGCCCGGCAGGTGGAAGGACCAATCATCTGCGGCTTGGCCCGCTGCAACCAGGAAGACATCGATCGCGCGTGGGAGGCCCTGCGCGATGCGCCCCGGCCGCGCATCCACGTCTTCCTCGCCACCAGTGCCATCCACCGCGACTTCAAGCTGCACATGGCCAAGGAAGAGATCCTCCGCCGGGCCGTCGAAGGCGTCACCCGCGCCCGAGGCTACTGCGAAGATATCGAGTTCTCGCCGGAAGACGCCTCCCGCACGGAGCTGGACTTCCTCGCCGAAGTGGTTGAGCGCGTGATCGAGGCGGGAGCCACAACGGTCAATATCCCGGATACGGTAGGCTACGCCGTGCCGTCACAGTATGCCGCCGCCATCCGCCATTTGAAACAGAACGTCCGCGGCATCGACAACGCGGTCATCAGCGTCCATTGTCACAACGACCTCGGGCTGGCCGTCGCCAACAGCCTGGCGGCAGTGAGGGAGGGGGCCCGCCAGGTGGAATGCACGATCAACGGCCTGGGCGAGCGGGCCGGCAACTGTGCGCTGGAAGAAGTGATCATGGCCGTGAAGACCCGAGCCGATTACTTCGGCCTCGACACTTCCATCCAGACACGTCGCATCTGCCCCACCAGCCGGCTCGTGGCTCACGTGACCGGCATTCAGGTGCAGCGCAACAAGGCGATCGTCGGCCAGAATGCCTTCGCCCACGAGGCCGGCATCCACCAGGATGGCATGCTCAAGGAGCGGACCACCTATGAGATCATGAAACCGGAGGACGTGGGCTTGACGCAAACCGAGTTCGTGCTCGGCAAGCACAGCGGCCGGCACGCCCTCCGCGCCCGCGTTCAGGAACTCGGCTACCACCTGGATGAAGGCCAATTGCAGCAGGTTTTCGAGGGCTTCAAGACTTTGGCGGATCGCAAGAAACTGATCTATGACGCGGACATCGAGGCACTGGCCGAGACCCAGGTCCACAGCGGCCCTGCTCTCTGGACCCTGGACAGCTTTCACACCAGCGACGGCACCGGAACGCTGCCGATGGCTGCTGTTTCGCTCATGCACGTGGATGGCCGCAAGCTTCAGGATGCCGCCTGCGGCGATGGCCCTGTCGATGCGATTTTCAAGACCATCGAACGCATCTCGGGCATCGTCGTCAAACTGCGCGATTACCAGGTGCGCAACATCAGCGTGGGCGAGGACGCCCAGGGCGAGGCGCGCGTCGAAGTCGAGCACAATGGCCGCATTCAACGCGGTCACGCCGTCAGCACCGACATCATCGAAGCCAGCGCGCTGGCTTTCCTCCAGGCGATCAATCGCCTGGCGACACGCCGCCAACCCAAGCTGAATCCGCAGACGGAAACGATCCGGGCTGTGTGAATCACTGGCCGAATATATCGGCATGGACGGGAGCAGTAGGAACAGGCGTCCGGCTGGTTGACAACCGGCCGGACGCCTGTTCCACCGATCAATTCAGATGCGTTAGGCAGGAAGAAGCCCCGGCTGGTCTCCCACACGTGGTCTGCTTCCTGCTGATGCCGATCAGTTCCTTTTCGCGCTCCCGCGTTTGGCTGGCTTGGCGGCCGCATTGGCAAGCAGCTTATCAAAATTCGCCTGATCCAGGTCGATTACCAAATCCTTGCTGTTCTTGGTGACTTCCAAAGTCAGTGGCGATTTTGCGCCCATCAACTTGCCGTTGAGCAGGTCTTCCTTCTTTTTGATTAGCTCGATGCTGACGCGGTACTTCCCTGGCGGCAGCCCTTTGTCTTGCTTACCCATGACGAAGAAACTGCCATCGTAGGGATCGTAGGCGGCCGCGTACGTATCATATTTCGTGCCTGATGCCTCCAGCGGCACAAACACGATGCGCATGCCCTCGCCTTCGTCCGCGAGAAATGGCTCGCCGCCTTTGATCACTCGGCCACGGGCTTTGACGAACCCGGAATCGCCACAACCAAGAGCAAGAAAACCGGCGAGAAAGCAAACTCCCAGACGCTTGACCAGATGCATGTCATTGCTCCATCTGAGCCGGGCGCGTCAACCCTCGCGCCTTCTCCGGCGGGACTTTGCGCCCGGCTCAGAAATCTTAGGACTCAATAGCTATTCGACTGGATCACGTATCCATCGTTCTTGGACTGCAGAATGCACCAGGTGAAATTGTCGATGCCGTTGCTGATGAAATGCACGCTGCCGTCTGCGAAGGCAACGTTGACACCGCCAGTGTGGGCACTGCGCGCCATCGCCGAATTCTGTTGATCCTGACCTTCGCCAGCGGCCGGATTACCTGGCACGGCGGGGAAACAGCCATAGTCCAAAGCGCCGAGGCCATAAAACCAGAACTTGTAGCAATTCTGCATTTCATCGCCGTAGGTCTGGCCGTCAGGGCTATCGAGTGTGTTATTCGGCGTTGGATTGTAACTGCGCCCTGCGTTGACGATGCTGCAACCCGGATAGCCGATCGCCCAGGTCCCGCGGGGGTCGAGTTGGTTGTAGCCGGCACGGATCTCGGTGAACGCGCAAGTATTGGATGTCCCGTCGGTAATATCAGCGATTTTCGTGCCGTTGGTGCCGTTCCCGCTCATGAAAAACAGGGGCCCCTTGCTCACCGGCGGATTTGCAGGATTGCCGGGGACCACGCCGTCGCCGGCGCTGCCATCGTACGGATTATTGCTAGTCGCGTTGCCGCCGTTGCTCGTGTGGTCATTGTCGGTGAATCCCGAGGTGGCCGCGTAATTGCCGCGAGCCCAAACGGCTTCAGGGGGCGTATCGTAGGGATAGGTCATGGGATCTGTGCTTGCTTCATCATCGTAAGGAGTTTGATTATTGGGATCCGACGGGCAGAGGTAGACTTTGATCTTGTTGCCACGAAGAGCACGCCAGGTGCGGTCGAAGCTGGTGAAAGGCGCAGTGGTGGGGGGCAGACCCGTACCAATCGAAGGCGTGGAGAAGAATCCCGGCGGAAGCGTCGTCCCGGGGTAAGCGCCCACATTTACGGAGTTATAAATGTTCCCCTGCTCGATGTAAGGCAGCAGGTAAACGGCCCAGTTCGGTCCGAATGGAAACGTGAGGTCCTGGCAATCGTGGCGTCCGTCCTGGGCGTAGGGGACGTAGCAACCGACGGGGAATCGTTGGTAAGTACTCTCATAATTCATATTCGCGAGAGCAATCTGATGAAGATTATTTTGGCAGCTCATGCGGGCGGCCGCTTCGCGGACCTTTTGCACCGCAGGCAGCAGCAGACCGACAAGAACTGCGATGATCGCGATCACCACAAGCAACTCGATGAGTGTAAATCCGGTTCGGCGCCTCATGAGTACCGCCTCCTTACAAAATGCAACACTAGGTTGATGCAAAGCGAGATACAGTTCCTGAGTAATCCATATCTGTGCAAAGTTTGCCTAGATTTGATGTGGATATGGTGAAGAATGCCGGCGCGCGATGCGTTTTGCTCAATCCCGATGCCGAGGTTAAAGAGGAGTTTATCCTGGACGGCGAAGCTGAGTAAAATTCAATTTTCTCCCTTCATTTCTAAATGAGACACTCATTCGGTGACTTTTCACTCGTCGCTGGAAATCGAATCAGCAGCTGTGCTCATTTAGCGGCGCTAAATTCTCTCACCTCGCCATCGCCACGCCCGGCAATCTGCTCCCGCGGCAGACAGTCATCCGTCGCCGCTGCCATGACAACGAACGGACGGCGGCGGGACATGCTTGCCAGGTGCCCGCTCGCGCTACCTCAGCGCGCTTAGCTCCGTTGGGGGGCGAGTGGACCATCCATGCGGAATGGACAGGTTGCCACTGTTCAGCTTCCCTCGTTCTCAGCGGAAAAGATTAGCAAAGAGAAGCTGTTCGATGACGTGCAGTTGCGCGCTCCTGATCGCGAATCGGTCTAAATAGTCTTGACTATCGCATTGCTTAGGCTAGACTACTACAAAGATTTGATTGGGCTTTTCTGTCAATCAGGAGGCGCTAATGAAACGGGTCCGCTCGCTACACTCCGGTTTCACGTTGATCGAGCTGCTGGTCGTGATTGCCATCATTGCCGTGCTAGTCGGACTGCTGCTTCCGGCGGTTCAAAAGGTCCGCGAGGCTGCCAGCCGCATCCAGTGTGCGAACAACCTGAAGCAGCTAGGGCTCGCGCTGCACAACTACCAGACCACAACAGGCGCATTCCCCACGACATGGTTGCCGCTGCCGCAGCCCGACCCGGCCGTACCCTCTGCCTATTACACACTGCCAACGCCGGTCAGCCCCGCTACCCCCAGCCCGCTGATAGTGGGTCCCTCTGTCTTCGTCTTGATCCTGCCTTATATCGAACAGGGCAACGTCTACAACCTGATCGACACCAGCAAGTCGTTCTTCGACCCTGTGAACATGCCGGGGCCGTCGCCCGCCAATAATCCGGCCTACTCGACTCCCATCAAGACGTTTCTGTGCCCATCCGCCCCAGGGCAGCCGGCCGTCGATTACTCAGCGGAGCTCACCCAAAGCTTTAACAACTTCGGAATTATCCTTAGCTATCCACCCGGCTTGATCTTCGGGAGAACGGACTACGCGCCAGATGCCGGCATGGAAGCCGATATTCCAGGCATCAATATCACCGCAGGCGCATCGATCATCACCCAGCCTCCTGGTCGCCCGGTGCGCATTACGGACATAACGGATGGCACATCCAACACGATCATGCTCATTGAAGATGCCGGCCGCCCCGCTTGGTACCGGCGCACCGGCATTGTGCCGCCTAATGGCTACACGCCGAACCTCGGCACCTACAACGGCGACGCCAACGGCCCCGCCCCGCAGGGCGGCGGCGCCTGGGCCGATCCACTCAACTACATCGCCACCAACGGTGCCGATCCGACTGGATCCGGGATTGCCGCCGGCGGCAACTTCGACGGGATGCCCGCGGCGCCGTGGACATGCTCGGAGGGGTGCAGCAACGACAGCGAGATCTTCTCGTTCCACACCGGCGGGAGCAACATGTGTTTCGGCGATGGTTCCGTCCGCTTTGTGGTGAACGGGCTCACGATGAATCAGATGCAAGTTTTGCTCAGTCGAGCCGGCGGAGAGGTAATCGGCTTCGACTACTAATTTGCCGTTGGTAGTTTCCCGCAGTGTGGCCTGTCGGCCGGCGCGCCTACCACGCCGGCCCGCAGTCCTGAGCGTAGCGATCTCATCCGGAGGTATTGGGCAATGAGAAAGAACCTCTTCTCCCTGGCGGCCGCGCTTTCGCTCTTATGCTCCTCGTGCGGCACGAGCAACTTGTACCCCGTTGACGGCAAGTTAACGTGCGACGGCGTTCCGGCGGCGGGGGCTGCGGTCTTCTTCCGCCGCCAAGGCGGTGACCCCGTGAACGAGCCCAGCATCATGGGTATTACTCAGGACGATGGCACGTTTGAGCTCGTCTGCGGTTCCCTGGGCAAAGGCGCTCCTCCTGGCGAATACGATGTCCTCATCGAATGGCGAGAAGGTTCCGGAAACAACAAAGGATTCGCGAAACGTGTTCCAGACAAACTCAGAGGCCGTTATGCGGATTCTCGACATCCTCTGCTGCACGTCACCCTCGAGGCCCAGAGCAATCACCTGCCTGCCTTCGAGATATCGAATGCCGGCCTGCCTGCCAAGAGATGAGCGCCGACAAGCTTCTCTGGTTCGCTGGTTCCCTGGTTCACGAATTCCGAGCCTGTGAGTTTTTGCCTTTTCTCCGGTGGGTGCCCTAAGTTCAGTTCCCGGAGCCTAAGTTCTGGACCGGTCTCCTGACCAGGCCAGTTGCCGGACCGCAGGTTTCCTCTCGCTCAGGGAGGCCTGCAGTCGGGATCATGGCACGATCCCGGAGACTGTGACAGAACGGAGGGAAATAGAACCCAACGTGAACCTCCACGGGGCAAGGCCGTGTCCTCGCAGATCCGGTGTTCGACACTGGTTGGCCGCTTGGGCGAGCGGCAGCGATTGTCCTCCCCTCGCCCCGGTATTCCGGGGAGAGGGGTCGGGGGTGGGCTGATGAAAACCGCGGATAAGACGGCCATTTTCGGCTAGTGCACTTGTCCTGGAGTGTTGC
>Ga0209517_10007430_pt1 | contig 13126 bp, 14 predicted proteins | sample PeaSoiMetSII2010_FD_187695 | JGI IMG/M metagenome (GOLD analysis project Ga0209517, IMG submission 187695) | Peat soil microbial communities from Weissenstadt, Germany - SII-2010 (SPAdes) (version 2) | ecosystem: Environmental > Terrestrial > Soil > Wetlands > Peat | place: Germany...
GATCTGAGCTTTGGATTGACCGGCTAATACCATCTCCGTTCTCTTATACGTCAACGGCAGGATGGAGCGGGCAGCTGGCGGATTGAAGCAGAGCGGACCTCGAATTTTAGGGTTCCAAAAACTAACATTGCTTCCTGTAACCCGAGTTGATGCTGCAAACCTCATCCGAAGTCTTGCGGCAGTTGGAGGTTATAGCAAAACGACAGGCGCCACGAATCGCGTTCAAGGCAAAGGGTAGAATCCTGTTCTTGGATTTAGCCGAGATCGTGGCAGTGCAAGCGGAAGGTAATTACGTTTCGTTGCGAGCCCGACCCAATCCCTATTTGCTGCGCGAGTCCCTCTCGTCCATGGCGGAGAAGCTCAAGCCCTATGGTTTTATTCGCATCCACCGCTCGGTCGTCGTGAATATTTCGGCCGTGGAGGAGATCCAACCTTTACCGACGGGAGAGTACAGGCTGCGTGTAAGAGGCGGGGGCTACCGGTTTAGCCGGAGAAAAAGCCGCCAGTGCCGATCCAGAACTTCGCGAGGAATTTGAGATTCTTCTTGTAAGTGCGGGTGACCGTATATTCCTTTCCGCCTTTTATCTGCAGACCATATTCTCCCGTCGAATACGGTCTGATCCCTTCCACAAGCGCGGCATTCACCAAAACCGAGCGATGGATGCGAATAAAACCGTAGGGCTCGAGTTTCTCTGCCACCACCGAGATGGAGTCATGAAGCAGATACGAGCTCGTGTCCCGTTGCAGCAACACGTAGTTTCCCTGAGCCTGAACAGAGACCACGTCGCCCAGATGGATAAAGAGAATCTTTCCCCTGACTTTGATGGCCACCCGGAGAGACTGTAGCTTCGCAAGCGCCTGCAACCCCGGGAAAGTCTCCGTCAATCTCGCCGTTTTTTCTCCCGCGTCGCGTGCTATGCCCAAGGCTGCACGCGAATGCTGCGTCCCGCGGCCAACGAGAGAATCGCTAGCGCCTTCTGAACTCAAGACCGGATGTCCGGCCGGACCCATGTTCAGAGTGTTCATTGTGGTGTCCTACATTACCGGGGCCGGCGTTCCATCCGACCATCTGCCCGCAGGAACCATGAATACGTCGATTGGTTCCGGATCGCCATTGAACTGTGGATTCAGCATGACGGGAGAGTGGGGCAAATCTGCACCCCAAACGGTACCGTCCATCAGCGGAGTGTAAAACATCAGGTGAGCTATCCAGTTGTGGCGGCCGTAATCGGTAAGGTACTGTTCTTTCGACATCATGTAGCTCATGGCTCCGGGCTCCAGGGGCGGCAGCTTTTGCTTCATGAATGTCTTGATGCCGTCGATGATCTGAGCTTTGGATTGACCGGCTAATACCATCTCCGTTCTCTTATACGTCAACGGCAGGATGGAGCGGGCAGCTGGCGGATTGAAGCAGAGCGGACCTCGAATTTTAGGGTTCCAAAAATTAGCGGCATCCTCCCCATTGAATGGGCCCATCCACCCTCGCTCCACAGCGCATACGAAACCATTCTTGCCTTGGACTGCGGTTTCATAGCCATGCCGTCCGAGGACCAGAACCTCGGCATCGCGTGAGATGGCCTCTGGGGCTGCGCTTCGTGCCAAGGCGATCTCGTCATTCCGATCCGAGATCAGGTATTGCTCAAGCGGGGCCATGCTCGGATATGGTGCTTTGGCGTCCTGCGCCCGCGCCTGCCAGGCCGCGTCCAGGATAAGAATCAGCGCGAAGCTTAGAGAGGCAACCGCCTGGAATCTCCTTCGGTTCATCACTTCCTCCGGTTTTGGCTCAATCTCACCGCAGTTGTTATTTAGAGGGACGGATCTAATCGTTTGTCTCCTTCCATCAGTCCCTCTCTTCGCTCTCGCCTCGACGTGCCTGCGCCGGATCTGAACTCTCACGCAGCATACGAACCGGCTGGTATGTAATAATACCTGCTGCTTCTTGCAACCGATGCGATCAGCCTCGCTTCGGGTTGCCCGGCGGGCGCAGCGACCGCAGGCAGTCCACGATGTTCCTGATCCCCGCTTCCATCACTCTCGGATCCTGAGCATTCTTTGCCAGCGAGGCATAGCCTTCGACCATCGCTATCAGTAAGCCATCGGCGTCAGTGCGTTCCACGTCGCGGCGAACGCTTCCGTGAGTCTGGCCCTCTCGCAAAACGGAGGCAACGGCCTCGCACCAGGCATGGAAGATTATCTCCAGCCGCTTCCGGAATCCCGGGTCGAGAGGGGACATTTCCTGCGCCAGATTGTTCAGTTGACAGCCGCACCGTACATCCTCGGGCCGAACGGATATACCTTGAACAATGCCGATCAAAGCGTCGATAGGGTCCTTGCCGCTCTGTAGAGGACGCACCCACTTGCCGCGGACGTCGGGGGCGACAACCTCTTCGACGACGGCGTATCCCAAGGCTTCCTTGCTTTTGAAGTGGTAGTACAGCGCTCCCTTGGTAACGCCAGCTGAGGCCAGAATTGTGTCTAGGCCGGCGCTCTGGAAACCCGATCTGTAGATCTCGCGGGATGCCGCCTGCAGCAAGCGCTCCCGCGTGCGCTCTGAATCGCGCAGCCTAGTCGCTCCACGTTTCGGATTCTTGCGTGCAGCCAACATACCAACCAGTGTGTATGGTAAGTATCGCAGCGTCAAGAGACATCACGTGTACTCCATCAGGGTGGTGACAGGATATGAGAGTTCATCGCAAATTCCATCGTATTTATTGAATTCCGTAGAAAACCTTGGGTTGTAATGATCGGTGGTATTGCCTCGCCATTTATCCGACCCAGGTATCCGTCAAACCCAACCTCGATTTTGATTTTCACACCATTCTTTTGTACGTCCGTCACAATCATGCGTCTTCGACCGCTCTTTGGATTGCGGAGTGCCATGACCAGCTGTGGTTGTCGAGCCGATTAGGCTCAAAGGAGACGTTGCTTATGAAGTGTGAATCTGGTTTGAGGGCGGTGGCGCGACTGGTCACTCTGGTTTTTGCGGTACTCGGGTTGAGTGTCGCGATGTTGGGTCAAGCGGAGTCCGGCTTGATTTCCGGCACAGTAAGAGACACGACCGGCGCGGTCATGTCTGGCGCCACGGTAACGGTAAAGAGTTTGGGGACGGGAGCCGAACGAATCACAAAGACGGGGAGCATCGGTCAGTACCAGGTTCCCGCCCTTACACCAGGGCAGTATCAGGTAACCATCAGCAATGACAACTTTGCAACTTACCGGACGACCACGGAGGTGACTGTCGGCGGCGTTTCGACGGTAGACGCGAAGCTCACGGTGGGACAGAGTTCAGCTGTAATTGAGGTGGTTGGCGGCGCACCAACGCAAGTGAACACGGAAACTCACGAACTTTCGCAGCTCATCAGCACGCAGCAAATGGCGCAACTGCCCAGCCTTACGCGCAACCCATACGATTTTGTTGCGATTTCCGGCAACGTCAGCAACGGGGATACTACTTCGAATGGCGCGACCATGTCGAACGGCGGCGGCGGCCAGGAGCTTGACAATCGCGGCGTCGGCTATTCCATCAATGGGCAGCGTCAATCAGGCACTGAGATCCTGCTGGACGGCGTAGAAAATATCGGGGTGTTTGCCGTCACCGTTGGCAACAATATCCCGATCGATGGTGTGCAGGAATATAGCATCATTACCAACAACTTCTCGACTGAGTATGGCCGTGCCTCGGGCGGAGTGGTCAATGTAACCACAAAGTCGGGTAGCAACGCTTTCCACGGTTCGCTGTGGGAATTTAACCGGCTGGCCGCGTATACGGCCAATACATTCGCTAACGACGCTGAAGGTCTTAAGAAGGGTGGATATACCCGCAACCAGTTCGGCTTCCAGGTGGGCGGGCCGATCATCAAGAACAAGTTGTTTTTCTCCGAGACCACTGAGTTCACTCGCGTTCGGAGTAATTCCTCGCAGACCGAAGACGTTTTCGACCCGACCTTCATTTTCGGCAACACGGCGAACGGGTGGCCGGGCCTGCCGGCAAATGTCCAGGCCTACTATTCCACTTATGGCACTGGCTTGCTACCTATCGCGGGCGTGGCTGCCACCGTGGGACAGATCAACGCGTGTACATCATGTCCCAACGCTTTTACGGTCAATCCCCTTAACGGTGTCACCGCTCCTCCCGCTTCCCAGCCGGTGTTTGATGCGGTTAACTTCAACGTGCCGTTCAACGACGGCGGCGGGCCTCCAACGAACACTTACCAGTGGGTGGGGCGCGTCGATTACAACATGAGCGACAAGACCCAGTTGTTCTTCCGCCTTGCCCGCGAGAGGGACAATCTTTTCAACGGCACAAATAGTTTTTCCACCTACCCGCAATACGATACCGGCGAACTCAACCAGAATCAGAGCTACCTGCTTTCGGCAACCCACTCCTTTAGCAGCTACCTGCTCGATAATTTCAAAGCCAGTTTCACGCGTTTCAATGCCATAACCTCTTTCGACCAGGCGCTCACGAACAGCCCGAACCTGATGTTCGTTACAAACGTAAATCCAGTCGACAATCACGTTATCCAAATGCCAGGATTGGAAAATGCCTCGGCGCCGGGTGCGGGTGGTCTGCCATTCGGTGGACCGCAGAATACGATTCAGTTGGAAGACGACCTGTCGTGGACGAAGGGCAAGCACAACATGCGCTTCGGAGGGCAGTACACCTATATCCAGCTGAACGTCGCCTATGGTGCCTACGCACAGGCGGTGGAAGAGTTGGGCGGCTCAGCCCAGAACAGCATGGACGACATGATCAATGCCCAGGGCAATCCTACTGGAGCCGTACTTTCGGGAAGCGCCGGGTTCTCCGCCAGAGTTAACCCGAACGGCGCCCTCCCTTGCCCGCTTGATGCTCTCGGCAATCCCGTCAACCCTTGCCCAGCGAGTAGCGATGTGACTCCGCCGCTGGTTTCTGCCAGCTACGGACGCAGTTATCGCTACAATGATTGGGCCTTGTATGCGCAAGACAGCTTCAAGCTCAACTCCGCGCCGCGTCTGACGCTTAACTATGGCTTACGCTGGGAGCACTATGGCGTGCAGCACAACAACAACCAAAGCCTCGATTCCAACTTCTATACCGGCGCGGGGCCCGGTTACGTGGGAGTGCGTGACGGGCAAGTGTATACCACCGGTGCGAGTCCGATCGGAGGATTTTGGAAACCGAGCTGGGGCACGTTCGCGCCCAGGGTCGGATTCGCCTACGACGTTTTGGGCGATGGCAAGAGCAGTTTACGTGGCGGCTTTGGCATCAGCTACGAACGCAACTTCGGCAACGTGACCTACAACTCCAGCTTTAACGTTCCAGCCAGCGCCGTGTTAAATTCCAGTTGCCCGGCTGAAGTTTATGGTGCAGGCACATACAATCCGTGCTCGACGACGGTGACCAACAACGACCTTGGCCCGCTCGGATTGCCCGGTGCCACGACTAATCTGCCTCCAGTTGAGCTGCGTTTTATCCAGAACAACATTCGCACGGCGCAGACCCAATTCTGGAGCCTGGCCTTGCAGCGGGAAGTGGCGCGCAACACGGTCGTCGAGGTCTCCTATAGCGGCGCTCACGGCGTTCACCTCTATGACCTTAACAACCTCAACTTGCCCGGTGCAGGACAGGTATATCTGGGAGACCCCGTTGTTGGCGCACCCTCCTACCCTGGTGAAACCTGTAACCCAGCTTTTTTCGTATCCGCAACCGGAGCATGCCTCACTCGGCCCAACAGTCAATATACGGGGATTAACCGGCGCGGCTCCGGCGGCTCCAGCGCTTACGATGCCATGAACATTAAGTTCCAGTCGCAGAACCTCCACAACACCGGTCTGACACTGGTTGCGAACTACACCTACTCCCACTCGCTGGATGACATCAGCTCGACTTTCTCGGATAGCATTCAGGGTGGATCGGGCGAGGGGTATGGCAGCCTTGGCTTCACCAATGTGACCAATCCGAAGTTGGATTGGGGCAACTCCGACTCTGACGTTCGCAACCGCTTTGTGGTTTCGCCGATCTGGCAGACCCCGTGGTTCAAGAGCGGCAAGGGCATGGGCGAGGCCTTGGGGGGCTGGTCTTTGGTGGGTGTGTTCACCGCGCGTACTGGCATCCCGTTCACGGTATATGACCTGAGCAATGATTTTAACGATTACACTCTGCCGCGGCTGACGCCAGCCACGCCAGCGACCCTTCGGGTCAGCAAAAATCCGCAACCGACGACCATCGGTGGTGTAGTTGTGCCGAACTCGTACAATTTGCTGACTGTGCCTGTCCCGGCTAGTTCCGCGCCTCTCAACCCGGCCTTAGGCATTTCCGACTTCGGACCATTTCCAGCCGGTATGATGGCCCGCAATCAGTTCCGGGGACCGGGTGCGTGGAATTTCGATTCGGCCGTCAACAAAGAGTTCAAGCTCACGGAGCGCTTCGGCCTGACCTTCCGGGCTGAAGGCTTTAACGTATTGAACCATCACAATATGTATACGAACACCGTGGTTCTGGCTTACTTCGGCGCGCCGTACAGTCCGATCGTAGTGACCGGAGCCAAGGGCGGTCTCGGTACCCTTGCTGCGGGTGGCAACAACGACGAGCGCCGCTTCGGTCAGTTCTCACTGCGCTTGAGTTTCTAAGCCGAGGCATTGAACAAAATTTTGGGGAGCCGCACAGGCTCCCCCTTTCGTTTGGCACACTGAAAGGCAGGAGATTGTAGAGATGCTTAGATTACTGTTGCCCATGACTCGGGCAGAACATATTTCTCGTCAATAGCTGTTGGCCGAGAGTGTCGCGATTCGTCACACGCTTAAATGGTTCGCGGCGGCGACGCGCCCGTACCAGAGACCAGAATCTTTTATGGTGCGCTTCTGGTTACGGAAATCGACATAAGTAAGGCCGGCGAAATTAGGGGAGTTCCTGGAGACTAGGTTCTCACAGTCGTTCTAAGGTTTGGAGCGCTGCCGGCCAGCCTGCCTCCTTGACGCCACGCGACCTAGATGTCATCGGGGTTTCCTCACGCGCTGACATCCTTCCTCATAATCGGCCTACGTGGCGACCTTCTTGCTACTTCCTCGAATCCGGCTTGGCAAAACGTGGGTAGAAGACCAGTCCAAGCGAATGCATCGGGGAGGTTCTTGTGGGCGTCTTGCGGATACCCTTCGATGATCTTGGCGCCATTTTCGATAGCGTAATCCACGGCGGCTTTGAGTAGCGCGACGGTTAAGCCGGCGCGACGGTATTCAGGCTTCACAAAAAAGCACGAGACAGACCAGACCGGCTGAGCATCCACGGGCTTAAGCACGCGAGTATTTGCCAGACGGGTGTACACCTCGCGCGGGGCAACAGCACACCAACCCACAGGTTTGCCTGCCAAGTAGGCCAGCACTCCTACGAGTTTCCCCGAAGCGACGATTCGGCGAAGCGCCTGTTTGTTTCCGTTGCCTTTACTTTTCGCGAACGCGCTTCGTCCAACGCGCCACCACATACACCAACATCCTCCCCATCCGCCCCGTGGTCCAAAGAGTTCCTCGATGTCCGCCCAGTTCTTTGATGTCAGCGGATGGAATTCCAAGGTGTCGCGCGAACCCTGGGCGACATCAGCGAGTTGCTTTCCGCCCCGATGCTTCTTCGGCCACGACGAAGAACGCTCCTGTAGGTTCTTTTTCAAAGAGTCCATCCTAAATCCACCACACTGCTTACAGATAACTCAGCCACCAGTCTTTTCGCCGCTGCTTCAAGGCTGCGAACCAGCGGCAAGGGAAGTACAGGATTACGACGACCATGAGCCACATCCCGTAAACAAACGAGACACTGTGGCCGTAGCCGTCCGGAGTACGGTTCATCCAGAAGGTGCCGTGCCACAGCCAATCCACGGGCTGGCGGAAAATGTATGCCGTGGCAATTGCCAGCAGATGGATTACGTAGAGATGGAGTATGTAGAAGAACATCGGCACGCGTCCGAAGAGCAGCAGAGGATCGGTGAGCGTCTTTACAAGCGCCTTGTCCCCGAAGCGGTCTAACCACCAGAGCAACAGGAGTGAAGGGCCGATGGTCATCAGCAAGAACTGCAAGGATGGCGGGTACTTCTCGACGTCAAGGAAAGAGACGAGTGTCATGGAAGTTGTAGGAAGTACATGCCACTCCCCCGGAGTGCTCGCGGCTACCCCGGCTGCTGGGTTTCCGTATGCGTTGAATCGACGAAGAACGACAAACGCCAGCGTTAGTGCTGAGCCAAGATACAGCAGAATTCGCTGTCGAACCGCCGGTGCTTTCACCATGACCCTCCCGAACACGTAGCCGGACGCCATGACACCGACCCATGGAATGAGAGGGAACAACACGAAGAAGTTGGTGTCCGGTACCACTCCGCGACGGTGCAGCAACACCCATAGCCAGTTGAGGGAACCCAGTTGCTTGGGTTTAACAGCGTCGAACAGATCGTGCAGTCCGACCAGCGCAAGACCAAATGTGAGGATCGCCCATTCCGGCAACCACACGAGGGCTGCCAGTATGACCATACTGATGCCCAGTGTCCACACCACGCCGCCGAATCTCCAGGGAACGAAGGTCCAGGCGAACTCAATGATCGTCCATTCCAGAATGACGAGCCAGAGCCCGCGGATCCAGAGAAAGCGCGAGACCTTCCCGACAGATCCTGTATGGTTCCAATAAAGGAACGCACCAGTGCCGGCAAGAAAGAAGAACATGGGCGCGCAGAAGTGGGTTATCCAGCGCGTGAAAAAAAGCGCTGGCCAAGTGAGATTAATGTCCTCCGGTTCAAAGCGAACGTTGGTGAAGAAGTCGCGCGTGTGGTCGAGCGCCATCCAAATCATGATGAGCCCGCGGAATATGTCGACGGACGAGAGTCTAGTTCCCGAGGCGACCTTGGGCATCGCCACGGCACTGGGTGCGCTAGGGCTGGCGGCAGGTTGCATTGGTCGGTTCCTCAGGTTCGGTTAAGAGAACCGCAAACAACTTTGCACATCCTGTACAAATCTAGATCGGGACATCGACCGTCGTGAACTTTGGGTCTTCTACGTTACCCGTGTTGCGGGTACCGATTGGTTCGAAAACCATGACGTGAGCTTCGTCGTCTGCCGAAGTGCGATGTTCAATCCCTGCGGGAACGATGTATAATTCGCCGGGCCCAAGCTCGACGGAACTATCCCGGAACTCGATTCGCAACCGTCCGGACAGGCACAACAACAATTCGTCCACGTTTTCGTGATGATGCCAGATGAACGTTCCACGAAGCTTAGCGAGCTTAAGTTCCTGGCCGTTCAACTCGCCAAGAATCCGCGGTTTCCAGTAGTCCGTTATTTGAGACAGCTTCTCAGCAAGACAAATTTTGCTCGTCATTTTTTCTCCTCTGTTTGTCTCCTCTGTGGGCACAGGTTTATAACGCCTGACACGCATCTTGTTACTGGTGCACCCATTTTTCGTGTTCCAAAAGCCAACGCTTGCGCTTGATACCTCCACCGTAGCCGGTGAGAGATCCGTCAGAGCCGATCACCCGGTGACAGGGGACGACAACCCCAACCGGATTTGAGCCATTCGCAAGCCCGACCGCACGAACTGCGGCGGGCCGGCGAATTCGCTCAGCAAGCTGCGCGTAAGAAACGGTGGTGCCACAGGGAATTTCTCGCAGCGCGTGCCACACCTGGCGCTGAAACGGCGTACCGCCTGTTTCGACCGGTAAAGCGTCGATCACCTCAAGTTCTCCTGCAAAGTACCTGCTGACTGCATCGGTTAGACCATTCGGATTGCTAGCGGATTCAAGCCGAAACCCGTTCTCGCCGTAGTGGAGACGTAGGAGCCGGTGCATCCGCGCTTCGTGGTCTGTCCAATCCGTGGCGCGCAGATTTCCTTCGCAATCCGCAACAATCACCATCTCGCCGATGGGCGTGTGGATTCGATCCGACAACAACTGCAAGACTTCAGTCATGCCCCCTCCTGCTCGGGATTACGGCGCCCTGGGCAGCCCAGAGATGCTGCGCTGCGTAGGCACGCCAGGGCCGCCATAATTCAGCGCGTTTGAGAAGGCTACCCGGATTTGCCTGAACCCCATCGATCAAGCTCGCACCGCGAAGCAGACCGACGTCGGAGGCGGGAAAGGCGTCCATCTCGCGAAGAGCACGCAATGCAATGTATTGTGCTGTCCACTCACCGACACCGCGGATCGAACGGAATCGCGCAATCGCTTCTTCGATAGTTCCAAACGGGCGAAACAGGTTTGGGTCGGCCAGGGCAGCCTCCGCCAAGGCCTTCAATGACGCTTGCCGCGCACCTGGCATGCCGAGTCCAATAGATTCTGCCGCGGCAAGGGTTTCCGCTGCAGGAAATACGTGCGACAAGCCAGGATGACTGACATAACCAACCGGCACAGCCTTGCCATGGCGTGCAACCAGTTGTCCCGCAAGACGGCGAGCCGCGGTAACGCTGACCTGTTGGCCGAGAATCGCTCGCACCGCCAATTCGAAGCCATCCCATCCGCCCGGCGCACGCAGCCCAGGACGCTGCGCCACGAGCGGCGCAAGCAGCGGATCGCGGCAAAGATGCTCATCAATCGTCTCAATGTCTGCACCAATGTCGAACAGCCGGCGCACTCTGGTGACAATTCCAGGCAGCGAGCGAACGTTGGGAAAACGGATCGCGACGCTCAGGCTCTGCTGCTGTAGCAGATGAACAACTCGAACCGAGCCGATAGAGCCATCAATCTCAACCGTGCGTTGATAACGTCCGTTCTCAACGACTTCAACGCTTGGGATCGCACGCGCCTCCAGATAAGCAAGCATGGAATCCCAGTCATAGGGGGGTCGGTAACGTAGACGGAGCGTTACACCCGCCTCGGCGGGCGAACCCGCGGGATCTTCCCGACGCAAGGCGCTCGGCGGGCGGTGAAACATTTCCCGGAACATTTCGTTAAAACGGCGTACGCTGCCAAATCCCGCTGCCAACGCAACTTCGGTCATGGGCATTCGCGTCTCATGAATGAGCTGCTTTGCAAAGAGCACACGCCGAGTCTGTGCCACCGCGATGGGCGAGGCTCCGAGATGCTTTAGGAATAATCGCCGGAGTTGGCGTTCTCCTACGCCAAGGCGGTCGGACAATTTCGCGACGTTGACGTCGTCACCATCCAGTGCCCCGTCAGCGATGAAAGCCAATGCCCGAGAGACTGTGTTGGAAGTTCCACGCCACGAGGCTAAATCTGGAGCGGTTTCGGGCCGGCAACGCAGGCACGGACGGAATCCCGCTACCTGCGCGGCGGCGGCGGAGCCAAAGAAGCGGCAGTACTGAAACTGCGGAGTCCGGGCTGGACAGACAGGCCGGCAATAGACGCCCGTGGAAGTAACCCCAACGAACAGCAGTCCATCAAAACGAGAATCGCGGGTCTGCAAGGCTCGATAGCATATTTCTCGATGAGGCACTTCCATAATCGGATTTTGTCATCCTCTGAGCGCGAAGACTAGCGGTTTTCGGACATGATCACCCATCACGATGAGAAGCCATCATCCAGAGCGTGCTCCCAGAGACGGGATTATCGGGAACATTGGCTCCGGCGTGTTTACTCCCGTGCTCGCGAAACAATCGAAGTCGTTCTCGCTCATCGACTGCATCTCGCTGGGCGTTGACCGAATGCAGCGAAACTTCGAGCCCATGCGCCAGCAAGTGGAGGCATGGCAGAGAAGCGAGCTGCCGGACGTCACCGCGAAAGTTGTCATCTACGAGGCGTTCGTCGAGGGTAAGCTGGAGGCTCCTAAGCATCTTGCCCGGGCTGTGCATGATCTGTACTTCGACCGAAGTATGAGGAATTTCGGTCGCGGACGATTTGGAGCCTCTCCAATGCGTTCACGTCGGCATTCAAGGAACTAGAGCCGATTCCGCAATTCAAGGCAACGGCGAAATTGGGAGAGTTTCTGGAGGCTCGATTCTCGCAATCGTTCTAGTTTGAATAGGCGGTACCGGCCGGTCGCCCTCCTTCTTAACTAGAAACACAGAAACACAGCGACCGATTCGGGAGCCATTTGTCTCGCAAGCAAGAGGCTTGGAATGATCAGCGGCAGCCTCAGACCGAGGGTTAAGCAAAGCCCGATATATCCTCTGCGCCCTTCCGAAAACTACTAGACCGACGGTTGGCATCCCTCTCGAGCCTTGGCTTGCGTGGCAGGACTGACAAACAGCTGCCTCTGATACCCTAACCAGTGACGGAGTAAATCATGTTCACCAAAGCCGGAATCATTGAATTACATGCCACCATGCATGAACGGTTGGACCTTTTACTGCGCCACGTCGCAACCGTGCCTGATGAGCTGTATCACAAACCAATTTCAGGATTTGGTCATCCGTCCGTTTGGAACCAGCTTGCGCACATCCTGACGTGTGAGGAAGGCTGGGTCCACGATTTACAGAACAAGCCTTTTGCGGGGTGGTATGCAGAAGATTGCCCAACGATGGCGGCGTTGCTAGCTGCCAAAGACCGAATACGAAAGGCGACACGAATCTACATCGGCGATCTCAGGGAAGAGCAACTCAACACGACCCTGGCCAAGCGTCCCGTGGATTGGGGCGGCGAACTCCGGAGTCCCGCTTTTATTCTGTTGCACGTCATAACCCACGCATTTCACCACAAGGGCCAGGTCGTCGCGATGCTGCGAATTCTCGGATATCCAGCACCTGACACAGATCTACAACCGATGTAGATTCCAGTAAATTCCGGCTTGCCCATCATCCATAAACTGAAGACCAACGCGTCTCTACCGAGTACCTGGAGATTCCGGCTGAAACGAGAGCGTCTGGGTTGTGTGGATCTTCTGGCCTGGCAGAAGCAAATCGAGCAATAGGTCCTGTGCTAGCGCGCTCGAAAACTCAACATCAAACGTTTCCCCTACCGTTGCCGACGGGTTATTTCTGTGGGTTGACTCTTTCATGGACAGTTCCTTACTGCGAGGTGGCCGAAGTTCCTCGAACTGGCAGGTTTCCGTGACATCTCACACCGGTATAGAGAGGGAGAACCGGAGATTCTTTCAGCGCACTGCGATGCCGTCAAGATCCTGTGTAGAGCTGAAAGGGCGCCCAGTAAAACGGTTTGCGGAAAGAAGCGCCGGAGTGAAGCAGGGTGAGCTTGGAATTGCGAAGAGCTGCGTCGGGGGT
>Ga0209517_10007433_pt1 | contig 13124 bp, 12 predicted proteins | sample PeaSoiMetSII2010_FD_187695 | JGI IMG/M metagenome (GOLD analysis project Ga0209517, IMG submission 187695) | Peat soil microbial communities from Weissenstadt, Germany - SII-2010 (SPAdes) (version 2) | ecosystem: Environmental > Terrestrial > Soil > Wetlands > Peat | place: Germany...
TCCACAGGTGAGTGATCTTTGGCGCCGGCCGCAGTGACGACATAGAGCAAAGCAGCAAGCAAGATCATGGAGCGCGTAATCATGATTTCCTCCCGGACTGGTTCTAACTCTAAGTCCCCTATCCCCCGCTAGCTTGCTGCCAGTCCGAGTCAATCTCAGTGTTCCGCATCACGTAAGGATGTGGCTTACATCATAGAGAGCCAAAACAGCAGCCTTTTGCTTGAACTCTGGACCTTCCGTCACCCTCTGCTCGTTCAGGGCGCGCTCGGCGCCCTCGGTGCAACCGCGATTTTTCGCGCGCGGACGACGAATCGTTCCGGAGCCGCTCCGACGTAGTAAAACGGAAAGCACGTAACCAGCGTAAGTGTAGGTTCCGGCGTCGGCTGGATCACTCGCACCGCTGTCGGAGGGACTACCGCAGTCCATTCCACTTCGTACTGGAATTCGCGATCCGGCATCCTCAAAGTGATTGTGTCGCCCGGACGGACGTTGCTCAGCGGCCGGAAGAGGCCGTCGCGATGGCCCGCCAAGGCGACATTTCCTGCTTCGCCGGGCAGCGCGGTTTCCGGGAGATGCCCCACCGCGCGCCGCAACAGCTTCTCCGAATCGCCTTGCGAGCGTACCAGGCGCCATCGGCTCGCATTCGTAACGGAGCCCCCAACGCAAGTACTAAACGTAGTTGCAAGTGTGTAGTGGCCTAGCTAGCAGGCGGAAGATCGCGGCGTGTGACTCTCCTCACTCCGAGCTGTGATTGGTCTCACTGATTCAGACGCCACGGAGTACTTAACTAAATACGTAGTGCAGAATTCCGGGACGAGGAAAGGGCGTTCAAATGACATTTGCGAATCGCAAAGAAGCTGGCCAAAAGCTAGCGCTCCGCTTAAGGAAATACGCAAACCGTCATGATGTAATCGTGTTGGGAGCGCCGCGCGGAGGCGTTCCAGTCGCTTTCGAGGTTGCCAAGGAACTCAGGGCGCCCCTGGATGTGTTCGTATTGCGCAAACTCGGTGTTCCAGGGCGCGAGGAGTTGGCATTCGGTGCAATTGCGAGCGGAGGGGTTCGGATTCTTAGCCGGGATATTGTTGAGGGCCTGGGAATAACCGGCTTGGATATCCAGCGAGTGACAAGGGTAGAAGAACAAGAACTGGAACGCCGCGAACGAGCATATCGGGGCGGGAAGCCTCCGCTGGACGTAAGTGGCCTGACCGTCATTCTCGTCGATGACGGTATCGCCACTGGGTCGACTATGAAGGCTGCCATTCGTGCGTTGCGTCAAATGAAGCCTGCGCAGATCGTTGTGGCAGTTCCTGTCGCCCCGCCTTCCACTTGCAATCAGCTCCGATTCGAGGCGGACGAACTCGTGTGCCTGGAGATGCCGCAGCCGTTTTATGGAGTCGGACAATTCTACGGTGACTTCTCGCAAGTATCGGACGAAGAAGTAAAAGAATTGCTCGATGCGGCTTCCCGATGGCGCCGCGAACCGCACGATCTGGATACACAGGTCACTTCAAGGGGAACACGGCAATGATCGGCGGCCGAAGTGTTCCACGCATGAAGGTGTTAAAAACGAGGTCTGCATCGAACTCTCTGGGGAATTTGTATTGAACGGGGTGTGAAATGATCTCAAAACACGGACACGATCTTATTAACGCGATTCGCCTGGCGGCACATCCTCTTACGGGAGAAACCACCGATTTCGATCCTTTGCTCAAAATGATCGGTGACTCCCGGTTCGTTCTCATCGGAGAGGCTTCGCATGGAACCCACGAGTTCTATCGCCTGCGTGCGCAGATCACCAAGCGCTTGATCGCGGAAAAGGGATTCACCGCAGTCGCTGTAGAAGCAGACTGGCCCGACGCATATCGCGTTAATCAATTCGTGCGGTTTGAGGGTGAAGACGAAGATGCGATCGACGCGCTTGCGGGCTTCCGGAGATTTCCTTCCTGGATGTGGCGAAACGCCGATGTTCTCGATTTTGTAGGTTGGCTGCGGAATTACAATGAGCACCGGCATTCCAAGCGGGCCGGTTTCTATGGGCTGGACCTCTACAGCTTGCATACTTCCATGCAGGCGGTGCTGGATTTCTTGGACAAAGTCGACCCGGAGGCTGCGAAACGCGCGCGGTATCGCTACGCCTGCTTCGACAACTTCGGCGAAGATACTCAAGCATACGGTTATGCCGCCAGCTTCGGTCTGAGCAAGAGCTGCGAGAATGAAGTTGTCGGCCAGTGGACGGAAATGCGCCGGCGCGCTGCTGATCTGGCAAACCGCGATGGCCGCATCGCTCGGGACGCATTCTTCTTTGCGGAACAGAATGCTCGCTTGGTGAAAAATGCCGAGGAGTATTACCGTTCCATGTTTCACGAACGAATTTCCTCTTGGAATCTGAGGGACACACATATGGCCGAAACGTTGGAGGCGTTGACTCACCACCTCGGCCCCAAGGCAAAGATCGTCGTCTGGGCGCACAATTCTCACCTGGGTGATGCTCGCGCCACTGAAATGGGACAACGGGGCGAGCTCAATCTCGGACAACTTGTCCGCCAGCGCTACGGAAAAGAAGCGACGCTCGTCGGATTCACAACGTACACCGGCACGGTCACCGCAGCATCGGGGTGGGAAGCGGCTGCGGAACGCAAACACGTTCGGCCGGCACTAGCCGGGAGTTACGAGGCGCTTTTCCACGAAACCGGAATTCAGAATTTCCTGCTCCCACTCGGCCATAAAGAAAAAGCCACCTCCCTATTGCGGGAACCACGTCTGGAGCGGGCCATTGGTGTCATCTATCTTCCGCGATCCGAGCGCGCGAGCCATTACTTCCACGCTCAGCTTCCGGAACAATTTGATGCCATTCTGCACTACGACGAGACTCGTGCCGTTGAGCCCCTCGAACGAACCGCGGCTTGGGAGACCGGCGAGGTCCCCGAGACGTATCCTTCAATGCTCTAGAGTTGAGGGATATCAGCGATACTTCCCGCGAAAACCTAGCATAGAAAACATCTGGTTTCAGATGCATCCCATTGCGGGGTGACCAACACATCTTTTCAATTCCAGAAGAACGCTTGCAACTGAGATCGCTCAGATCATGCCGTGATACTGTTCTTAGTACACGAAAGGCGTCTTCAAGTTCTCCACTGCGGGACCCACAATTGTTAACCTCCCGGCTCTACTATTTTGTTTAAGTCTGGTTATAAGGACTAGATGGGACGCGGAGTACGAAACTGCACGCCATCTCCTCTTCTAGCACGGATAAAGGATAGCGCTCGTTATGAACGTGCAGATTTTTCAACCTCTATGGACACGACTGCAGGCCCATCTCCGGCGGGCAAGCCATTTTATTGAATCTTGCCCCCTCGCTGCATCCAGAAGTAGGAGATGAGGAAGAAGATCACTGCATAAAATAGAGTGTCGCTCACAAGCACAAATGGTTTCGAGCCGCTGTACAGCTCAGTCATGAGACCGGGCGCCAGAACAGCGCCTCCCACTCTCTCAGCGACACGGCACAGCCAAGCGTCACTCAAGTTGCCGCAACGAGCCATCCATGAACCTGCCCAAACCAAGCCGGCGCTAATGAGCAGGCAAGTTATACCTGCCAAGACGTATTTCCTGATCACATCCATCAGCTCCATCGCGGACTCTTCGACATGCGTTCTTGTCCGGCTGTTCCGATGCGCCTGCGAGGGTGTCAACATCTTTCCGCGCAATCCCATCCGTGATGCGGTCAAACATAAATGGCCGGGTAAGATCTAAACTTCAAATCACCCTGTCCCGGGGCCTTCTTCATGCAGAGGATTGTTGGCGTCGTGCTCGTCCCGGCACTCGAAGCACACAAGCGCCTGGCACAAGCTGCATGTCTCGATGTGAGCGTCGCAGAAATTCCGCGAGCACTCGGAGCATTCCCTCCGTCCTTCATGCGAACATCCAGCGGCCGCGCATTTCATGACTCACATCCTTTGTTCACGGTGAAGATGCAGTTCATTGAAAAATTCCTCTTTATTCCTGAATTTCCCGTCCGACGATCCACTAGTGCTGGAACCGCCCGACCACCTCGGCCTCGGCAAGAGTATGGCCTTTCATGGCACGCTCCAGTTCAGCCTTGCTGGCTCCGGCCTTGAGATTTGTCTTCCGGTCCAGCGCATAGAGTTTGAAGAAGTAACGGTGCGGGCCACCCTTGGGCGGGCATGGCCCATTGTAGCCAATCTTGCCAAAATCATTCCGACCCTGGCGCGTCCCGTCGGCGAGCTGGCGATCCTTCGCGACACCCTCCTCTAGCTGACGCGCGTCACCAGGAAGATCGTAGAGCACCCAGTGGACCCATGTCCCGGCCGGGGCGTCGGGATCGTCCACAATAACAGCAAAGCTTTTCGTTCCGGCGGGCGGCTCGGTCCATTCGAGCGTGGGCGAATTGTCCTGCCCGTCGCAGGTGAATTCCTTCGGAATGAATTCTCCATCTCGAAATGCTGTTGTAGTCAGATGAAACGCCATAGTTGTATCTTTCAGCGCAGAGCGTAAGTACAGCCCAAAGACAGCCGGAATCTGCTCGCTTAGCGGATCTCTTGTAGACCCTGCAAGCGCCACTGACCGTGACACGCATCACACCTGTCCCTGTTGCGTGTAACCAATCAGGCAGATCAGAAGTTGCCTTGTTTCGAACCGACCAAGGACCAGGGCTCGAAGTTTGTCGAGCGCCATACCTGGTGACGCGGCTCGGTTGAAATCAACCTTTGACGCAGATTACGGGCACGAGGCGCGCGACTCGCCGCGCCAATTTTGCCTGCTCGGCGGCCGCCGCAACGGCGTTGACGTCCTTGTAAGCGCCCGGCGCCTCTTCCGCGACGCCGCGAAATGACCGGGTGCGAATCAGCACGCCGCGTTCGCGCAGTTCGTCGATGAGTTGGCGTCCATGCCAGCGTTTGGTCGCTTGCGTTCGACTCATCGCCCGTCCAGCGCCGTGACAAGCCGAGGAGAACGCCAATCTTTCACTCTCGCTCGTACCGACAAGAATATAGGACTCGGTTCCCATCGTGCCGCCGATCAGCACCGGCTGTCCCACTGCCAGTAGCGATGGTGGCAGGTCGGGATGCCCTGGACCGAAGCTGCGCGTTGCACCTTTGCGATGGACAAATAGTTCTCGTCGATCGCCATCGACAGAATGCTGCTCAATCTTGCAGGTGTTGTGAGATACGTCGTAGAGCAATGTGAGCTTCGCATCTGGAAGGGTCTGGTCAAAGGCGCCACGCACAAGATGTGTAATGATTTGCCGATTGGCGAGCGCGCAATTGGTGGCGGCACGCATTGCGCCCAGATAGTGCTGTCCCAGTTCTGAATGAATAGGGGCACAGGCAAGTTCACGATCCGGAATCGGCCGATACCCCTGAATAAGCATGCTTTTCAGATAGTCCGTCCCGATCTGGTGGCCGAGGCCCCGCGATCCACAATGGATGCTGACGATGATGTCGTCTTTATGTAGTCCCATCGCTTCGGCAGCAGCAGCGTCGTAAATTTGGGCGACTCGTTGAACTTCCAGATAGTGATTGCCTGAGCCCAGCGTTCCCATCTCATCGAATTGACGCTTCTTTGCCTCGCGCGAGACGCACTCGGGCATTGCGCCAATCGCCCGCCCGCGTTCTTCCATGCGATCGAGATCAACGGGGATACCGTATCCTTGGCCTACGGCCCACTGCGCACCTCCGCAAAGCATGTTATCCATCTCCTGTTCGTTAAGCCGGATCTCGCCAGTGCTGCCGACCCCAGCGGGTACACCCCGGAATAGTGCCTCGGCAAGGTCCGTCTTTTGCGGTTCCAAGTCATTGGCGGTGAGAGTGGTATGTAGTGAACGCACTCCGCAGGAAATGTCAAATCCGACGCCTCCCGCGGAAATTACGCCTCCCTCATTCGGATCAAACGCTGCAACGCCGCCGATTGGAAACCCGTAGCCCCAATGGGCATCCGGCATTGCATACGCTGCGCGTTGTATTCCGGGCAAAGTGGCTACATTGGTGAGCTGCTCGCGCACCTTTTCGTCCATGTCTGTGATCAGCTGCTCGTCAGCGTAGATGATTGCCGGCACTCGCATCTGTCCAGTGGGCTTGATCCACCATTCAAAATCCGAATAACGCAGAAGCGATTGTGGATTCATAGATGTTTCCGTGCGCCTTTCACACATCAATGACGCATTGTGCCAGCCATTGCCCGTCCTGATCACATGTGACTCTCAATGCGGTGACCGTAGCCCCTTTTGCTTCGACTGCAACTTGATGGCGTTCCGGGTCCACCTTTTCTCCGTCCAACGTACCTTTCAGGGAGCAACCAGCCAAAACGACTCGAAACTTGCAGAACAGCATCCTCCTCACCGCCATTTCATAAATGATCGCGTTTAGCCAGCTGACCAGCAAGAGTTCAAGGTCCGGGGCGTCGCACTGAACCTCGACAATCTCGCCACGCTCAATAGTGGTAACGTCCGCAACGACGGCCATGAGGGCAACGGCGGTCTGTTCGAATGCCTCTTCCACGGAACTTCCGATCCCGCGTACGCCGATGTCGGAACCATGCGAAAAGTGTTCCCAAGCCGCCATATTCTCTCGAATCAGGGATGAAAGATTTCACGTTTAGGTCCCACCCTCACAGCGTCAATTTCTCCTTTGTACACTTCTAGTCTAAACGCCTACGTTGAGGCTGTGATGAACATCACGTCGCGAGTAGAGGCGGCTCATAGCGGCCCGAGTTGAGGGCAGACCAATGTCTTTGGTCTAGAAGCAATTCGCGATACTCATTGCCCGAAGTTAGTGAGGGCGGCGCGTAGTTCCGTTCATTTGCCTGAACACCGCCTGTTGGCTGTCTTTTCGGAATCAGGCGCTACGCAGTCACTTTCTTCCGTCCCAGTCTGGGTACATCTACCGAATCTTCGAGAAGTTGGGAGTCTCCAGCCGAGTCGAGCTTATCCTTTATGTGTTTAGTCACCGGGATAGTAGCAGTTAGGCTCGCCTGTCCTGCCTACACAGCCGAGGCTCACGTGTTACCTTCCCTCGTAGGCATCATGAATTCCGAGACTCTGCCCTATCAGCAAGGTATCACTCATGCTGAATGAACCGTTTCACAAGCGCGAGATACTTGCGGTATTGCCTCGCTTCATCTCGTAGGCCATTGACCAGTTCCCGGCACGCGTGTTTTTTCGCCTCGTTCTTCATGCCCGGAATCATTTTGTCCAGCTTGCCAGCTCGCTCGTCTATCTTCTTTACCTCATCTTCAAGATATCTGATATGAGCGTTCCAAGAGTCATCTGCCACTTGATTGACCCCCATCAAATAGACCCCTCGCGTGGAAAAACCGAGCGTCGTTATCTGTTTTCGGGCCGACCAGAGTTTAACGATGCCCTTTCCTCCGCGCAATCATTTCGCAAATGCAAGGCGAGTGGTCCAGATCCCGATAAACAAGGTGGTCTCAATGGGTCGTTGCAACACTTGCTCAAAGTCCTCTTGAGGGAGTCTACGAAGCTGATTTCGTTCGCGAGCTTTGATTCAAAAAGAACACTGCCCTGTCTAGGTTCTAATTGAGGACTGCCGTACAGATCAATTCTCGAGGGAAGTATTGTCAGATCAACCGATCAGAGGGTGTTGCATCGACCGGTTGAGCTGGCACGACGTTCAGGAAACAACCGCTTCGTTCATATAGCGGTCCCGCAGATACGCGTTCTATTCCGAGTCGTCTTGCCAACGAAGGGCACCGTCTTTGCCAATGCATGCCACGAAGGTTTTGACTTCTTGCCGATGACTATCTTCCGAGTGCCCCGTGACTCGGGTGAAACCACCTTTCGCCAGTGTGTTGTGAAATCTTGCCTTTACTTCTTGACGAATTTCCTCACATCCATGAGGTAGTCCGCACCGTAGATGTTCCCGTCGAAATCCGTAGTCACGCCTTCCGCCATGCTCGAACCGGCAGGGTACGGATAGGGGCAAGGGTCGGGAATAAAATACTTCACCGCGCCGTCTCTGGCGCTCCCGATCCGGATGCCCCGCTGGCTGCCGAGATTGTACCCGTAGCCAGTCTGCGGTAGTGCGTACTCTCCAGTGTTGGTTCGACCGTCTCTCGACTCCGAGTCGGCTACGTAGATCGTGTCTGTCCGCTTGTCGATGTAGATGCCGCTCGGCCGCCCAAACTGGAACCACTGCGCGAGGAACTTGCCGTCCTGATCGAAAATCTGGATTCGGTTGTTCTGCCGGTCGCCCACAAACAGCCGGCCTCTGGAATCGAAGGCCAGGTCGTGAACCAAATCGAATTCGCCTGGCCCCATCCCTTTCGTTCCCCACGTCTTGAGGAACTTTCCATTCTTGTCGAACTTCATGATGCGCGCATTGCCTGTGGCCGTGCCGCCTCCGGAGTGTCCATCGCCGACGAAGATGTCTCCGTTCGGCGCAAGAGCGACGGCGGTCGGCGCATCGAACTCATCGAATCCCGTACCAACGACTCCCTTCTTACCGAGCGTCAACAAGATCCCGCCATCCTTGTTCAGCTTGAAGACTTGGTGTCCCCCATTGTCGGCCAACCAAAGATAGCCGTTCTTGTCCACGACCAATTTGTGAGGGCTGACGAACAGTCCCGCGCCAAAGCTTTTTAGTAACTTGCCCGACGGATCGAATTGAAAGATTGGGTCGACGTTTGCGCTTGCGCCGGCACACGTCGCGCCACCTGCGCCGAAATTACCACATCGGTCGGCGACCCAGATTGTGCCATCGAGCCCAGTCGTCACGCTCGCCGTCGATCCCCATTTCCTTCCCGCGGGCAACTGTCCCCAGTCAACGCCGGGCTGATACGGATTGGGGAGGTCGTTGCGCGCGCCCAGCATTGACACCGCGGGGAGCTTGACCGGGTATTGACCGAGCGGAAACACAGCCTGCCGGCCTCGTTGACCCGCCTCGACAGGCGGCACGCCACAGGAGGACGCCAGCGGGCCCGCAGAGGATTCGGTCAGGGACGTCCCACGATTGGATTGTGCGGAGACCGCGACGCTCGATATAGCGATCGCACAGGCGAGAGATAACACCCGTGTGAAACTCAATGAATCTGCACAGGACATCACAACCTCCTCGGCAGCCATTCGCCCGCTACGATCCGGAACAGGTCGTTTCGCTTTCAGATCAAGTTAGTTTCCCTTACATGAACAAGGAACGTTACCTGTTTGCATGCGCTGTCATTCGCTCTTGTCGCTTTTGTTGGTTTTGTTGCTTTGATCTGGTTTCGTGGCCTCGATCCGAATCTTCTTGAGCAGTTGCGCGTCGCGCGAGAGTTCCGTCTCGCCAACCGGAAATTTGTTTATGCTTAATATGTAGGCCAAGATGTCGGGAATCGCATCGCGGGGCACCGATCCCGGGTTGTTCATCGGCATCGTCTTGCGAATTCGTTCAAATAAGTCGCCGAGGGTGGAGCCGGTCCAGTTTGACAGGAAATCGCCTCCAACGAGCGGAGGGGTCATATCCGAACCCGCCAATGTTGCGAGGTGACATTCTGTACAGTGTGTAGTGTAGAGGTCTTTGCCTCGATCCGCTTGTTTTTGGGTGAACACGCCGTCCCACACTGTAAGCGATTCCGATGCTGCCGTTTCCTGAGGTAAGAACGGTGGCTGTTGTGCGTTAATGCCGGAGTAGGACGCGCATATTGTCGCTAAACCGATTAATGCCGCTGCCGCGCCCTTGGTTTTCATATCGCCTCACTCAAAACGAAGTACAATACACGAACAGATTTTTCCCAATGGGATTTTTGGTCTTGCTTCGAACGCGTCAGCGCAGAAAAATGCCTGCGAACGCGGGCTCTCTAAAGTCCCTCTTGTCCCCTTATTGCGTCGAAGGCAGACTGAAAGCAATGTAATCGCCAGAGTAGTTGCCGCCACTGACGGCCACGATGATGTACTGCTTGCCATCGAATGTGTAGGTCATAGGCGAACCGCTTTGCGGGGCTGGCAGCCAGACCGCTCCCACCTGTTGACCGGTTTGCTTGTCGTAGGCGCGCAGCATGGCCCCGCGCGGATGGCCAGCCGTCGTCGAAATCTGAGGATCACCCATAATGACCAAAGTCTTGGTCACCACCAGCCCGACATTGCCTTGCTGGCCAGTCTTGGGAATGTCCAGCCCCTTGAGCGCCGGGTTATTTCGAATTGAGTCCGGCGTATCGCCATGCGGCACCTGCCAAACCATCTCGCCTCGATCTAAGTTAATTGCGCTGAGAAGGCCGTAAGGCGGCTTCACGAGTGGCAGACCATCTACAGTCGTGCCGATCGGCGGAGCCTCTGGAGTATTCGCGTTTGATTTGGCCAAGATGGCATTCAGTTTCGCTTGAGACTCGCTAATCTTTGGCGCGTCTGAGGCGGAGCCGAAGCCAGGGCCTTCGTTAACCCTGAATTTCTGGCCCGCGACTCCGGCAAGGTATCGAATATCAGAAAATCCTTCCGGCGGCTCGACGAGCCCCAGAGGGGCCACGCCCGCATTCGCCGCGGGCGCGAAGACTGTCTGAGATTCAGGGTCATATCCTGCGCCGGGCCAGTTGGTGCCGCCGCCCAAGGTTCCGATGGTCAACGCTGCGACCGGGCCCGGAAGCTTGCTGACAACCGCGCTCAGGAACATGGGGCCCATCTTGTAATGCTTCACTAAGTCCAGCGCTTTCGCGTGCAGCTCTGGTGTGAAGTCGATGAGGTCGTCCATCGTGATGGCCTGGCGCGCATAGGCTGGAGGCTTTGTCGGGAACGGCTGGGTAGGAGAGCACCACTCGCCCGGCACATCGCCCCGTGGAACCGGCCGTTCTTCAATTGGCCAGACCGGCTTGCCCGTTACGCGATCAAAAACGTACAAGAAGGATTCCTTGCTGGGCAAAGCGACTGCCTTGATCGCCTGGCCATTAACGTTGATGTCGGCGAGAATCGGCGGGGAAGACAGGTCGTAGTCCCAGATGGGATGATGCGCAACCTGGAAATACCACTTCATCTTACCCGTTTTCAGATCGACGCAAACCAGGCTATCTCCGAACAAATTGTTGCCTGGCCGGTGTCCGCCATACTGGTCGGAAGTCGGATCTTCCACGGGCAGATAGACCTGGCCCAGTTCTTCATCCACGGTGATTCCGGTCCAGACACCTGTATTGCCATTGACCTCTGCCGAGTTATTCAGCCACGTGTCGTAGCCAAACTCCCCTCTTTTGGGAATCGTATTGAATTGCCAAAGCATCTTCCCCGTCCGCACATCGTAGGCACGCGCAAATCCTTTGGTGTTGTCGTGTGTCTGCGGCTGGGTCCCTTCCTTCATGGAAGAGCCAACGATGACCACGTCTTTGACCACGGTGGGAGTGGTGTGCAGGCCGAGCTCCCCTGTTTCCAGGTCGATCTGCTTGTTCACGCCGGTCACGGCGCCAACCTTCATATCGACGATGCCACCTGTGCCAAACGTCTCGATCGGCATGCCAGTCCTGGCATTAAGTTCGACCAATCGATAGCCGGTTGTTACATACAGGATGCGTTCATCGCCATTGCCATCGGTCCAATACGAAAGCCCGCGTCCCGAGAGCTGCCGTGGAGCAATCGCTGCGCGGCGACCTTCATATTCACTGTGCACCCATTTCAACTCGCCCGTTCTAGCGTCCAGCGCAATCGCCGCTCGCCGCGATCCCGCGGTGGTGTACACAACCCCATTGATTTCCAGCGGCGTTCCCTCGAGCTTGTATTCTGGCCGCGCGCCCAGATTGTCGGTTTTGAAATGCCAAGCGACCTCAAGCTGATTGAAGTTGGATGCATTGATCTGATCCTGAGGAGAATAGCGGGTTCCCTTGGCGTCAGCAAAGTAATAAGGCCAATCGCCTTTTTTTGTGGAAGGTTGGCCCGCGGTCTGAGCCCACGCCTGTCCCATGCAGAAAATGAGTGGGATCGCAACAGCTGCGAAGGACGACAGAGCTCGTTTCAGGAGCCGAAAATCGAACATATATCTCCTCCTGGAATTAAATTAACCGGAATTTCCGATTTGGCCCTCATTCTTGCGCATCATAACCTTCCCCTTCTCTGGACACAACGAGCTTGCCCCAGAGAAGATCTTAATGCGGAATGCGATGCTCCCGCGGCCAAGTCCTTCCATGAGAAGGCCGGTTAGTGTCAAGTCGGTTTTTCTTTTTTCTCCCAGGGGGTTTTGCGTTTGAGCCGGGCCGCCTCTGTCGCCTTCCTTCCATCCGCACTCTTTGGTGAGCGATATCTGAGGGCCGCCCCAGAGTCCCACCGAAGACTTGCTCTGTGCGGCATTTCTCTGCCCGAAGCCTCGCCTCTCCAGGGCTAGGTTCGTGTCGCCCCGCTCTAGCCGTTGGGAGGCTAGAAGACCAAAAGGCAAAGCTCACTTGGCCGCCGTCGGGCATTATCTTTGATTTCGTTCACAATCGTTTACATCTCTTAGGTAAGTCTCTGGCCTAAATGGGTTTCCGGAAGAACGATTTGTCCAAGTTAGGGAAATGTTTTGCATATGTGGCAAATGGGCTTTTCGGGGTCATTGAAATTAAATGACTTACGAGGACTTGAAACTGAGGCTCATACCTTTGAACTGGACCCTCAAATGCTTCCTAGTTCCATCGCAAGGATCTATCCGGCTCTTGCCGGTGCGGGGGATTGCCTTGCTTCAAGCTGTATCAACCGACCACGAAAACAAGAACGTCCAGACCATCGCCTTGACAGCCACGTTCACCGCTGAGCCCGTGGCGGAGCCGTTGAATTTTTGGATGAACGAGCTGGATCTCCCCTGCCTAGTCAAATTCGGCCCCTTCGACCAGGTGTTTCAACAATTGCTGGATCCTGCCAGCGTTCTCTCTACGAATCAAAGCGGTCTGAACGTAGTACTCATTCGGCTGGAAGACTGGTGGCGAGGAGCCGGAGGGCTGGATTCCGGACACGATGGCCGGGAGAACGTCCAAGAGCGGGTTCAGCGCAATGCAAAGGATCTCCTGGAGGCAATGAAATTCGCCTCAGTCAACTCCAAGGTCTTTTACTTGCTTTGCTTTTGTCCTGCTTCGGGGCGGATTCAGGCCGATGAAACACTGGCAAGATTTTTCGACACACTCGAGGCGCAAATTGCGGAGCGGTTGAAGGATGTCAGTGGGACCTACGTGGT
>Ga0209517_10007436_pt1 | contig 13121 bp, 11 predicted proteins | sample PeaSoiMetSII2010_FD_187695 | JGI IMG/M metagenome (GOLD analysis project Ga0209517, IMG submission 187695) | Peat soil microbial communities from Weissenstadt, Germany - SII-2010 (SPAdes) (version 2) | ecosystem: Environmental > Terrestrial > Soil > Wetlands > Peat | place: Germany...
TTTGCGATCAGAGTCACCGAATCCCGCCGGCTCACTAACGCGCACGTGCCGTCCTTGGACGCGTTGTCGATCACCACCACCGGTAAGTGGCCGCAGGAATCCAGGCACCCTTCGATCACCTCCGCCGAATTGTAAGTGACCACGACGATGCCCGTGCGCGTCATTTTGATGTGACTCATGTCAAAGCAAAATACAAACGCCAGTACAGATCGAACCCCGACAAACTCTGCAGGTCGCGGATTTCCTTCTCGCCTTGTTCGAGGATGGCAGGAAAGTTGGCCCAGCGTTCTCCTCGGCACGCCTTCTTGGCACGGCGCCAGCCGCGAAAGCGGCGTATGCCTTCGAGCTTGCCCTCCAGGTAGCCTAGAAAAGCTCCATGCCGCAGAGCGACGAATCCCCATAAGATTTGAGCGACAAACACGCACCAGCCATAGCGTTTGATCCAATCCGGCGGATAGTGTTTCGCCACTAGTAACAATTGATTGCGCGCCATCTTCCGCACCGTGTCCCGATGCCAGCGGCCGAGCGTCGCACTGCCGGCATGATAAGCGATAGCTTGCGGCACATATAAGCCATTTAGCCCCAGTTCGGCGCAGCGCAGGCCGAAATCTACGTCTTCCAGGTAACTCTCGAATTGTTCATCCAGTAAGCCCACGCGGCGGAATAGGTCGGCCCGAAAAACAGCCGCCGTGAAGGAGGCTAACTGGATGCTCCTCGGCTGGTTCCAAAGCTCGGAATCGAGCCGCCCCTGGCCGCATCTCCACGCGCAACCGCCCCGGCACACTGCGTCAAACGCTCCGTCAAGGCGCTGGTGAGCGGAGGCGTCCAGCAACTTACCCGTGGCGAACCACACATCGTTCCCCAGTGGGGCCGTCAACTTTTCGAGCCAATCCGGCTCGAGCACGACGTCATTGTTTAAGATGGCAATCCACTCGCAACCAACTTCCTGAATCCCCCGGTTCACCGCAGCCGCGAAGCCCGCGTTCGCTCCCATTGCGATGACCTCGGCTCCGGCCCGCGTAGCCACGGCCGCCGAATCGTCGGTCGAGCCGTTGTCCACCACGATCACGCGCTCGATCGGATACGTCTGCCGCCCAAGATCGCCCAGAACCCGCGCCAACAGATCTGCCCGATTCCATGTCGGGATGACTACCTCGACGCGAGGCATCAGCCTGCTCGCCCCCTGGAGAAACGTTTCTTCACCAGAAAGAACAGGTTGTAAAAGCCGTCCCGCCATGGATTCAGCTTGATCTCGCCCAGCCGCGACGAATACAGAATGGAAATCTCCGCGAACCGCACGCGCGGGCTCTTCAACGCCTCAATCTTGATCTCCTCGGAAAACGCCATGCCATCGGATTCCAGGCAAATATCCTTCAGGATCGAACGCCTGAATACCCACATGCCGGATTGTGAATCGCGCACCCAGCGGAAATAGAGCACCGACATCGCGAGCGACAAAACCCAGTTGCCCAGCCGATGCTTCATGCTCATGGCATTGCTGTCGCGCACCGGGAATCGCGAAGCGTTCAGGAAGTCCACATCCAAGTGCAGCAGCGCCTCCAACAGATACGAGATCGCATCCGGCGGATAGCTGTGGTCGCCATCTAGAGTAATGATGATGTCGCCCGTCGCGTCCGCAAATCCGCGCTTGTAGGCCCTGCCGTAGCCGCGCACCGGCTCCCGGATCACTTCCGCTCCGAACGATCGCGCCACGTCCGGCGTCCGGTCCGTCGATCCGTTGTCGACCACGATCACCTGATCCACGAATTCCGGCATGCGGCGCAATACCTGCTCGATCCCTTGCTCCTCGTTCAGGCAGGGTGTGATAACTGTGATCCGTTGCGACTTATACACTCGGCGTTGGTACCATATTCTCATGAAGTTGTTTTGTGCTTTGACGGCGCTCGCCGCTACTGCCTTCGCCACCGTGAATCCTGAGCTCCACCAGGTGAAGCGCGTTTACATCCTGGCCATGACGGCCAGCATGGATCAATACCTGGCCAACCAGCTCACCAAGGCAGGCGTCTTCGAGGTGGTAACGGACCCCAAGAAGGCCGACGCCATCATCACCGATCGCGTGGGGGAGGCCTTTGAGAATAAGCTCGATGACCTGTATCCGCCGCCCGCTCCGCCCAAAAAGCCGTCCGAAGATGCCAAAGAGACCAAGCCGGACGCCGATGCCTCCAAGCCCGATTCCAGCAAGAGCTTGCGGGATCTCAACAGCGACAAACTTTCGGGATTAGATCTAAGCGGCGCCACCCGGCCCAGCACCATGGGTCGCGGCAAGGGAAATATCTTCATCGTGAGCCGCGGCAGCCGGGCCGTCCTGTGGTCGGTCTATGAGCCCCCCAAGAACAACACCTCCGGCGAGCTGACGAAAACCGCCGAACGGGTAGTAAAGCACTTGCAGGAGGACCTGGTCGGCAAAAAGGCCGCAGCCGAGTAAGAGCGTTTTACAGCGCGTAACGAAACGGCCGGTCTTCGGTGCTTCTCCAGAAGTAAACCAGGATGATGATACTTGCAATCGCCGCATAGGCGCACCACAGCGATGTGAACGCGTATCGCTTGAATTCCATCACAGCCAGCAGAATCGCCAGGTTTGCCGCGCCAAAGATGACCATCATCCGGATTTTCGAGAAAAATAGCGAACCACAGGTCGCAATCACATACAGCACCGCAACCGCTGTATTGTTGGTCGCTTGATTGATGTATACGATGCTGTTTCCCCTGACGTACAGCTCCAATGGGTATGCCGTCAACGCCCACAATATATACAGCGCCGTTGCTCCGCCGATCACAACGAATGGCAGCATGCACCGGCGGCTCTTCGCGTCATGCTCGAACAGCAGTACACTGAGCGGCAGCAAAAACGGGAGTAGCCCCTGTGCATACAACATGAACGCCGCGCCCATGTCGTGCGCAACTGCCGGGGATAGAATCCCATCCAGGCCCAGCCAGACGAATCCCTCGATGAACTGATGAACGGCGAATAGAGTGGGCAGCGCCGCGAAAAGCAGTTCGCGCCGGTGCTTCACCTTCGTCAATGTGACGACGCCGATCGCGCCCAACGTTCCGCTGCCAACAAAGTTCGCTGTTGCTGAAAAGCACACGGCTTATCCCCTCCATCGAGGCAATTGTCTCTTATCGGTGTTCATCTGCGTTCATCTGTGGCTATTTGATGCTTCTCTCTTCTCCCGCACCACTTCGCGATAGCTTTCCACCAACCGCTCGGCCAGCACCCGCATATCCCGCGTCTCAACCACTCTCTCCCGCGCGCGGCACGCCAACCCTCTGGCTTTTTTGCCGTCTTCGAATAGCTCGACGATCTTTTGCGCGAATTCCAACGGATCGGCGGCCAGCGAGCAAATCTCGCCATCTTTCCCCGCCAGGCCCTCGGCGCCCAACGGCGTCGAAACCACTGGAATACCCGCGGCGAACGCCTCCAACAACTTCACGCGCATTCCCGAACCGCTCAGGATCGGGCACACGAACACCGCATAGCGCCCCAGCGGCTCGCGCACATCCTCCACGAATCCCCGCAGCTCGATATTCTCGGGCAGATGTGGCAGCGAATGCGCTGACGGCGGCTCCGATCCGACAATGATCAGACGGGCATTCTTTTTACGTTCGAGCACGGCTGGCAGCACCTTCCGCGTAAACCAATTGAGCCCTTCCTGATTCGGAAGATGGCGAAAGCTTCCCAGGAAAAGCATCGTCTCCGGCTCGCGTCCATCCGCCCGAAATTCATACCGCGACGTCGCGATTCCGGCGCGATTATCGTCAATCCGGCCGCGCAGCCGCGGCAAGAACGACAGCAGATACTCGCCGTTGTCCGGACTGCATACCTGCACGCGATCGAACTTCGGGAGCACCCGCAATTCGTATCGCAGGGCTCGCAAATACTCGTAGGACGCCTTGGCTCGATCCAGAATACCGCGCACACTCGCCAAGCCGCGCCCGATGGATTGAAAATAGATGTCGTGTTCGAACAGCACACATGCCAACTGCCTGTAATCGCCCCCATATTGGCTCAAAGTGGTGTATTCCAGCTGCACTACATCGATCTGGCGCAAAAAGATCTCCCGATGCAGCCGCCACTCCAACTCTTGGCTGGCAAACTCGCGCACCGCGTGGGGAAGAATGGAACCGAACTGCTTCTCCTGGCCTTCGGTTCGCACCAGATACTCAACCGAGGCCACTTGCCGCTCCAACTCCTGGTGGGGCTCGCGCTGCCAGGCATAATCCAGCAGGATGAGCAGATGCAGATCGCAGAGGCGCGTCAATTCAAGCGCGGTCTGGTACATGAACACGCCGCCGCCGTGGATCGGCGGACAAATCGGATATGGCGAGCAGAACAGCACACTCAGCTTCTCGCGATCGTTCCTCAATTGCACGAACCGATCCCGAAAATACCCGCCCAACGGTCGCCGCAACGCCTCGGTATCATCAATCACCGCCAGGCTGCGGGCTCTCGCTCGCGAGCGCACCGCGTTGGGAAGTTGCCGGAACGCTGGCCACAATCCCGCGAAGTTGGCGCGCTCGGAAGAATCGCCAAACAGGACCGTTACCACGGCCCCCGCATAAGCGAAGAAGAAGTGCGATGCCAGCCGCCGCCACTCGTGGATGTTCTTCCAACAGAACAGCGCAAAGTTCTTCTTCAACACCAGATCGATTTGTTCCGCTGTGAACCGCTTCCCGATGGTTCCACGATGCTCGTGATACACCACGCTTCGCGGCTGATAGAGCACTTTCCAACCCCGCTTCCACGCCAGATATCCGATATCGGTGTCTTCTAAATAGAATGGGGCAAGTAGCTCATCGAATCCGCCCAGCTCCAGAAACTTTCGCCGGTCGAACGCGCAGGATCCGCCGCCGCCATAGGCGCACGGGTAGGGAACCTGGATCGCCGGATCGTCGCGATGCCGCACCCGCAACGCCCCGTTCTCCCACCAGGATTGCGTGAGTCCGGTCTCCTCGCGCACCTTATTTGGATCGCTGAAAAAGATCTGGCACGCAACTGAGAAAATCGTTTCGTCAGTGAAGGCCTGGAGCAGAGGTACAAGAAAATCGCGTTCCACTCGCATGTCGCTGTTCAAAAGCACAACGATGTCATTCTTGGCCGCGCGAAAGCCTTCGTTCGAGCCGCCGCCAAAGCCCAGGTTGCGATCGAGCGCCAGAACGCGCACGGCGGGGAAGCGCTCGCGCAGGAATTCGGCGCTGCCGTCTTCCGATCCGTTGTCCACGACAATGATCTCGTTGCCGGAATTGCCGCTCAGTGCCGCGATGATCGATGGAATGTACTTTTCGAGAAGATCGCGGCCGTTCCAGTTGGGAATGACGACGCTTGCGGATTTGTTGTTGGGTCGGTGGTCCGGCGCAAGTTTCTTGCCGCGAAACAACGACGCAAGGTCCGCCAGCGCGAGCCCGGCCATCGCGATTAGCAACGGAATCGGAAACAACAGAACCAGCGGGAGCGCCTTAAGAAAGCGCCACAGGACGATCAGGAGCGTTTTCAAATTTCGGGCCCAAGCCCCACTGTACGGCCCATCTTCACCCACCGCGAGGCCCGTATCATTTCGAGCTTCGCGGCTAGCTCCGCCCGTTGCGCTTCGGCGGTCTGCGCCCAAACCGTTCGTTCGCGGACGGTCGCTTCCGCGGCGTCAAGAAGGCTCACGCAATGGGCCAGCTCCTGGCATTTGGCTTCCAGTTCAGCCGAGGCTTTGCGAGCCCATTCTGTTTTGACCTGGTCCTCATGTTCCATCCGTGAGACTTGCTCCCGATAGCCCGCGGCCAATTCCGCCGCTTCGTTTTGCAAAGCGACAATCCGTTCGCCCGCGGCCTTTAAATCCGAGTCCAACGTCTGCGCCCAGCGATTGCGTTCCTCCAGCTCACGGGTTTGCTGGCGGTGCAGTTGGAGCAGGGCCTCGCGATCCGCTTTCACCTGGGCGAGCTGCTGTTCCAGAGCTTCCACGTGCAGTTCGCGTTCGCGCAGGATATTGGCGGCTTTTGGAACGTATACAAATGATTTTGGCTCGGGCAGCGGGCCCGCGGAACAGATGCCGATGAAGAAATGCGCGTCCTCCGCGCTTCCACCTCCGCCATCGATGCGCGCCTCAGCCGGCCAGAAGCTCACGGCTGGGTGAAACGCGAACGACTCCACGCGGTTTTGCAGAAGCAGCCGGACATGCGAGAAGACCTGTTCCAATTCATGGACGAATTCTCCAGCTTCGAATTCGTGCTCATGAAACGGGTTCGGTCCGGTGGCCGCGCGAGTCTCGGCGTAATAGCGTTTGTTAGGAGAGGAGACGATGAACAGGCCTTCGCGCGTCAGCACTCGCGCGCATTCGCTGAGAAACGCGCGATAGTCGGTCAAATGCTCGATCACCTCGAATGCCACCACCAGATCGAACGATTCCGGCGGCGCAGGGATAGCCGTGCAGGACGATTCCAAGAAACGCACGCCTGGAATCGGATAACTTGCACTGGCGTACTCGATCGCGTCGGCGGAAATATCCACGCCGGTCACTGCCACCGCCGATTGCGCCAGCTCGGCCGATCCGTATCCGGTTCCGCAACCCGCGTCGAGCACCCGTTTGCCGCTTGCGTATCTTCGCGCGAAGGCGTAGCGCGCCAGGTGCTCGCTCCACAGGTCGTCGTTCACTTGGCCCGGAATGACTCGCTCTCCGGTGAATTCAACCAACGGCCGGCTCCGCGTGCGGGAGGACGGGGCTGGCCCGCAAGCTGCGATTGAGTTCCACCCGGCAAGGCAGGTGAATGTGTCCGTACACTTCACCCTCCGCGGGACTCATCTGCAGCACGATCGCGTTGTCCACCCAGTCACAGGTCCGATACGAGTGCAGCGTGCCATCCGCAATCGCGGGTGAAAAGGAAAACGCCGATGGATAGAGCTCGGGAAGCTGGAGATGAAAATCTACGGTGTACACGTCGCCGGCGGTCATCGGCGGAAGATCGAATGCCTCGCGCGCCGTATTGGTTCCGGCGAAATCGAGGCCGATGTGATTGCGCATCATGAATCCCACAATTGGCAGCGTGAGATCCTCCAGTGCCCGAACACTGATGCGCACGACGATGGTTGTGGACGGCTCCAGAACATAGACCGGCTGACCGGCAGCGTCCATAAGGGCGATACCTATTACTTCTGCACGTCCGTCGCCAAAACGATGATCGATGTTGGGCAGCGTGTCCACGATTTCAGGCGCTTCCACCCGCTCACGCGGCGCGCCTTGGGCCTCGCGATGGGTCGCTTGCAAGTAGACATTGTCTTTCTCGACCATCGCCGCCATGTAGCGCGTGACGACAACATCGGTGTTACCGATCTCCTTGATACGTCCGGCGTTCAGCCACATGGCGCGATCACCCAGGGCTTTGACTTCAGCAATCGCGTGCGAGACGAAAAGAATAGTTACGCCCGCTGCTCGCATCTCATGTACCTTGCGCATACAGCGCTGGCGAAAATAGATGTCGCCCACCGAGAGCGCCTCGTCCACCAACAGGATTTCGGGATCCACGTGAATGGCCACTGCGAATGCCAGGCGCACCGCCATGCCGCTCGAATAGGTCTTGACGGGCTGATCGATGAACTCTCCAATCTCGGCGAATTCCTCAATCCGTGGGAACTTGAGGTCGATTTCTTTCTGCGAGAGACCGAAGATGGCCGCGTTCAGATAGACATTCTGCCGTCCAGTGAATTCCGGATTGAAGCCCGTACCCAATTCGAGCAGTGCCGCGACGCGGCCGCCAACGTACACATCGCCCTTCGATGGATACAGGATGCCGGCTACGATTTGGAGCAGCGTGCTTTTGCCAGAACCGTTCTCGCCGACAATGCAAAAGGTTTCGCCGCGTTGAATCTCGAAGCTGACATCATCGAGAGCTGCGAAATCGTGATGAAACGAGATCCGATTGAGGCAGGCCAGTTCCTTAAGGCGCGCGCTCGGTGAGAAGTAGATAGGGTAGTTCTTCGATACACCCCGAAACTCGACAATCGACTGCGGCACTAGATCGAATCTACTGGAGGGAAAAACGAAGTGTCAAATCCAAGCCAAAATGACTTTAGGGCGACCGCCAACCCCCGCTTGCTTAACCCAAACGCTGATGATGCGGTGTGTTCGCCGCGAACTGGTGAGGCAATTTCGGTCACCGTGCGTTTTCGCGTTAGGCGAAGCACGTCGAGGAAGCTGGTAGCCGCCCTGCTAGGTAATCGCGATCTATAGTGAGCCTCCTTACTTTACCGGACTGGATTTCTATCTCCCAGCCCTGATTATTAAGTAACTCTAATGTGACCCAAATGTCAAGGCCTTTAATGAACGATCCGGTTGACAGACGCGCGTGGCGCCTCCTAACCTTGGAGAGGCTACTGCCGGTGTAGCTCAGGTGGTTAGAGCGACGGTCTCATAATCCGTAGGTCGCAGGTTCGACTCCTGCCGCCGGCACCATCAACGCTCCGAGCCATTCGAAATGATCCACTCGTAAAGCCTTTGCAGTTCCTCTTGCGAGTAATATTCGATTTCGATCCTCCCGCGCTGATCCGACTTTTCGACAATCCGCACGCGCGTCCCTAGCGCGGCTTCGAGCGAACCTACCGCAGCTTTGATGTTTGCGTCCTGCAGCGGCGCTTCCGAGGGCTCCCTTGGCTCGTTGAGCTTCTTGACCAGGCGCTCTACTTGCCGCACCGAGAAGCCTTGCGCCGCGGCTTTTTCAGCCATTTGCAATTGAAGGTCAGGATTGGTGAGGCCGAGAATCGCGCGAGCGTGGCCCATCGAGAGGCGGCGTTCGGCAACCAGGAGCTGTACCTCGCGCGGAAGCCGCAGCAGGCGGATCAAATTGGTGATCGTGCTGCGATCTTTGCCGGTCCGTGCGGCTATTTCCTCGTGACTCAGCTTCATTTCGCTGTGCAGCCGATCCAGCGCTTGGGCAGTTTCCATCGGGTTCAAGTCTTCGCGCTGGATGTTCTCAATGAGAGCGATTTCCAAAATTCGATCGTCGGCAAAGTCCTGGACGATAGCCGGAACTTCGATCAAGCCGGCTAGCTTAGCGGCCCGCAGGCGCCTTTCGCCCGCGATCAGCTCGTAGCTGACGCCTTTCTTGCGCACCAGCAGCGGTTGGATTATCCCATGTGTTTCTATGGAGTTAGCTAGTTCTTCGAGACGCGAGGCGTCGAACACCGTGCGTGGTTGGAGAGGATTTGGATGAATGTCTGCAATGGGGAGTGATGCCACCCGCGCGCCTGTTTCCGTTGGCTGCGGCGTCGACAATGTTGCGGTAGTCCTTGATGGCAATAGCGCCGAGAGGCCTTTACCCAAGGCTTTGCGTTGCTTGTCCGGCAGTGTGCTCACGAGCCAGAACCTCCTTCGCCAATTGTATATAGCACTCTGCCCCGCGTGATCTGACATCATATGCGATTATGGGTTTCCCGTAGCTGGGCGCTTCCGCAAGCCGGATACTGCGGGGAATTACGGTTTCGAACACCGACTTTTCGAAGAAGCCACGCAGGTCGAACTCAACTTGACGAGTCAGGTTGGTCCTGTCGTCGTACATCGTCAGCAAGACGCCTTCGATTTGGAGTGTGCTGCCGAAGGAGCCCCGGACGCGCTCAATGGTATCAAGGAGCTGCGAAATCCCTTCCAGAGCAAAGAATTCGCATTGTATTGGGATCAGGACGGAATCGGCGGCAACCATGGCATTCAGTGTCAGTAAATCGAGAGCCGGTGGGCAATCGATCAGAATGAAGTGATATCGTGCTCGAACTGATTCCAGTCTCTCGCGGAGTCTAAATTCCCGGTTCTCAAGTTCAACGAGCTCGATGTTGGCGGCGACCAAATTCCTGTCAGCCGGAAGAATATCCAAGCCCTCGAATTCCGTTGGGATGATTGCGGTGGTGATGTCCACTGCCCCGAGGAGCACTTGGTACAGGGTCAGGTGATCATCGCCTTTAGTGATTCCGAGACCGGTGGTGGCGTTGCCTTGCGGATCGGAGTCGATCAGCAAAACACGCAGATCGTTGGCTGCCAGAGAAGCAGCCAGGTTAATCGCGGTCGTGGTCTTCCCGACGCCGCCCTTCTGATTCGCAATCGCTATTACTTTTCCCAAAGGTTCCACGTGGAACGAGGCTCTGTATGTTTCACGTGGAACATTTCCCGTAAACGCAGAGACTTCGGTCTCCCCAAGGTAACCGAAGTGGCTCCGCCCACGCAATGCGAGAATTGCTCCGTATAGCGCAAAAGTCCTCCTCGCCGATCATCAGCCCGATATTCGGGGCTAGGCGCGGAACCTGAGAGACAATTTCTTTGGGGTCAATGGCGCGGGCGACGATCCAATCGGCATGGGCGGTAATGTGGTCCACTCGCTGCCCCGAAACCGAGACATTCGGTAGCTGGCGGGTCGATTCCCGCAGAAAAACAGCTTTCCTTTGATTCGATTCAATGAGGGTGACGCGCCAGGCGGGTTTGAGGACAGCCATGGGAATCCCAGGAAATCCTGCTCCCGAGCCTACATCGAGAACCGAAGTCTCTTGGGCCGCAGGCAGATGAGCCGCGAAAAACAGGGACTCACAATAGTGGCGGATCACCATCTCCGGGCCTGGCTTTACCGTGGTCAGGTTCATTCGCTGGTTCCAACGGATCAGCAGTTCGTAATGGCTGTAAAGCTGAGCAATCTGCGATTGACTCAGCCCGGGGCCCAGGAGCTCAGAGAACCAATCAGGCGTGGGCACCGAGGCTTAGGTAAACATCGAGCACCGCGAGGGCGGCGGGCGTGATGCCAGGTATGCGGCCGGCTTGGCCGAGGGTCTGCGGCCGAACACGCTCCAGCTTCTGTTTGGCTTCGGTCGACAGACCCGGGATTCCAGCAAATTCAAAACTGGCAGGGATGCGCCTCAGATCCGATTCGCGCAAGCGATCCATCTGTCGCTGCTGTTGCGCGATGTAGCCGGCGTATTTCACTTCAGTCTCGATGGTCGTCAGAACGCCGTGAACCGGCTCCTCCCCCAAGGCCTCCTGGATGGAGCTTGATAGCGATGCAATCGTAGCTTCCGGCCGGCGAAGCCATTGAAGCAATCGCTTCGACTCCAGATACGACGTGACCCGCTCTTTGTGCCGCTGCTTGCGAAGGTAGATATTCCAGCGATCGTCGCTGACTAGCCCGGCTTCACGGCCAATCGGAGTCAGGCGCTCGTCGGCGTTGTCGATGCGCAAATGCAACCGGAATTCCGCGCGGGAGGTGAACATGCGATATGGCTCATCGGCGCCCTTGCTGATCAAGTCATCAATCAGAATGCCCGTATAGCCTTGTGTCCGTCCGATAATGATCGGTTCTTGTTTGCCGATTCTACGCGCAGCATTGATGCCAGCGATCAAACCCTGGCAAGCAGCCTCTTCGTAGCCGGACGTCCCATTAATCTGGCCCGCCAGAAACAAGCCTTCGATCGATTTCACTTCCAGACTGTGATTCAGCTCGCGCGGATCGATGGCGTCGTACTCAATCGCGTAACCGGGCCGGATCATCTCGGCGTCCTCGAGGCCCGGGATCGAGGCTACTATGGCCGACTGCACGTCGATGGGCATGCTCGTGGACATACCGTTGACATAGACTTCGTTGGTGTCGAGACCCTCCGGCTCCAGGAAGATCTGGTGACGGTCTTTGTCCGGAAACTTGACCACCTTATCTTCGATCGAAGGGCAATAGCGTGGGCCGACGCCCTCGATCTGACCGCTGTAAAGCGGTGAACGAGCTATGCTATCTCGCAGAATCTGAAGCGTTTGTTCTGAAGTGTATGATATATAACATTTAATCTGCTCACGCTCGATCTTTTCCGTCAGGAACGAAAACGGCGTTGGAACGGCATCTCCACTTTGCGCTTCAAAGCGCGACCAATCGATGGTGCGGCCGTCAAGGCGCGGTGGAGTGCCGGTTTTCAGACGAATCCAGGCTAGGCCGAGCGTTCGCAACTGATCCCCGAGCAGGTTCGATGACGCCTCGCCGTTACGCCCGCAACTGTACTTCATCTCGCCGACGTGCGCGAGTCCGTTCAAAAACGTTCCGGTGGTGACGACAACAGAATCGCTACATATTGTTCTGCCGTCGCGAAGCAGAACTCCGGTCACGCGTGCTCCTTCGATGGCCAACTGTGCGACTTCGGCTTGCAGTATACGGAGATTTGGCTCGCGCTCCAGCACTTCGCGCATCTTGATGCGATATTGCTTCTTGTCGCACTGCGCTCGCGGCGACCATACGGCCGGTCCGCGACTGGTGTTTAACAGGCGAAACTGGATGCCAACGGCGTCTGTGACTTCGCCCATCGCGCCACCCAGCGCGTCGATCTCGCGAACCAGGTGGCCCTTGGCAATGCCGCCAATCGCCGGATTGCACGACATTTGCGCAATCAGATCGCTATTCATCGTGATCATCGCGGTGCGCAGGCCCATGCGAGCGCACGCCCGCGCGGCTTCGCAACCGGCGTGGCCGCCTCCCACGACAACGACGTCATAGCGCGACTTCATGGATATCCATTTTCAGTGTGGCATACTTCGATTTAACCAATGAACATTCTGGTGGTAGGTTCGGGTGGGCGCGAACATGCGCTGTGCTGGAAGCTGGCGCAAAGCCCGAAGACGTCCGCGCTCTATGCGGCGCCGGGGAATCCAGGAATCGCGCAAGTGGCGACTTGTCTTGCGACCACAGATTATCTTTCAGCGGCCGAATCGATCGACGCCGATCTGACGGTGGTTGGTCCGGAGACACCACTGGCGGCCGGCATCGTAGATCAGTTTCGCGCCAAAGGGCGCCGAATCGTGGGTCCAACGGCTGCAGCGGCGCGTTTGGAAGCGAGCAAAGCATTCGCCAAAGAACTGATGATGCGCGCTGGAATCCCCACGGCACGATTTGCGACTGCGACGAGCCCCGAAGAAGCGCGCGATGCGCTGCTCGAGTTCGATCTCCCCGTCGTGATCAAAGCCGATGGGCTGGCGGCGGGAAAGGGCGTCATCATCGCGCACACCCACCGTGAGGCTCGCGCCGCGATCGATCAATTGATGGCATTTGGATCCAATTTGGTGATCGAAGAATTTCTAGTGGGCGAAGAAGTGAGCTTCATTGTGCTGAGC
>Ga0209517_10007437_pt1 | contig 13121 bp, 7 predicted proteins | sample PeaSoiMetSII2010_FD_187695 | JGI IMG/M metagenome (GOLD analysis project Ga0209517, IMG submission 187695) | Peat soil microbial communities from Weissenstadt, Germany - SII-2010 (SPAdes) (version 2) | ecosystem: Environmental > Terrestrial > Soil > Wetlands > Peat | place: Germany: Weissenstadt...
GCCGGATCGCAGGTCGCCGGAATATCTTGCGCAATTCGTCGCTGCGCAGATCAAAAAATGGGAAGCTCCCATCAAGACGAGCGGCATACAGTTAGAATAAGGCTGTGACTTCGCCGGGGTGGAACAGCGCGGCGGACGACACGATGGCAAGGAGGATCGGTGGTCATGCACATCAAGAATCTTCACAGCGCCTTAGGCGCCGAGGTGACAGGCATCGATCTCGCTAAACCTTTATTGCAAGCCGATGTCGACGATATTGAAGCCGCCTGGCGAGAGCGGCTCGTCGTGGTTTTTCATGGGCAAACTCTGTCGGACCCTCAGCTCATCGCCTTCAGCAAGAACTTCGGCGAGCTCGATCCGCCAGGGCCCAATCCGTACGGCGAGCCCTTTAACAAGGAGCATCCCGAGCTCAACGTCATTTCCAATGTAAAAGAAAACGGCAAGCCGATCGGTAATCTCGGCGATGGCGAAGCCGTTTGGCATGCCGACATGACATATGTCGATGTGCCGCCGAAGGCGGCATTACTGCACGCGCTAGAGGTTCCGCCCGCGGAGGCTGGCGGCAATACCTATTTCGCCAATATGTTCGCCGCTTACGAAGCGCTCCCTCCGGAGCTGAAAAGGGCCGCCGAAGGCAAGATCGCCGTGCACGACGCGTCGCGCAACAGCGCCGGAATGCTGCGGAAGGGCTACAGCGAAGTCACCGATGTGCGGCAATCTGTCGGCGCCCATCATCCGCTGGTGCGGACCGATCCGAAGACCGGCCGCAGAGCGCTGTTTCTCGGCCGCCGTCCCAACGCCTACGTGCTCGGCTTGACCGTTCCCGAGAGCGAAGCCTTGCTGGACGCACTGTGGGAGCACGCCACGCAGCCGCGTTTCGCCATGTGCCACGAATGGCGGATCGGCGACCTCCTGATGTGGAACAACCTTTCGGTCCTTCATCGGCGCGATCCGTTCGATTCCAAGACGCGGCGCGTCATGCACCGCAGCCAGATCAGGGGAAATGAGCGCATCGCCTAGTGGAGCGGATTTGATATCCGCTGCCGTGGCGCCGGATCAAACTACTCGAGCGAAGCCGCATCAAACGCACTCTTCGGCCAGGGCAATCCATAATGCTCGCGCAGCGTCGTGCCCTCGTAGGCCGTGCGAAACAGCCCGCGCCGCTGTAATATCGGGATGACTTCGGCGCTGAACACGTCGAGCATCGATGGCAGCAGCGGCGGCATGATATTGAAACCGTCCGCTGCGCCGTCGGTGAACCAATCTTCGATGAGATCGGCGACCTGTTCGGGTGTTCCGGCGAAAGTAAAATGGCCGCGAGCGCCCGCGAGCAGACCGAGCAGTTGGCGTAAGGTTGGATTTTCACGCCGCACCAGGCCCAGGATCACCTCGGTTCGGCTACGCGCCGCCTCCACCGATGACGGTTCGGGAAAATCCTCGGGCACGAGCGGGCGATCGAGCTGCAAGTGCGAGAAATCGTGACCTCCGAACCGGCCGGACAATCGTTTGCGGCCCACGTCCGGATCGGACAGCTCGTTGGTTTCGCGCGTCATGCGCTGCGCTTCGGCCTCCGTGGCGGCGATCATCGGGCTCAACCCCGGAAGGATGAGGACTTGCTCGGGCGATCGGCCTTCCGCCGCGATCAGCGATTTCAGGTCGGCATAAAAGGCCTGCGCCGTGGCCTTTTCCATATGCGCGGTGAACACTGCCTCGGCGTGGCGGGCCGCGAAGCGGCGGCCAGTATCGGACGAGCCGGCCTGCACGAAGACCGGCCGGCCTTGCGGCGTGCGCGGCAGATTTAAGGGGCCGGCGACTTGATAGTGCTCGCCTTTGTGGCCAATCGGTCGGATGCGGTCCGGCCTGGCGTAACGCCCGTTGGCCCGATCGTCGATCACCGCGTCTTCCGCCCAGCTGTCCCACAACGCCGTCACGACGGCCATGTACTCCTCGGCGCGGGCATAGCGGTCCGTGTGGCTGATCTGGCCCGCGCCACCGTAATTGGCCGCGGCCGTGGCGAGCCACGAGGTGACGATATTCCAGCCCACGCGTCCGTTGCTGATGTGATCGAGTGATCCAAACTGCCGCGCGAGATTGAACGGTTCGGTATAGGTGGTCGAACACGTGGCGATCATGCCAATCCGCGTGGTCGCCGCGGCCACCGCTGCAAGGACGGTGACCGGCTCCAGCCAGGTGCGCGCCGCCTGCGCGGCATCGTCACCCAGCGCAAGCTGATCCGCAAGGAAAATGGAATCGAACAGCGCCGCTTCCGCGCGCCGCGCCAGGTCCTGATAGTAACGGATATCCGTCAGTGCGAGAGGCGAGGATGCGGGATGCCGCCAGGACGCCTCGTGATGGCCACGACCGTGGATGAACAGATTCAGGTGCAATTGTCGCTTCACGTCGTCCATCCTGACCTTTGCTCGCCTCCGATTGCCTGCTCCTACTAGTATCCGCTATCGGGACTAGGGCGGACATCGGCCGAAGCGGCGGGATGTCCGCCAATGATCCGAAGGCGACATATGGTACTGGTTAGTATCGGGGTTCACCTAACGGGAACTGTGGAATATCGGGTGCGTTTCACTCCGGCTTGATGCCAGCCGCCCGGATCACCTTGCCCCATTTATCGGTTTCGTCGGCGACGAATTTGCCCAAGTCTGCGGGTGAATTTGCAAAGACCGAATAGCCCAAACTGGCAATCCGCGTTTTCATCACGGGATCCGCGAGAGCGGCGTTGATTTCCCCGTTGAGCTTATCGATGATCTCGGGAGGCGTGTTTTTGGGGGCGCCGAAGCCATCCCAGAAACTCACCTCATAGCCCGGGAGGAAGTCGCTCAAGGTCGGGATGTCGGGTAGCGCCGGAGAGCGCATCGCGGTGGTCACTGCAAGCGCCCGCAGTTTGCCGGCCTTGATGTTTTCGATAGCAGCCAAAGTGCCGAAGAGAACCTGCACCTGTCCTCCAAGTAAATCGGTCGTTGCAGGTGCCTCGCCGCGATATGGTACGTGGGGCATGTCGATACCAGCCATCATTTTGAACAGCTCACCGGCTAGGTGAGGCCCCGAGCCGTTGCCGGCCGACGCCATGCTGATCTTGCCCGGATTGGCCTTGGCGTAGGCGATAAACTCTGGAACGGTCTTGGCCGGTACTGATGGGTTGACCAACAAAATATACGGTCCCCGGAGAGCTGTCGCGACGAGTGCAATGTCGCGGATAAAATTAAAGTTGAGGTTCTCATAGAGCGTTGCGTTAATCGCGGCGGGTGGACTGATCATAAGTAGAGTATGGCCGTCCGCCGGTGCACGGACGACTGCCTCAGTAGCGATGTTGGTACCCGCTCCCGGCCGATTTTCAATGACGAACGGCTGGCCGAGCCGCTCCGACAGCCACTGGCCAATCAGCCGGGCGGTGATGTCGACCGCGCCGCCGGGCGGAAAGCCGACGAGCAAGTGCACCGGCCTCGACGGATAGGTTTGGGCCCTCGCGAAGCGCGGCACCACCGGGAGCGCGGCAGCGCCCGCTGCCAGATGCAGAAACTGCCGGCGAGGAAATTTCATTCGATCACCTCATCGGTGCGCACAATAGAAAATGATATCACGCCGCGATCGGCAGGTCTGGTCCTAGCATCGCTTACCGCGGTTTAGCGATCCGGTCGCCATTAGGGATAAAGCGGAAGTCCGAACCCGCGCCCGAAATGTCGTGAATGAGCCACAGCTCACTTCGCCACCATAAATTGACGCAGTGCAGAACGCTCACTCGTCCTGGGCATCTGCGCCCCGAAAAGCATCGCTTACCGGAGGGGCAGAACCCCAGCCAGACCATCCCAGGCGTTGCATAACCGCTCAACCTCCTGTGCTGGAAGTCACACGCGGCCACTCCCATTGTGCTATTTTCAACCATTACGACGCCTTGTCCTGAGCCATGGGGGAGGCAATGCGACGGCGCTCCAGAGCAGGCGGCAAGCCAATTAAAGCGCGACGCCGAAAGGCGGCGACGCCGCAACGCCGCAGTGCGCCAAAGGTCGGTAGGCGTCGCAAGCCCTCCAGCACCAGCGCCAAGACGGAGAACGCGCTGCTCAAGCGTGAGCGGGATGAGGCGCTGGAACAGCAAAAAGCCACGGCGGAGGTGCTGCGCGTCATCAGCACCTCTCCCGGTGAACTGAAGCCGGTATTTCAATCGATCCTAGAGAAGGCAACACGCATCTGCGGGGCCAAGTTCGGCACGCTGTTCCGCCTCGACGGCAAGAACCTCGACCCTGCGGCACACTTCGGGACGCCGCCGGAACTTGTCGAATTCCAAAGGCGGCGCGGACCCTATCGGCCGATACCCGGGAGCTTGCTCGAGCGCGTTATCCGGACAAAGCAGGTGACCCATACAGCTGACCGCCGTGCCGAACCTGCGTCCAGTGCGACAGCGAGGCTCGGCGGTGCGCGATCCCAGATTGCCGTACCGATGCTCAAGGACGATGTATTGATCGGTGCAATCGTTATCTACCGCCAGGAAGTTCGGCCGTTCACTGACAAGCAAATCGCGCTTGTCACAAACTTCGCCGCGCAGGCCGTCATCGCCATCGAGAACGCGCGTCTGCTCAATGAATTGCGTCAACGCACCGACGATCTTAGTGAATCACTGGAGCAACAAACAGCAACCTCCGAAGTCCTGCGTGTCATCAGCAGTTCGCCGGGCGAGCTTGAGCCCGTGTTCCAGGCCATGCTGGAGAATGCAACGCGCATCTGCGAAGCCAAATTCGGCACATTGTACCGGTTTGATGGTAAGAACTTTCAGTCGGTGGCTTACTTTGGGACCCCGCCACAACTTGTCGAATTCATGATGCAGCGCGGGTCATATGTGCCGGTGCCGGGGACTTTGTTCGAGCGGCTGATGCGCACAAAGCAGGTGTGCCATGTGGCTGATCGCGCCGCTGAAAGTGTGCCCGGCCCAACCGCAAAGCTTGGCGGAGCGCGATCCCAAATAGCCGTACCGATGCTGAAGGATGAAGAGCTGGTCGGCGCCATCAGCATTTACCGTCAGGAGGTTCGACCGTTCACCGAAAAGCAGATTGAACTTGTTCGTAACTTTGCGGCGCAGGCCGTCATCGCCATCGAGAACACGCGGCTGCTCAATGAATTGCGCGAGTCATTAGAGCAACAGACCGCGACATCGGAGGTACTGAGCGTCATCAGTTCGTCTCCGGGCGAGCTTGAGCCTGTATTCCAGACGATGCTGGAGAACGCTGTACGGATTTGCGACGCAAAATTCGGCGTTATGTGGCGATGCGATAACGAGACTTTCAATCCGGTCGCGCTGTTCGGCGTGACCCCCGCATATGTCGAGTTTCTTCAGCAGCGTGGTCCGTTTCGACCGGCTGCCGGAACCACCCTCGATCGGATGTTGCGGTCAAAGCAGGTAAGCCACACAGTTGATGACGCTGCGGAAGCTGTACCCGGCAATGCCGCAAGGTTCGGTGGCGCGCGATCTACAGTTCGCGTACCACTGCTCCAAAACGATGTGCTGGTCGGCGCCATCACCATCTACCGCCAGGAAGTTCGCCCATTCACCTACAAGCAGATCGAGGTGGTGCAGAACTTCGCCGCCCAGGCCGTCATCGCCATCGAGAACACGCGGCTGCTCAACGAATTGCGGCAGCGCACTGACGATCTCACCGAATCGCTGGAACAGCAGACAGCGACCTCGGAGGTCTTGCGCGTCATCAGTTCATCGCCCGGCGCGCTCGAACCGGTATTTGAGGCGATGCTGGCTAATGCCACCCGCATCTGCGACGCGAAATTCGGCAATCTGTGGCTGGCTAAGGACGGTGGCTTCCTGGTGGCGGCGCGGCACAACCTGCCATCAGCATATCGCGATCATATCCAGCTTGGTACCATTGTTCATCCAGGTCCGTCGGTGCCGGTTGTCCGAGCCGCCGACACCCGTGCGACGGTTCATATTGCGGATCTGCGCGAGGATCATTGTTTTCTCAGCGGGGAACCGGTCGCGGTGAGCGGTGTCGAACTCGGCGGAGTGCGTACGCTGGTCGCTGTGCCGATGCTCAAGGACCAGGAGGTGGTCGGCGCGTTCGCGATCTACCGCCAGGAAGTGCGTCCGTTCACCGACAAGCATATCTCGCTATTGCAGAACTTCGCCGCCCAGGCGGTCATCGCCATCGAGAACACGCGGCTGCTCAGCGAATTGCGCCAGCGCACCGACGATCTCAGCGAATCGCTGGAACAGCAGACCGCGACTGCCGACGTGCTCAAGGTCATCAGCCGCTCGGCTTTTGATCTCAATGTGGTACTGGATGCATTGCTGCGCTCAGCGGGCAGATTGTGCGACGCCGACATGGGGGTCATTGCGCGGCGCCAAGGCGACCGATTTTATCGGACAGTCGCCTATGGTCTGCCGGTAGATTTCAGTCAAATTATTGACGATCAGCCGGTTGAGCTAAGCCGCAGCAGTGGATCGGGGCGGGCGCTGCTCGAGGGCAAGGTCATTCAAATTCACGATATCGAGGCCGACATCGAGTACACTTACCCGGCGCGTGGAACCGGCGCCTTCCGCACGCTGCTCGGCGTTCCGATGCTGCGCGATGGCGTGCCGGTTGGCGTGATGACGCTGATGCGAAAAAACGTACAGCCGTTCACCGATAAGCAGATCGAGCTTGTACCAACATTCGCCGACCAAGCGGCGATAGCAATCGAGAATGTGCGGCTATTCGAGGCCGAGCAGCAGCGCACGCGGGAGCTTTCCGAATCGTTGGAGCAGCAGACCGCGACCTCCGAAGTGCTGAGCGTCATATCAAGCTCGCCCGGCGAACTCGAGCCAGTGTTTCAGACCATGCTGGAGAACGCGGTACGAATTTGCGACGCGAAATTCGGCGTTCTGTTCCGATACGACAGCGAATTTTTCGATCCAGTCGCGATGTTCGGCGTGCCGCCAGTACATGCCGAGCATCTCCTGCAGCGTGGTCGATATCAACCGACCGCCGGAACCTCTCTTGGTCGCCTCGTTCGGACAAAGGACGTGGTCCGCATCGCCGACTATGCGGCGGAGCCGACTCCGGGCGGCGCGGCGACGTTTGGTGGGGCGCGGTCGATTGTTGCGGTGCCGATGTTCAAAGAGGATGCGCTGATCGGTGCCATCGTCATCTACCGTCAGGAAGTTCGACCATTCACCGACAAGCAAATCGCGCTGGTGCAGAACTTCGCCGCCCAGGCAGTCATCGCCATCGAGAATACTCGGCTGCTCAACGAATTGCGCGAATCCCTACAGCAGCAGACTGCCACCGCCGACGTACTCAAGGTCATCAGCAGTTCACCGGGCGAGTTGGAGCCGGTCTTCCAGGCGATGTTGGAAAATGCAACGCGCATCTGCGACGCAAAATTTGGCACACTGTTCCGCTTTGAGGGTGGCGCATTGCATCTTACAGCGCACTTCGGAACGCCGCCTGAGTTGGTAGAATTTCAGAGACGGCGCGGACCATATTTACCGGAAGCTGGCAGCCCGTTCGATGCTGTTATACGGACAAAGCAGGTTAGCCAATCCGCCGACATCGCTGCTCAAATTACCTCCAGTCCGGCGGCCAGGTTCGGCGGCGCACGATCCTTCATTGGCGTGCCAATGCTCAAGGACGATGAGTTGATCGGCATCATCGGCATTTATCGCCAGGAAATCCGCCCCTTTACCGACAAGCAAATCGCGCTAGTACAGAATTTCGCCGCCCAGGCGGTGATTGCCATCGAGAACACGCGGCTGCTCAACGAACTGCGCCAGTCGCTGGAGCAGCAGACGGCGACGGCGGATGTGCTCAAAGTTATCAGCTCGTCGCCCGGCGAACTTGAGCCTGTTTTTCATGCCATGCTGGAAAAAGCGACGCGCATTTGCGCGGCTGAATATGGAACGCTGTACCGTTACGACGGTGAGATGTTTCACATCGCAGCGGAGATCGGCACGCCCGCCGAATATTCAGAGGCGCGAAGACAGCGGGGCCCGTTTGCTCCGAGACCGGGCGGCCTGCTCGATAAGGTTACGCGAACGAAGCAGACGACCGATACCGCCGACGACGCGGCTCACGACAGTATGCACGCGCGGCTTGGTGGGGCGCGTTCTCGGGTTTGCGTTCCGATGCTCAAGGATGATGTTTTGGTGGGCGCCATCAGCATCTACCGCCAAGAGGTTCGCCCCTTCACCGAAAAGCAGATTGAACTTGTTCGTAACTTCGCCGCTCAGGCCGTCATTGCTATCGAGAACACGCGGCTGCTCAACGAATTGCGCGAATCCCTCCAGCAGCAAACTGCCACCGCCGACGTACTCAAGGTCATCAGTAGTTCACCGGGCGAATTGGAGCCGGTTTTCAACGCAATGCTGGAGAACGCCACGCGCATCTGCGAAGCCAAGTTCGGCACGCTGTACCTTTTTGATGCCAATGCATTCCTCTGGGCAGCGCAAGTCGGTGCGCCACCGGAATATGCCGAATTTCTAAGGCAACGTGGTTCGTTTCAACCAACTGCCGGAGCCCCCCTTGATCGCATGTGGCGGACGAAAGACGTTGTCCGCATTGCCGACGACTTGGCAGAGCCGGTCCTGAGCCCCGCGACAAAGTTCGGTGGCTCGCGCTCGCAAATCGTAGTACCGATGCTCAAGGACAATGCGCTGATCGGCGCTATCATCATCTACCGCCAGGAGGTACGGCCTTTCACTGACAAGCAAGTCGCACTGGTGAAGAACTTTGCCGCCCAGGCCGTCATCGCCATCGAGAATACGCGGCTATTGAACGAACTAAGACAATCTCTGCAGCAGCAGACCGCCACAGCCGACGTTCTCAAGATCATCAGCCGCTCGACTTTCGATCTTAAAGCAGTGCTGGACACGCTAGTCGAATCAGCGGCGCAACTTTGCGAAGCGGATACGGTGTCTATAAATCTGCCTACCGACAATGCCTATCATCAAGTCGCGCGCCATGGTTTTTCCTTTCAATTCGATGAATACATCCGCAAGTCACAAACCAGCGCTGGACCCATAACAGCGCCGGGGGGAGGGTCCATTGGCGGGCGGGCTCTACTCGAACGCAAGATTGTTCATGTTGCGGATGTGCTGGCTGACCCAGATTACAAATTCCTTGAAGCGCAAAAATTAGCGGGGTATCGCACAGTTCTTGGCGTTCCGCTCATCCGCCAAGGAAATCCAATCGGCGTAATCGTCCTCACTCGCAATGCCGTGCGTCCATTCACGGAAAGGCAAATCGAACTTGCTGCGACCTTTGCCGACCAAGCGGTGATCGCCATCGAGAATGTGCGGCTGTTCGACGAAATTCAGGACAAGAGCCGCCAACTCGAAGTCGCGAGCCAGCACAAATCGCAATTCCTTGCCAACATGAGCCATGAGTTGCGGACGCCACTCAACGCCATTCTTGGCTACACCGAACTGATGGCGGACGGCATTTACGGTGAACTACCAGAAAAGACGATGGGCGTACTCAAGAGGCTTGAGAGTAACGGCAGACACCTGCTCGGCTTGATCAACGACGTACTCGATTTATCGAAGATTGAGGCTGGTCAACTCGTGCTTGAACTTACCGATTACTCCCTAGAGGATATTGCGCAGACCGTCCGCAGCACGCTTGAGCCTCTGGCCGCTGACAAGAAGCTCGCCTTCAAGATCGAGGTGGCTCCCAAAATGCCACCTGGACACGGCGACGGGCGGCGCTTGACGCAGGTCGTGATCAACCTCGTCGGCAACGCCATCAAGTTCACCGATGCTGGCGAAGTGGTCATCAAAGCCACCGAGAACGATGGATCATTCCATCTATCGGTGCATGACACCGGACCGGGTATCTCCGCTGCCGATCAGGCCAAGCTATTTCAAGAATTCCAGCAGGCCGACAATGCCATCACGCGTAAGAAGGGTGGCACCGGTTTGGGGCTCGCCATATCCAAGCGCATCATCGAAATGCACGGCGGCAAAATCTGGGTCGAGTCCCAGGTCGGCCAGGGCTCGACGTTTTCCTTCACGGTCCCTGTTCGCGCTGCTCAGCAGGTAGTCACGGCATGAGCAAACGCATTCTGGTGGTGGAAAACCAGGCGGATAATCGCCAAATCATTCGCGATATGCTTTCCGCAACCGACTACGAATTCACGGAGGCCGAGAGCGGCGAGCAGGCGCTCGAAGCTGTGGCGAAACAGCGGCCCGATCTTATCCTGATGGATATCCAACTGCCGGGCATAGACGGCTACGAGGCGACGCGCCGGATCAAGGCCGATCCCGCGTTGCGTTCGATCCCGATCATCGCGGTCACCTCCTATGCCCTCAGTGGGGAAGAACAGAAGGCGCGGGCGGCTGGCTGTGATGAATACGTGCCGAAACCCTACAGCCCGCGCCAACTGCTGGCGAAAATTCGACAGTACTTGCCCCAGTAGGATGGCGTCATCGTATGCGATTTGAGATGTCGTCCGGCGGCAGCGCGCTCACCCCGAGGGCACAAATTCTTGATCACGAATTGCTGCGGTGCGTGAGGCAGTTGTTGATGTGATGGACGGTGCCCGCTCCCGGCAGCGAGTTACCCTAGGGGGATCGTTGCCAACGACTCACATCAGGGAGCGGTCGACATGCAAATGACTACCATTGGTTTGGATATAGCCAAGAACGTGTTCCAGGTTCACGGCATCGATGCCAGCGAGAAGGTTGTTGTTCGCAAGCAACTTCGGCGCGGCCAAATGCTGGCGTTTTTCGAGGCGCTGCCGCCCTTGCTGGTCGGCATGGAGGCCTGCGCCACGGCCCACTACTGGGCGCGTGAACTCACGAAGCTTGGCCACCAGGTTCGTCTGATGCCGGCGAAGGACGTGAAGGCCTACGTCAAGCGCAACAAGAATGACGCCGCCGATGCCGAGGCAATCTGCGAGGCGGTACGGCGGCCGACCATGCGCTTTGTCCAGGTCAAGTCGGCCGAGCAGCAGAGCCAGTTGATGCTGCATCGGACGCGCGATCTTTTGATGCGGCAACGAACCCAGGTGATCAATGCGTTGCGGGCGCACTTGGGTGAGCTCGGCATAACCGCGGCACAAGGCAAAGCAGGGCTCACGGAGTTGCTGGCGATCATTGCAGGCAGTGCGGATGAGCGCCTGCCGACGGAGGCTCATGCGAGCCTGATGGTGCTGGCAGCGGAACTCCAGGCTATGCGGACGCTGATCGCATCGATCGAGAAGCGGATTATTGCTCATCATCGCTCGGACGAAGCCAGCAAGCGGCTGCGGAGCATCCCTGGGATTGGTCTGGTGGGCGCGACCGCTATTGTGGCCACGATCACAGACCCAAAGGCATTCCGGTCGGGTCGTGATTTGGCGGCCTGGATCGGGCTAGTGCCGCGGCAGGATTCGACTGGCGGCAAGCAGAAGCTCGGGCCGATCTCGAAACAGGGCGATCGCTATTTGCGGCGCATCCTGGTGGTCGGAGCCCATGCGGTTTTGAAGCTCGTGCGACAAAAGCCGCAGAAGTATCCCTGGCTTACGCAGCTTCTCGCCCGCAAACCGTTTAAGGTCGTGGCGGTCGCGCTGGCCAACAAGATGGCCCGCATCGCCTGGGCATTGCTGGTCAAGGGCGGCCCCTATCGGGCGCGTGCACTGGTGGCAGCGGCCTAAGGGGACTGGCGATGGGAGGATGAGGTTGCGTATGTGCGTTCACAAACTGCAAGGGTGATGACGACATTGATGCGAAACGGTCGAGACCGTCGATCGGAAAACCCGTCTGGGCCGAAGCGATACTTGAGCGCGGGCGATTGTCCGGGACCGATCAGCGGATCACATCAGGGCCAGCGGCCACATTGGCTGCATCGCGACAGAGGTAATCCTCCAAGCGACAATAGGCCGTATACATGGCTGCACCCGAACGCTTCGCAGAAAAGTCAGATTCCTCTTGCACCGCGGGCACCGTCCATACATGGCCCATAGCGACCGATATTGCGCCGCAACCAAATGTCCGCTTTCGGGTGGTGAGTTTAACTGGTCAGTGCAACACCAGTCGCAGTCTATCGGCTGGGGTTTCGAAGCCGAAGGTCTTTCGCGGGCATTGGTTGAGCCGCAGGGCGACGCGAGCATCGGAATAACGCGCGCATTGCTCACGAGGTGATCTCCCTTGCGTTCAAGCAACGAGAGCACCGTGCGTCGGCGTCGAGCCGCACGGTGTCGTCGATCGTGGCGTTACCTTTACGATGCCGCGAGTGGCCTTCGTTATCGGCGCTTTGTCCGCCTGTCAGTGCTGAATGGCGGCGGTGGGCGGAATTCCTTGCCCCGAAGCCACCCACTCGTTCCACGTCTGCATGCGTATTCCCAGCCGATTGTAGTAGACCCGCAGATAGCCGTCGCTGCCGCGCACGACAGCTTCGGGCATGACCGCTTGGACTTCCTGCGCCATCACGCCAACATACGCTTTATCGCTGCCATTGTAGCTGAACCGATAATAGCCAAGGCCGTTATCGAGATGGCCCACCAAGACGATGTCATGTTTCAGCCGGATGTCGGACCGCCGGCCGTGGCCGCCGCCGCCACCACCACCACCGCGCCGAGCGCCACCGCCGACGTAACCGCTCCTGCGGACATTCACGTGCACGGTGGGCACGTGCACGGTGGGTACGGCGTATGAGCCGCGCGCGCGGCTGCCGGGGATAGGGATTTTGTCTATGCTCGCCGACGCTATGCTCGTCACGAGCGTGAGAGTGGCTGCCGCGATGCTCCCAGCCGTGCCAGCCCTCGCGGCCGCCAAAGCAGAAGCCGCGGCGGAATTCGCAGCCGATGATGTACCAGCCGCCACCGTTCCAGCCATCGTCGTACCAGCCGTAGGTATCGCCATTATAGGTGTATTCGTCGCCCCCGGCCGCGACCGGAGCGGGGCCGCCGCCCGCTTCGCTGAAACTGATGTCGTCGAGCGCGAAATCATTCCAAGGCGAATCTGTATTCTGGTCGAAAAGCGCCAAGTCCGCGCGCTCGGTGCGATACCGCCATCACCGCCTGCACCGCGCTAACTTTGAACGTAGTGTTCAAGTTGCTCGATAACGAATTCCTGTTTGGAAATTACAAACTTGAGCAAATCGCCGATGGAGACAATGCCGATCACTTTTGTGCCTTCGAGCACGGGCAGA
>Ga0209517_10007438_pt1 | contig 13119 bp, 11 predicted proteins | sample PeaSoiMetSII2010_FD_187695 | JGI IMG/M metagenome (GOLD analysis project Ga0209517, IMG submission 187695) | Peat soil microbial communities from Weissenstadt, Germany - SII-2010 (SPAdes) (version 2) | ecosystem: Environmental > Terrestrial > Soil > Wetlands > Peat | place: Germany...
CCAGTCGTTTTCTGGCAGGCGATTGCCCTGATCATCTTCTGCGGTATGTGCGTAGAACTTCACATGAGCGCCCGGAGTGTCTGAGCCGGAATAGTTCGTAAACCTCTTAACCCGCTGTGACAAGCAATAGTTGTTCACATCTTTGCGCGAAAGTCTAACAGGCGGGGTGGGACAAATGCAGTCCAACCCGTAGCGAATTCAGTACACACTCAAAGCGGCATTTTCGGAAGGAAACCCGAACTTTCTGATTGTAGGGCGATGCTACGCCTGCCCGCCGAGGTGTCAACAACACTTCATTTGCGCGGACGCCACGCAGGAATGCCCAGGCCGCGACGACGTTGCGCTACCGTTGCTGGATGACGGCCGAGCCGCCGGCCAATTTCCCGATCAATGGCCGTCCCAAGTAACTTGTCTTCCGTCGGCGTGAAGGGGCGGATGAGAACCAGGCTTTTGATGCCCAATGCACGACGCCGGCCTCGGACCCCGCCCAGTGGGCGTCGTAATTTGCGGGCGACCTCCTTGTCTTTGAACTTACCCAGCAACCGGTCTTCTTCGGCCGTCCACGCGTTGCGTGGCACAAAAGGCGCGGGCGGGATGCCAAGCAAATGCCGTCGGGCGGCGACGGCCGGCGCCTTGCGACCAAGACTGGTGGCGATTACGGAATCTGCCGCGGTTCCCAGTTGCTTTTCTTCTGCTTCCGTCCACATCTTGAATTTTAAACGATATTTTCGCAGGCCCAGCAGAACCCGGTGCTGTTTGACAGATTGAAGGCTGCGCCCTAAATGCCGGGCTGCTTCCTTGTCGGGAATTTTGCCCAGCAGCTTTTCCTCCCTGCGAGTCCAGCGTTTCCAGCGCGTTGGGCGCAGGGATGGAATATGAAGCGCAATCCGCTGTCGGCGCACGTTTTCATAACCGCAACGCAAGCGGCGGGAAAGTTCGGCGTCGGTCATGGTGCCAAGCAATCGGATCTCGCGCGCCGTCCAGCGGCGGGGCGGCAGGCGCAGGCGGATGCGCCGGCGCTCGCGCTCAGCCACGACTTCCTGGATGGTGCGGCCGAAGCGGCGGGCGAGAACAGAGTCAGGTTTTTTGCCGAGCAGCTTCAGTTCCGCAGTAGTCCACGGAGCGCCCCAGCGTCTTTTGATCCGTTTTCTTGCGGCGGCGGACATGGTTTGATCCAAAATCACTGCTCCCGGCAAGCTGAAGCTTGGACTCCAACCCGGAAATTTGCGGCGGTCATAGACCGCCGCTACAGAAGAATCAATAGGCGATAATGGAGCGCACCGGGTAGCCGTTCAGTTTTTTGCGGCCGTTCAAAAATTTCAGTTCGATAAGGAAGACGATTTCCAGAATTTGCGCCCCGAGTTTTTTCACCAGGGCGGCGGCGGCGGCGGATGTGCCCCCGGTCGCCAACAGGTCGTCAATCAACACCACGCGCATCCCCGGCTTCAGCGCGTCCACGTGCATGGCCACGGTCGCCAGACCATATTCGAGCGCGTAATCCTGTTCGATGGTTTTGAAGGGCAGCTTGCCCTTTTTGCGCACGGGCACAAAACCGGCGTGCAATTTCGTGGCGGCGGCGGCGGCAAAAATGAAACCGCGCGCGTCAATGCCCACCACCGCATCCACCGAACCGGGCCGGAATTTTTCCGTCAGCAGATCAATCGCGCCGGCGAACAGCCGCGCGTCGGCGAGCACGGGCGTGATGTCCTTGAATTGAATGCCCGGCTGGGGAAAATCCGGAACGTTGCGGATGGCGCGTTCGATTTCCCTCGGCGTGACGCCGGGGCGGGGCAGGATTTCAGTTGGTTTTGGTTTTAGAGCTTTCAAATTTTTCGATCATTTTGCGGAGTTTCCGCAACGCGAGGTTCTGGATCTGGCGGACGCGCTCGCGCGTGACGCCGAACTTTTTGCCGACTTCCTCCAGGGTTCTTTCCGTCCCGCCGTCGAGGCCGAAGCGATAGCGCAGAATCGTCGCTTCGCGTTCGTCCAGGTGCTTGACCATGTCCTGCAACATGACGTAAACGGTCTTGTCTTCGAGGTCTTCGTAGGGCGTCGTGGCATTTTCGTCCTCGACTACCTCGGAAAAATTGTTCGACTCGTCGTCGCCGATGGGCGCATCGAGCGACGCAGGCCGGATGGCCGCCAGCCGCATCTGCCGCACCCGCAAAGGGGTCATGTCGAGTTCGCCGGCCAGCTCCTCGTCCGTTGGCTCGCGCCCGAATTCCTCCTGCAATTTCATGCTCACGCGGCGCATTTTGGAAATTTTGTCCACCAGATGCACCGGCAGGCGGATGGTCTTGGACTGGTTGGCCAGCGCGCGTTTGATGGATTGCTTGATCCACCACGAGCCGTAGGTGGAAAGCTTGCCGCCCTTTTTCGGGTCGAACCGTTCGACGGCCTTCATCAAACCGATGTTGCCTTCGCTGATCAAATCCAGCAGCGGCAGGCCGATGCCTTCGTAATCGCGGGCGATCTTTACGACGAGGCGGAGGTTGGCCTTGATCATCTGTTCGCGCGCCTTTTTGTCGCCTCGCTTGATGCGGGCGGCCAGCACAATTTCCTCCTGCGGCGTGAGCAGTTTCACCTGGCCGATTTCACGCAGGTAAAGCTTGATGGCCGTGTCGCCATCGTACCGCGAACTTTCCCGCTGGAAGAATTGCGTAGTGTCGCCCGCGCCGGTTTTCGCCTTCGCCGGTTGAAACGAGAATCGTGCCTTCGCCGGAGACGCAGCAGGTTTTCTGCGCCGTTGAGGCCGGGTCACTTTGCGCTTTTGGGTCTTGGCCGCCATGAACGAAGACAAAAGTTAAGACCTCGGCGCAAGGCCGCAAGACAATTAACCACCGGGTTACCTGCGGCCGCCGCGCGCGATGGCCAGCAGATAAAGCAATTGCAGCACTGCGCTGACGAGGGCGGCAACGTAGGTCAGGGCCGCCGCGTCCAATACCTTGCTGACCCCCGCACGTTCGTCCTCATGTACGAGGCCCAGACGGAACAATTGTTCCTTCGCCCGGCGGCTCGCGTCATATTCCACGGGCAACGTGACGAGCTGGAACAGGGTCATGACGCAGAACAACACGATGGCAATGGTGATGAAGGTCGGAAAGAACTGCCGGAAAATAAAGCCCGCGATGAAAATGCCTGAGTAAGCCATGCTCGCAAATTGCGTCACCGGTACGATCGCCATGCGAAAATTGAACAGACCGTAAGCCGCCTGATGTTGCAGCGCATGGCCGGCTTCGTGCGCAGCCACACCCACGGCGGCGACCGTTTGGCCATGATAATTGTCGGATGACAAAAACAACGCGCGCTTGGTCGGGTCATAATGGTCGCTCAACCGGCCGGGGATTTCCTCCACCGGCATGTCATGCAGGCCGGCTTGATCCAGAATTCTGCGTGCGGCCTCGGCGCCCGTCATGCCGGATTCCACCGGCACCTGGCTGTATTTGCCGTAGGCGTGGTGCAGTTTCATCTGCGCCCAGATGCCGATGAGCAATCCGGGAATCGCGAACAAAAACCATACTGGGTCTAATCCGTAAAACATAATTCAAATCAATTGACACTCCGCAGCCCTTTTTATTCAACCAAGCTGGCGGTGTGCCAACTCGATTAATTGGGAATTTACCGGATATTGGGCGGCTTGAAAGGCTTTTCTGAGCCAGCGTGGCGCAATTGAGACAGCTGGCGCTGGCACAAATCTTTTCGTGACTGGCGACACGCCATCTCGCCCAACCAATCAAGTCCCAAACAACCGGTCGCCAGCGTCGCCGAGACCGGGCAAAATGTAGCCGCGTTCGTCGAGCCGGCGGTCAATCGCCGCCGTGAAAATCGGCACGCGCGGATAATTTTTTTGCACGCGGCGGATGCCTTCGGGCGCAGCGACGAGGTTGACCAGCCGGATGTGTTTCGCGCCCTGTTCGGCCAGCAGATCGAGCGCGGCCACGGCGCTGCCGCCGGTCGCCAGCATCGGGTCAATCAGAATGACTTCAAACCGGCCGAGGTTTTTCGGAAAACTTTTGTGATAAAATTGCGCGCGTAACGTCGTTTCCTCGCGCTTGAGGCCGATGAACCCGACGCGGGCGTGGGGGATGAGTTGCAGGATGGAATCCAACATGCCGAGGCCGGCGCGCAACACCGGCACCAGCGCCACCTCGCGTTCGAGCCGCAGGCCATGCGCGCTCGCCAGCGGCGTTTCAACGGAGACGGTGCGGACGGCGAAATCGCGCGTGGCCTCGTAGAGCATGAGCGAGGCGATCTCGCCCAGCAACCGGCGGAATTCCTGCGATTGCGTCCGTTTGTCGCGCAACCGGGTGAAGTTGTGCTGCACCAGAGGGTGCGTGATGACGGTGACGCCTTTCATAGACGGTTAAAAAAGTGTCGCGTTAAATGAGTAACTGGTTAAATGAGTAAACTGGCGGCAAACCCGGTTGACCCATTTAACCAACCACTTGTTTAACAATCGTCAATCTGCCGGAGGCAGCCAAAGAAAATAACGCTCGCCGGCCTGCAATTTCGGAAAGTTCACACCGAGGTCCAGCTTGAGGTCGGGCGCCTTGCTGCTTTGACCAAACATCGAGAGAAAATCGGTGAGGTCGTAACGCTCGCGGTATTCAACCAGATTGGCCTTCTGACCTTTGTTGGCGATTTTTTCCGCGACTTTGACCGCGTCGTCAAAGTCGCCCAGCTGGTCCACGAAACCGTATTTCAGCGCGTCGGCGCCGGAGAGCACACGGCCGTCGGCGTAATCGGCCCAATTGCCGATGAGGGCGCGGCCATCCGTTTTGTTGATATCGTGGGCCGCCCCGCGCCCGGCAACGACAATATTAGTGAACTGCCGGTACGTCTGGCTGATTAAATCCTGCACCATGACGTGTTCCTCCGACGGGATTTCGTTCGTGGTGCGCATGCCGCTGAGCATGTCTTTGTACTTGCCGCTCTTGTAAACGACCGGTTGCACGCCGACCTTGTCCATGAGGCCGCGGTAATTCACCGTTTCCATGATGACGCCGATACTGGCGGTCAGGGTCAGTTTGTCGGCCACAATCCAGCGGCACGGCGCGGAAATGTAATAGCCGCCGGAAGCCGCGAGACTGCCCATCGAACAAATCACCGGCTTGCCCCGCTTGACCGGGTCGCCGGACTCGCCCGGCTCGTCCGATTCAAACTTCGCGATGACCTTGTTGATTTCATCCGACGCCATCACTTCACCGCCGGGCGAATCCACCTTCAGAATCACCGCCTTGACGTGCTTGTCCCTTTTCGCGCGGTTCAATTGGGCCTTGATGACGTCCACCATGTTGTTGCCCGCTTGATCAGCGACACTGCTGGTGATGATGCCGTCCACGCGGACAACGGCGATTTTGTCATCCGCGTCATTGTCCTTCAAAAGGCATTCCTCGAGCCGCGGGCCGACTTCATGTGTGATGCCGGTGGTAAAATTGCGGTTGAAATTCAGCGCGGTGTGGATGAACTGGGCAAAGTTGATGAGCAGGCTGAACATCAGCACCACCAGCAAAATAATCGCAAAAATCATCCAGCCCCGGCTCTTGCGCGGCTTGGGTGACGGCGGCGGCGTGATGACCGGTGGCGGCGGCGAAGCCATCGGCGGCGGCGTGCCTGGCGAATCAATAGACGATGTTTCCATAGCGCCTCCAAACTAATCCAAGGCGGGCAGGGGAGCAAGACGGATTGATTCCATGCGTTCAATCGTCCTCGTCCTCGGTCTCCTCCCCGAAATCGAAGCAGAAATCGAGGACGACGACGGGAACGAGGAGGATTTTTTACCAATACTGATGCACCAGCGGCTTGATCTGCCCGTCGTAAATCGCCTCGATCTTTTTCATCGTGGCCTTCGACAATGGTTTCAGGTCTGACGCCGCGAGGTTTTCCGCGACCTGCGCCGGGCGTTTCGCGCCGGGAATCGCGCACGTCACCGCCGGAAATTCCAGAATCCAGCGCAGCGCCAATTGCGCCAGCGTCGCGCCGGGTGGATGCGACGTCCTCGTCGCATTGGTTTTGTCTGCTTTCGGCGACGGGGGCGTCGCCCCTTCCGGCACAAACGCCTTCAATTCTTCGACCGCGCGCAACCCCGTTTCAAAATCCACGCCCGAGAACGTTTCCCCGCGGTCGAACGCCTCGCCGTGGCGGTTGAAGTTCCGATGGTCGTCCTTCGCGAACTTGCGCTCGCGCGTGAGTTTGCCCGACAACAGCCCCGACGCCAGCGGGACGCGCGCCAGAATCCCGACCTTGCGCCGTTGCGCTTCCGGAAGAAACAATTCTGCCGGGCGTTGGCGGAAGATGTTGAAAATGATCTGCACCGATTGCACACCGGGGAACTCGATGGCCTTGAGCGCCTCCTCGACTTTTTCCACGCTCACACCGTAATGCCGCAGCTTGCCGGCCTTCACCAGATCGTCGAGGATGCCGAACACCTCCGGGCGGTAAAGGACTTCCGGGTGCGGACAATGCAATTGCAGCAAATCAATCGCGTCCGTTTCCAGGTTGCGCAGGCTGCGCTCAATCCACATCGTGAGATTTTCCCGGCTGTAACCTTCCGGCGTCTGCTTCGGCAGCCGGCGGCCGGCCTTGGTGGCGATGTAAAATTTTTCCTTCCGCTCCTTGCGCAATTTGGCCAGCAGCCGTTCGCTGCGGCCATCGCCATAGACATCCGCCGTGTCGAAGAAATTCACGCCGCCGTCGAGCGCGGCGTGCAGCGCGGCGAGCGATTCCTTGTCGTCCACGTCGCCCCAGGCGCCGCCGATGGCCCACGCGCCGAAGCTGATTTCCGAAACCTTCCAACCCGTCCGACCCAGTTCGCGATATTTCATGCCGGCAAATTAAACGAAAATCCGGTGAGCGCAACGCCGCAAAGCCATGGCGAAAATCAATTCCGCTCCGCGCCTCCGTGCCCAAGAAAAAATTATGATGAACTTTATTGACCTTAACTCTGCCATGGTCGTACCTTGGGCACCGAACGATATGAATTCAGCCCAGACCCTGTACGCACGGACCAAAGCTTATGCGCGGGATCATTCCTGGAAGAGTTGGTGGTGCATCCTGTCCACCGCCTGCCTGCTGGGGGTTGCCACGGCGGGCACGCTGCCGGTCTTCCCGCTGACCCTGAGAATCGTGGCCAGTTTGTTGACCGGGCTTTTGAGTCTCCGGTTGTTCGTCATTTACCACGATCAACAGCATCGCGCCATCCTGCCCCAATCGCGGCTGGCGGAATATCTCATGCGCTTCTACGGCATGTGGGCCCTGAGTCCCAGCAGCATCTGGCGCAGTTCGCATGACCACCACCACGCGCATAATTCCAGGTTGCTCGGCTCCCACATCGGCTCGTATCCCATCATGACCAAGGAGCAGTACCAAAAATCCTCCGCCGGCGTCCGCTTCAAATACCTGTTCATGCGCCATCCGTTGACCATTTTGTTCGGCTACATTTTTGTTTTTATTTTCGGGATGATCATCAACCCGTTCCTCAATTCCCCGCGCCGGCACTACGATTGCCTGCTGGCATCGCTGCTGCACCTGGCGACGGCCGTGGCGCTGGTGTGGCTGTTCGGCTGGCTGACCTGGATATTGGCGCTGGAGTTTCCGCTTTTTCTTGCCGCCGCGATGGGCAGTTATCTTTTTTACGCGCAGCATAATTTCCCCGGCGTTTCCTTCAATGACAAGTCCGGTTGGACCTATGAAAAGGCCGCGCTCGAATCGTCCAGTTTCATGAAGACCAATCCGGTTATGGCGTGGTTCACCGCCAACATTGGCTATCACCACATCCACCATCTCAACCACCGCATTCCCTTCTACCGATTGCCCGAACTCTATCGTGACATTCCCGAATTGCAAAAGGCCAAGACCACCACGCTCCATCCGTTTGACATCATCCGCTGCCTGCGCCTGAAAGTCTGGGACGTGAAAACCCAGCGCATGATCGGCGTCCGCGGGCTTTAAAATCAATCTCGGCCCGGCTGGCCGCAGGTGAAATTTCCTATCTTTGCATCTGGACGACTTTGCGTTAAATTCGCACTGCCATGCAACCGGAGAAGTTCACGCAAAAGTCGCAGGAGGCGCTCCAGGAGGCGCAACGGCTTGCCCGCGAATATTCGCACCAGGAGATTGATGGCGAACATCTCGCGCTCGCGCTCATCAGCCAGACCGAGAGCCTCATCCCCGACCTGCTCGAACGCATCGGTGTGCCGGTCGCGCGCCTCAAACCGGACCTCGAAGCCGAACTCGCCCGCCGACACAAAGTCCAGGGCGCAGGCGACGCCTACGCCGGCGCCGACCTGCGAAAGGCGCTCGACGCCGCGCAATCCGAGGCGACCAAACTCAAGGATGAATACGTCAGCACCGAACATCTGTTGCTCGGCCTGATTGACGGCGCGGGTTCGTCGTTAAAAAAGATTTTCGCCAAATACGGCCTCAAGCGCGACGCAGTTTTGAAGGCGCTCGCCGAACTGCGCGGCAACCAGCGCGTGACCGACGAAAATCCCGAGGCGAAATTTCAGGCGCTGGAAAAATACGGCCGCGACCTCACCGCGCTGGCGCGCCAGGGCAAGATTGACCCGGTCATCGGCCGCGACGAGGAAATCCGCCGCGTGATGCAGGTGTTGACGCGCCGGACAAAAAACAATCCCGTGCTTATCGGCGAACCCGGCGTCGGCAAGACCGCCATCGCCGAAGGGCTGGCCCGCCGCATCGTGAGCGGCGACGTTCCCGAATCGCTGAAAAACAAGCGGCTGGTGGCGATGGACCTGAGCGCGATGATCGCCGGCGCAAAGTATCGCGGCGAATTCGAGGACAGGCTCAAGGCGTTTCTCAAGGAAATCGCCGCGAGCGAAGGCAAAATCATTTTGTTCATTGACGAATTGCACACAATCGTCGGCGCGGGCGCGGCGGAAGGTGCCACCGATGCAGCGAACATCATGAAGCCGCAGCTTGCGCGCGGCGAACTGCGCTGCGTCGGCGCCACCACGCTCGACGAATATCGCAAGCACATCGAAAAGGACCCGGCGCTCGAACGGCGTTTCCAGCCGGTCATGGTGGAAGAACCGTCCGTCGAGGCGACCATCGCGATTTTGCGCGGGCTGAAAGAGCGGTACGAAGTCCATCACGGCGTGCGCATCCAGGATTCTGCGCTCGTCGCGGCGGCGACGCTATCGCACCGCTACATCACCGACCGGTTCCTGCCGGACAAAGCGATTGACCTGGTGGACGAGGCCGCGTCGCGCATCAAAATGGAATTGGATTCCAAGCCGACGGAACTGGACCAGTTGGATCGGCAGATTCTGCAATTGGAAATCGAGCGCACTTCATTGGCGAAGGAAAAAGACGCTGCCAGCAAGGAACGGCTCAAGCTGATTGACAAGGAGACAGCCAATCTCAAGGAAAAATCCAAGGCGCTCACCGTGCAATGGCAAAACGAAAAGGCGGCCGTCAACGCCGTCAGCATTGTCCAGCAGCAACTCGAACAGGCGAAGCTGGAATTGGAGCAGGTCCAGCGCAAAGGCGATTTGAATCTCGCGGCGCAAATCCAGTACGGCAAGATTCCGGAACTGGAAAAGAAACTCGCCAAGATTGAAAAACAATCAACCCTCAACCCTCAACGCTCAACCCTTTTGCGCCAGGAAGTGACCGACGAAGACATCGCCAAAGTCGTCGCCTCGTGGACGCACATTCCGGTTTCGCGGATGCTCGAAGGCGAGCGGCAAAAGCTCGTCAAAATGGAGGAACGGCTGGCGCAGCGCGTCGTCGGCCAGAAGGAAGCCATCAAGGCGGTTTCCGATGCCGTTCGCCGGGCGCGGAGCGGGTTACAGGATCCGAACCGGCCCATCGGCTCGTTCATTTTCCTTGGTCCGACCGGCGTCGGCAAGACCGAGACCGCCCGGGCACTGGCGGAATTTCTGTTCGACGACGAGAACGCGATGATCCGCATTGACATGAGCGAGTACATGGAGAAACACACGGTCTCGCGGCTCATCGGAGCGCCGCCGGGTTACGTCGGTTATGAAGAAGGCGGGCAATTGAGCGAGGCGGTGCGGCGGCGGCCGTATTCGGTGGTGCTCTTCGACGAGATCGAGAAGGCGCACCACGACGTGTTCAACGTGCTGTTGCAGGTGCTGGACGATGGCCGGCTCACGGACGGGCAAGGGAGGACGGTGGATTTCAAGAACACCATCGTTATCATGACCAGCAACCTCGGGTCGCCGATTATTCAGGAGTGGTTTGAAAGTAGGAGCCGACGTGAGGAGGCTCATTCTAAGAAGTCAGAGTCTCGTGACCTCGACTCCTACAAAGACATGGAACAACAGGTAATGGCGGAATTGAAACGGCATTTCCGGCCGGAATTCCTGAACCGTGTGGACGACGTGATTATTTTCCAGAGCCTCAACGAGGAGGAGTTGGCGCGCATCGTGGACATCCAGCTTGAACGGCTGGGCAAACGGCTGGCGCAACAAAATCTCACGCTCGACGTGGACAGCGCCGCGAAGAAACTGCTGGCGAAAGAAGGCTACGACCCGCAATTCGGCGCGCGCCCGCTGAAGCGCGCCGTGCAGGAACGAATCCTCAACCCGCTATCCATGAAACTGCTCGAGGGAGAGTTCAAGCCCGGTGACCGGATCAAGGTTTCAACCAACGATGGAGAACTCGTGTTCGCGAAGAAGTGAACTGATTGCCTCCAACAAAGGTGAAAGAAAAGGCTCGCCACCAATCCGGGAAAAAGGCAGATGTTGTCTCGAAATTAAAATGAATGAACCCCATTCATCTCTTCCGTTGGCGGATGTTTTGCAGGCGGCCAACGGGTTGGTAAAGGCCGGGTTGATTCAGGATTACGCCATCGGCGGGGCCTTGGCTGCCATTCACTACGTCGAACCGTTTGCCACCTACGATGCCGACATTTTTTTCATTCCTGCTGACCAGGGGCTGACTGCCGGGATACCGGCGATTTACGCCCATTTGAAATCCCTGGGCTGGCAGGTGGACGGCGAACATCTGATGGTCAAGGGATTTCCGGTCCAGTTTCTGACGGCGCAGGGCCTGACCGAGGAAGCCGTGCGCGAGGCGCAAAACATCAGGTTTGAAGGCATACCGGCAAAAGTGTTCCGCGCCGAACACATTGTCGCCATCGCCGCCGGTGTGGGGCGAAAGAAGGACCTGGCCCGCATCGAACAGATGCTGCAACAGGCGGAAATGGACCAGACCCGGTTGAAGAAGATTCTGGAACGGCATAAATTAAAGCTGCCGAAGTTATGAAAATGGAGATGCGCCGCGCCCTGGCCCGCGAGAGCTACGAGGAAAAAATCCGCAAAGTCGGACAACTGATTGCCTTGACCAAAGCTTTTCCGCGCCGGACGCCGGCCCGTTCGCGCCCGCCCAATTCCATGACCCTGTCGGAATCCCAAATCCCGTACCGGACCAAAAAACCGAAAGGCTGACAAAACGGTTTCATGTCGAGAGTCGCAGCCCGCCGTTTGGCGCTCGCTCGCTCAAACGCGCCGTGCAGGAACGAATCCTCAACCCGCTTTCGATGCGCCTGCTCGATGCTGAGTTCAAGCCAGGTAATCGAATTAAAGTCACCGCGGACGATGAGGGTTTGGTTTTCAAGACAAAGTAACGCGTAGAAAGTCTGCCCTCTTCAATTCGCGTTTATCTTAGTCCGTCAGCGATTTCAATAAATCCGCATTCATTCGTGGTTAAAATGGATTCGCAGGCAAAATCCAAACCTTGTTCCGGCGTGATTCTTTGATATGCTTGGCGGCTCTTGTGAGCATTGTGGAAGAAATTCAAAAGCGGCGCACGTTCGCCATCATCTCGCATCCGGACGCGGGCAAAACCACGCTGACGGAAAAGCTGTTGCTGTATGGCGGCGCGGTGCAGCTCGCCGGCTCGGTCACCGCGCGCAAGAACCAGTCCGCCACCACGTCCGACTGGATGGAACTGGAAAAGAAACGCGGCATCTCCATCAGCTCCACGGTCTTGCAGTTCGATTACAACGGCTACCGCCTCAACCTGCTCGACACCCCCGGCCACAAGGATTTTTCCGAAGACACCTACCGGGTGCTCACAGCCGTGGACTCGGTGGTGATGGTGATTGACTCGGCCAAGGGTATCGAGCCGCAGACGCGCAAGCTGTTCGAGGTCTGCCGCCAACGCGGCGTGCCCATCTTCACGTTCATGAACAAATGCGATCGCCCCATGAAAGACCCGCTCGCGTTGCTCGATGAACTGGAACGCGTGCTCGGCATCGGCGCGTTCCCGGTAAACTGGCCCATCGGCAACGGCTTCGAGTTTCAGGGTGTGTATGACCGGCAGACGAAGTTGATGCATCTCTTCGAGCGCACCGCGGGCGGCCAATATCGCGCGCCGGTGCAGGTCGGCGGACTGGACGATCCCGCCGTTCGCGGCCAACTGGATGACGCGACATTTCGCCGGACGGTTGAAGAGCTTGAAATGCTCGAACACGCCGGGCACGAGTGGGATGACGTCGCCGTGCTTGCGGAAAAAACCACGCCTGTCTTCTTCGGCAGCGCCCTCAACAATTTTGGCGTGCAACTGTTGCTGGACGGTTTCCTGAAACACGCCCCCGGACCGAAAGGACGGTTTGGAGTCCCGCCTTCAGGCGGCCCGTCGAGCAGCGATTTCAGCGCAAATGGGAAACCGCCTGAAGGCGGAACTCCAAACTACATTGCCCCCGAGCATCCGCACTTCTCGGGTTTTATTTTCAAGATCCAGGCGAACATGGACCCGCGGCATCGCGACCGCATCGCGTTCGTTCGGGTCTGTTCGGGCAAGTTTGAACGCGACATGACCGTGCATCATTCGCGGTCGGAAAAGAAGGTGCGCCTTTCCAGTTCGCACAAACTGTTCGGCAACGAACGCGAAATCGTGGACGAAGCCTGGCCGGGCGACGTCATCGGGCTCGTCGGTCACGACAGTTTCGGCATCGGCGACACCCTCACCGCCGATCCCCAAATTGTGTACCAGGAGATCCCGCGCTTCACGCCCGAAGCCTTCAGCTATCTGCACAATCCGAACACGGCGAAGTTCAAGCAATTCCGCCAGGGCCTGGAACAGTTGATGCAGGAAGGTGTCATCCAGGCGCTTTACCTTCGCAACTCG
>Ga0209517_10007439_pt1 | contig 13118 bp, 12 predicted proteins | sample PeaSoiMetSII2010_FD_187695 | JGI IMG/M metagenome (GOLD analysis project Ga0209517, IMG submission 187695) | Peat soil microbial communities from Weissenstadt, Germany - SII-2010 (SPAdes) (version 2) | ecosystem: Environmental > Terrestrial > Soil > Wetlands > Peat | place: Germany...
TGACCAGCAGATCGTTCCCTCCGACGACCAACTCCGCGATTTCTGCAACCTGGGATACGCGGCCCAGTGCGCGCGGCTTCCCGCGCAGCATCGCTTCGACGCGGTGCGATTTTCCGTGGCGCGCGACCGCGACCAGCGCATCAACATTTATTACGTGCTCGAGGCCGCCCATCGCCCCGGCGCTCACGGCGTGCTGGAGTACGATTCCGCGGCGGACCAGTGGGCGGTCGCGCATCCTGACGCGCGCATACAGGCCATGGCCGCTTGTTATCTCGAATCCTATTTCGAGCGCCGGCAGAACCCTTCGACTCGCTGCGCTCGCTCGGGGCAGGCTCCCAGCCAACTATGAGCCCACACGACCTCACACCGCGTCCCGTCAAAGTCTCGCAGTCGGACATGGCGGAAGTGGTGCTGCCCAACGACGCCAACCCGCTCGGCAACCTGCTGGGCGGCCGCCTGATGCACCTGATCGACATCGCCGGCGCCATGGCCGCGCACCGCCACGCCCGCAGCGCGGTCGTCACCGCCTCCATGGACCATCTCGACTTTCTCGCCCCGGTGCACGTCGGCGACCTGCTGATCCTGCGCTCGTCGGTCAACCGCGCCTTCCGCACCTCGATGGAGGTCGGGGTGAAGTGCTGGGTCGAAAGCTACATCACCGGCGAGCGGCGCCACGTCAGCTCCGCCTACCTGACCTACGTTGCCGTGGACAAGCAGGGCAACCACGTCCCGGTTCCGCCCGTCACGCCCGAGACCGCGGACGAGAAGCGCCGCTACGAGGACGCCGGCCGCCGTCGCGAACTGCGCCGCGCCGAACTGGAACGCCGCCAGCAGGCACGCGGGGAATAGAGGCGAGCGAGCAGGAGGCAGGAGGCAGGAAAATCCGGGACTCGAAACCTATTTTGATCGCTTCCCAAGACTGAAAGTCCTGAGCTAATTTCGGTCGGCCCCCTCGACTCCGCTCAGGGCAGGCTCTACGGGCCTCGGTGTGCTCCGCGTGCTCGGCGTCTCGGCGGTTTTCTTTTCATCCGCGGCCGGGGGGCCCGCCCCACGTGAGCACGGCTGGCCCATTTTGAGATACAATGTATCTCGGAGGTTTGTGCATGGCAACGACGATGGTTCATATCCGCGTGGACGACAAGGTGAAGGCGAAAGCCGCGAAAACCCTGGCGGAAATGGGCCTGTCGGTCTCCGATGCCGTCCGCATGTTGCTGGTACGCGTGGCTGCGGAGAGGGCGCTCCCGTTTGAGGTGAAGGTCCCAAACCCAACCACCGTTAAAGCGATGAAGGCGGCGGACCGGCGCCGGGGTAAGCGCTTTAAGACTGCCGGCGCTCTATTCAAGGACCTGGGAATCTAGGCCGTGAGAAACCTAATTCGGGGCGCGCAGTTTCGGCGGGATGTGAAACTGGCTCAGCGGCGCGGCAAGGATTTATCGAAGTTGCGCGAGTTGATCCTGCTCCTGGCAGAAGGCCAGCCCTTGCCGCCCCGATACAAAGACCATCCACTCAGCGGGGACTGGAGGCATTACCGGGACTGCCACATCGAATCGGATTGGCTCCTGATCTACAAAATCGAAGGCGACGATCTGTACCTGGTCCGCACCGCAACGCACTCCGATTTGTTTTAAGGATCGCTCGGTCTGGGGCACCCATCTGAACTGGAGCACCGGAGTTGCATCGACGCCGGAATCGATGCTCCCACCCCACGCATCGTATAATCACAGATTCGGCCATCATCTCCATCGTGGCAGGTGCCCTTTGAGTTCTCATCCGCATCAAGGGTTTGGACAGCCGGCTGGACCGCAGCCCTTGCCCGGCGTGAAGACCATCGTCGCCATCGGGTCAGGCAAGGGCGGTGTCGGCAAGACCACCATTGCGGTCAACCTGGCGTTGGCTTTGGCCAAGCTGGGACATCGCACCGGCCTGCTCGACGCCGACGTGTACGGTCCCAACGTTCCGCTGATGCTGGGCACCACGGCCACGCCGCGCGTGATCGGCGAGAACCGCATCGAGCCGCTGGAAGCTTTCGGCGTCAGGGTGCTCTCCGTGGGAATGCTCAATCCCGGCGACAAGCCTCTGGTATGGCGCGGGCCGATGCTGCACTCCATCATCAAGCAGTTCCTGCAGCAGGTGGAGTGGGGTGAGCTGGACTACCTGGTGATTGACCTGCCGCCCGGGACCGGCGACGTGGCCATTTCGCTGATCCAGACGGTGCCGCTCACGGGCGCGATCGTGGTCTCGACGCCTTCCGACGTTTCCCTGCAGGACGCGCGCAAGGCCATCGAAATGTTTCGCCAGGTGAAAGTCGAGATCGCCGGCATTGTGGAGAACATGAGCTTCTTCACCTGTCCGCATTGCGGAAATCAGATCGACATCTTCTCCACTGGGGGCGTGGAACGCACCGCCAAGCAGTTCGGCATCCCCTACCTCGGCGCGGTGGAACTCGATCCGGAGATTCGCAAGGGCGGCGATACCGGGCATCCGGTTGCCCTGGGCGGCGAGGATTATCCGCACGCGAAGTCCTTTTACCAGTTCGCCCGCCGGGTGATCGCCGGCCTAGAAGACTTGCGCACTAGCACCCCGGAGCCAGTGATCCGAATCCAATAAGGAGCATTCAGCAGTCAGCAATCAGCACTCAGCGAATTTCTCGGCGGCGGCAACTGAATGCTGAGTGCTGACTGCTGAGTGCCGCAACTTTGGCACTCTGAAGCCAAGAGCGCCAAACTTGACAGCTCCCGACTCAAATCCTAGAATCTAAGCAAGGGTAAGGCTGCGAGCCTTGAATGTAAGTAATTGTGAGGCAAAGGCTTAGAGCACATTCATGGTTGGAGTGCCCACGAAACTAAACCGAGATCCTTCGACTCGGGTTTCCCGCGCTGGATAAAGCGCGCGGGAGCCCTCCCTCGCTCAGGATGACAGGGCCTACATCAACTAGGGCAGTGCTTTAGCAGCTTTTGGTGCACGGAGAAATGGCGCAGGCGGGGCCCAGCGGACAGCGTGAACGCGAGATCCTGACCGCCATCGTGGAGACGTTCATCGCCACGGGCGAGCCGGTAGGATCGCGCACGTTGTCGCGCGCAAGTAAGGAAGGAATCAGTCCGGCGACGATCCGCAATGTCATGGCCGACCTCTCTGAGGCCGGCTATCTGGAGCAGCCGCATACCTCGGCCGGCCGAGTGCCGACGGCGCAGGCCTATCGTTATTATGTGGAGCAGCTCACCGGGCAAGCGCACATCTCCCAGGCCGATGAGGGCGCCATCCAGAAGTACTTCCACGGGGTCGGCGACGTGCAGGAATTCATGGAACGCACTTCGCACGTGCTTTCGCTGCTTTCGAGCGGCGTAGGCGTGGCGGTGACCGCCACGGGTCCGCGCAATGCGCTGGATCACGTGTACTTCTCGCGGCTGGCGGCCAGCAAGGTGCTGGCGGTGGTGGTCGCGAGGTCGGGACTGGTGCGCGACCGGGTGCTGCGCACGGCCTGCGATTTTTCGCAGTTGGAGCTGGAGACCGCGGCCCGCTACATCAACGAGAACTTCCGGGGATGGACCATCGATGCGGTGCGGGCGGAGATCGACCGCCGGGTGCAGAGCGAACGCAGCGAGTACGACCGGCTGATGCAGTCTATCGAAGAACTGCAGCGCAGCGGCGCTCTCGGCCTGGAGCCGGCGGCGCAGACCGTGTTCGTGGAGGGCGTGGCCAATCTGGTGGCCAGCGAGGAAGACAGGGAGCACCTGCGCGGGCTCCTGAGCATGCTGGAAGAGAAGGAGCGCGTGGTCGAACTGCTCTCCGCCTACGTCGATGCGCGGCAGGAAGCGGTGCGGGTGGTGATCGGCCTGGAAGAAGCGGAGCCGCAGATGCGCAACTTCGTGCTCATCGGCGCGCCGGCGCACGTGGGCGACGAAGTGGTGGGATCGCTGGCGGTGATCGGACCGACGCGCATGGACTACCAGCACAGCATCACTGCCGTGTCGTACATCGCGCAGCTTTTCGACAAGATTCTGAACGAAAAGGAATAGTGGTTGTCATGGCAAAAGGGAACGGAAAGACCGACGTGCAAAACCTAGACGCGGAGCACGAGTTGCCCGCGGCCGAGGAAGATGGCTTCGAGGAAAAAACCGCGGATCGGCCGGCGGCGGTAGCCGGCGCGGAAGACGAGCTCAAGACGCTGCGCGAGGAGCGTAACCTCCTCCTGGACCGGCTGGCGCGCCTGCAGGCGGAATTCGATAATGCGCGCAAGCGCGCCGCCCGCGAGCAGTCGGAGTTTCGCGAGTATGCCGTCGCCGACGCCATCAAGGCGCTGCTGCCCATGCTGGACAGCTTTGATCGCGCGCTCGAGGCCCACGCCGGCGACGAAAGCTTCCGCGGCATCGAACTCATCAACCGGCAGTTCCACGACGCGCTGGCGAAACTGGGCGTGCGTCCCATCCCCGCAGCCGGCGAGCCTTTCGATCCGCACCTGCACCAGGCGGTCGAGGTGGTCGATACTCCGGACGCGGCGGACAACACGGTGCTCGAGGAGCTGCAGCGCGGGTACAAGCTCAAGGATCGCCTGCTGCGTCCGGCGATGGTTCGCGTCGCCCGCAATTCCAACAAGTAAACCGGGAAGAACACTCTGGCCACTAACGCAAAACGCGACTACTACGAAGTGCTGGGCGTCGCCCGCGACGCCAGCGAGCAGGAGATCAAGAGCGCCTACCGCAAGCTCGCGCTCGCGCACCATCCGGATCGCAATCCCGGCGACCCTGCCGCGGAGGATCGCTTCAAGGAAGCCAGTGAGGCCTACACCGTGCTGGCCGATGCCCAGAAGCGGGCGCAGTACGACCGCTTCGGCCACGCCGGCATCACAGGCGCCGGGGGCGGGGCCGGCTTCGATGCCGACGTTATCTTCCGCGACTTCGGCGAGGTGTTCGGCGATTTCTTCGGCTTCGGCGATATCTTCGGCCAGGGCGGTGGACGCCGCCGCAGCCGGGCCCAGCGCGGCGCCGATCTGCGCGCCGACCTCAGCCTGGAGTTCGAAGAAGCCGTCTTCGGCGCCAAAGGCACGGTCAAGTATCGCCGCCAGGAAGCCTGCGAACCGTGCCGCGGGACGGGCGCGGCCGCGGGCAAGGCTCCGAGCACGTGCGCGACCTGCGCTGGGCGTGGGCAGGTGCGGTATCAGCAGGGATTCTTCAGCGTCTCGCGCACGTGTCCGGCCTGTCACGGCGCCGGGAGCCTTATCACCGATCCCTGCCTGCACTGCAAAGGGCAGGCCTTTGTGACTCGCGAGCGCGTGCAGGAAGTCAAAGTTCCCGCCGGCGTGGAGGAAGGCACGCGCATCCGCTACTCCGAATTCGGCGATGCCGGAGTGCATGGTGGTCCGCCCGGCGACCTGTACGTGGTGCTGCACGTGAAGGAGCACCCGTTTTTCCTGCGCGACGGCAAGGACCTCTACTGCGTGCTGCCCATCTCGTTTCCGCAAGCCGCGCTGGGCGTCGAACTGAAAGTGCCGACGCTGGACGGCGAACACATGCTCAAGATCCCCGAAGGTACACAGTCGGGCCGGGAACTGCGCATCCGCGGCAAAGGCGTACCCGTGCTCAACGGGCACGGAAAAGGCGACCTGGTAGTGCGCGTGGTGGTGCAAACTCCCACTCGCCTCAGCAAACGCGAGCGCGAATTGCTGGCGGAGATCGATGCCATCACCCGCGTCGAAAACAAGCCCGAACGCCCCAGCCTGCTCAGCAAGGTCAAAGATATCTTTGGATAGCTTGAGGGAGCAGGAGGCAGGGAGCAGGAGGCGGGGAGCAGGAAAAGCATGGTTCCTGCCGTCGGTCTGCTGCCTCCTGCTTGCTGCTTCCTGCCGGCTGGTGCCATGACGCGCCGCCGCTGGATTGCCGACGAAATCTCCGGCAGCCGTGCTGCGCTGGTCGGCACCCAGGCCGAGCACCTGGCGCGCGTTCTGCGGGCGCGCATCGGCCAGGAATTCGATATCGCCGCCGAGGGACGGGTGCGGCGCGGCCACATCATCTCCGTCACACCGGAGAAAGTCGAGTTTGAACTGGGCGAGGATCTGCCGACCGCCGCGCTCCCCGAGATCACGCTGCTGCTGGCGGTCTTCAAGTTCGACCGCATGGAGTGGGCGATCGAAAAAGCCACGGAGCTGGGCGTCGCCCGCATAGTCCCGCTGATCGCCAAGCGGACGGACTCACATCTTGCGTCGGCAGCGGCAAAACGCGTAGAGCGCTGGCGCCGCATCGCCCGCGAAGCCGCGCAGCAGTCGCGGCGTGCCGCGCCGCCGGAAATCGCCGCACCGGCGCGATTGCAGGAAGCTCTCGCGCTGCAAGCGGGCCGTCGCGTTGTGCTCTCGGAAGGCGAGGAGCAGGTGTCGCTGAAGCAGGCCGTCTCAGGCTGGAAGGGGACGCTGGCGCTTGCGGTCGGTCCGGAAGGCGGCTGGACTGGCGAGGAAGAGCGCGCGTTCCGAGAGCACGGGTGGATTGCAGCCTCGCTCGGACCCACCATCCTGCGCGCCGAAACGGCGGCAATTGCCGCCGTGAGCATTGTCATTACAGAACTGCTGTAGTCGCGTCTCGATGTAGCGGGTTGGTGCTAGTTCAGCCGTTCCTACGGGACTCGTCTCATTCCTCCTGCGTACCCGGCGATAAATTCGCCGGGCTAAATTCGCAACGTCGCTTCCGCGACTTGACCTGTAAGTTCGGATTCCAGCCGCTCTTGAACGGCTGCGCCATTGTCCCCGTCGCGATAGCGACGACACGAGCTTAGCCCGGCGATTTATCGCCGGGGCCCGTGGCATAGAATACCCAGTCCCGTAGGGACGGCTGAACTATCCCCAGACGAAACGGGGATCGTATTGAATGTCGTGCTTCTTTAAGAACGCGAGGAACTCCTCTTCGAAAGTACGTTTACGATGATGTTCCTCCTGGTTGCGAATGTATGCGATCGTGGTTTGTAGCTGCGAAATGCCGACGGTGAAAGCTCCATAGCCATCCTGCCAGGCGAACGGCTTTCCCTCCGTATCATGGATCCATTTCGATGAACCGCCCTTGAGAAGCTGCACGGCCTTGGCAATCGCCAGTGTTGCGGGCAAGATGAGCAGGACGTGGACGTGATCGGCGGTACCGCCCACCTGTACGGCGGTCATGCGGTTGCGCCGTGCGATTCCACCCAGGTAGGCCCAGAGTTTCGGCTGCCGTTCGGCAGAGATTGTTTTTCGTCGGCCCTTAGTCGAGAAAACAACATGCACCAGTGCCGAAACATAGGTGTGGGCCATGACGCCTCCTTGGCTAGGTCAGTCGTCCCTACGGGACTCGCTTCAAGTCTTTCTGGATACCCGGCGATAAAATCGCCGGGCTAAACTCATATCGTCGCTGCCGCGACTTGTCCAGGAGTCATTCGTCTCCATCCTCTGGCTCCCAGCCCACCGCCCTTTTCCACAGACTTCGCAGTTGCCGCTCGCCGGAGACTCCCCGATAATGGATTCTCTCAGGCGATTCACCTCACAAATCTGTGTCTGTCACCTTCAACCAGCGGCAGCTCCAGGCCATCGAACACGTCCACGGACCCATGCTGGTGGTGGCGGGCGCCGGCACCGGCAAAACCAGCGTGCTGGTGGAGCGCATCGCGCGCCTGATCCGTGCCGGGCACGCGCCTGCGGAGGATATCCTCGCCCTTACCTTTGCCGACAACGCCGCCAACGAGATGAGCGCGCGCGTGCGCCACGCGCTTGCGGGCATGAATTGCGCCGGGCTGCGCTCCATGACCTTCCACGCCTACTGCAACGACTTGCTGAAGCGCGCGGGAAAGGACTTCCGCCTGCTCATGCCGGAGGACCTTTGGATCTACTTGCGGCAGCGCATCTCGGAGTTGGGATTGAACTCGTACATCCGCGCGGCAAGTCCGGGCCAGTTCCTGGACGCGCTGCTCGATTTTTTCGACCGCTGCCACGACGAAGTGGTGAACCCAGCCGATTACCGGAAATACGTGGCTGGCCTGAGCACGGCGAATGCGGCACTGCCGCGGGTCGTAAGCTCCAAGCAAGCCGAGGGCATGCCGCGCAACGAGGTGCTGGCACGCTGCAACGAAATCGCCAGCGCCTTCCAGAAGGTCGAGGAGATGCTCGCACAGGAAAACCTCGGCGCCTTCGCCCACATGATCACACGCGCGCTGGAATTGTTGCGGAATGACGGGCAGTTGCGGGCAGCCGAGCAGGGCGCCACGCGCTTCCTGCTGCTCGACGAGTTCCAGGATGTCAACCTGGCGCAGATCGAACTGGCGCAGCTTCTAGCCGGGACGGAGCAGAATCTTTTCGCTGTCGGAGATCCCGACCAGGCGATCTACCGTTTCCGCGGCGCCTCTTCCGCGGCGTTCCAGGAGTTCGCGCACCGGTTCCCCAAAACCAAGCGCGTCACGCTGATTGAGAATCAGCGCTCGCGAACGCCAGTGCTGAAGTGCGCCTACGCCGTGATCCGCTGCAATCCTTCGGTGGCGCCGGCTGGCTTCGAGCGCGAGCCGTTGGAATCCGCGCGCGACCTGTGCGACCAACAGCAGGGAGAACTGCTTCCCAAGTTCCCGGTGGAGATCGTTACCGCAAAGAGCGACGAGCAGGAAGCGTTCGACACAGCCGGACGCATCGAGGAATTGCGCCGCGCGCCGGCCAAGCGGCGCGATGGCACAAGAGAGCGCCGGAGTCCGCGCATCGCCGTTCTCTACCGCCAGCATGCGCACCGCAACCTCCTGGTACGCGAGCTGGTGGCGCGCCATATCCCATTCGTAGTGGTCGGGCTCAACGCGCTGGAGACGCCCGAGGTGCGCGACCTACTGGCGTGCCTGCGCGTGCTGGCTTCCATGGCTGACAGCGGCAGCTTGTTCCGCGTGGCCGCCCTCCCGATGTTCCACGTGGATGCCGAAGCCCTGCGCCAGGCGTTGAAGCATGCGGGGAAGGATGCCGACTTCGTCAGCGTGCTGGAGGCGGTCCCGGGCGGAAGCGAGGTCATGGCCACCGTCGAGGAAGCCTGGGCGACGGCGCGCATGAAGGGCATGAACACCGCCGCGGTGCTGATGTTCGTGCTCGAGCGTTTTGCTTTCGACCGGAACACGCCGCCTGTGCTTGCGTTTGCGAAGTTCGTCCTCGACTGGACAAAGAAGCCGGTGGCGGGCAACGGCGAGCTGTCCGAGTTCCTAAGCTACATGGACCATTATCCCGAGGCTGGCGGCATTGTCGCCGTCCCGACCGATGATGAGGGCTCGGACCCGAACGGCGTGCAGCTTATGACCGCGCACGCCGCCAAAGGACTGGAGTTCGACCACGTATTCATACTGCGCGCGAACCAGAACTCGTTTCCCACCAGCTTCCGCGAAAAGCTCTTCGAGTTTCCCCAGCAGCTCCGGCGCGGGCTGGTGGCCGAAGGCGACGACAAGGAGATCCACAAGCAGGAAGAGCGGCGGCTGTTCTACGTCGGCATGACGCGGGCGCGAGAGACGCTGACGCTGTGCGCGCGTCCCGGCCGCGCCCGAGTGCCCCGTCCCACCGGCTTCGTGCGCGATCTGATGGACGATCGCGACGCCCGTCCTTACTGGTCAAAGAGGGAAGCTGCTCCCTTCACCATCGATCTCGCCGCGGGAGCGGTTGCGACCGGCCCGGGAGTGGGCGCATGGCTGCTGAACCCTCCGCCGTCCCCTTATGTTTTCGACGGCGCGCTGAGCGCCACCGCCATCGAGAAATACGAGACGTGCCCGCTGCGGTTCAAGATCGACCGCTTCTGGAACGTCCCCGGCGAGGTCGCGGCGCAGATGCAGTACGGCCACCTGATCCACACTCTGCTGCGCGATTACTACGAGTCGCTGCGCGCCGGCCGCCCTAAGAACGAAGACGAGGTGCTCGCGTTGCTGCGCGAGGGACTGGCGGATGCTGGGTTCGCCGATCCGGTGCAGCGCGAGCTTTACGAGAAGGAAGGGACAAAGCAGTTGCGCGAGTTCGTGCGCCTGCAGCAGGCCGCGCCGCCGCCCGATGTCATCGGGACTGAACGCAGCTTCGAGATCACGCTTGGAGGCGTGCGCGTCAAGGGACGCCTGGATCGCATCGACCGCATCGCCGGCAACCGCGTCGCCATCATTGATTACAAGACCGGCAAGCCGCGTACCGAGGACCACGCCAGGAAGAGCTTGCAGCTTTCCATCTACGCGCTCGCGGCGCGCGAGAAGTGGGATTACGACGCCGAGCGGCTCGTGTTCTACAACCTGGCCGACAACACCGAGGTTGCGTGCAAACGCGACCCGCGGCAACTCGCGGAGGCGTGCCAGCGCGTCGCCGAGGTGGCCGCCGAGATCGCTGCCGGGAACTTCGATCCCACGCCCGGCTTCCACTGTGGATGGTGCGCGTATCGCAACCTCTGTCCTGCGACCGAAGAGAGGCTTTATCAGATACAGGTGCAGGCCGCGGGGGTGAACTGATGCTGGCTACTACTCGCCGGTACCTTCCGGCAACACAAGCGGCTGCTGACTGGTCCAGTCATCCGACTCCAGCCCGCGCGGCGTCACTTCTACCGAAGTGAGTTCTGGGAGGTCTTCCTTTGTGCTCGTGCCGAGCTCACTGAACTTCCTGGCTGTCACAAAGACACGAGTTTCCAGGGACCCGATGGCCTTGTTATACGAGTCCACCGCATGATGGAGCCCCTTTCCGAGTGCATCGAAATGTCCCGCCAAAACGCGAAGACGGTCATACACCTCGCGCCCGAGATCGCTGATCTCCTGAGCGCTTTCTGCAATTTTCTGCTGTTGCCACCCATATGCGACCGCACGCAACAGCGCGATCAACGTGGTCGGAGATGCCGGAATCACCCGCTGGCCGACACCGTGTTCGATCAGTGCAGGATCGTGCTGCAGGGCCGCCGAGAAGAATGTCTCTCCGGGTAAGAACATCACGACAAACTCGGGCGCTGGCTGGAATTGGTCCCAGTAACTCTTCGCACTCAACTTGTTCATGTGGTCGCGGATTTGGCGTGCGTGAGCCACAAGCAACGACCGTCGTACGTCTTCGTCCTGCTCTTCGTAGGCATCGAGATAAGCCTGCAGTGGCGCCTTGGAGTCTACTACGACGTTTTTTCCGCCGGGCAGTTTCACAATCAAATCCGGGCGCAGCCGGCCGTCGGCGGTTGTCGCCGTGGGTTGCTCAACGAAGTCGCAATACGGGAGCATCCCTGCCATCTCCACTACGCGATGAAGCTGTATCTCTCCCCATCGTCCGCGGACTGTCGGCGAGCGAAGCGCCTTAACCAGGTTGCCGGTCTCGGATTTCAGTTTTTCCTGCGTCTCGCTTAGCGAGGTCACCTGTTGCAGCAGCCGGGTATAAGCCTCGATTCGCGCGTTCTCCAGGTTGTGAAGCTCCGAGTCCACGCGAGTAAGAGATTCCTGGATGGGCGCCACGAGGTGTTCTATAGCGGCGCGCTTCTCGTCAAGTTCCCCCTTCGCCAGCTGCTGGGTCGATTGCAGTTTGGCCGTCGCCAGCTGCAGGAATGCTTCGCTGTTGTTCCTCAATGCTTCTGCGGACAGCGCCTCGAACGCTTCCCGGAGTTGCGTTTCCGCATCGTGGAGAAGCGCGAGCTTTTCGGCGGCCGCCTGTTTTTCCAGGCGCAACGTAGTTTCCGTGGCGGCCAACCGCTCGCGAAACCCGGCGTTGAGATCGTTTAAGCGGTTAACATCGAATTTGTTCTCCGCAGCTTCCTTCTGCGCGGATGCAAGCAGCTCCTGCAGTGCCCTTGTCCGCGCATGCGCAATCAGCCATATAACCAGCGCGGCGAGAGCCGCACCGATGAGGAACGCGGCGACAGGCACGACCATAAACTCCTCGGAATTGTGTGAATGGGCAAGCAGAGTGTACATCGGAATCGAATGGAGAATCAGTGAGGAAACGCCGGGAGAGATCGCCCCAAAAAATTCGGGGACGCTGCCTGGCGTCCCCGTCTTGCCGAATCGGGCTGGGCGACTAGTGCTTCTTCTTGCCGCCCTTTTTCTTGCCACCCTTCTTCGTTGCCATGGTTCTATTCTCCCTTCCATTTTTCATGGAATGCAACTGACGTGCCGTTGCTCGTGATTGAATGTATAGAGTCAATGAAAAACGATGTCAAGAGAAAAATCGGAACGCGCCGGCACCTTCGCGCGATGTACGTCGAGAGAGATGATGCGCTCGCAATGATGCCGCTACGAGGCGGCAGAATTTTTATCGCCGAGATACCGAGCGTGCCGAGATCTTGATTTAGTTTCGCTAGTCTCAGCGTTCTCGGCGACTCGGCGGTGAATTTTGATGTCGCGGACGCAGTCCATTCGAAGTCGCGAGGAAAGAGATAAAATTCACCGAACCTTTCGCGGCTTCCTTTCGTAGAAGCGGGTAGGGGAGTCATCATGTCTTTTCTCTCCCGGCGTGCGCTGCTGCGCGCTTCGGTGCTGGGCCTCGTGGCCGGGTGTGCGCCGGCGATGTGGCCGCAGTCGGAGCGCGGCGGGTATCCCCGTCCCGGAATGCGGCGCGGTCCCACCGCCGATTCCGTCTCCGAGTTCATGGATGAGATCAGCCTGGCGCGCGCCTGCGCCGTGGAGTGCGCTGAGGCCATGCCGGAGCAGCTTTACGGTTTTCGGCCCGTGGCCGAGGAGCGGACCTTCGGGCAGCAGATGGTGCACATCGCCGAGTCGGTGCGCAGCCTGTTCGAAGTCTTCGTGCAGGACAAGACGCAACCCACTTTCATGTTCAGCGAAGCCGGCAAAGAAACGGTAAAGTCCCGGGCGGACGTGGTGGCGCTCATGCGCGAGTCGTTCACCTACGTGCATCGTGGCGCCGCCGACCTGACCGACGTTGACCTCGACCTGCGGGTGCAATTCCTGGAGAACCGCCCGTTCTCGAAGGGCCGGGTGGTTCGCTTTCTTCTCGATCACGCCACCTATCACCGCGGGGAGAGCGCCGTGTACATGCGCCTGAACGGCATCCGGCCGCCGCGCTACCGGGCGTGAGGAATTTGACCATCGGGTGATCGGGCCATCGGATCATTGGGGTCGCTCCTTCTTCGGTTCGGCATCAAGATCACCCGATGACCCGATCTCCAGATCACCAGATCTGCTGTGCCTCTGTGGCTATT
>Ga0209517_10007440_pt1 | contig 13118 bp, 7 predicted proteins | sample PeaSoiMetSII2010_FD_187695 | JGI IMG/M metagenome (GOLD analysis project Ga0209517, IMG submission 187695) | Peat soil microbial communities from Weissenstadt, Germany - SII-2010 (SPAdes) (version 2) | ecosystem: Environmental > Terrestrial > Soil > Wetlands > Peat | place: Germany: Weissenstadt...
TGGGCGTCGGCGTCGGCGTAGGCGTCGGCGTAGATGAGGAAGCGACGGTAATCGCAGTGGGCGCGCACGTTGCCGTCAAATCACCGGCCGCATCGGCGGCGCACACTTCAAACGTATATCGGCCGGCCGTCTTCGGCGTGCCGGTCAAGGTGCCGTTGCTATTGAGGATCATGCCGAGGGGCGGAGTTCCAGTCGTAAACGCACCGGTTTGGTAGTGATACGACCCTGCGCCGCCGGAAATGCTTTTCAGCACCGAGGCGGAATAAGCTTTGCCGACCGAGGCCGTCGGCAGCGGGTCCACCGCAGCGATTTGGATGTTGCTGCCGGCAGGCGTGGCCACCGACGAAAAATTATTTTCGCTCAAATCCACATTGCTGAGCGTCACGGTCTTTGACTGGCTAAACGTATGTCCAGGGAGAGACGCGCTCAGCGTATAAGTCCCCGCCGGCAATCCGGAGAAGCTGTAGCTACCGCCGAGATCCGTCGCAGCGGACCCGACATTCGAACCGTTCAACGTTACCGTTGCATCGGACGCACCGGTTCCGCTGATCGTGCCCGAGATTCGGTATGTCGGCGAACTCGTCGGCGAACCCGAGAAGTTCAAGTTCTTGACGGGCTCGCCTGCTACATGTGCGACCACGCTCGTCGGGGTGAACACGTGGCCGGCGATGGTCGGTGACAATGTGTAAGTGCCGGCGGTAACTTCTGCAAAGTCATAGCTTCCGGCGGAATTCACGCCCGCAACGCGGGTCGACTTGCCGGTCAGCAGCACGGCAGTGGTCGTCGGGCCGCTCACGGCGCCGGAGACCGTCGTAGCGCCGGTCGTGGGGCCCGGTGTCGGCGTCGGTGCCGGGGAGGTTCCCTTCGTGACGGTGAAATTGGTGGGCAAAAAATCCGAATGCTGCGGATTGATGAATCCCAGGTGCGCGGTGGTGGCATCGGCAGGCACCGTGACCTTCACCAATCGGTCGTTGACGACGTACACCGTCGAATCGTGTGCGTTGCCGATCCACACCTGAGTTAACCCGGTAAACCCGCTGCCGGTCACGGTGATCACGGTTCCCGGAGGTCCCGACGTCGGCGAGAAGCTCGAAGGCAGCGGTTGCGGATAGGTAGTGGCGCCCATCGCCGCGGTGGCGGCCGACATGGCGATTAGAAAAAACACGTTGCTACGTCTTGGCATCTTTCTCACTCAAAGGATTTTGAATATGGGAAAAAACCGCGCCGTGATCACTGAGCGTAAGAAGGGACTTCTCAGAGTCGACAAATGCGGAACACGAGAGGCGTTTTACGTGCAACGAAACGGAGCCGCAAATGTCTCGAATCTGCGACTTGCGTCACAAAACTGTCTTGAATCAGCGACGCATGCGCTGCAGTGTGTACAAAATTTGTACAGGCCATGAACAAAAAATGTTCAAGAAGAATCGGCGGGCGTTTACTGAAAAATCTACGGTTTCTCTCGGTCCGTACGAACCCATTCGTCGGAGGTTCGGCGCCGCAGCATCAGGAGAATTTTCCACACGAGAAATCCCGGGGCGCGCGCGAGATCGAGCAAACCCCGTAAACCGATGCCGCTCAGTTGCCAGCCGCGGAGTACGTACAAAATCAGGCTTACCCCGCATGCGGCGCCGAGCCACAACCATGGCCGCAGCGACGGTTGCCACCAAGTCGCGAGAGCCGCGAGCACGCACAGCGCGAATACGTTGAGCGTCACGTACGACAACGGCAGCACCAGCAGATCGAGCGCAAGATCGAAACAAACCGCGCTGCTGCGCCGACATGCAGCCTGGAGCAACGGCAGAGTTTTTGCGCGAATCAATTGAAAACGTCCGTGTTCCCAGCGTTGCCGTTGCTTGCGCGCGATCTGTTCGCCGGAAACCATATCCGCATCCGAATGAGCCTCGTCGGCATATTGCACGCGGTATCCAGCCAATCCCAATTCGATTCCGTATTCGACATCCTCGGTCAAGGAGAATGCGCGATACGGAACTCTCGCGAGCAAGGAGTGCGTCACGCACCACCCATTGCCGCGGATGCCGCAGGAAACTCCGATTCGTTCGCGTGCGCGCGAACGCACGATGTGGAATGCCGCTTTCGCAATCGTAATGAGCCGCGTGCGCCATGACGCCATCGGGTTCAGGACGCCATAATGCGCCTGGACCGCGTAGGCGCCGTTTTCGATCCGAACCGCAAACGCTTCGAGCAGGTTTGCCGAGGCTTCCGCATCGGCGTCGATGACGACGACTGCGTCGGCCCACGCTTCCGCGGCGCTGCGCTCGAAAGCGTATGCCAGCGCGTATCCCTTGCCCCGCTTCTCCAGATTGTGGCGCTCGTACACGCGGGCGCCCGCTGCCGTCGCAATGCGCGCGGTCGCATCGCTGCAGTTGTCGGCGATCACGGTGACGCGAAAGCGGTCCGCGGGCCAGTCGAGGCGGCGCAGGTTCGCGACCGTGCGCGCAATAACCGCTTCTTCGTCGTGGGCCGGCACGAATACATCGAATTGCAGGCGCCGAGAGGAACCTGTCGGCGGTCGCTCTCGCGCGGACAGGAGAGTGCACGACAACAAATAGCCGCAGGCCAGAACAGCGGGCAAGGCCACTACCGCCAAGCAGAAAATCAGCACCACGGTCATGTGGAATCACGCATATTCGCGGTAGCGCCAACCCCAAAATACCGACAGCTTCCCGACGTTGGCCGATAGCGTGGTCAACCATCGGGCCGCATGGTGACGGCCGAGCGGCCACACCACCAGCGTCAAGGCGGCGGCGGCGAGGGCCTGCACCAGTGCGCGCAGAAAGAATTGCGTGCGTTTCAGCGTGGACATGGCGCCATAGCGTCCCGCGAGCGAGTGGCGGGCGAAGTCCTGGCCTCCCGAGAGGGCTCGGCGCAGTAGCCAATTCAAGGAAAGACGCGAAGACTCCACCGGTTCGCGCACGATGGCTTCATCGCACCAAACGATGCGTGCGCCGCGTTGCACCAGGCGCGACAGCAAGTCTCCATCTTCGCCGCCGGTGAGGCCAAGAGCCGGATCGAAAGGTCCATCGATGCCGCGTATCCAAGACGCCTTGACCAGCACGTTGCCGAATCGCAGCCGGTTCGGCGGAATGACCGTTCCCGTCTGCATCCTGGGAAATTCGTAGAAACGGCCGCGCCGGATCCAGGCAGGCGCACTGGGCGGCACTACCGGGTCGACCGGACCCAAGACGCCATCCGCAGCGTATCGAGCGGCTGCGTCCAGGAGCTGCGCCAGCCAGGGAGGCGGCGCACGTTCGTCATCGTCGATGAACGCCAGCCATTCGCCGCCGGCGAGCTCAACCGTCTTGTTGCGGGTCAGCGATATATTTTTCTGCGGCTGTATGGCGTAGCGGATGGGGAAGGGCGCGCCAGGCCCAAGGCGCTGCTCCACCACCGCACGCGCGCTGCCCGCGGCATCGTTGTCAACGACCACCACCTCGTCAGGCAGCCGAGTCTGCTGCGTCAAATCATCGAGCACCGACGTCAGGCGCTCCGGACGACGGTAGGTGGCGATACACAGACTGACCGTGCTCATGAGAGTATTGGCGTCCGGCTCGTGGCCAATCAAAAATGATTGATCACGGCTCCGAGAAGTCTTGACTGAGTGCTCGCCAGTCGGCGCAACAACGCACGCGTACTCTTGTAAGTCGTATGCTGCGCGCGGCTCAGCACCAGCGCGTGTGCCGCCATCGTTGCGACTGCCAGCCCGTCCGCGCATTGCGCCACGGGCGGGGTGTCGAGCACGATGAACTCGTATGAGTTGCGCCACTCGTTGAGCAGATTGCTGAACCGGCCGTCGGATAATAATTCCAAAGGATTCGGCGGAATAGGGCCTGCCGTCAACAGGTGCATGAAGGGAAGTCCTGCGACCGGGTGGAAGTAGGGCTTTTCATTGCGCGCGATGGCTTGCGACAAGCCGTGTTGATTGGTCGAGCCGAACAAAACGTGCTGCTGCGGCTTTCGCATGTCGGCATCGACCAGCAGCGTACGCCGTCCGAGTTGAGCGAACGAAATCGCCAATTCGCCGCAAAGCTGGGAGCGGCCTTCACCGGGACCCGGGCTGAGCACCGCGACCATGTTGGCTCCCCGCCCCGTTTCGTGCAGCAGCAACAGCTCGGTGCGCAGCGCGCGTAATCGCTCGCTGCGCGGATTGTCCGGGTCATGAGCCAAAATCAATTTCGCGCTCGGCGTGACGCGGTCGCCTTGGCGCAAGACCACGCGCCGGTCGGATGCAATGCGCCGGATCGCAGTCTCGATCATCCCGGCTTCGTCCGCCGAACGTCCCGACCGAATCTTGAGCAGCGCCTGTTCTATGGTTTCCGGCTTCAGAATTCCCAAGCGGCCGGCTGCATCGACGAACGTGGTGCCCATCGACTGCATGACTTCATAGATTCGTTCGACGGTGACGTCCGTCAGGCCCAATTCGGAGATCAGCGCAGCGTGCAGATGAACCTGGGAATTGTCGAGCGGATCCCGATCGGTCGGCGAGGGGGCGTTCATGCCGCACTTCGTACGTTAATGATACGGTCGAACTCCATCAGCACGGGAAGATCGAAATTTCGCTCGAAATCGTCTCTGCAGCGTATGCGGCGGTTGATCAGCAACTCATAGATCAAGGGCGCCAGGAGTCCGACGAAGATCCCGACAAACACGCCCATGATGAGCAGTTTGGGCTTGTTCGGCTTGGTGGCTTTCTGCGGCGGGACTGCAGCGCTGACGACGCTGATATTGGCAATGTGTCCGCCGGATGCGAACATGATCTGGTCATAGCCGTCGAGTGCCCGCTTGTAGACCGATTGAGCCGATTCCAGCTCCAACTCGTACTTGGTGCCTTCGTCCTGCAGTTTGTTGACGCCGAGCACCTTGTAACGCTGTTCCTCGACGGCGGCGCGCATTTTCGCCTCGAGCTCCCGCGCAGCAACGAGATCCGCCGAGTTCCCGGAAGAGACGCTGTGCAGCTCCGCATCGAGGTTGCGCTGAGTAGCGTGGATCTGATTGTCGAGCTCCAAAACCTTGGGGTGTTGCGCGCCGTAAGTCGTGCGTAACTGCGCAAGCTGCGTTTGTTGCGTGTTGAGCAATGCCTTGAGGTTTTGCACGACGAGCGAACCGCCGGCCGTGCTCGCATTCTGTTCGGACATGGCCTTGACTTCGGCGGCGCGCCTGGCGTTTTGCGCGTCCTGGAGCTTGCCCTCGAGGCTCGCGAGCAGCGCCTGCGCGACGTTGTTGTTCTTTTCCGTCGTATCGGTGACTCCCGTGCGTTGCCTGAACGCGGTGACTTGATCTTGCGCCACGCGCACCTTGTCCTTGAGTTCGGCCAATTCCAACGCATACCGTTTGGCGCGCTCGCTTGCCGGGCCGGTCACGCGCTGACGCTGCTGCGTCAAATAGACGTCCGCCATGGTATTGGCAATCTGAGCGGCGAGCTGCGCGCTGCGGGCGGACGCATTGATGTAAATCAGCTGGCTGCCGAATGCACCGAGCTGAATATCCAAACTCTTGATTAAGTTTTCTCGGACCCAGTCGCGCAGCGTGCTGCCGTCGCCCGAGTAGCCCGCCGTGTAATCTTTATCCTGAGTCAAGTTCAATTTGTCGATCACCGGCAGCAGCACTTCCGCGCTCAGCATGAGCTGCGATTCGGTCGACATGTAATTGAACATGGGTGTCGCCATACCCTGGTTGTTGTTTCCCAAAGGATCGTTGCCCTCGGGATTCACCATCAAGGCGGCGGTCGCGGTGAAGGTTTTCGGCATCAGCTTGATGATGCCTCCCATGAGAATGGATATCGCGATGACGATCATCAGCGTCGGTATCCGATACGCACGGAAGATCGAGAAAATCTGCAGTAGCGACAGTCCCGGGGTCGACAAGCTTTGCGGCAGCGCCGGCTCGCGACTGGGAGTGAAGACGGGCGCGGGGTTGGCGACCGCCAATACCGGTAGATTTCTACGTGACCTCAAAAAATGCTCTCCTTGACTTGGATGACGTCGTCGGGTTGCACCAAATCGCCCAACTTGGCCTTCACGGTCGAATAAGTTCCGTTGGCTTGTTTACGTTTGATTTCAACGCGGCGCTGGCTGCCCCGAAGGGTGATGCCGCCGGCCCTGGCAATTGCTTCAATCACCGTCATTTCGGGCTCGACACGATAGCGTCCGGGCGTCGTCACTTCTCCATAGATTGAAAACTGTTCAGCCTTGGGCACGAATACGGAATCGCCGCCCTGCAGCGTCAAAGCAGGCACAGCGCCGCTGCCGTTCGCCAGTCCTTTCAAATCGACCGGGTAACGAACCTCTTTGCCGTTCTTGTCCTGCCGCAGGATGTACACGATGTCCGACCCGTTCGCCGAGATGCCGCCGGCCTGAGCCAGCAGATCGAGAATGGACGTGTTCGACTCAATCGGATAGCGTCCGGGCGTGCCCACCTGGCCAAGAACGGATACGCGCTGGCTGCGCGATTGGGTAACCGTGATGCTGACGTGCGGATCGACCAGAATCTTGGCCGATTTCAGTGCGGTCTCGATGCGGCCGCTGGCCTCGGCCGGCGATACGCCCGCGACCTGGACCTTGCCTGCCAGCGGGATCGACACGGTCCCATCGTCGGCCACATAGACGGTGGTGCTCAGGTCGGGTTGGCCATAAACTTGGATGTTGACGCTGTCGCCCGGCCCCAGTTGCAGCAGAGGAGCCTTCGCGACCGGGTTGTCAGTCGCCGGCGGCGGTGGCGTATCCGCAGCAACGGCGGTTTGAAGGGCGCCCAAAACCAGGGCGGCCGCCAGCCATGGCCCTAGGGCGCGAACGGCGCGCCGCGAGTTGTGCTTCAGGCAATGAGTGAACAAATCAGCACCTATCATTCAATTACTTAACATAATATGTCACGAATCGCTATAACCTAAGTTAAGATCGAATATATTACTATCGGCAGCCACTGGGGAGCGGCGATTCATCGACAGAACGGCAACCACCGCGTCGTTCAGCCTTAGTCCGTGAATTCGCAACCTTTCGATTGTAATCGGTCGCCGTCTTCGTAATTGGTAAACGCGCCGCATTCTTTGCATAAAGTTTCAGGCAGGATTGCTTCCCAACACAATGTCGATGCCCCCTTCCTAGTGAAAGCTTTTCCACGCTTATCGCCAACGTCTTGGCTGACCACCAAAACGGTTTTTGCGCAAGTTTTTGCGCTTTTGCTATTCGCGATTCAAGCGCCCGTGCTCGGGCCGAAAGCTTTTGGGCTGATTTCCATCGTGATGGTTTTCGTTGGGTTTTGCGAATATGTCCCGGGCGAGGCCGCTGCCGAGGCGTTGATATCCATCCGTGACATCGACGACGAGCATTTTCACACGATGACCGCCGCCAATGTCCTATTGTCGCTGGTCATCGGCATAAGCGTCTTTGCGGGAGCTCACCGGGTCGCCGTTTGGTTCGGCGATCCGGAACTTGCCAGCCTGTTGCGCTGGATGTCGGTGCTTCCTGCCATCAGCGCATTTGCGGCGGCCCCCACGGCCGCTACCAAACGCGATATGCAGTTCCAGCCGCTTGCATTGCGCACCATAGGCAGCTTATTCGTCGGCGGAATCGTCGGGTTGGTGTTGACGCTGGCCGGAGCGGGCGTCTGGGCCTTGGTCTGGCAAGCCATCATTACGAGATTGGTTGCGTCGATCGTCCTTTGGTACACGGTTCCCCTCAAATTTGGGATGCGATTTTCCGGGCGCCACTTTCGGGAATTGGCCCATTTTGCGGCTCCAACCATGTTCTCGCGGTTTTTGACCTGGAGTTGCAATCAAATCCCGCGCGTGATGCTGGGATTGTACTGGGGTTCGACCGACCTTGGGTTGTTCAGTCTTGCTGCCCGACTGGGCGACATATTGATGGAGGTGGCCGTAGTGCCGCGCTACGCGGTCGCGAGAGTCGAGCTGCGGAAGTACGCTAATGACCATGCCGGACTCGAGCAGGCGCTGCGTCGAACGTTCACCTTTTTGACCGTGTTTTGTTTTCCGCTGTGCGTTGGGGGAGCGGCAATCGTGCCGACGCTTTTCCACGTATGGCTCGACCCGCGATGGGTAGGGGCAATCGTTCCCGCGCAATGCATGCTGCTGACCTGCGTCCCCTTGGTGACGCAATACATGGCGGGAGCGGTGCTCCTGGCCATGAACTTCCAGAGAACGGAGGCTCTCGTTTCCATCGCGCAAACGGTGACTACCTTGATTGCGGTGGTGGCGTGCGCACCGTTTGGCCTGCTCGCGGCGTCGATCGGTATCGCGGTGCGACCCTTTGTGTTGATGCCGCTGTCCGTGGGCCTGTTGCGCCGGTATTGCAGCATCAAGTCTTCCGCAATATTCTCGCCGCAGTGGCCGGCGCTGGCGGCGAGTCTGGTCATGGGAGGTTGCGTGTGGCTACTGCGGCTCACGCTTGAATCGATGGTAAGGGATGCCGTTGCCCTGCCGATTCTGGTGCTGGCGGGTGCCGCCGTCTACACGCTGATGGTGAAGCTCACCATGCCGGTCGTAGTCGCGCGCTTCGCGCATCGATTGCCGGGGCGCGCCTGACTGGACTGCCACCGGCATGTCGGCGTCGAGGTATTTCATGAGCGCAATCTCGATCGAACATGAACTTGGCCGGCCGATGACCGTGGCCGATCACGAAGGTCAGTTTCGCCGCAACTACAATCGCGCGAATTTCATATTCAAGCACGAGCTTGCCGGAAATCCCCTGTTCGGATTGGAAAGTTTGGTCGAACTCGCGAGGCGCATCCCGGATCATGGCGACCACTATTGGGCGAATGGCGAAGTGCCGGTCAATAACACGTGGTCCGACGGCACCATCGGACGCCAGTCGCTGCGGGACACCATCATCAATATCGAACATAACAATTCGACCGTAGTCCTGCGGCACACGGAACAGGACCCCGTTTTCGCGCCGGTTCTGCAGAGCGTTTTGACGACGATTGTCGAGCTATCCGGCGAGCAGATGCGGTTGGATGTCAGGATCGGCGAAGTGTCGATCTTGGTCAGTTCGCCCGGACGAATCACCGCGAACCATATGGATTCGGCAACCAACTTCCTGTTGCAGATCACGGGCGACAAGTGGTTTCACATCTTCGATCAATCCGATCGGACTCTGGTGACCGAGCGTGAGCTGGAAGACTTCTTCGCAATTGATAGATATCGCGAGTTGGTCCGCAGCGATCGTCGAGACGATTGCGTCAAACTCGATTTGCGCGCCGGGTGCGGAGTGCATGTGCCGACCTGCGCGCCCCATTGGATACGGAACCGTGAGAATGTTTCGGTCGCGCTCAGCGTCCATTACGAACTTCGCTCGGTGGAACGACTTGAAAAGCTGTATCGCTTCAACCATCGCTTGCGAAAGCTGGGGCTTAGCCCGGCGGCGCCCAACGTCTCCGCTTGGCGTGACCGCATCAAACTCGCGGCCGCGGATGGCATGGCGGCGGTGCGATTGGTGGGCAGACAGCGGGAAGGCCGGCTCTACCAGGTTTGGACGCCGCCCGCGGATTGAATCCGCCGGCTCCTAGGGCTTGACGGCCTGCGCCCCGTTTTTTTCCAAGGCTGCGGCAACGTGGGCGGCCATCTGGGCGGAGCCCTGTTCCTGAAACATCGTGAAATGATTGCCGTCCACGAATTGCACATCGACGCCGGAACGCGCGAAGGGTCCCCAGCCGGCATCTTCCTGAAAAAACCAACCAGTAGGCTCCAAGCGGCTGCGAAGCAGCGTCACTGCACCTTCATACGGTTTCGGCGTGTAGCGATTGGTCACGCGCTGCAGGTAAGCCAACAGCCACTGGTCATAGGTTTCAGGGGTGGCCTGCTCATCTTCCTCCACCGCCACCCGAGGACTGCCCGGTCGGGTGAACAGCCGCTGCAATCGCTTGAACACGGTACGCTGCGTGATGAATGCCCGTATCGATTTCTCGCTCGATAGTACTCGACGCCAATCAGCAATTATTAGTTGCGCCCGCATCGAATACTCGCCTACGAGCCGACGTAATTTGGGGAGGCGCTCGAAGTAGTTCGGAACCCAGGAGTCGATTAGAAACAAGTGAGAGATCTCTTGATTGTCGTCGACGAGCTGGCGCGCAATTTCGAAGGCGAGGGCGCCGGCAACACACCATCCCATCAATTCGTAAGGACCCTGCGGTTGCACGCGCCGGATGAGCCCAACATAGCCCGCAGCAATCTCTTCCAGGGACGTCGGCAGCGCAGAATCTCTGACCGACGGATCGAACAACTGCAAAGAATAAACCGGTTGTTCCGATCCTAAGTTCTTGGCCAAGCCGTAGTAAATACCGGTGTTGTTGATGGCTATCAAGGGCCGCTTCGAACCGTGCGGCTGAATTTTGACCACTTGACGAAAATCGAATTCGCGCAGATCGGTCTGCGCGAGGATCTTCGCGAACTCATGCAGAGTGGGGGCCAGAAACAGGGTAGCCAATTTGATGCGACGTCCGAATTCCCGCTCGACGCGCGTCAGCATCCGCGCCGCGAGCAGGGAATGTCCCCCCATTTCAAAAAAATTATCGGCAGGGGCGATGGAGTCGATACCCAGCATGGATTTCCAGAGTTCCGCCAGACGCCGTTCGATGTCGCCGACCGGTTGATCGGAATTGACGCCGCGAGCTACCGGAGTCCGAGTCGATCGAAGCGCTGCACGATCCACGGCTCCATCCGGCAAACGCGGCAACGCGTCGCGTACAACCACCGTCGAGGGAACCAAGTAATTCGGCAAGCTTTCATTCAAAAGCATGCGCACGGAGTCGATCAGATTGGCTGACCCATCGTTCTGCGGCGTGCGCGGGACGATATACGCGGTGGGCGATCCCTCGCCGGAGCCGGCGGCGATGCCCGAGTAAATGACGACCGCATCGCCGATCTCGGCGTGGCGCAGCAAGACACGTTCGATTTCCGCCGGATCAATTTGACGGCCGTGATGGCTGAAGCGCAAATCGGACCGTCCCAAGTATTCGATTTGCCCATCGGCCCGCAGCCGCGCCAGGTCGCCGGTGGGATGGAACCGCGCGCCGGCGATGCCCCCGGGAAGGCTGCTAATCATGGGTCCGCTGTGAGCCGCCAGTCCGTCCCCGGCGATGGTCAACTCGCCGGTAGCGCCTACCGGCGCAAGCTGGCGCTTCGCATCGAGTATGTACAGCGACGTATTGGCGATCGGCGCTCCCACGATCGTCGCAGGCTGCTTCGGCTTGATGCGTTGCACGGCAGACCAAACGGTCGCTTCCGGGTGACCGTAAAGGGACCATAGCTCACCGCTCATTCCTGCGAGCTGATCCAGCATGCCCAGAGGCACGTCCGGTGCGGCGCACAACATCTTCAGGGCCGGATAACCCACCCAACCGGCGTCGAGGAGGCTCCGCCAAGTGTGCGCAGCACCATACATGACCGTGGCGCCGCATCTTTGCAAGAGAGTGAGCAATGACCGGCCGCTGCTGAGATCCCGGTCGTTGGGTATGACCATGCGCGCGCCCGTCAGGAGCGGCAAGAACATCTCGACCGCAGCGCGATCCGTTGTCACCGGTGATATGGCTACGACGACGTCACGGCTGCCGACGCCGGGGCGCTTGGCTATAGAGTAGACCAGATTCGCGATATTCCGGTGAGAGATTCCTACGATGCCCGCCGACTCACGGTTTCCGGAGGTAATGATGAAACAGGCAGCGGATTCCGCATCGTGCGTCGTATCAAGTAAGTTGCCCGAACTGCGCACGCCGAACGCAAGCGCAGCTCCGACCTCGATCGAGCGAACGGATTCCCGCTTTGCAGGAGGCAATCGATAGTCTTGGCCGACGACGGCCGTCATGCCGGACGCAGCGATGGCTTCCTCGTGGCGCGCCTGCGGCTCGGCCGGATCCAACATCAAGTAGCCGGCGCCCGCCTTGATGATTGCCAGAACGAACAGCGGCAGTTCCACCGAGGGACGCAGGCAAATCCCGACTCTCGAACCTGCGACCACTCCCTCCTGCCGCAAGTACTCGGCAATCCGATTGGCCGCGGTGTTGAGTTCACCATAGGTTAGTTGCCGATCGCCGCAGACCACGGCAAGCGCGTCCGGCGAACTCTGCGCTTGAACATCGAGCAGCTTCGCCAGGCTCAGATCGCGCGGATAGAGCGTGCGTGTATCGTTCAACTTGTCGAGCAGCAGGCGTGCCTCCCCGGGCTTGCTCAACTCGAGTTCCGAGACGCGCCGCCCGGGATCGGCAACTCCGCTTTCCAGCGCATTCTGGACATACGCCAGGAGTCGCTCTGCAGTCGCGCTCTCAAATTGATCCGTGTTGAATTGGCAGGAGAAACGCCAGCCGTCCGGACGTTCGACCATGAAGAAATTGAGATCGTATATTGCGCCGGCCGGCAAGGACGGCATGTCGATCAAATCGAAATCGCCGTAGTTCGCGTTCTGAATGAACGTTTTCTGAAAGATGAAATTGACCGATATCGGCGGACTATTTGCGGAGTTTCGCTCGCCCTTGAACATTCCGAGGAGCCGCTCGATCGGTATATGACGATGGTCGAGCGCCAGGGCCACGGTGTCGCGGATTCGGATGATGAGCTCGCCGAACCTGGGATCGCCGTTGAGATCATTGCGCAGGACCAACGAATTGACGAACTGCCCGATCATGGATTCGAGTTCGACTTGGTCGCGGTCCGACACCTGCGTGCCGATGACTATTTCTGTTTCATTCGTAAAGCGCGCCAACGTCGCACACAGCGCGGCAAGTGCGGCGGCAAACAGCGTTGCGCCCCGCTCGGCCGTCAACGCTTGTGCGCGATTGGTGAGATCGCGCGGATACAACCGCGATACGATCGCGCCGTTGGTCGTTGGGACGGTGGGCCGCAAACGGTCCGGAATTACCTTGAACGGCTTGACGCCGGCAAGCTGTTTGGTCCAGTACGCCGTCTCAGCATCGGTGCCGCGCACCCGCAGCCACTCCAAGTGCCACAGCGAGTAGTCGGCATACTGAATCGCCAGCGGCTCGAGCGGCACGGGCTGATCGAGTCGCAGCGCTTGGTAGATCGTGCCCATCTCGCGAGCCATGACGCCGATGGACCAACCGTCGCAAGCGATTTGGTGTGAGGTCACCAGAATGCT
>Ga0209517_10007442_pt1 | contig 13114 bp, 9 predicted proteins | sample PeaSoiMetSII2010_FD_187695 | JGI IMG/M metagenome (GOLD analysis project Ga0209517, IMG submission 187695) | Peat soil microbial communities from Weissenstadt, Germany - SII-2010 (SPAdes) (version 2) | ecosystem: Environmental > Terrestrial > Soil > Wetlands > Peat | place: Germany: Weissenstadt...
GAAGGCCCTGTGGCGAGGGATCAGCTATCCCGGGATTTCGTGGGCCGGACCCATCCCCATCGATGTGAGGGGACTTTATTCCGTAGTCTCCCGTTCCCTAACCGCCCCCATGCCCGACTTCTGGGCTCGGACCTTAGCCATTGTTTCCCGGAACTATCTCAATTACAACTCCCGCCTGGGCTATCACTTTGCCACCCTGAACGCCTTTATCAGCGAGGTGCGCAACGATAACTACATCAGTTTCCGGTTCCAGGGCGGCGCCGCGGACCGGGCCCGGCGAGGGCTCCGCGCCCAATTTCTGGGCGCGGTTATGGCCCGGCTCGATTTTGAGGTGGAAGTCACCGGAGACCTGGTGGTCGCCAAGCTTTGGAAGTATCCCCGTCCCCTCATGGAAGAAAAACTCGACCTGGTGGGCCGGCTCATGGGCTGCGCCCGCCAGCGGGATATGGTCATGGCAGATGGTACGCAGGTTGACTGGTACGTAGAGGCTTTCCTGGCAGAAAACTACCAGTTCGCCGGTGAACCCGGCGCCCACCCCACCCCATGACTCATCGAGGGGTTCGCCTTATCCGTGGTGTCAGCGCGCATGAACCAGGCCCCGGGAGCGGTGCGCGGATTTTAGGTCACGGTCAGGGATGAAGTCGTCCGGCGGCGCGGGAGTCTCTGGGAGTTTGCTTGCCGGATGCCCCGGATTAAGCTAAAATTTAAGGATAAACTGCAATTTACCTCGGCGATGGACCACTTGGTCCGGTTGCCGCCTGACACCTGAGGATGACGGCCACATGCGGCGCTTCCCCTTCCTCATCACCCGGCACGCCCTGGCCCTGCTGCTGGCGCTGAATGTGGCCCTCCTGGGGATCAGCATCTACCTGGGGCTCATGAGCGCCAAACAGATGCTGGAAATCGTCAAGGATGACTTCAACCAGCAGCAACTGGTGCTGGCCCGGCACACCGCCAGCCTCCTGGAACAGGACATCAACTTCCTGAAGCGGGAGTTGAACACCCTTAACTACTCCCCTGCCATTCAGTACCTGGAGCCCCTCACCTGGGCCAACCGCATGCGGGCCACCCTGGCCAGCGTCCGGGAGGAAGGGGTGGTGGAGATCTTCCGCATCGACGCCAAGGACCGCCGGGCCTTCCTGGTGGACGGCCGGGGTCTGGATCATATCATTAGCGGCTCTTTCCAGGACGCCCCTTACCTGGATTGGGCCGCCAACCCAGAAAACCGGGGCCGGGTCTACGTAGGCCCGGCGTCCGCCCAGGTCGCCGATTATGGGGGGCGCCTCATCGCGGTAATGGCCGTGCCCACCTATGAGGTATCGGTGGACGAGAACCATCCCCACCCCGCTGGGGTCTTCGCCGGGGTTCTGGTCTTTTATATTGACGCCCAGCACCTGGCCGACAAGTTTACCCGGCAGATCAGGAGCGGCAAGACCGGCTATGCCTGGGTCATGGACAACCAGGGGACTTTTTTGAGCCATCCGGAGCCCGACTTCGTCGGCAAAAACGCCTTCACCGTCCGCAAGCAACGGGCGCCGGCCATCTCCTTTGACGCCATCAACCGGATCCAGAAGGAGAAGATGCTGCAGGGCCAGGAGGGCTGGGGCACTTACATCTCCGGCTGGCATCGCGGTCTCACCGGCGAGATCCGGAAGCTCATCGCCTATGCGCCGGTGAGACTGGCAGACCCGGCCTTGGGGCCAACCGCCAACCCGGCGCCCATCTGGTCGGTGGCGGTGGCGGCCCCGGCCAGCGAAGTGGAGGGCGTGGTCCATTCTCTCTATCTGCGCCAGTTCTTCATGCAGGTGCTTATCGGCCTGTTGGTCATCTCCAGCGCCATCGTGGTGTTGAACTTCCGTTATGAGCGGCAATTTTCCGAAAACCTGGAGCAGGAAGTCAGCCGCCAGAAAGAGAAATTGCAGAAGTCCGAGGCCCGCTACCAGGGCCTGGTGGAAAATGCCGCCGACCTCATCTACACCGTGGACGAACAGGGCCGGATCCTCTCCATCAACCGCTACGCCGCCAACCTCTTCGCCACCGCCCTGGCCAACGCCCCCGGAAGACCGGCTCCCGGAGCGGTGGAGGGCCGCGCCGAAGACTTCCTGGGCCGCACCCTCTACGAGGTCTTTGCCCAAAAATCCGCGGACTTCCAGATGGAATGGCTGCGGGAAACGAAAGCCACCGGCCGGAGCCGGAGCCTGCGCCACCAAGTGGCCATCGGCCCGCGGGAGTTCTGGTTTTCCACCAACATCGTGGGGATCAGGGACGAACAGGGGCAGATCTTCGCCTTCGAGATCATCTCCCGAAACATCACCGGCCGCAAATCCATGGAAGACCGTTTGATCAACATGGAGAAGCTGGCCTCCATCGGCACCCTGGCCGCCGGGGTAGCCCATGAAATCAACAATCCCATGACCGTGATCCTCGGGTTTACCGAGCACCTGCTGGAGCAGACCGTGGAGCTGCCCGCCGTCCACGAAACCCTGCAGATCATCGAGGAGGAGGGCCTGCGCTGCAAGAAGATCGTGGAGAATCTCCTCACCTTTGCCCGGGCCCCGGAGCGCACCGAGAACGCCGCGGACCTCAACCCGCTCCTGGAAAAGACCCTGGCGGTGGTGAAAAACACCCTGTTGACCAAAAAGATTCGCCTGGAATCCCAATTCAGCCCCAACCTGCCCATTGCCGCGGGCGACCCCCAGGAGCTGCAACAGGTTTTCATCAACCTGATCAACAACGCCCGGGACGCCATGAAGGGCGGGGGGGTGCTGAAGGTGGAGACCAAGCCGGCCCCGGACGGCAAGCGGGTGGCCATTGAATTCAGCGATACCGGCAACGGCATCCCCCGGGAGGCCCAGACCAAGATCTTTGACCCCTTCTTCACCACCAAGAAGACCGGCGAAGGCACCGGCCTGGGCCTGTCCATGAGCCACGGCATCATCACCAAATTCGGCGGCAACATCATCTTTACCACCTTCCCGGCGGAGGAATATCCTGAAAAACACGGGACCACCTTTACCGTTTACCTGCCCATCGCCGCGGAGCAGGAAGCCGGGGAGCGACCGCCGAAGCAGAAACGGGAAAGGAGCAGCGGCAGCAGCCATTCATGAAGTTAAGGCCCCAACCCCCAGGAGGACGATATGCCGGAACGGATCTTAGTGGTGGACGACGAACCCAATATGCTCAGGTTATTAAAGACCATCCTGATGGATAAGACCGGCTACGAGGTGACCACCACCAACAACCCCCTGGAGGTGAGCAAAATGCTCCAGGAGGACCACTATAACGTGGTGATCACCGACCTGAAAATGCCCCTGGTGGACGGCATGGACCTCATTGAGATCATCAAGAAAATCGACCGGAACCTGCCCATCATCATCATCACCGCCTACGGCACCATAGAGACCGCGGAGGAGGCCGTCCAGAAAGGGGCCTACGATTTCATCACCAAGCCCTTCCGCAAGGAGACCATCCTCATCACCATCCGGCGGGCCCTGGAGTGGAGGCGGATGCAAGAGGAACTGCAGGCGTTGAAGAACCAGCGGGGGCCGAGCATTGAGCAGTAAGCCCAGTAGTGAGTGATAAGCTTAGTTATAGGGCGGCCTGTGGCCGCCGGATTTGGCGTGCACAGCATGCCGTAAAGACTATTATTCAAAGAAAGTAAGGTATGGTCCTTTTTTATTAACAACTGAATAACCCGCTGACTACTGACTACTGACTACTGGCTACTGACTACTGACTACTATGTTCAGGTTCCTGCGACGCTTTATAAAAGAGGAAGTGGACGAAATGTCCCTCCTGCGGGAGCAGTTCGGCCATTTCCGCCGCCTGTTGACGGGAAACAACCAGGCCCTGGAAATCATGGCCGATATGGAGGAAAAGCTCTCCGGGGAATTCCTCTTCGACATGGGCTACCTGAAGACCCAGACGGTGGGCCTGCTGGGCAGCGTCTGGGGGGTGGTGACCGAGCTCGATCTAATGCTCGGTGGAGACCGCTATCCGGAATTGACCTCTGTTTACCATCGGCTGGCGGAGGAGATCCGCCTGGAGCTGGCGGCGCTCCCCAGCATCCCGGAAACCCCTTATGTCCTGCCGTTATCGGCCTTGAACCGGGAACTGGCGCCCGCGGTGGGCAGCAAGATGGCCAACCTGGGGGAGATCGGCAACCGCATCGGCCTGCCGGTGCCCCAGGGATTTGCCATCACCGCCACGGCCTATAAGCGCTTCCTGGAGGGGGCCCAGCTCACCGGCGAACTTGAGACCAGGCTGGCCCGGGCTCCCATCCACGACCTGGAAAGCCTGGAGGCGATCAGCCTGGAGATCCAGGAGCTGATTCTCCGGGCACCACTGCCCCCGGACCTGGAGGAGGCCCTGGCGCAGGCGGTCCAAAACCTGCCGACCCCCTGGCTGGCGGTGCGCTCCAGCGCCGTGGGGGAGGACAGCGAATTCTCCTTTGCCGGCCAGTTCGCCACCCTGCTCAACGTCGCCGCCGCCGGGCTGCCGGAACACTACAAGCGGATCGTCGCCAGCAAGTTCACCTCCCGGGCCATCTTCTATTGGAAATACCAGCACTTCTCCGTCTCGGAACTTCCCATGGCGGTGGGCGTCCTGGCCATGGTGCCGGCCCGGGCCAGCGGGGTGATGTTCTCCCAGGACCCCCAGGCCCCGGAGGCGGACCGCGTCTTAATCAGCTCGGTCTGGGGCCTGGGCCCCTACGCGGTGGACGGCGCCATCTCCCCGGACCTTTACGTGGTTTCCCGCCAGGAGGGCCACCCGATCAAAGAGCGGCGGGTGACGCAGAAGCCCGCGGCCCTGGTCTGCCAGCCCGGAGGCGGGGTGGCGGCCGCGGCCCTGCCTGTGAAACAGGGCAGCTCCCCTTCCCTCACCGATCTCCAGGCCCGGACCCTGACGGAGATCGCCCTTACCCTGGAGAAGCATTTCGGCGGGCCCCAGGACATTGAATGGACCTGGGGCGAGGCCGGCAACCTGGTGATCCTCCAGTCCCGGCCCCTCAGGGTGAACACCCCTCGCTTCGCCGCCGCGCCCCGGGAGCACCCGGCGGAACCGGCGACGCCGCCGCTCCTCAGCTTCGGGGTGCGGGCGGTGGGCGGCGCCGTGGCCGGCCGGGTCCACCTCTTCCTGCACGACGAAGATGTGGCCAACATTCCCCCCGGCGCGGTGGTGGTGGCCCGCCAGCCTTCGGCCCGCCTGGTCCTGGCCATGGATCGCATCGCCGCCATCATCACCGAAGTGGGTAGCCCCACGGACCATATGACCATCCTGGCCCGGGAATTCCGCATCCCCACCCTGGTGGACGTGGGCAGCGCCACCCGGGTGCTGCGCCCCGGCCAGATCGTCACCGTGGACGCGGACGCGGCCCGGGTCTATCCCGGCATCGTCACCGAAGTGCTGGAGCGCCAGCCAGAGACCACCGCAGATCTGCGCTCCTCCCCGGTCTTCCAGAAATTGGGGCGGATCCTGAAGCTGACCAACCCCCTCAACCTTATCGACCCGGAGAGTGCGGATTTTCTGGCGGGCAACTGCCGGACCCTGCACGACCTCACCCGCTTCTGCCATGAAAAGGCCATGGACGCCATGTTCACCCCGGACGTGGAGCGGGTCTTGGATTCGAACCGGGTCAGCCGCCTGGTCACCGACCTGCCCCTCAACCTGTTCATCCTGGACCTGGGCGGCGGCCTGAAGGTGAGCGGCCAGGCGCAGGTGACCGAAGACGACATCGTCTCCCGGCCCTTCAAGGCCCTGCTCCGGGGCTTCCACCACCCCAGGGTGAGCTGGGCCGGACAGGTGGCCCCGGACATGAAGGGCTTCATTTCGGTATTCGCCAACACCATGTACGATATGGGCAAGACGGAGCGGGGTCTGGGGGGTAAGAGCTTCGCCATCATCACCGACTCTTACCTCAACTTCAACTCCCGCCTGGGCTACCACTTCGGCCTGGTGGACGCCTACATCTCCGAAGAGCGCAACGACAACTACATCAGCTTCCAGTTCAAGGGGGGGGCCGCCGCCATAGAGCGCCGGGAGCGCCGGGCCCGCCTCCTGAAGCGGATCCTGGACGACCTGGGCTTCAAGGCCCAGGCCAAGAGCGACCTGGTGCAGGGCCGCCTGGTGAAGTATTCCCTCCTGGAAACCGAAGAGACCCTGGAAATGGCCGGCCTGCTCATGGCCTTCTGCCGCCAGCTCGATCTGGCCCTATCTTCCGATACCGTGCTGGAACGCTGCCTTCAGGCCTTCAAAAAGGAAGACTACAGCCTCTCGTGCCTGCGGCCGGAGGAGGCCGCGGGTTAAAGACGGTTTTCGATTTTCGGCCAAAAGCCCAGAAGCCCGGTCCCCGGTGAGGGCCGGCCACCAAATTTTCTTAAGAAAATCATTACATTGAAATTATGCTGCCGTCGGGCTAAGATTGCCCCAGACCCGGTTTTCCTTTATACTGATCTCTGGAAATCATTACTTTCGGGAAGGTTTCAGACATGCCCTTTTTTCGGAAGAGTGAAGAGGAGCGCCCCCCCAAGGCACCTCAGGAGTTGCTGGAGCTGAGGGCCGCGGTGGAGAAGGCCATGTTGCCCGAGGCCGTGGCCGCCGCGGCGCTGAAGGAGCTGGAAAGGCTGGAGAAGACCGACCCGGCGGTGGCGGAATATAACCTCGGCCTCAATTACCTGGACTTCCTGATCTCCCTGCCCTGGAACCGGGCCACCGAAGACAATCTGGACCTGAAACGAGCCGAACGCCTCCTGGAGTCCCAACTCTATGGGCTGAAGCAGGTCAAGGAGCGCATCCTGGAATACCTGGCGATGCGCACCCTCTGCAGCCTCCAGGCCTCCCAGGTGCTGGTGGTGGACGACGAAGAGATCGCCCGCACCAATCTCGGGTACATCCTGCGGAAGGAAGGGCACCAGGTGGCCACCGCGGCCAACGGCCTGGAAGCCCTGGAAAAGGTGAAGGCCCAGGAGTTCGACATCATCCTCACCGACCTGAAGATGGAGAAGATGGACGGCATCCAGCTCCTGGAATCGGTGAAGCAGGTGTCGCCGCGCACCGAGATCATCATGGTCACCGGCTACCCCTCGGTGGGCACCGCGGTGGACGCCCTGAAGAAGGGGGCGGCCCATTATCTCTCCAAGCCCATCAAATTGGAAGAGCTGCGCGCCACGGTGCGGGACATCGTCGAAAAGAAAAGGCATCTGCAGATGAGCCGGGGGCGCCCCCTCTGCTTCGTTGGCCCCCCGGGCACCGGCAAGACCTCCTGCGGCCGCGCCATCGCCGAGGCCCTGGAACGCAAGTTCGTGCGCCTGTCCCTGGCGGGACTGCAGGAAGAAGCGGAGCTCCGGGGCCAGCGGCGCACCTCCGCCGGGGCCAGGTCCGGACGCATCATCAATGAATTGAAGCGCCTGGAGGTCCGCAACCCCGTCTTCATGCTGGATGAAATCGACAAGATCGGCCAGGATTTTCGGGGCGACCCGGTCTCGGTCCTTCTGGAAATCCTGGAGCCGGAGCAAAACGGCCATTTCGTGGACCATTACCTGGAGGCGCCCTTCGACCTCTCCGGGGCCATGTTCATCACCACCGCCAACGTGGTGGAGAAGCTGCCGGCGCCCCTGCTGGACTGCCTGGAAGTCATCCATTTCCCCGGCTACACCGAGAACGAAAAGCTCAACATCGCCCGGCAATACCTGATCCCCCAGCAGTTGCGGGAACATGCCCTGCACCAATTGGGCCTGGGGTTCAGCGACGACGGCATCACCAAGATCATCCGGGATTATACCCGGGAGGCGGGCCTGCGGAATCTGGAGCGGGAGATCGCCGCCATCTGCCGCAAGCTGGCCCGCATCTGTTTGCAAGACAAGGGGAAATCCTGCGCCCTCACCGTGGACCAGGCCATGGTGGAAGAATTTCTGGGGCCCCGGAAATTCGTCCAGGAAGTGGCCGCGGCGGGCAACCAGGTTGGGGTGGCCGCCGGGCTGGTATGGACCGAATTGGGCGGGGAACTCATCTTCGTGGAAGCCTCTCGCATGAGCGGGAATAAGCAACTGATTTTAACCGGCTCCTTGGGGAGCGTCCTTAAGGACTCGGCCCAAACCGCCCTGAGCTACCTCCGCAGCCACGCCGGGCAGTTCGGCCTGAACCCCGATTTTTTCAGCGACAGTGATATCCACATCCACCTGCCCGCCGGCGCCCTCCCCAAGGAAGGCCCCTCAGCCGGGCTGACCATCGCCTTCGCCCTGCTGTCGCTCCTCAGCGGCCGGGCGGCCCGCCGGGAGGTGGCCTTGAGCGGCGAATTGACCCTCTCCGGACGCCTCCTGCCGGTGAGCGGCATCCGGGAAAAGATCCTGGCGGCCCAGCAGGCCGGGGTGCGGGTGGTGGTCTTCCCCAAGCAGAATGAAGCGGATATTGCCGACCTGGAAGCTGAGGTGAAGGAAGGGTTGGAGATCGTCCTGGCCGATAACCTGGAAGCCCTGGTGGATTTGGTGCTGCTGCCGAAGTGAAAGGCCGGGGGAAAAGGGAAAAGGGTTAAAAGGGCAAAATGGCAAAATGGCTAACTGCTGCGGACACTTAGGCCCAATCTAGCAAATCATTGGTAGCACAGGCATCTCGCCTGTGTGAATCATCTGCGCCCCGTAGGGGCGACCCGCTGGGTCGCCCCATTATTTGGCTCACCCGATCCTTCCCCCTCATCCCTTCAAGTAAAAGAAAAGCAGGACCAAGGGCTTCTGCCCTTTCCCCCTCCCCCAAAAATTCGACTTCCGGGCCAAAAAGATATTCTTGACAGCTTGTGAGAAATTTAACATACTATCTTCCATCTTTCACCGGGAGGGAGCAGGCGGCATGGAGATCTATCTTCCCATAGCAGGCATGAGCATTAATATTTTCCTGGTCCTGGGGATCGGCGGCCTGGTGGGTTTTCTCTCCGGGCTCTTCGGGGTGGGGGGCGGTTTCCTGCTGACCCCGCTGCTGATGATGATCGGCATCCCCCCGGCGGTGGCCGCGGCCTCCGACTCCAACCAGATCGTGGCCGGGGCCAGTTCCGGCGCCTTCGCCCACTGGCGCCTGGGCAACGTGGACTTTAAGATGGGCTTGATCATCCTGGCCGGGGGCATCGCCGGCGGCACCGTCGGGGTGCAGGTGGTCAAGGTGTTGCGGGCCATGGGCAACTTCGAATTCGTCATGAAGCTGGTGTATGTGCTCATGCTCGGGCTGGTGGGCAGCGCCATGTTCATCGAGTCCTGGCGCACCATCAGGCGCAGCCGTAGCGGCGCCGCGGTGGCCGGCGAGGGGCTGGCGGGCCCCGCGTCGTCGGGCCGCCTCCTGGATAGACTGCCCCTGAAGATGCACTTCCACCGTTCCGGTTTGCACACCTCCGCCATCTTCCCCTTCGCCATCGGCACCATCGTGGGGGCCATGGCGGCCTTGCTGGGGGTGGGCGGCGGCTTCATCATGGTGCCGGCCATGATCTATATCATCGGCATGCCCACCATCGCCGCCATCGGCACTGACCTGTTCCAGATCGTCCTCACTTCCGCCAACGTCACCTTGCAGCAGGCCATGTTCAACAAGACCGTGGATCTGCTGCTGGCCTTGATCCTCCTGGGCGGCTCCACCATCGGCGCCCAGTTCGGGGCCATCGCCGGCAGACGCCTCAAAGGGGAGCAGATTCGCATCTTGCTGGCCATCATCGTCCTGGTCCTGACCGTAAAAATGTTCCTGGATTTGGTCCTCACCCCCAGCGACCTGGTGAGCCTGGCCACGGGCGGAGGGGGGCACTAAGATGAAACGGCTCATGCTTTTCTTAGTGGTTCTCTTTCTGGCCGGCGGCAGCCCGGGGACGGCCCTGGCCGTCACCCCCGAGGCCCAGCAGAAGGTGGCCACCGCGGCCTCCAAAAACCTCATCGAAATCGGCCTCTCCTACCAGGGGGATCAGATTTACTTTTTCGGAGTCAGCCCCGTCAAGGACTGCGACCTCATCATTCGGCTCACCGCGGAAAAGAGCGAGGAGGTCAAACTCTCGGTCAAGGGCCGGGTGGGGCCTTTCTGGATGACGGTGAAGCAATACCAAGTCAGCCACGCCCCCTTCATCTACAAGATTCACAGCACCAAGCCGGTGGAGCAGATCGTCTCCCCGGAAACCGCCCAGGAACTGGGACTGGGGTATGGGGCGGTGCAGAAACAGATGAAGCTGCACCTCATCCGCGGCGAGGCCGCGGCCGCTGATGCGGACCGGGTCTTCAAGGGGCTGGTAAAGATCAAGGAAGAGGCCAACCTCTATAACATCGTCGCCGATCCCCAGCGCCTGGAGGTTGCCGAAGGCCGGCTCTTCAAACACTATTTTCGCTTTCCCCCCGCAGCCACCGAGGGCCGCTACGTGGTGGAGTCCTTTGCCTTTCTGAACGGGCAACAGGTGGGTTACGGTAGGGACGTCATCCAGATCAAAAAGGTGGGCCTGGAGAGCTGGCTGACCTCGGTCTCCCAGAACCAACCGTTCCTCTTCGGCCTCATGGCGGTGTTCATCGCCTTAGCCGCCGGCCTGCTGGTGGGCATGATCTTCAAGAAAGGAGGGCATTGATGGCCGAAGTAAGCGGCAAACCCATTGTCGCCGCGGTGGACGGCTCCGCTCCGGGTTGGGAGGCCATGGAAACGGCCCTCTATCTGGCGCACCTCCTGAACCGTCCGGTTTATGTCCTGACGGTCATGCAGCGCCGCAAGGCCGGCTATTTCGCCTTCATCGACCGCCATCTGGAAGAGGAGCAGCACACCTACGGGCAGAAAGTCCTGGAGGAGGCCAGCCAGCGGGGGCAAAAGGCCGGGGTGGAGGTGCGTCCCCACCTGCTGGAGGGGGAAAAGGACGTCTCCGAGGCTATCCTCTCTTTCCTGGAGAAGGCTGGACCGGTGAAGTTCCTGGTCCTGGGCAGCCACGGCCACGGCTTCGTCAGCCGGCACATCATCGGCTCGGTCACCGAACGGGTAATCCGGGAGGTGGCCCACCGGGGCCTGCAGGTGCCGGTGTTGGTGGTGCCGGCCTCCGAGGCGGCGGCGGCCCAGGCCAGGGGGTGAGGCGGATTGCGGGTTGTGGCAAGCGAGGGCGGACCTTTTGGTCCGCCTTTGCTTTTCCGGGCGGCTTAAACTAAGCCGCGGTTATCACTGGCCTCAGCAGCCGCCTTTAAAATAGATAAGCGCCACCAAAGCCACCAACGTGAGAATGAACCAGATCATCTTATTTCCTCCTTGCGGCCCGATGCAGGCGAGAGTGCGCCGGGACCCTATTTTGCCCCTTCCAGGTGCCGCTTCAGCTCCCGGTTCTGACGCTGCATCTCCCGCCAGCGCATGGCCTTGTCGATGGCCAGCAGGATCTGCTCCTTGCGGAAGGGCTTGGTGAGGTAATCGAAGGCGCCTTTGGCCATGGCCTCCTCGGCCAACTCTAAAGAGCCGTAGGCGGTGATGACCAGCACCAGGGCGTCTTCATCCCGCCGTCTGGCCAGGGCCAGGAGTTCCAGGCCGTCCATGCCAGGCATCTTCAGGTCGGTGAGCACCAGGTCGAAGGACTCCTTTTCCAGGAGCCCGGCGGCTTCCAGGGGGTTGTTGGTGGTCACCACCCGATGGTCGGAATAGCCCTCTACGATCATCTTCAGCAAGGCCAGCATGTCCAGTTCGTCATCGACGGCCAGAATACGTCCCATTGCTGGTGGACCCCCTCAGTTGGCCGACCACCTCTCGACCTTCGCAGGAAGGCAGCCTTCATAAATTATAATGTATCGGGACGCGGGTCTCAAGGCAAAAGCAGCCGGGCCGCCCCCCGGGCCTCAGCTTCACCCTGGTGGCCCGGCTGCTGCCTGGGAGGAGATGGGGCTGCTTGCCGCCTTCCCTGGGGTGCTTAGCCACCCTGGCGCATCCCCAAATCCCTTAACTTGAATAATTATTGACATTTTCGGGGTTTTGGGCTTACATGGCCCTGTGCCAACCGTATCCCGGGATCGAATCCGGCGCCGGAGGTGAATTATGCCCCAATGCCCTCACTGCCAGGCGGCGTATGAAGAAGGCCAGCGTTATTGCAATAACTGCGGCAGTTTTTTGATGCATCCGGAGGAAGGGGACACCTTCTGCCCCCAATGCGGGGTGCGGGTTTCACCCGGCCAGCAATACTGCCACGAATGCGACGCGCCCCTCCTCCCGGGGGTGACGGCGCCGGCCGGCGAGGCCCCTCCGCCCGGGCCGACTGCCGCGCCGGGCCCCCCGCCGGCGCCCCAAAGTCTGCCGCCCTGGGTCAGCGGCGCCCTGGCCGGGGCCGGGATCATCATCATCCTGCTGCTGATCGTGATCTTCAGCCGGACCGGCACCACCCCGGCGCCTCCGGCGGCGGAATCCCCGGCGCCTCCATCTCTGGCAACGCCCGGCGCACCGGCCCAAGACCTGAACGCCCAACTGGAAGCCGTGCTGGCAACCTTGCGCAATGCCCAAATGCAAAAGAATATCAACGCCTTCATGAGCGTGTATTCCCAAACCTTTCCCATCTACGACCTGAAGCGCCAGGAGACCCTGAAATACTGGGAGAATTACGATTTCACCAACCTGGTGTTCACGGTGGATAAAGTCCAGGCCATCGATGCCGACCATGCCCTGGCCTCGGTCATCTGGTACCTGGACGCCCGGAACCGCGAGACCAAAGAGCTTACCAGCGGCACCCAGAGATTTCAGGTTAAATTCGTCAAAGAGAAGGGAAACTGGCGCATCATCGATCTCAAAGAAGAGCAATAAGGGAGGAGAATCATGAAACCACGGTTCGTTAGCGGCCTGCTGCTGTTAGGGTTGATCCTCGTCCTGGTGAGCGCCTGTCAGGAGGGCGGCTACTACTCGGAGCCCCCCGGCCCCGAGCCCGAGGGCTACATGCCCGTCAGCCCCGGACCGCCTTATTTTTATGTGGCGGTGGACGGCCTTGCCCTCCGGGCCGGACCCAGCACCAGCACCCCCATCCTCACCACCCTGAGATTCAACCAGCAGGTGGAGATGATGGGCACGAGTGACGGCGGCTGGTTCCAGGTTCGGGACCCGGGCACCGGTACGGTCGGCTGGGCGGCCTCCCGCTATCTGCAATCCTACCCTGCGAACT
>Ga0209517_10007444_pt1 | contig 13109 bp, 8 predicted proteins | sample PeaSoiMetSII2010_FD_187695 | JGI IMG/M metagenome (GOLD analysis project Ga0209517, IMG submission 187695) | Peat soil microbial communities from Weissenstadt, Germany - SII-2010 (SPAdes) (version 2) | ecosystem: Environmental > Terrestrial > Soil > Wetlands > Peat | place: Germany: Weissenstadt...
CCCGCGCCTGCCGCTAAGCCGACCGGCATACGTCCGATGCCGCCTACCGTCCCGAGCGCCATGAAGGCTCGACCAAGCCCGGCTGCTCCCCGTCCGGCACCGACAAACCCGGCTTTGAATAAAACGCCCACAGCGTAATGTTCGGTCGGTTTTTCATTTCCGAACATTAGCATACGTCGGCAGATAAGTCTATGTGCCGACGTTCCCTAACAACATGGAGAGTCCCCCAATGGCAGAACAAGGTCTTGGCTTGTACGACATCAGCGGTTTCGGCGAGGATGTCGATGTCGGCGATGGCGTGAAACTCAGAGTGAAAGGTATCTCGGCAAAAGGCATTTTGATGCTCTTGCTGCGGTATCCCGATCTGCAAAAATGGCTCGCCGGGCAAACCCTCGCAGTCGCCGATATTATGGTGCAATCGCCGGATGTCATTGCGGCAGTTATAGCGGCGGGCACCGGAATGCCGGGCGATCCGGAGGCGGAGGAAATCGCAAGCGGCATTCCTATCGAAGTGCAAATGGATGTCGTTGAGGTGATTTATCGGCGGACCTTTAGGAGTGGCTTTGGCCCTTTCGCCAAGCGGGTGCTCGCGCTGTACGAGCACGCCGTAGCCGCCAGGGCTGGAAAGGATCCGGTTACGAAATCGCCGCCGGTATCGCAACCCTCATTAGAGCCGGACACGACGACGAGCGAGTCTGGAACTACACTCCCCGTCAAATAAACGCCTACTGTTTCTTGCTTGACCGGGAGAGAGATCGTGACAACTACGACGCTCTCAGTGTCAACACTCTTGCCGCACGCGGTACAGAGGAAGCAGTCAATAAGCAAAGTGCCGAGTGGGAAAGTGAAATGGGGTAAACGTCGATGGCGGTGTCAGTAAAGGTAAAGGTAACGATCACCGGAGCCAGCGATTTAGGCGCGGCAGTCAAGACGAACCTTGAGGCTTTCGTTGAAAAAGTCAACGCCGCCGTCGAGACCACTCTGAACATGATACGCGGCATGATCGACGAGCAAGCCAAGGCAATGATCGCTGGCTCGGGCAAATTTGGCGGTCGCTGGATCGACGGACTGCACGTCACGCTCGATAACATGCTAATCAGCATGTCGCACGACATCCCCTACGCGGATATTTTCGTGACCGGCGGCACGATCAGTGGTCATCCGTTGCTATGGCTCCCTATAGGGGATGGTCCGGCAACTGGCGAGCAACTCTTTTCGGCTGCGCACTCCAAGAAACCGCTGATGCTCTCCATTAATGACAAAATCCCTCGGTTGTTCGGAACCTCCTCCGTAACGATTCCGGCGAAGTGGGATTTGAACGGGGTAGTGCAAAACGCCATGCAGAACTTCGCGGATTCGTTTGCAGCGGCGATGCAAGGATAAAATAAGATGGCACTCGAAGATGTCGTCCAAAGCGTGAAGGTCGAAGTCGAGGTTGATGGCGTCGAAGACGCCACCGCAAAAGTCGGCGAACTTCAAAAAGCAGTAGAAGGTCTAGCGGATACCGCCACTAAAGCGGGCGGCACTCCCGGCAGCGGCTTAACCGGCGCGGGTGGCGAAGGTATTGCTGGTCTAAGCGGCGCGTTCAAGAACCTTGGTATGGTGGGCGCTGACGCTTTTTCTAATATCCTCGGTCAAGTCTCACACGGCGAATTTTCGGGTCTTGCCACTATGCTTGGCGGACCGGTGGCAGGCTCCGTCACGAAAGTCGCCGAACAACTTATGGATTTCACTCAGGCCCAAGACCAAGCCACAATCAAAAACGCGGCGATGGCTAAGCAGTTTGGCACGACCCCTGATACCCTTATGGGCATCAAGTCGGCGATGGGCGACGCTGGTGTCAGTTCACAAAGTTTCGAGCGGCTAGTCAATCGGATGTCTCAACGGGTCGCGTCCGACTACGCGAGCATGATGCGGAACATTCGGACTGACAATACTACCGCCGAGGAATCTGCGCTCCGCGTGACAAAAGCACAGGAGGACTTGAGTCAGTCGTTTAATAAAACAGCATTGTCAACGCAAGAGGCGTCACTCAACTCGGCGAAAGCACGCGAACGTTATCTGGAATCTCTCGGCGTTCCAGCCTCAACCTTTGCGGCACAAGACCAACTGCTGAAGCAACAAGAAGCCGGTCTTGCTCTCGATAAAGCCATACAGGCAGAGCGAGAAGCAAACTTCCACGCGCAACATGCAAACCAGGAGAAGCAGCTTGAACTCGATAAAGCCGAAGAAGCGCAGCGCGAGCAAGAACTGAGAAGCATCCCAAAGGTAACTGCCGCCCTTAAGGAAGGCATGGAAGCGCGCAAGCAACAGCCCCTCGTCGGTGATACTGATCTAGGTACGCTGATGAAAAGCGTTGAGAATATGGCGCGAGGCGGCAAGGAAGGACCCGCAGCCCCTGTAGATGTTTTCAAAACTATGATGGAGTCATTTCGTACCGGCGCCATTGGCGAACAACAAGGAGTTGCGTTGCTGAGAACAGAATTGGGGCAGCGGGCTATGGGCGCTGGCAGCGGAGCCGGAACTGCTCCCGAGGACATCTTTAGAGCCGCACAAGCAGGCGAATTCACGGAGGCGAGAACAAAGGCGCGAGAGGATGTATTTAAGGCACAGGGTATCGGTGCGGCGACTCCGGAGCAAGAACAACAAGCGCGGCGAGAATCGGTTTCGACGACGCGACGTAATGAAGCCATTAGCAGAGAGGGATCGGCTCTTGGGCGGTTGATGTCGAAACCCCTTGAGCAGTTCAATAATGGAACAACAAGACTGCTAGAATTCGGGAACAATGTAGTCCATGGGTTAGCCACCGGGGAACCAGCATCGCAGTGGAAGTATCAAGAGGGTAAGCCTCCCGATTGGCGTGCCACCGTTGCGGGTGCCTTGCAAGGTGGCGCAGCGGCCGGGATTGCAGGAGTGATAGGTGGCATTCCTCTGGGACCGGGCGGCATGATCGCTGGCGGACTTGCAGGCTTATTCGGCGGCGGTATTTTTGGAGCCATTCGGGGCGCAGGGCAGCGCCCAGGAGAATACTCGCCCGACCTCATGAAACCTGCCGCCGCCGCCGGAGGAGCGGACGCCGCTGGATCATTGGCGAGAGTTGCTGGATCGGCAGACGCCGCCGCAGCCTCCCTCGAAAGAATTGCCGGAATAAGCACTCCCGCCAACAACCCGAATATGAATCAGACGCCTAACACGACGGTTGCCGGGAGTTGGCAAGCCGCACCCGCCAGTTCGGGAGTATCCTCTCAATTTGTTCCGAGCGGTCAATGGCGCGGCGGTCTCATTCGCGGGTTCGATGTTGGCGGCGGGGTCGATCCATTCGACCTAGCCTCTCAAGGATCGGGCGCGGGAGGTACCCAACTGGCGCAGGCTGATCCTAGAGCCTACAGCGTGATTAGCGGGGCGCATCAGAGTATCGAAGAAGCTGGTTTCGACCCGACTGCTCGGCGAGAAATGCAGAATATGTGGAGCGGCGGTTTCATTCCCGGCTTCGCTGGAGGTGGTCACAACAGCGATTGGTTCGACGCGCAACTCGCCGCAGCCCACGCGAGATACTTAGCGCATCCTACGCCCGAAGCGTGGGCTGAGTATCAAGCGAAAGTAGCGGACCTTCAAAATCTTCGGTCGAACGAAGCCGACCAAGAAGCGCGAGGGTCAATGCAGTCTACTTACAGACAACTTGGGCTAGACCCATCGGGTCACATTCCTTCCGGCGGCTTGTGGGGCGGTGGTATTCCCGGCTTCGCAGTAGGCAGCATTCACGGTCCTGGCACCGGAACGAGCGACAGCATCCTCGCCCGCCTCTCGAACGGCGAGTTTGTCATGAAGGACGCGGCGGTGCGCAATTACGGCGTAAACTTCATGCACGCACTCAACGACATGCAAATTCCGGCACCGAAATACGAGCTAGGTGGCATGGTGCCGTTATCATCAATCCCGCGTTTCGCGGCTGGCGGCGGTATCGAGCATCAGTCGATCTTGAACCTGCACATCGGCGACCAAGAGTTCAGAGGATTGAAAGCGCCGGAAGCAGTCGCCCGGCAGCTAAAGACTTTTGCTATCGACCAGCAAACAACGTCAACCGGTCGCAAACCTTCATGGACAACATAACATGAGCAGTCCAGAGAACATCCTTCCGTCGAACGCCGACACGATGCTGTCTATCTCCGGCTTCGGCATGATGCTGTATCAAGCACGCAACCTAACCCAAACACTCGAAGTCATCCAAGAGGCTTCGGACTTTGAACGGTCGGTGAACGGAACGCTTGTAGACCTGAGCAATCCAATTTTCCGTAAGTACAAATCGAAAATCACGTGCACAGACATCAACGCCCCACCCCTCGACAACATCTGGCCCGGTATGGTGGTCACAGTCGATTGCGCGATCAGCCTTTGCTACCCTACCGGCAATCCCGGCTCTCCGGCGCGCCATGAAGTGAGCGGGTCGAGCTACGTCGAGGGTCCTTTCACTTTCTACCGCCCTGTCTTGACCATGCGCGTCATGTCGCTTTCGCAAAGATTCGAGGAGTGGAAGGCGGACAACGGATGGGTCTTGGAACTGGAAGAAATCTAATATGGCAATTGTTCTCGATCAATCCGGTACAGGCTCAACTGAGGTAACCGTTTCGACTTCGCAGGATTGGGAAATCCTCCTCGTTGCAACGGCTGCCACTGGCGGCACAGTTACATCAATCACAGATACCGCTGGATTGACTTGGACTAAATTAGGAGCGTGGTCCGTCACTCTCCAAACACAAGGTTTGGCGCTCGCAGGCGGCGGCTATGAACTAAACAATTTCCCCGGCAGCGATTTGGAAATTTGGTGGGCGTATGCAGTAAACCAGCTAACCAACGATACGATCACTGTGAATTTCGGCGGATCGCCATCTAATCAAGGTTTATCTTGGTCGTCATTCATCGGAGTCGATTACATTACGCCGTGGCAGTCAAATGCAATTACAACCATCACCGGCGTCCTTGGCGAGTATCAAAATGACATTCTTGTGGTTCCAGGATGGGGAAACAGTTTCGACTCGCTCTTGAGCAACATATCTACGCTGACGCTCAATGTCGCTATCTCAACTTACGGACTTATCGCGGCGACCGACTTCCCTGATGTTTGGTCCGCCACGAGTTTCCAGGAAATCACCGGGATAACCGGCGGCGACGGCTACGGCACTGGGACGGGCACCGTCACGACTCCCGGCGTAATGGGAGAGCCTGTCGGTCCCCCGAGTACTGGTCTATCGCCCGGCTACCCACTCCCGTTTACGTTCGCCTGGGTCGATGCGGGAGACACCGTGTTCGAGGTCGGCAGACATGCGCGCGTAGACGAGGAAATTTTCAGCATCGACCTGAAACACGAGGAGGGTCAAATTCCGACCCTCGAAATCGAAATCAAGAACCCGCGAATCGGTCTCCTCAATCCGAGCCGGAAGCAGTGGGCGTGGCTGGCATACCAGCCGCCGCCTACATCCTCCGGTCCAGCGCCGTTCTTCGAAGCCGGGGACTTCTCCGGTATCCCCAACGGCTACGGATCGAGCGGCAGTATCAACAACGTCGCGCCTTATAGTGAAGGCACTCCGGAGTATGTTGTAGACGGTTACGTGCTGCCCGGCTATCAGGTTTACGATGGCGCGACGATACCGATCACGCCGCCGGTTCCCGCGCCGCCGCCGCCGCCGCCGCCATCCTTCTCGACTGAGTGGGTGCCGGGAGAGACAATCGTTCCTATCTTTTTCGGCGAACTTGTGGGAGTTCCGAGTGATTTGTTTGCGGAGAAGATCACCCTAAAATTCATCGCACGACCGATGAACTATATCGAGCAAAAACAAGCTGTCGCCGAGACGCTGAAAATCCCCGGCAACTACGAGCCGATCTTCCTCGACGAGAAACATCGGGATGAACCGGATGCGATCCTCGAAGGGTGGTCTAGCCTGTATCACGTTGACCGGGTAACTCAACAAGTGAGCGCCAGCGATGTGCTGGTCGGCGAGGATGGTACAATCATCTTCCCAGGGTCCCCCGCCGGGCAAAGCGCGATTTACAAAAACATGAAGGTCAAGTCCGGGAAAGCCCCACTAGCCAACGTACAGGTCCAGGCAAATGTGCAGTGGACTCAGCGCACGGTAGGATATGTAAACGGACCGCCCGTCAACGTTCAATCATATACCGGCGGCACGTTTGCGAGCGATTGGGAGGGCATGAAGGGCAAAGGTTTAGGCGGGGGCTGGACAGTCGAGTCAGTCTTTGTGGACGATCCCTATCTGGTCGCGCATACGCCGACTTGGCACATTTCCACCAACCAAACTTTTTACGGAGACGTGATAGATTACGACTGCGCTATTGTTTCCGTAGCTGAGTCGCAAAGCGGTCCGGCGTTGCTCGGACCGGCACTCATGGGTCAAGTCGTTACAACCGCCGACGAGGGTATCTGCAACCCTGGCTCCAATCCGCCCACTAACCTGCCAACCAGGATAGAGCTACAGCGGGTCTTTATTCCGCTTTGGGCGCTGATGTGTACATGGACGTTGCGCTATAATGCAAAGCGTGAGTTCAGCGAAATGTGCATTTTCGATGTGACCGCAAATACGCAAGCTGTTCTTACGTCTCCTACCGTGGAGCAAAATACCGAACTAATCAAAATTAGCGGTCAAGTCGGTCAGCCGGTCATGGTCTACGACGCTTGGTCAGATTTTGAGAACAGTTACGTCGATGTGGGTCAACTTATATTTCCGGACAATCCGATCACTCCCGGCGGTTTGTCGTATCAAATTTGCGTAGGGGCTGGCGTTACCGGCACCGTCGAGCCGGTTTTCAGTGACGTTCCGGGCACCACAACAGATGACGGCGGAGCCGTTTGGGCTTCCCTCGGCGAGAACCCGCAGTCCGTAACTCAAAGGATGACATTCAACACATCCTACAACATTGGTACGATCCTGGTCTACGTCACTCAAGTTTTCGACCCGTACAGTGGCACGATGATAGATACCACCGCTTCCCAATACTACATCGTTGTGCAGTCATGTTCGACAACCGGAGCGTACACTCTTGTAACCTACGCTCCACCGATCACTGAGAGCGATCAACTTTTGTTCCCGCAAGCAACAATAACGGTTTCTACCGAACAGTTTTCTCCGGTCAGCGGCATGATGCCGCTAACTAGCGTTCCTGGCATTCCGGCTGGTGGCACGGCGGAGAATGTCGTCGCGCGGTTCTTCTTTCCCAGCTCGCGCGGGAAATACTCGCTTCTTTACGGCATCAACCGGGCACGCGCTAAAATCCGTATGCGTTCACGCGCTGTCGATGTGTCGTGGGATTGCGCATTTGATATGGTCCTCGGGATGTCCTGCCGTAAAAACGCGACCGTCTACGATCCTCGACTTCCGGGAGGAGTCGCAACCGGCAAGGTGACGAGCTATGGCATGACCGCAAAAGGTGGTAAGATGCGCGGACACGTGACTATCGGTTGTGCTGTCGGCTACAACAGCTTCGGAAATCCCTCCCCAGACATTTCATATACGCCGCCCGTATTTGTGCCATTCGATGACGGTTTGAATTTCCCTCTTTCGGCGTTGCCGAGTGACGGCGGAGTGTTCACGAGTAGCATCGGGTCACAGATAGCGGCGCTCGAAACCGGAATACAATATGAATTGCAGGCAATGAAAGTCCAGAACCCGCCGGTCCCACAACAACAAACTCAAACCGGTACAGGTGGCGAAACTCTAACTGTAACCGGCATAACGCCGCCGCAAGCGTGGACCGCTTCGGAGGACGCCGCGTACCTTCCGGCAATCATGGAGTCAAACCCGATAGGTTGGACCATGGAGATTCAACCAGTCACCAATAGGACGTTCGCCGGAGCATATAATGTCGCCGTCTCTCCGCTTGAGCTTCCCATGGGCATTGATCTTACTGCCGCGTCGGAGGAATAAATGGGAACCATCGAACAGATTATCCGACCGTTCGCCGAAGAAGATGTCGCGCCGACCGCATTTGTGCCGCCGGGCACAGTCGGCGTGCCGCCAGTTCTTGTCAAGATCGGCTTGAAGGGCGGCTCACAGACGTTTTCCGGCAAGGCGTCATACGAATCACACACCAAGCTCGGCGCCGTTCATGCGGAGGCGTCCTCAAGCAGCCAACGCATCAATAGTGTTCTAGGCAACCCGTCAGGCAGCTAACAATGGCAACAGGCTATACCCGTTCAACTCACACTGTCCGAGTCAAGAGCGCGGACAAACGGTTCTTCGCGGATGTCGAAATCCTCGACGCCATTTCGTTGACGTTGCCGAACGGCTTTCAGATAGTCTACAAAATCGCCGCCAAGAACGCAAACCCGTACATTTTAGACGAGACGGGAGACGGCAATGGCAAAGGAAGCTCGACCGATTGTACCCGATCTTCGCATATGTGCCGGATGACGAGCCAGTCTGACAGTACAAGGTTTTTCGATTACGAAACGTGCGATGCCTTCACTATGACCGGACCTAACGACACACAGCACGTCGTCAAAATTCCCGGAACGGGTGGCGGCATCCTTAGCGGCACCGGCACTACGGACGGTCCGACTCCTGGCGGTATCTCACTGACTTCGAATGTCACCGACAATACCGGAAGCGGCTTGCAACAGACAGCAGCGCCCGCGACCCGCGCGCAGCACGTAGTCAAGCTCACCCGGCAATCCGGCAACGGTCAACAAGTTCCGACTGACTTTTTGCTGGAACTGATAACCGATGCTGTGGCATTCAACGGACCGCCCGACACGCAGGGAATGCCGTATATGGTAGCGAAACAGGCGCATTTCAGCACCGATTATGAATATGGTGCTACCTTGGTCCCGATGGAGCATGATGACGCCGCGACGTGGTACGAAAAATATGTCTGGAAACTCCCGAATGCCGACACTGTTCTGAATGGTGCGTTAACGCCGAGTGCCGAGTGCCATGACACGACCGTCTATGTGATTGATCCTACTACCGGTGAGCAAGTGCCGCCGGACAACACGGACCCGAACGTTTATGTTTTCTTCCCACCGGACGCAAGCAGCCCGTTTATCGGCGCGAATCAAGCAATCGACATGGGACCGATTTGGTGGATCAGACAAATCGGCTCAGTCTCGAATACGTGGTTCTGGTTCTTGGAGTATCAACATCCCCTCGCCTTCTCGTTCTTCTCGGCACCGTCAATACTCGCGAATCCGAAGTGGGGGTACACTGGCGGCTACAAACTCTATCCGTGGTTCCCGGTAACGTGGATTTTGTTCTCGAACTACGCGCTCGTTGATATGGGATACTACGGTGCGGACGACATACAAACCGCCGCAGCCGGATGGATCACTAGCGCCTCCGGTGGCGCTATAAATCCCGCCGAAGGGGCATACCCCTTGTTGGATACACTCGGGCACCCAACAGGCAAAAACGTCATATTGGCTTGGTTCGGGCTAGGCTTGTCTGACTTTCAGTTTGGGACATCTACTACAAAAACTTTGTCCGGCTCCTTCGTCGGTATCGGACTGCCCATCGTGAACTACACCTTCGAATCGAATTACATGCCTTACGGAGCCTTCAATCTTACTGCTCCACCGCAACAGGCAACCGAAGGAGTTTTTGGACCAGCTTTCTATCCTAACATCTGGCAACTGACCGGCATCGACCAACCGCCAATCACCGACTCGTCGAAAGCCTGGGACCCTATCACCAATCCATATCAGCAACCGAGTTTGGAATTGGCGCAGCAAGTGGTTCAAACATACATGGATAATTGGAATTCTGTCGCGAACGCGATACTTGGCAAAATGGCGAGCTATGCTTCCGGTGATACCTACCCGCCGGTTCCGTTTCCAATCGTAGGCCCGGTGCCTCCGGGATGGGCTTGGGCGCTCCCCTATACGGGTGGCGACATAGCGAACGCACAAAACGGATTCAAGAATGGCATCCAACCGACTTTCATAAGCCCGACTCCGAACGGCACAGCTATTGGGCTTCCACTCGACGTATATGTTCCCGCGACCGTTCCAACAATCCGTGTTGGGCAGTTAGACCCGACCGTGTGGAATACCGGTCCGGTTACCGATGGTCCGGGAGCACCCGGATCGGGGCTGGCGCTTATCAACCCCGTCCTTTCATTTCCGCCAGTTCGGTGGGATAGCGGCGATACACAGCCGCCGGTTCCGCCGACTTGACGATATGGTTAATATAGGCTAGAGAGTTCAACTCCCGGAGGAATTTACCATGAGCAGTGTAGTTTACCGCACAACAGGTGCGTGGGGTTCCGGTCTTGGCGCCGATCTTACGGCGGCCCAGGTCGATATGAATTTTTGGGTGCTCTACAGCCTGATTGTCTCGCTGCAAAACGCCGAGCCGATCACAATCTCCTACTTCACGGTAACAGGCAACCAGATGTGGATCACGATGACGGACCATTACGTCTTTGGTCCGTTCACGATCCCGACAGCGGTGTGGAATTTCGTAGGCGCATGGCAACCCAACAATTCCTACAACATCAACGATGTGTTCACGCAAGGCGGCGCCGTCTATCTCTGCATTTATCCACAACTAAATTCCGGCGCAACATTCTTCGCGAACGCGAATGACGGCTTGGGTCACAACTACTACGCTCAACTACTCGCAGCGCCGCCAAGCGAACTTCCGACAAACGGTCTGCCGGGACAAATACTGCAATGGACCGGAATCGACTCGCCCGGTCCTCCGTATGAGTGGTCCTACATTAAGCGCAATATCGCGCTCTATATGGAGACGCCACCGAACCCGCTCGAAGAAGTCGTGCGCTTCGTGTTCACCGAGAGCACACAGTACGCGATCAACTTCGCTGGCTCCTACGGGAGTGCCGGTACGGGCGCGACCGGGACGCAAGCGTATGAGGTTTACCAGAACGGTGCCAACATCGGTAGCATCAACTTCTCGGCGTCGCCTGACGACGAGCCGACTTTTACCGCACCGGCTGCCATTACGTTCCATGCGGGCGATATTCTCACCATTCTCGCCCCGTCTGTTCCCGATCCACATTTATCAAAAATTGCGTTCACTCTCATGGGCGTCGTAGTCCTTCCGTAAAGGTTAGCGCGTCATGGCTCTATCATTTGATGGCAAAGCAGGTAGCGCAGCCGCTAACGCAGCGTCTATGTCGGCGACTCTCTCGACGACGAATGCAAAAGACATTATCGTCGCGGTCGTCACCTACTTCTCGAACAATATCAGCGCGACTTGCACCGGGGTTGCGGGCGCCGGAATCACCGAATTCGCATTGCGCAGCCGAACGGTGCTGAATACTTCGTACAGCATCCCAATGGTCGTCGAAGTGTGGTGGGGCTGCGCGGCGGCTGCGCTCACCGACGTTTCGGTCACTGCGTCCTTCTATAATTATGCCAGCATCCAGTATAACGGGCTTCACGTCTTTGGCATCAACGGTGCCGATCTTCTCAATCCGTTCGATCCGAACACAGCCCTTCCAGCCGTCGCCATGCACGCCGCGAGTGGCGGCGCTGGTACTCATGCCGTGACCGGGGTTGCGACAACTAACACAAACACCTTGGAATTCGCCGTCCTGGCAACTGCTATCGGCGGCTCCGGAACACCGACTGCCGACAGCGGCTTCACCCTCATCGAAAACGAATATGCGGACGGTGTGACCTACGGTGCGTCCTACACCGAGTATCAAATAAACACGTCCGCAGTGTCTCCAACGACGCAGGATGTTTTCGCAGGTCTTTCGTCCGTTACCACGAACTATATCGCTCTCATTGACGCGATCCAGGGACCTGCGACGGCTGATACGGATTGGACTGGTCCGAAGTTTGTCAATTCCGGCGATGCCACGATCTTCAATACGAGCACACCTACAGCCAACATGCCCGCCGACATCGTTGCAGGAAACCTGTTGCTCGCGCATATCAGTGTCTCGGCGGCGGTCTCGGGTTCCTTAGCGTGGTCGAGCGGCTGGACTCCGATTGAAGCTTGGTATGCGGGCGCTGTCGTGCAGACCGGTGCCAAAGCCTACCGGATAGCGACCGGCTCCGATACTGCTCCCACGGTTACGTGGACTGGTGGCGGAGTCGCACTAGGAATGATCGTCGTCGATCAATTCACGAACGTCAATCAAACAACGCCCATCGGCAACTCGGAACACAACTCGACGAATAGCGCGACCGTCACTTGCACTGCCGTTACGACGACAGCGAACAACAGTTTGGTCGTCAACCACGTCGATAACGGCAGCGAGCTTACACTGCCTGGACTGAACGGCGCGTGGACCGCGCTCAATACTTATGTCACTAAATCTGGCGATCCCGGTCAAGGTTGCCGCCAGCTATCCGGTCAAACTATCGCCGCGTCCGGCTCGAACCCTTCGAGTTGCACGCAAACAAGTTTTTCTGCCGTTCAGTATCTCGATTTCCAGACCGAGATTTTGGCACCGACTCCGGTAACCGGCACGTTTGGCGCATCGGGCAACATTACCGAAGCTACGGATACTTTCTACGCCCTAGAAAGTGTCTACGGGGGATGGGCTTCAACCGAAGCGAAGGATAGTTTCTTCCCGCCTTGGACTGGCTACCCGGAAATGATCGGAACGTGGCACTCGACAGAAGCCACCGATAAGGCTGTAATACTTAGCCCGCCACCGTTTAACATTGACGGCTATGCAACCGGCGGCGGGTTCGGAACCTTCCTTGGACCGGGAATCACGTCAGCATCGGCCACTCTCTCGACCACGCACGTTGACGATGTGATTGTGCTTTCCGTCATGACCGGTGGCTACTTTCATTTCAGCACGGTCACGTCGATAACAGATACTGCCGGGCTAACGTGGAAGCGACGCAATCAACGCGAACCACTCCTTGCAATCCCAGGATACAACGTCGAGCTTTGGTGGGCGCACGCACCGGCCGTGCTGACCGATGATGTAATCACAGTCAACACAAACCCGACCGGAGCAATCTCTATACTCGCCTGGGGTGTGAGTGGTGCGAACTACACGACGCCGTGGGATACCCACACACAAGCGGGAAGCTACACGGATGGAGTGGGCAATGACGGCTTATCCCCAACCGCAACCGAGATTTACACGAATGCGAACAACACCCTCATTTTCGG
>Ga0209517_10007445_pt1 | contig 13108 bp, 14 predicted proteins | sample PeaSoiMetSII2010_FD_187695 | JGI IMG/M metagenome (GOLD analysis project Ga0209517, IMG submission 187695) | Peat soil microbial communities from Weissenstadt, Germany - SII-2010 (SPAdes) (version 2) | ecosystem: Environmental > Terrestrial > Soil > Wetlands > Peat | place: Germany...
GCGGATAGCGGCTTGCGCAGGCCGAGGTGCGTCTTCAGGCATCGTCGCCTCCAGAGTGGGTGGGGCAGCAACCTCACTCTCAAAGAGCGACGGTCGCTAGCCAGACGCCCATGGGATCTTTCGGCGCGAGGCCGTCATTCGACGCGCACAAAGGATGGTCCGCTCGCGGCCCTATTTCGGTCATTGCCCGGCGCCGACCCGGAAGTCTCAAGTCTGACGGCAGGCAGTTAGCTCAATCGCCCTTCGAAGCATCGGGCAGAACTATCCCCTAAGCACATTGGACATTCCCTCCGACGCGGTTCTCGGCGGATAGAGCTTGGCCAATCTCACGCCCGTTTCACCGTTTCTCAACCACAGTCTGCGCAAGTTCTGCCCCGCACGAAGAGCGGGGCGTCATGCGCGCGGACAGCAAAATCATCGCCATCGCGCCCGCCGTGTTCCCGGCCCGACTCCTGGTGCCGGGTTACGCCGCGACCTTGTTCTTCAGCGCTGGGCTGCTCTTCCTAGTGCAGCCGATGGTCACTAAGATGGTGTTGCCGCGGCTCGGCGGGTCGCCCGCCGTGTGGAACACTAATATGTGTTTTTTCCAGGCGGTGCTGCTCGGCGGCTATCTTTACGCGCATCTGTTGGCGACGCATTTCGAGCGGCGGACGCAAGCGCTGATCCATGGCGTCGTGCTATTAGCTGCCGCGGCGTTCCTGCCGCTCGATCTGACCCAGGCGACGCCGCCTTCGGACGGCATTCCGGTGCTGTGGCTGATCGGCCGCCTGGCGATCAGCGTCGGTCCGCCGTTTTTCGCGATCTCGGCGACCGCGCCACTGTTGCAGCGCTGGTTTTCCCGCACCGATCACCCGGCCGCCGTCGATCCCTACTTCCTCTACGCCGCGAGCAATGCCGGCAGCCTGATCGCGCTGCTCTCCTACCCGCTGCTGGTCGAGCCCAACCTGGCGCTGCCGGCGCAAAGCCGCGCCTGGTCGCTGGGGCTGGCCCTGGTCGCCGCCGGCATCGGCATTTGTTGGCTCGGCTATCGCAGCCATGCCGCACCAGAGGCGGTTCTCCAGGCGCCGGCGGCATCGCCCGAATGGGCCGAGCGGCTGCGCTGGGTCGCGTTCGCCTTTGTCCCGTCGGCGCTGCTCCTCGCGGTGACCTCCCATATCACCACCGACCTTGCCTCGGCGCCGCTGTTCTGGGTGATCCCGCTCGCGCTCTATCTGCTGACCTTCATCTTCGCTTTCGCCAGCCGGCCGCCGCTGCCGCACACGCTGATGCTGCGGCTCCAGCCGTTTCTGATCATCCCGCTGGTTGTCGTGTCGGCGATGCTGCACAGCATCTGGCTGTTAGGGCTGCATCTCGCACTCTTCTTTGTCATCGCGATGGTCTGTCACGGCGAGCTGGCGCGCCGCCGGCCGCCAGCCGCTAACCTCACCGAATTCTATCTCTGCGTCTCGCTCGGCGGCGTGCTGGGCGGTATTTTCGATGCGCTGGTCGCACCGGTGATCTTCCCCGATATCTGGGAATATCCGCTGCTGCTGGCGCTGTCCTGCCTGGCGCGCCCGCCGTCCGTCGCCGGAGGCACAAATGCGCGCTGGGCCGATTTCTATCTTCCCGCCGTGCTCCTCGCCGGGCTTGCCGCTCTGATCTTCGCCGGCAACCTACCCGCCTGGGTGCTCGTCGCCGCGCTGCCCTTGGCCGCGGTCGCCTTGCTGCAATTCAGTCAGCGGCGATGGCGTTTTGCGCTCGGTGTCGGAGTCTGTCTGCTCGTCGAGCAGATTGCGGCCTCGGGCAACACACTCGCGACCGCGCGCAGCTTTTTCGGCGTCAACCGGGTTCGCCTCGTCGAGGACGCAACACTGCGGGTCTTCCAGCACGGCACGACGGTGCACGGCGCCGAATATGTCGACTTTGGCCGCGAGACCATCCCGCTCGGCTACTACAATCGCGAGGGGCCGTTCGGCCGCTTCTTCGCCGCGCTCGCCGGCCGCAGTGTCAAGCAGGTCGGTATTGTCGGGCTCGGCGCCGGCGACCTCGCTTGCTACGCTAAGCCCGGCCAGACCTGGACCTTCCACGAGATCGATCCCGCGGTCGAGCGCATCGCCCGCGACCCGCGCCACTTCCATTTCCTCGAGCGCTGCGGCAACGACCCGCGCGTGATCCTCGGCGACGCGCGACTGACGCTGCACGACGTGCCGGACGGGCATTACGATGTCCTCGTCATCGACGCCTTTAGCTCGGACAGCATCCCGCTGCACCTTCTGACCCGCGAGGCCCTGGCGCTTTACGGGCGCAAGCTGGCGCCCGACGGCGTCCTGTTGTTCCACATCAGCAACCGCTACCTCGATCTGGCGCCGGTTCTCGCCGCGCTCGCGAAGGATGCCGGAATGCCGGCGCGCCATATGATCGATTTGGCGCCGCCGCCGGAATCGGCCGCGCGCCTCTCCGCCGAGGTCGTCGCGCTCGGCCAGCCCGGCCACAGCATCGACTTTCTGACGGCATCCGCGGGCTGGCAGCAATTGATTGCGCCGCCGCGCTCAGTGTCATGGACCGACGGACGCTCCGACATCATCAGCCGCATCAAGTGGCGCGGCACCGCGCACTAACCACGCCCGCTCCGCTCTCGCCGTTCGGATCGCTCACCCCCTTTGATGGAAGACTTACTCGAAGTTGCCGCGGATCGCCCACCGGGGGTGTAGCCTTTGAACGTTGCGCGGGGCGAACGCCGGCTCGGGAAGATTCTCGGTGCCGATATCGCTGGCCGCAACCATCTCCTGGACAAGCCTGGCACTCATACGGCTCCGAACGCATCCCCGCGAACTCATTGATCATAAGATCGCCGAACACAAGGCGAACCCGGCAGTTGGATCGGGTTCGCGTGGATGACCGCTTTTCGGCGCTTCTGCGACATTCAAACCGGGCACAGCGAACGGCAGCTTTGCGTCCAGAAGCGGCCGCTCCACGAAGGCCGTGCGGATATTGCTATCTAGCCGTGGCGACGCGTGACTGAGCTATCGGCTCATTCCTCACCTCCGTCGCCTCACCCTCAATCACTTCCCCACGCTCCCGCCGGTCGCGATCCAGCATCTCTCGGATCTTTGCACCCAACTGCTTCGCTTCCTCAAGCTTCTGCTCCTCCGTCATCATCGTTAGACGCTGCTCAAGCGAAATAGGGTTCGGGCCTCGACGACCATCCCACGTCTGCCATCAGCAGACCGCCCTGGAAGTTCGAGAGAGTGCGGATGAGCAGCAGCACCCCGAGAAAGTGTTGGAAAGTGATCTCTGGACCGATCTTGTAGGCGGTCAACGTTGCCTGGGCGGTGTGATTGATGTCGTCTGCCAGTGCGAACCACAGGGCATTCTGCTTCCGGCACTCGGCAATCATTGGGCCTAGCTCGGGTGAGAGAAACCCAACTTCCTTGGGTGACTGGCTCTTGTTGAAAACCATCGGCCTGAGATGGGCGGTCGGTTTCGCTCCGGCAAGGCTGGAAGCGGATGTGCGGCTGCTTCCACCAACAGAGGTTAATTGCGACGTCGGTTGGGGAGCGGCTACGTTGTGCGGATGTGTGGTCGCGCCCACCTCTCCACCGACTTCAGCGAGATCAAGCTGGTCTTCAACCTGCCCCCTGACCAGCCGGTGCCGAACTTCGCGCCCACCTACAATCTCGCGCCAACTGACCCCATTCCCGTCATCCGCCGTGATCCTGAAACCCGCGCCAGAAGGCTGGATGTGATTCGCTGGGGCCTCATCCCCTACTTTTGGCACAAGACACTGAAGGAGTTGAAGTTCACGACTATAAACGCAAAGGCAGAAGGGATCGAGACGGCGAGCTTCTACCGCCTGCCGTTCCGCCAGCGTCGCTGCCTAATTCCCCTCGACGGTTTCTACGAGTGGAAGAAGCTCGGCCCCGATGACAAGCAGCCCTACTCGGTTGGCCTCAAGGGTGGCGGCTTAATGGCCGTAGCGGGCCTCTGGGATCGTTGGCAAAGGTCTAGCGAGATGGTGCATAGCGCGACCATCATCACCTGTCCTCCGAACTCTCTCTGCGCCGAGCTGCACGACCGGATGCCGGTGATACTTCCGCTCGAGGCGTGGTCGGTGTGGCTCGGCGAGGAACGAGCCGATACAGAGCGGCTCAAGGCGCTGCTGGTGCCCTACCCGAGTGGGGGGTTGACCATGTGGCCGGTGGATCGGCGTGTCGGGAACGTCAAGAACAACGACCCGTCACTGGTCGAGCCCGTGGCCGAATGACGAACGCCGGGCGACGCGCTAAACTTCGGCGCGATGCCCGACAACCTCCTGTCCCTCTTTCCGACCCCCGAGGCCCTGCTCGCGCAGGAGCCAGAGGATCTTGCTGGCGCCCTTATGGAGGTAGTTCCCGGCGCCAGTCAAAATGGCATGTTCAACTACCACGGCTTGATAGCGCCCCTGTTCCCCGCGATAGGGAACACCGGCTATCCTCCACGCTTGCAAGGCGAGGTGCAGCGTGCCTTAGCCGAAGCCGTCCAGTGGCTCATGAGCCAAGGTCTGGTGATCCGTGACCCCGAACAGCCGGGCGAATGGTATCGGCTGACGCGCCGTGGCGCGATGCTCAGGACCAGAGCCGATGTCACTGCATTCCGCAGGGGTGCTCGCCCCGACGTTGGCCTCGGGTTCGCTTCTGACACTCCGCAGCCGCTAAGATCGTCTCAGGGGATACCCCCCGGCGCTTTGGGCACCGGAGCCACCGAGGTCTTTCCGCCAACCGGGGTTTCGGCTGGCGATCCGCCCTCTGGGACTACGCTTGTGACCCCGTTGGCTGAAACCCCATCCCCCACCCACTCTGTCATGAGTAGTGGCGCGATGCCCATTGCGGCGCCAGCGGGAGGCAGTGCTTCGGGCCGTGAGAAGCCGGACGGCGAGTTCCCATGGCTCGTTCAAACCTATCTCGTCACCACTCCCCTTCGTCTTCCACCCAATTTTATAGGTGCTACGCTCTTCTCGCTCACGCTGCGGTTTAGTCCCAGCTACCACAACACCCTGGCCGAGCACCTCTCAAGCGTCTTGACTGAGGAATTTGAAGGGTGGAACAGGGAACTAGTAACTTCCGGCGCCGCGCTGCTCAATCGACTAGCGGCACATGGCTCTGAAGTAAGCCAGCCGCTCCGCACTGCCATCGTCGATGCGCTGGACAATTATGCTGCCGCCCTGCGGTTCAGTGACCCGAGGTCGTTCACAGCCAAGGAGCTTGTGACCCTCGGGACAGGTGTTGCGGCATTCTCGGCGATGCCCGCCGGGGAAGCCTTGGTGGGTGTCGTCCTCGCGGGCACATCCATCGTCTTCCTCCAAGTTGCCTGGGCGCTCGGTACCTCGGCCAGCTACGCCATCACCGAACTCAGCAGGGCATGGGTGGATAAGACAGCGCGAAGGCTTCGGGAAAATCCGCCAGCTTCATGAGCCATCACGCGGCCACCTTCCGTCCCACTTGAAGTGCCACGACCAGTCCAGGGCGCTCAGGGCGGTACTCGTTAACGGTCCGTTAGCTGCGCTCGATCATCCTCCGTGCCACCGCCCACCGGGGCGGAAGGATTGCCGCCATGCGCTGGGTGCTGGCGAGCGTGATTGTCATCGCGAGCCTCGTCTACCTGCTGACGCGGGACGTGACCGGGCCATTCAACTGAGTGAGTGCTGGTTATGAGCTACTTCCCGATGGCCGACTATTTTCGTGCCGAAGCGGAGCAGTTGAGAGAGTTCGCGAAGGAGGCCATTGCCCCCGAGATTGCCGAGATGTACAGGCGATTGGCCGCGCGCTTCGAGGAGAAGGCCGCCACGAGCGTCGAGGTCGAGGGGCCGGTCCACTAGACGAGCAAGACGTGGTGCCACCGGCAATCCCACCTTCTGTCCCCCTTGAAGAGCCACGATCAGTCCAGGGCGGGTTCCAGCGGGCTGGGGAGCTTGCTGATCGCCTGGGCAAGCACCCTGAGCGGATACCCGAGCCCGTAACTGTCGCCCAAAATGCCCGTTAGGGCCGACTCCAGCGGTCTGATTTCGCTCACGCGAACGGCCGGAATCGGCGCAACCTCGCCATTCGTACGCGCTGCAGCGAATGACCGTTGTCCACCCACAAGCGCCCGATCGGCAACGGCCGCTTAGCACCCCTAAGGCGACATTCGCCGAGGTTGCGTCCCCTTCAATGCCGCCTCGCAAGCGCGTGGCGTCAGACCGCGCGGCAAGAACTGGGGGAGAACGGCTGGGCGAGACGTGAGGGACCGGAAATATTCACATCCCCGTCCTGAACCGCGGCTGATTTCGGGTTTCCGTGATCGTCAGCAATTTTTGGAAAGCGTCGGATTTTCCGAGGCCGTCAGAACTCATCGCGCGTGCGCCTCTTCCAAGGTCGCGGTTGCGTCGATCATCTGCGGCTCGGCAGAGACGATCGTTCCACGCGCCTCGGCGAGCCGGCGCAGCATATCGGGCAGCCGGTCGATGCGCCGCTCGCGCATCACGCTTTCATCGACCTTGACCTGCGTCGCGATGATGCTGAGTGCCGTGTCTTTCTGGATCGAGAGCAGCTTCTTGTCCTCGAGATCGATCGGCGCGGATAGGATCGCTTCGGCGACGTCGAGGCTCTTGGCCGTCAAAACCGCCAGCCGCTCGGCGGAGCCCTGCCCGTTGCCCACCGCCGGCAATTGAGACTTTGCCATCGCAACCATCCTTTGCGCCACCTCGATCAGCCTTCCTTCCACACTCGGCCCCGCACCTTCGCCGCGCCGCCGTCTGCCACCCGGTATCTTATCGATGATACCCGCCGCTTTGGCCGCCTGCATCCTCGCAACCCAGCGAGCGCGGCCCGCTACCATCGCCGCTACCGCGCGCGCCTTGCCCTCTAACGATCTCGCTCCCGTGCTCTTGCCGCCATGCTTCCGGCAGCGCAGGCGACCCTTGACCGCGAGCCCCCGACAGCGCCCACGATCGCCTGACAGGCGAGCACCGCAGAGTCGGGCGCGAGGACGGAAGGGTAAGCGATACATCGTAGTGTATGTGGTTCGACATGCGCCCGAACAGCAAGCCGGGGCTAGGCGGCGTCGATGGCGCGGCACATGGTGTCATATAGAACTAAGTCCGTGCTGTCAGGAGCCGCCCCTGTCAGAGATGATGTCGCCATTGCCATGTGTATTGCCCCTCGCTCTAGACCGTTTCGCCGACGAGCCGCAGCAGCGGGCATCCCGGCGTATGTGGGCAGTCGTGGGCTGTGGGGGGTGCCCCCGCCTCGCTGCTAGCCACTGCGGGCGACGCATCTCCCCCTGGTACCCTATAAGTGTCTCTGTGGAGGGACTGTGAAACGGCATTTTTGGGCCTCACAGTCCCTGTAGCGGGACTGCAACGGGTAATTCTATTGCGCGGTATCCCTGTAGCGGGACTGTCAGTCCCTGTCGCGGGACTGTGTTCTAAATTTTGATCGGGCCTCCATCGCATGAAATCTTTGGTGCCCTGCTCGCCGCGATAGGGTTCGGCGGTTACGCGCCAAGTCCGCACCTGCCTGTTCTTCACCGTGAACGCGGAGTCGCGCACGACCACGAGGAAGCCGCGCTTAATCAAGACCTCAAGCATCCGGCTGGCAACGCTCTGGGATATGCCGATTTCTTTGGCCTCACGCACGCCGTAGGAGATTTCGCCGTTGTTGACGCCGTTGTGGCGCTTCCAGACGTCGATCAGCACCTTGACCGCGTCGCCTGGCAGCGTCTTGTACGCAGGGCAGTTAAGCAGGTAATGCCGCAGGCCGACGTATCGGTCGCCGGGGTTCAGCTTTCTGCGCTTCCCGCTCACAGCCCCGCCTAGTCGAGCGCGCCGGGGTATTTTGCTTCAATCAGCCCACACACCTCCGCAGAGAACCTGTCCCCGCGCTCGCGGCTCGACCATTTGAGGGTGTTGACATATTGCGGCTTGCCGTCGATTTCCTTGATCCGGCCATTCTGCATTTGCGGCTTGCCCGGCATCCCAACCCATGAGCGGCCATTCTTGGCGTGCACCGTCAGGTCCTCGATGATGAGCCCGCAGGCAAGCTCGACGGCGGCGAAGCCGCGAAGGGAATTTCGTCGGAACTCTCGCCAGCCAAGCAACCGCATGTGGTTTGGTTGTGCAGCGGGATCGAAGGGTGTAACGAAGCGCGGTCCAGCATCTTCGATACCGGCCCGGTCGCCGCCTGCCAGCGGTGCCAGGCTTTCCACTTGTCGCATGGCTCAAGCGGCCTGTGACTGGCCGAGCAGGCGCTCGATACGGGCGCGGATCGAGCGCATGGTGATCTTCCGCGAAGCCCCGTCCCGGTAACTCTCGAGCTCACCGCTGCCGATTAACTCGTAAACGCGTGTCATGCCGCAATCGAGGAGAAATGCAGCGCGTCGCGGGCTGACTGCCAACGGCTCACCATTACTTATCCCGTTCATCTGATCGCCCCGTGCCGAGTGAATGTGGGCGAACGATAACGGATGAGACTTGGGCAGCCGGTAACCGCAATTCCGGAGAATTATCGTTACGGTCAGGTCCCCGTTCGGGGTCTCCCTCGCTTGTCGTCAGCGATCACGCGCAAATCGCTCCCGTTCGTGGCCTCGAGCAACGCCTTGTCGCCGCGCGACAGTGTCTTGATCCACCCATCGAATGCTTCTCTGCCCTTCGCGGCTTCCGCGCGGCCTTCTGCCTCCAGAACAGCTCGTCTATCCGCTCGGCAATCCACTTCGGCCCGGACAGCGTCCTTGTCGATTTTGTGTTTGGTTTCCTTGAAGTAGATGTTTCGCAGAGTTTGGGGGCCGCGCTCTTCATCGGTCATGTAGTGTCGCTCGAATACCTCCTCGGAGGCCGCGTCGACCTTGTAGCCGGCGTCTCGGAGCTCCTGAATCTCCGCAGCCCGCATGAAATGGCGGTAGGCCTCTCGCCTAGGTGCGCCAACCTTCCGCTTGCCGAGGAAGTCTCGCATCGCTTCGACGGGATCGTTCGCACCCAAATCCGCTGCTCGGCGGCCTCGGCGAAAAATGTTCGGAGGCGCGGATCGATAGAGCCGGTCTCAATCTGGTCTCGGTAGATTGTGCGCAGTTTCCTGACGGCCTTTGCCCTATATCGCTCCGCTCGCTCGGCGGCGTCTTTAATGGGCTCGTCAAAGCCCGGGCGAGAGGGCTGAAGTTCTCCTCGGGCTACCGGCAACCAGGTCGTTATCAGCAGGGTCTGCCGATCGAGCTTGATGCGTAGAGCATACGCCGATTGAGTCGAACGACTGCCAGGCAGGGTCGCGCCGCCGGCCTTTGCCATCTCAGGCATGTACGCCTCCGCATGGGCGCTCCGCAGATGGTTCGCGACAGAAGGCCGGTGCGGTGCCGGCTGCGTCGGGAGCTACCCTATCCGCCGCGATCTCGAACTTACGCACCTGCCCGGAGCTCGACCACATTCGCCCCATCATCGCGGCCGTCGCCGACGATGAAGGCGACGCGCTCGGCCCATGCTTCGAGGGCGTGCCGCTTCTGGTCGAGATAGTCGTGCCGATTGTAGGTGCCGGCGAGCGTGCCCTTGGCGTGGTTGAGCACACGATCGATGGCGTCTTGCGGCACATGCAGCGCCGCCATTCCCGTGCTCGCCGTGCGCCGCAAATCGTGGAAGGTCCAGCCGATCACACCCGACTCACGATCAAGAATCGTCTTCAACCGCTTCTGTCCGGCGTAGGGCTTCGTGCCATCCATGGTGAACACCGGCTTACCGAAGCGGCGCAGTCCGCCGATCATGTCGATCATCGCCGGCGCCAGCGGGATTTCGTGGTCGCGCTTGCCCTTGCTGCGAGCCGCCGGCAGGGTCCACAGCGCACGGGTCAGGTTAACCTCGCTCCACGCCATGCACCGCACTTCATCGCGGCGCTGCCCTGTCAGTATCCAAGCCTTGACTAGAGACCGGCTCGGGTCCGGCAACGTGTCGGCGGCGCGCCATATCGCTCTCAGCTCGTCATCAGTCAGCACGCGGTCGCGGCTTGCCTCGATCTTGCGCTTCTTGACCGCTGCGGCGGGGTTCACATCGAGGTACTCGCGTTCGACACCCCAGTTGAGCGCCGCGACGATCGCGCTGCGGACGCGGTTGACCTGAGCCCGCAGTCCTTTGTCGTTCTGCAACTCGTCGAGCAGTTCGACAATATCGGCACGGCGCAGGTTAGCCAGAGGCTTGCCGCCGATCGCCGGCTTGACGTGTGAGCTGAACATGCGCTCGGTCAGCGTCCATTTGCGCTGATTGCGCTTGCAGTAACGCTCGACATACTCGTCGAGCAGATCGCCCACCGTGCGGGGGCGGTTGCCGATCTTGCGCTGCTCCTCACGGGCGCGCTTTTCCGTTTTGGGAAGATCGACTCCATCAGCTGCGGCGGCGGCAACGGCTAATGCCCGGCGCCGCGCATTGCTCAGGCTGAGCACGGGGTAGATGCCATAGGTTTCGCGCTTCCGTTCATCGCCCTTCGGCCTGTAGCGGATCGACCATGCCTTTCGGCCGTCGGCTGACACACGAAGCTCCAGCCCCGGCGCGTCGTCGTCGATGTAGACCGCCCGTCCGGACGCCGGTCGCGCGACGCTTTGTACGAAACGATCGGTCAACCGCTTTTTCATGGTCCGCCCTTTCTTGCGGGTTTCCGATTTTTGGGACCCCGACGCTCCTGGGGTCCCGCCGGGGTCCCACGACCCTCCGGCTTATAGCGAAGGCGCGCGGAAGCACGCGAATGAGTCTTAGTCAAAAAGGTTTTATTTACAAGGGATTTTGCGTTGGCTGGCGACCAGCGGCGAAAGCACCCGAAGGCTCTTCCTTACGTCTCCTAGACGTGAAGCCTCCCCGTTCAGACTTGGCCGGAACCTTGTGTTCCGGCCATTTTTCTTTTGTCTGATCTTACTACTTGCGATTACTCGCCACCGCGATCGGTGATCGTAACACGCACCGCCTCGAGCGGATCGTCGGCCACAGTCGATACGCAAAGCTCGCCGTTACGCTTTGGCCCGACCACCCCGGCCTCAAAAAACGACCCTTCATAGGCGATTTCGAGCCGGTCGCCGAATTCCTCCGCGGGCCGCACGGCAAAACCGGTCAGCGGCAGGTTGCGGCCGCGGGTGCCGGCATAGTTGCCGTTGCTGACCCATGCGGTGGCGCGCCCTTCTTGGGCGAAGACGCGGAACTCGACCGCGCTTGCCGCGAGCCCCTCGCGCGGGCGGACGCTCAGCGCCTCGATCTGGCGCCGGCTACCGGGATTACCGGCCCAGCCCGGCTCGACATAACGGCGGTCGCCGAGCCCCATGATGTGCAGCAGGATCTCGGCGCCGACATCATGAATGCCTTCGGTCGCCGCTGGTTCTGGCTCGGGCGCAGGCGGGGGAGGTTCAGCCACGGCAGTAGCCGGTTCCGGCTCGGGTGCTGGCGGCAGGATTTCCGGTGCGGCGGCAGCCGGTTCCGGCTCAGGTTCGGGCGCCGGCGGCGGGGGTTCCGGTGCCGCGGCAACCGGTTCGGGTTCGCGCGGCGGCGGTTGCACCGCGACCGGGGGCTCCGGCACTGGCGGAGGAGGAGGCTCGGGCTCCGGCGGAGGTGGTGGCGGCGCAGCAGCCGCAGGCAGCGGGGAAGGCGGCGCGGCGGCTGCAGGCTCCGGTTCCGGCGGCGGCGGCTCCGGCTCAGGTGAAGGCGGCGCAGCCTCGGCCGCTGGCGGCGGCACCGCGCGGCCCGTACTCGGCGGGCGGCGCGCCGGGGCGGGAGGCAGGGGTGTATTGCCGGCCTTCTGTTCGACCAACCTGCGCAGATCGTCCTGATAGCGATCGCGCAAATGCCCCGGATCGAAATCGCCGGCGCGGCGGGCGATGATCGCCTCGGCAATCTCGATCATTTCGGCCGGGATGTCGTCCTCGGGCCGCTCGTGGAACTCGGCGACGATCAGCTCCTCTTGCGTATGCAGCGTCGACATCATCAGACCGGCGCGATGCGGCTCGATCAACGCCGGACGTTCCCGCTCACCGATCCTGACATGGCCAAGCGCCACGCGCCCGCTACGGCGCATCGCCAGCCGCAGCGCATGGACGGTGTCGGAGGCCAATTGGCCCTCGGGATGGAGGTAATAGGCAGCCTCGACATAAAGATGATCGATTTGGTCGCGCGGCACGAAGCGCTCGAGATCGATAATATTGCCGACGCCGCTGCCGAGCTTTGCCAGCTCGTCCTCGCTGAGGGTGACGTAGCGCCCCGAGGCGAATTCATGGCCCTTGACCAGCGCCTCCTTAGCAACGACATCGCCCGTCTTAGCGTCGACATATTGCTCGGTCACCGGGTTGCCGGTCCTGGCGCTCAACAAATCGAGCTTGACCCGCTGCGCGTCGCTTGTCGCGGAAGTGAGGGAAATCGGGCAGGACACCAGTGAGAGGCGCAGAAAACCGTTCCATACCGCTTCTGCCATCGGCCTTTTCTCCGCAATCACAAGAGGTCGGCGGGGTTATAACACGACACTTCGGCGTTAGCGCACGTCCTCAATCATGACCCGGCGGACGCGCCGACAACCCGCTGCCAATCGACCGCATTGCCGAGCTTCAGGCGCGTGCCCGCCTCGGGCATGGGGTACTTTAACCCGCTGGCGCAGTTGAATAAAACGACCCGATCGCTGGCTGCAACGCGGCCGTCGGCGAGCGCCTGGCGATAGGCGGCGAAGGTCGCCGCACCCTCGGGACAGAGTAACAGCCCCTCGTCGCGCGCGACCTCGCGCCAGGCATCGGCGATCGCCGAGTCGTCGACCGCGATCGCGAAGCCGTCGCTCTCGCGCACCGCGCGCAGAATGAGGAAATCGCCGACCGCCTGCGGTACGCGGATGCCGGCGGCAAAGGTGTGTGCATCCGGCCAGCGCGGCGCATGCTCGATACCGTCTTCCCAGGCCTTGACCATCGGCGCGCAGCCCGCCGCCTGCACCGCGACCATGCGCGGCCGCTTCTTGCCGATCCAGCCCATCTGCTCGAGCTCGTCGAAGGCCTTCCACATGCCGATGAGGCCGGTGCCGCCGCCGGTGGGATAGAAGATAGCGTCAGGAACCTCCCAGCCGAGCTGCTCGGCGAGCTCTAGGCCCATCGTCTTCTTGCCCTCGATCCGGTATGGCTCCCC